>DHCFI07803__coassemble_1213_pt1 | contig 37730 bp, 37 predicted proteins | sample DHCFI07803__metabat2_low_PE_029 | metagenome-assembled genome bin DHCFI07803 | reverse complement strand
CCGAAGGCGAGAAAGGGAGTGAACCCGGCCCTGGCCGCCCTGGCCCGCGCGGCAGTGCGGGGCCGCTGAGCACGATCGAAACCCAAAGATCAAACCCCAAAAACCACAGACCACGACGACGACAACGTCGCCAGCCACCGGAAAGGGAACCGAATGCCCGACACCGACGTACTGAGACAAGAGCTCGACGCGTCCGTGGACCGGTTCGAACAGTATCGCGCCTCGGTGAGTACGGCGATCGATGAGCGTCCTCCGGGTGAGTTGTCGCGAGCTCTCGACGCAATCCTGCCGGAGCTGGTGTTCTACGAGGGGCAGGCCTACGCGGCCGGACTCGGCCTGGCGCGGATCGGGGCCGGAGGCGGGGTTGATGATGTGGCCCGGGTGCTGAGCCGTGGCCTCATCGAGCAGCAGGCGGCCCGGCGCGGTCACGACTTTCTGGCCGGGTTCGCCGCGACGCTCGCCCGGGTCACTCACATTCACTCGAACGAATAATTCTCGCGTGCCGCGACGTGGAGGGCTCGGAAGATCAGCACCAGCATCGCGAGGTAGGCGATGTAGGCAACGAGAAGGCAGATCCCGGCGATGGGAAACTCGAGACTGGCGGGGATCACACTGCTCAGTGGGCCCGGGTGGGAGTTGAAGTCGTCGAGGTCGGAGATCACCACACCCACGCCCAGGATGTTGCCGAACACCCACACGGCGAACGCCGCTCCGATCCACTTCAGGCCCCTCGGCGTCTGGGGAGCGGTGGGTAGCAGATGGGCGGTGCCTGCCAAGACCAGGCCTACGACCAGCAGGATCGGTCCATAGGTCATCGGGTAGAACGCCGTGATCCAGCCGGAGTACCCGCACAACAGGCGTACGAGTAACACCAGCACGGGCAGTCCGAGTGAGCTCAGCCAGGCGAGGGTAAGGAACGTCCCCCGTGTGAACTCGGGTTCGCTCGCGTCATCGACCTCCACGTCGGGATAGCGCGTGGCGTCATGGTTGTGGTGGGCCCTCGTCGGGTCCTTGGGGTGCGGCACATTCATGGCCGTATGAGTCTGCGGGGCCGGAAAATGTTCCCGTCGCCTGTGCGGCCTGCGATGCGCGCAGACGGGCACTCGACCTGCCGCAACGCTGTGAAAGCGGATGTGAGAGCGTGACTGACTCGTATGCTCGACATCATGTGCGATCGCCGTTGGGAGGGTGCGGAGCGATGTCCTGGTTCGTGAATCCTGCAGCCCGCACGTGGCACGCGCCGCCGCTGGAGCTTGAGTCGCGGAGCTTTCACCGTGCACTGCCCGGCTATGTGCCCACCCCGCTGGTCGAGCTGCCGTCGCTGGCGGCGGAACTGGGAGTGGGCCGGTTGCTGGTCAAGGAGGAAGCCTCGCGGCTGGGGCTTCCCGCGTTCAAGATCCTGGGGGCGTCGTTCGCGGTGGCGCGGCTTCTCACCGTCCGCCTGGGCGAGTCTGGCGCGCTTGCCCTCGATGACTTGCGGGAAAGGCTCGACGGGAGTGGGTTGGCGCTGGCCGCTGCAACGGACGGAAACCATGGCCGGGCGGTCGCCCGCGTCGCCGCGTTACTCGGCCTGCGCTCGGTCATCTCGGTGCCGGTGGGGGTCTCTACGGCGGCCACGAAGGCAATCTCCGCCGAGGGCGCGACGGTGCAGCTGCTGGACATGTCCTACGACGACGTGGTGAAACACGTTGCCGAGAGCGCGGACGAGCAGACGCTGGTCGTGCAGGACACCTCGTGGCCCGGATACACGGACATTCCGAACTGGATCGTGGACGGCTACGACACGATGCTCGCTGAGGTGGACGACCAGCTCGCTGAGCTCGGCGCGGAGCCCCCGGACCTGGTCGTGGTGCCGGCGGGGGTCGGTTCGCTGGCCCATGCAGTGGTCGCCCACTACCGGCGTGACGGCCATCGTCCGGCGGTCCTCGTCGCCGAGCCGGAAACTGCAGCGTCGGTGACCGCTGCACTCGGTGCGGGCCAGGTGGTGTCGGTGCCGACCGGACAGACCATCATGACCGGTCTGAATTGCGGGACGGTATCCGAGGTGGCGTGGCCGGTGCTCAGGGACGGGCTCGACGCGTCGGTGGCGGTGACGGATACGGAGGCTCGAGCTGCGGTTCTGGAGTTGGCGGACTTCGGTGTCGACGCCGGACCGTGTGGTGCAGCAACGCTCGCCGCCGCGCGCGGTGTCCTTGCGATACCCGAACGCCGCGCCACGCTCGGTGTCACCGAGCATGCGGTTGCCGACGACGACGTCAGCGGGCAGCGGAGCGCCGACGGCCTGGTGGTCATCCTTCTCAGCACCGAAGCTCGGGCCGCAAACCCCAAGGTCTGAACCTTCGCGTCCGGAACCTGGCCACACTCGAGGTCGAGGCGTTACGGAAGCAGGACGAACCCGCCGGGGCGGGGGTAACGTTTGAGGTGCCGAAACTTCCAGATCAGGAGCCACAGAGTGGATTCAGTGAACAGCCCCGGTGCAGCGAATACTGCCGCTGCCCGCAGGCACCGCGTCGTGATCATCGGATCGGGCTTCGGTGGTCTCACCGCCGCGCAGCGCCTGGCGAAATCGGACGTGGATGTCACGCTGGTCGCCAAGACCGGCCATCACCTCTTTCAGCCGTTGCTCTACCAGGTCGCGACAGGGATCCTGTCGGTCGGCGACATCGCGCCCTCGACGCGACTCATCCTGCGGGAGCACAAGAACGTCACCGTCACCCTCGGCGAGGTCGACAAGATCGATGTGGAGAACAAGAACGTCCACGCGGTGGCCGGGCACATCGACTTCGACCTGCCGTACGACACGCTGATCGTCGCCGCCGGCGCCAACCAGTCCTACTTCGGTAACGACCACTTCGAGCGCTACGCCCCCGGCATGAAAACCATCGACGACGCCCTCGAGCTCCGCGGCCGAATCCTCGGCAGTTTCGAACTGGCCGAACTCACGGAGGATGAGGACGAGCGGCGGAGACTGCTGACCTTCGTCGTCGTCGGCGCCGGCCCTACAGGTGTGGAGATGGTCGGACAAATCGGCGAGTTGGCGCATCGCACCCTCAAGGACAGTTACAGCAATATCGATCCGGGGCAGGCCCGCATCATCCTGATCGACGCGGCCCCCGCGGTGCTCCCGCCCTTCGGGGACAAGCTCGGGATGGCGGCGCGCAAACGCCTGGAGGAACTCGGCGTGGAGGTGCACCTCAACGCCATGGTCACCGATGTCGACTCCAAGGGCATCGAGGTCAAGGATCCGGACGGTACGACCCGGCGTATCGAGGCCGCCTGCAAGATCTGGTCCGCCGGCGTCCAGGCCAGCCCGCTGGGCAAGATGCTGGCCGATCAGACCGACGCCGAGATCGACCGGGCCGGGCGGGTCCAGGTGAACAAGGACTTCTCGGTGCCCGGCCACCCCCAGGTCTTCGTGATCGGCGACATGATGAGCCTGGACAACCTGCCCGGCGTGTCTCCGGTGGCGATCCAGGGCGCCAAGTACGTGGCCAAGCAGATCGATCGCGAGGTGGAGGGCAAGCAGCGCCCGACGGAGCGGCCGGCGTTCAAGTATTTCGACAAGGGCTCCATGGCCACGGTCACCCGGTACAGCGCGGTGGTCAAGATCGGCCCGATCGAGATGCACGGGTTCATCGCCTGGGTGATGTGGCTACTCGTGCACCTGGCGTTCCTCATCGGCTTCCGCAATCGCCTGGCCGCGCTGTTCTCGTGGGGGATGCACATCCTCGGCGACAAGCGCTCCCACCTCAGCTCCACCTCGCGGTTCGTGTACGGCCGGCGCGCACTCGATCGCGTCTACGGCGGCGGTATCGCCTCGAGCCTCGAAGGGGGCCGGCGCGAGAGCGCGGACGAGAAGAATCAGGCGGAAGAGAGTCCGGCGGACAAGTGAGCCCGGCCGAGAAGTGAGCGGCCGACGCTCCACGGAGCTGTCGGCCGCCCTCGTCGCCGCGCCAGTCGCCGGACTGTCTGCGTGCTACTGAACAGTCGCCGACAGTCCGGCGGAGTCAGGAAATGACTATGACGAGGACCGACCGGTGTCCGTGCGCGCGGTGTACGGTCCTCGTCGTCGTCAGATCCAGTTGAAATTCTTGCCGAACTCCTCCGCCTCGGGCGAGAGCGAACCGAGTTCCTTGCACTTGCGGATGTATCCCTTGAGCATCTTGAGGAACAGGTTCGGGTTGTAGACGTCCTCCTCGAGCTTCCAGAGCCCGTCACCGCCGTACTCCATGTGCTGGATGGCCTTGACCTCGTGGACGCTGCCGTCGCCCGGGTCCTTCATGCGGTTGATGACGCCGCCGACGAAGCGGCCCTGCTCGGCGTCGATCACTCTCCAGGTGAACTCGAAGTGCGGCATCTCGTTGCCGGGGAACGAGTGCATGGTCTTGTCGAGCCACTCGCCGATCGCGTCGGCGCCGTGGAAGGTGCCGTAGTTGTGCTCGACGCACACGGCGTCCGGGGTGAACAGGCGGCCGTAGTTGATCCAGTTCTCGGGGTGGGTCTTGTTGTGCTCTCACTCCTTCTCGAGTCCGGTGGCGGCGCGGTGGATCTCTTCGTAGGTCCACATGGTGCGGGACCCCTCCTCGGGGGCGACGGGTGTTCGACGGGGTATTCGACGGGTGTTTGCGCTGAACCTACTCGACTGTGGCGCGCGGCACAGTGGTCACGTGATTGTCGGCGGGGTCGTCGCCCGTGTGGCCCCGGGAGATGAGGAAGCCGAACGCCGGGGCGAGGATGTACATGAAGACGGAGTAGATCGCGGCGGGTATCGCCACCTCCACGCTGTCCAGCACGCTCAGCGCGATGGTCAGGGCGATGGTCGTGTTGTGCACGCCGATCTCCATGGACGCGGCGATCGACTGCGTCTTGGACAGTCGCAGCAGTCGCGAGACGAAGTAGCCCAGGGACAGGCTGGCGAGGCAGAACAGGGCGGTCACGGCGCCCACGGACTGCAGGTAGTCGAGGATGTTGTCGCGCTCGCCGAAGATCGCGCCGAGGGCCACGATCGCCAGGACCGCGATCGAGAAGATCCGCACCGGCCGGTCGGCGCGCGTCGCGAAACCGGGGGACTTGCTGCGCACGAACATGCCCAGCACGACAGGGATGATCACGATCGCGATGACCTGCAGCACCTTGCCGAACTGCAGGCCGAGGGTGCCGTCGGCATCGAAATAGCTGATCGCGAGGTTGGTGATCACCGGGATTGAGACCGCGGCGAGCACCGAGTTGATGGCGGTGAGCGTGATGTTGAGCGCGACGTCGCCGCGGAAGAGGTGGCTGAGCAGGTTGGCCGTGGTGCCGCCGGGGGAGGCGGCCAGCAGCATGACGCCCACCGCGAGGAGCGGGTCCAGGTTGAACGCGATGACCAGGCCGAACGCTACGGCGGGCAGGACCAGGATCTGCAGGACGAGGGCCACCACCACGGCGCGGGGCGACTTGGCGACGCGGCGGAAATCGCCCGGCGTGAGCGAGAGGCCGAGGCCGAACATGATGATCGCCAGCGCGATCGGCAATCCGATGCTGATCAGGGCGGAATCGTTCATCGGTGTGGTGGTCCCCTCGCGCAGTGCCGGTATCGGTGCCTCACCGCCCCGGCGAAGGTCTGCCTGTGGGGTGAGTCACACCAGTTAACCACCCGTTCGGAGGTGATCTGCGCGGAGGCTCGATATCCGCCGGGAAATGCTGCTCGTCCGGGAAGGCGGCCGGGCAGGTGTGCGGCCGGTCCGGTGCGCGGGCCGGCTCAGCTGTTGCGACTGCGCTTCTCGCGGATGAGGTCCAGCGCCAGCACCGCGCCGATGATCGCGTGCCGCTGGGGGGCGGTCAGGTTCTCGGCAAGTCGCAGCGAGTAGGTCGACATCCCGAGGAAGGCGTTCCCGAGCCCGGACCACTCGCGCGACACCGTCCCCATGGCGCCCATCGGACCGTTGATCTGGAACTCGAATCCCCAGATGTTGCCGGACAGTTCGAGCTCCTCGCCCTGCAGGTCGAGCGAGATGCGTGTGCCGAAAAGTGCGAGTCGGCGCACCAGTGACGCCAGCGGTTGGCCGTGGCCGTCGTAGATCTCCATCCGTTCCCGGCCGAGGGTGTAGGTGTCCTTGACCTGGATCACCGGATTCCCCGGCCCCTCGAACACGGTCAGCTCGCGCGACCCGGCGAACATCCGCGCCAGCGTGCTGCCGCCGGTTTCCACGTGGCCGATCTGGGCACCCTGCCCCTCCATGATCGCGAAATCGTTCTTGACGAAATTCGAGGTCTGCTGGAACACGAGGACATTGCTCATCAGTCCGCTCATGGAATCCATCGTCCCCGCGCGGCCGGCGGTCTGCAGCGCTGGCTCGTGAAAAAAGATCGTGCGACGACGACAACGCCACGCGCCCATCGTGCCCGCAGGCCGAGCGCTACTTCCGCGTCCGCGTAGTCGACTCCGGTGCCGGGGTCTTCTCCATCGCTGTCGGCTCGTGCGCCCGCTCGCAGCGGGCTGGCCGTGTGCCACACATTTCTTTAAACGAAAGCCTTTCGTTAAAGCCGGACTTCCTTTAGTCTGTGATCGTGACCACAGACCGGGCCGTGCGGCGGCGAACTCTCACGCGAGAGAAAGTGATCGACAGTGCTCTGCAACTGGTCGATGACCGGGGGCTGGACGAGTTGTCCATGTCGGCCTGCGCGCAGCAGCTCGGCGTGGTCACCGCATCCCTGTACAACCACGTCGACAATCTCGAGGACCTGCGGGTGGCGGTTCAGGTGGCGGCCATGTCCGCACTCGGCGAGCACCTTTCCCTGGTGGCGATGGGTCGCTCCGGTCCGGACGGCTTGCGGGCCCTGATGGATGCGCACCGGCAGTGGTCCACCAACTACCCGCGCCGGTATCACGCGCTCACCGCGGCATCCACGAACCCCAATGCGCTGATCGCGTCCGCGATGAAGCTCAACGATGCTCTCCGCGCCGTCCTGCTCTCCTGCGGCCTCGCGGAGGAGGAGACCTTCGATGCCGCCGCGTCGCTGTTCGCCGCACTGCACGGGTTCTCGTCACTCGTGAACTCCGGCTTCATCGCCGACGACGCCCACCGGGACCGGGTCTATGAGTCGGTGGTGCGCAGCGCCCTCGTGGGGGTCATCGGCGAGGCCTCCGGTCCCGTGGCCGGTCCCGCACTGAGAGCACCAGAGCAGCAGTCGGCTGGCCACAAGGCCATGTCGCCCCAGAACGAGGAGAAGATCTGATGACCAGTACCGAGAGTCCCGTCGATTTCTCCGCCCTCTCCGAGCCGGGGCGCGTCTCCGGTGGCGAGGGCGAGCTCGGGCACATGGACGAGTTGCGTGCCGATCCGATCAGTTTGTTCTGGCGCGTCCGGGAGGAGTGCGGGGAGCTGGGGGTCTTCAAGATCGCCGACCGCGACATCTGCCTCGCGTCGGGCGCCGCGGCGAATGAGGCGTTCTTCCGCGCGCCGGAGGAGTCGCTCGACCAGGCGGCCGCGTACCCGTTCATGACCCCGGTGTTCGGTGAGGGAGTCGTCTTCGACGCCAGCCCCGAACGTCGGTCGGAGATGCTCCACAACACCGCGCTGCGCGGCGAGCACATGCGTCAGCACGCGGTCACCATTCCGCGTGAGGTCGAGCGCATGGTGGCCGCGTGGGGTGACGAGGGTGAGATCGACCTGCTGGAGTGGTTCTCCGAGCTGACCATCTACACCTCGTCGGCGTGCCTGATCGGGCCGAAGTTCCGGGAACAGCTCGATGAGCGGTTCGCGCATCTGTACCACGATCTGGAGCAGGGAACCGACCCTCACGCCTACATCGACCCGTATGCCGATATCCCGTCGTTCCGCAAGCGTGACGCCGCGCGTGAGGGTCTCGTGGAGTTGGTGTCGGCGATCATGGACGACCGGATCGCCAATCCGCCGACCGACAAGGATGACCGCGACCTGCTGGACGTGCTGGTCTCGGTCAAGAACGAGGACGGGCAGCTGCGGTTCACGCCGGACGAGGTCACCGGCATCTTCATCTCGATGATGTTCGCCGGCCACCACACCACCTCGGGCACTAGTGCCTGGATGCTCATCGAGTTGCTCAAGAACTCGGACTACCTCGCCGAGGTCGTCGCCGAGCTGGATGAGGTCTACGCGGACGGCGCCGAGTACTCGTTCGGCGCCCTGCGTCAGATGCCGAAGGTGGAGAACGCGCTCAAGGAGACCCTGCGCCTGCATCCGCCGTTGATCATCCTGATGCGCGTGGCCCAGGAGGACGTGCAGATCGGTGACTACGTCGTCCGCGCTGGCCAGACCGTGGCCGCATCGCCGGCGGTGTCCAACAGGTTGCCGGAGGACTTCCCGGACGCCGACACCTTCGACCCGGACCGGTACGCCGAGCCGCGGCAAGAGGACATCGTCAACCGGTGGACCTGGATCCCGTTCGGGGCCGGCCGCCACCGCTGTGTGGGCGCCGCGTTCGCGCAGCTGCAGATCAAGGCGATCTTCTCGATCCTGCTTCGCGAGTTCGAGTTCGAGCTCGCCCAACCGGCCGACAGCTACCACAACGACCACTCGAAGATGGTGGTGCAGCTCGCGCAGCCGTGCAAGGTGCGCTACCGGCGCAGGAAGCGGTGACCGGCGCCGCGGTGCCGGTCGGGGAGACGAGGTGACAGTGATGCGAGTCGAAGTCGATTTCGACCTGTGCCAGGGCCATGCCGAATGCCAGGCGGAAGCGCCGGACTGGTTCAGCGTCGGCAAGGGCTCGGGGGCCAAGGTGCGTGCCAAGCGGGGCGAGGTCCCCGCCGATCAATTGCCGGCCGTGAAGGACGCGGTCAAGTACTGCCCGACCCAGGCACTGCGCCTGGTCGAGGACTGAAATAATCCACAACCCAGGAGTGAGTTGACGTGACCAGGTATGACCGCGCCGAGATCGCGGAGTTCGTGCAGGAATGGATCGACGCGAACGCCGAGTGCGAGCGCAACAAGGACTGGCGGCCGCTGGAGCGGTTCTACGCCGAGGACGCCACCTACGGCTGGAACTACGGCACCAAGGACGACTTCATGGCGGTGGGCCGCGATGAGATCCGGGAGATCGCGCTCGGTCAGGAGATGGCCGGGCTGGACGGCTGGGAGTACCCGTACATCCGCACGATCATCGACCCGGAGACCGGGGACGTCCTGTGCCTGTGGAAGCAGATCGCCCGCGGCACGACCGACCCGAAGACCGGTGAGCCGTACCAGGTGCACGGGCTGGGCGGCTCGTGGTTCCTCTACAACGGCAATCGTCAGTGGGCCTGGCACCGGGACTTCTTCGACTTCGGCAACGTCGTGGACCTGTTCATGCGCATGTACGAGGCCGATGCACTGACCGATTCCATGAAGAAGCGGTTCGAGGGTGCGGGAGGCAAGCCGGCCGGCTGGTACCGCATCGAGGACAGTCCCGCTCCGCTGTGGCCGGTCAACGGTCCCGACGAGATCTGATCCGGTGTGCCGCGCACTCCGAGGGCGCCGTCGCATGCTCCGGCCTCGGGGTGCGCGGTCCGGGATGTGCGAGAGAACGTTGCTAATTCGCAGGTCATCGCACCAGACGCTGACGTAGCCTGACCACCACGGGAGTGGGCAGCTGTCTACTGGGTTGTCTGCATTCGTCGGCTCCCGCCACCGGATGGAGCGGGATCACTGGCCCATGAACACCGCTGTAATCCGCTGAAATCCGCGTAGGGGGAAACGTGACAACCCAGGAATTCAATATCGCACTGACGCACGAGGCGATCAGCGAGGCGCTCGCTGATCGGGAAGCGATCGTCTGGCGCGACCGTCGACTGACGTACGGGGATCTGACCGACCGCAGTCGTCGCCTGGCCACCTACCTGCATCGTGCGGGGTTCGGTGTCCGTCGCGAGAGGGCTGACCTGGCTCCGCACGAGTCCGGCCAGGACCACGTGGCGCTGTACCTCTACAACGGTAATGAGTATCTCGAGGGCATGCTCGGGGCGTTCAAGGCCCGCTGCGTCTCGGTGAACGTCAACTACCGCTATGTCGCGGATGAGCTTCGGTATCTGCTCCAGAACTCCGAGTCCAAGGCGATCATCTACCACTCGAAGTTCGCGCCGCTGCTCGCCGAGATCAGAGACGACCTGCCGGAGATCACGCTCTGGCTCCAGGTGGCGGACGATTCCGGCGAACCGCTACTTCCCGGTGCGGTGGATTATGAGGAGGCGCTGGCCTCGGTCCCGGCGGATCTGCCGGATGTCGGCCACTCGCCCGACGACCTGTACATGATCTACACCGGCGGCACCACCGGCATGCCGAAGGGCGTGTTGTGGCGCCAGCACGACATCTTCATGTCGGCGATGGGCGGCCGCACCCCGGGCGTGTGGGATCCGGTGACGAGCTACGACGAGGTCGTCGATCGCGCGGTCAACGGCATGGGCGGGGTGATGCTCATGATCCCTCCGCTCATGCACGGTGCCGCGCAGTGGTCGGCGTTCATCCTCATGCACCAGGGCGCGAAGCTCTTGATCCCTGACGAGAACCGCAGGATGGACCCCGCCTCGGTGCTCCGTGCCCTGGAGCGGGAGAAGGCCAGCACCATGACCGTGACCGGCAACGCGGTGATGCGGCCACTCCTGGATGAGATGAAGACGGAGAAGTACGACCTGTCGAGCCTGACGATCATCGGCAACGGCAGTGCCATCATGACCGAGGAGCTCAAGGCAGAAGTCCTGGATTTCCTGCCCAACACACTGATCAACGACTCCGTGGGGGCGTCCGAAACGGGAGCGCAGGGCTCACACCTGTCGGTCAAGGGAGCCACGTCCACAGGGCGTTTCGGTACCGGCCCCGGTCTGGTCGTGCTGGATGTGTTCATGGAGAAGCTCCACGAGCCCGGGCACGAGGAGCCGGGTTGGATGGCCCAGTCGGGGTGGGTTCCGCTGGGCTACCTCAACGATCCCGAGAAGTCGGCCCGCACGTTCCCGGTGATCGACGGCCAGCGCTACGCGGTCCCGGGGGACAGGGCGCGGCTCCTCGAGAGCGGGGAGATGGAGTTGCTGGGCCGTGATTCCGTCTCCATCAACACCGGCGGCGAGAAGGTCTTCGTCGAAGAGGTGGAAAAGGCGGTGGCAAGCCATCCGGCGGTCCGGGACGTCACCGTCGCCGGCCGTCCGCATGAGCGGTGGGGGAACGAGGTGGTGGCCGTGGTCGAGTTTGTCGAGGGTGCCAGCGCGACCGAGGCGGAGCTGGCTGCTCACGTGGGCAAGGCACTCGCGCCCTACAAAGTCCCCAAGGGCTGGGTCGTGGTCGACCGCATCCAGCGTTCGCCATCGGGCAAGGCGGACTACCGCTGGGCAAAGAAGCTGGCGGCCGAGGCGGCCGAGGCGGCTGGCGGGGCCGGCTGACAGGCCACTGGCCTGCCCTTGATTCCACATGCGTCGCCGCTGCCGTGGTCCGCTCGTAGACCGCGGTGGCGGCGTCAACCGTTGAGGACGACGTGGGAGATGAGGTGGTCGAGCTTGCGGATGTCGACGTCCTTGCCGAGATTGATCTTGATGTGGCCTGCCCGAGTCCACAGTTCGAGCTCGGAATTGAAGTCGAGGATGCGACCCGCATTCTCTGACGACCACATATTGATCGAGTTATACGGCAGCGAGTAGATCTCCACCTTCTTGCCGGTGAGTCCTTGGGCGTCCCGCACGATCAGACGCTTCGTGGTGAAAATGGCGGAGTCGCGAAACGTCTTGTAGGCGGCGATCGGCTGTTCGCCCTGGACCAGCAGGGGACCGATGTCGTTCGGGATAGGACATTCGGCAACGAAGGTCCAGGCGGCGATGTTCGCGATGGACGAGGTCACGTGCTCTCCGATCCTGTCGACTGGGCGCCGATGCGACAGACGCCCCGAGCCGCAGCATACGGCCCGGGGGCGTTCCGAGTAGTTCGGGTTGTTCGGGTGATCCAGCTGTTTCGGGCCGTTCGAGGGGCGAACGCGCCCGGTGGCGGCGGGAGTCTAGGAGAGCCCGCCGAGAAGGTCGGTCGGGAGCATGCCGGTCACGCTGTCTCCGCTACCTCCGCCGCTGCCCTGGGAAATCAGCGAGCCGAGGCCCAGTGAGCCGAGGAGGGGTGCCGCCAGGGATCCGATAACCATCGATCCGATTGATTCCATGCCAAGTGAATCCACGAAGGTGCTCCTTTCAACGGTAGTGAGAGGGGGTGATCCTGCTCACATGGGCGAGAATATCGGCCCGCGAGGTGATGCGCCATGATGAATGGCGTGGCAGGGTCGTCCAGATCCGCACGCAGAACATGCGCCGCAGGATCGAGGGGATTCGCGCGCAGGAACATTCATGGGGGAGCAGCACATGCCATCGATCTTCATTTCAGGCGGCGCCGCCGGTATCGGACTGGCCACCGCGGAGCGCTTCGCGCGTGAAGGCTGGACGATCGGCGTGTACGACGTCGACAAGGCGGGCCTGGCCGCGGTGCAGGCCGCGCACCCCGACTGGATCACCGGCGAACTCGACGTCCGCGAGGTTGACCAGTGGGAGAAGGCCTTGGCCGATTTCACCTCGCGCACCGGCGGGACGCTCGACGTGCTCGACAACAATGCCGGCGTCCTGGTGGCAGGGGATCTGGATGAGATCTCGCCAGCGGCGGTGAAGGCGCAGATCGACATCGACGTGCTGGGCGTGACCCTCGGGGCGCAGGCCGCACTGCCGTACCTCAAGGCGACGCCGGGCGCGCACATGGTGAACATCGCCTCCGCGTCCGCGATCTACGGCCAGCCCGGGATCGCTACCTACAGCGCCGCGAAGTTCTACGTCGCCGGGCTGACCGAGGCGCTCGAGCTGGAGTGGGAGAAGCACGACATCCGCGTGGTCGGAATCTGGCCGCTGTGGGCAAAGACCGCACTCGCCGACACCGACGCGAAGACCACCGAGACCCTCGGCGTGCGGATCACTCCCGAACAGGTCGCGGACAAGGTGTGGCAGTCGGTGCACCCCACGGCGCTCGACCGTAACATCCACCGCACGTCGTACTCGGTGGGACTCCAGACGACCGTGCTGGCCAACATCTCGAAGTTCTCGCCCAACTTCATCACCCGTCTGGTCAACAAGGTCCTGGCGCAGTAGCGGCTCGACGCCGCCGCGTCGGCCGGGGAGGCTCCGGCACCGCTCTCCAGTGGAGAAGGCCCGGTCCGCACTCGCGGACCGGGCCTGAATCGTCACTACTCCATGTGGGCGTCGAGCCAGTCGATCGTCTGCATTCCGTAGAGGTCGGTGAACCAGCCGTAGGGATTGCCGAGAAGCTGCTGCATGCTGCAGTCGGTGGGCTGGTAGTCCACGCTCGCACCCTTCTCGCGCCACCGGTTCACGAGGATCCGCGAGTCCTCGGCGGGGACGATCGACATGAACGAGTCGTCGGCCACGCACGACGCGACCAGCACGTCGATCTCGCGGCTCGGGGTGCCCAGGCCCATCAAATTGTCCTGGTAGGCGTGTTGGAACTCCTCGATGTACGCCGGCGACTGACCGTTGATGAACAGTGAGTTCAGAGGTAGGTACGGCAGCGCGTAGTAGGCGGGGAACTGGCACTGCGTGCGGTAGTAGTCGGCTATCGCCTTGCCGACCGGCGTCAGGTGGTCGTCGACCCGCATCTCGGGGTAATGCGGCTCGAGCCCGAGCAGGGTCGCGAACGCGAAGCCGGAGCCCATCGACCCGTCGGCCTTCTCGATGAACGTGCGGTAATCGGGCACCATGCCCTCCATGACCGCGGCATCGATGTTGAGCTCGGGCGCGTAGGAGTCCGCGATCTCCACGGCGTGACCGGTGCCCACACCGCCGCCGGCGATCCCGAACATGCCGATCGGCGCGTCCGGCGACAGGCCGGTCAGATCGGGATCGAGCGCCGCGCGCAGCAGGTCGAGGTTGGTGCGGGCGTTGTACCGGCCGGCAAAGACGCCGTGCGGGCTCAGGTCGCCGTTGTTGCCGACATCCGACATGACGAGAGCCCACCCCTTGTCGAACATCTGGGCCATGGGTCCGAGCGCCGACCACGATGCGGTGTCGACCGGGTCCGACCCCGTCCACATGGCCGACGGGTGGCAGTTGGGCCCCACGCCGTCGTTGGCCATCTGGAAGCTCACCACGCGACGCTCGGAATCGGGCGTGCCATCGACGGGGATCATGACGATCCCGGTGCTGATGTCCGGGACGCCATGGATCGTCGTGGTGACGTACATCAGTCGGTATGCCGCGATGTTGCCGGGCCGGATGCCCGCGAACTGCACGTCGAGCCTTTCCGACTTGAGCAGTGTCCCCGGTGCCTCCCGGCCGGTCAGCTCCGGCTCATCGTAGAACGGCGAGATGGTCACCAGCGGAGTGATGAGCTCGTCGGGGCTCGCGGGCCGCCCGGTGGCGAACGCCTCCTCGACGAAGTCGTTGAGCACCTCATCCGGGTGCGGTGTGCGGTTGGGCGGATCCGCGACCGCGGAAGGGGCGGTGACGACTCCGGCGACCAGGGCGGCGCTCGCGAGTAGCGCGGCCCCGGTGGTGCGAAGGCGAGACGAGATTTTCATGGGTGAGTGCTCCCGGACGACGTGGGGCCGGAGGACACCGACCGATATTGAGAGAAACCTTAACGTCGGGTGTGGTGTCGGTGGGGGTGACTGGGTGTACACAGTGCACAGAAAATTCGGTATCGCTTAGCCAAATCCATACCATCTGTATGGATTTGGCCCACAAGTGTGACGGCGGACACGCTGGAGTTCTACCGTAGAGCCCACTCGGCGGCCGCTACCCGGCCGCCCGGGCCCAGGCATCACCCGCCACGACAGGCGAGTCCATGCATCCGTCACCGCGGATCAGGTCACCGCCGTCACCGAGGAGGACGAAAGATATGACGGATTCGCGAACCGATCCGCGACGAGGTGATGACGACGGTGTCGTCGTCGTCGACACAGGAACAGACACCACCGCGGCGGGGGACCCTTCCTCCACTACGTCGGTAGTGGATCCGGCGCCGGTTCCGCGGAGCCGGATCATCTTCGCCTCCCTCATCGGCACGACGATCGAGTTCTACGACTTCTACATCTTCGCCACCGCGGCGGTCTCGGTCTTCCCCCTGATCTTCTTCGCCGGCGGCGACGCCGGCACCGCCCTGCTCGCCTCGATGGCGACCTTCGGCACCGCGTTCATCGCGCGGCCCCTCGGGTCGATCATCTTCGGGCACTACGGTGACCGGCTGGGACGCAAGGTCACCCTGGTCGGCGCGCTACTGACGATGGGTATCGCCACCTTCATCATCGGCCTGCTGCCGACCATCCAACAGATCGGCCTGTGGGCGCCGGCGATGCTCACGATCCTGCGCTTCTTCCAGGGCATCGGCCTGGGCGGCGAATGGTCGGGCGCCGCGCTGCTCGCCTCCGAGACCGCCCAGCCCGGCAAGCGCGCCTTCGCGGCGATGTGGCCGCAGCTCGGCGCGCCGTTCGGCTTCATCCTCGCAAACGGCGTGTTCCTGCTGCTGACCATCTGGTTTGTCTACGACTCCACCGCCGCCGAACTGACGGACCCGTTCCTGGTGTGGGGCTGGCGTATCCCGTTCCTGCTGTCGATCGTCATGGTGGGCGTGGGCCTGTACGTGCGGCTGCGCATCGAGGAGACGCCGGTCTTCGCCAAGGCGATGGCGCAGAACGAGCGCGTCAAGGCGCCGGTGTCCGAGGTGTTCCGGAAGAACTGGTGGGAGATCATTCTCGGCACGTTCATCATGCTGGCCACCTACGGCCTGTTCTACCTCATGACCACCTGGATCCTGTCGTTCGCGATCGGCGGCGAGGACACCGGCGGGCTCGGCTACGGCTACCGGTCGTTCCTCATCCTGCAGGTGATCGCGATCCTGCTGTTCGCGGCCTTCATCCCGCTCGCCGGCTACCTCGCGGACCGGTTCGGGCGGCGGCGGATGCTCATCACCACCACCGTCGGCATCATCCTGTTCGGCCTGTCCTTCGGCTGGTGGCTCAGCCCCGAGGCCATGGGCACCGGCGACGGCCTCGACGTGGCTCGGATGCTGGTGTTCCTGTGCGTCGGCATGGCGCTGATGGGCCTGACGTTCGGCCCGATGTCGGCGGTGCTGCCGGAGCTGTTCCCCACCAACACCCGCTACACCGGCTCGGGCGTGGCCTACAACATCTCCGCCATCCTCGGCGCCGCGCTCACCCCGTTCGTCGCCGTATGGCTGGTGCAGCACTTCTCCGTGGCGTGGGTGGGCTACTACCTGGCGGCGCTGTCCGTGCTGACCATCATCTCGCTGATCCTCGCCCCCGAGACCAGCAAGAAGTCGCTGTATACCGACGAGCCCGCGCACACGTAGGCGACCCGCACGCCCCCCGGATCCCCAGTTCCCCAGTGGATGGATCCGGGGGTCGCGCCGTTCCGGAAGGTTTACGCTGTGTGCCTAGCGTTCTCGCCTGACTGTGGGAGGAAACCCGATGGATGTTGCCAAGAAGGTCTCAAAATGGCCCGACGGGGCGCGCCAGATCGGTGAGCGGCTGCACGCCGTGATCTCGGAAGCCGCCCCGGGACTGACGCCGCGATCGATGTGGGGCGCGCCCGGGTACGCGCGGCAGGGCAGGGTGTTGGTGCACTTCCGGCAGGACGACGGGCTGGTGACGTTCGGGCTCACCGAACACGCCCGGCTCACCGTTCCCGCCGGTTCGACCGACCAGCTCATGCCCACCTCGTGGGCGCTGGAATCGATCGACGAGGCGACCGAGCTGCGGGTGGCGCAGATCGTGCGCGACGCCGCGAGCTGAGCTCGCGCGGAAGGTTCGGACAAGCGGATCGGGAGGCGGCAACGATGGGCAGTCTGAGCTACACGGCGACGGTCTCACTCGACGGGTACGTGGTGGACGCGGACGGGGATTTCCAGTGGTCCGGTCCCGATGACGAGGTGTTCCGCTTCCACGTGGAACGCATGGGCCCGATCTCGCACGAGATCCTCGGCCGGAAGACCTACGAGCTAATGCGGTATTGGTACGCGGACCCCGACACCGAAGACTGGGGGCCCGACGAACGGGAGTTCGCCCGGCGCTGGCGGGACATCAGCCACATCGCGGTCTCCACGACCCTGACCGCCGACGCGCTCGAGGACCCCGCCGATCGACTGATGTCCTCGCTCGAGGAGGCCGAATTGCGGCGCATCGTGGACGAGGCGCCCGGCGAGGTGGAGATCTTCGGCCCCACCACCGCGGCGGCCGCGATCCGGGCGGGGATGGTGGCCGATTTCCACTTCTTCGTGGTGCCCAAGGTGGTGGGCGGCGGCATCTCCGCCCTGCCGGACGGGGTGAGCCTGGACCTGCGGTTGGCCGAGCGGCGGCTGTTCGGTGACACCGTCTACCTCCACTACCGGCCCGCGGAGGGTGGCGGCGCCTAGTCCTTGGAGCGACTAGTCCTCAGAGTGGGGCGGCATCACCACGACGGGGCATTTGGCCCGCGCCACCACGTACTGGCTGACCGAGCCGAGAAACATCCCGGCGAACGCGCCGCGGCCGCGGCTGCCGATCACGAGAAGCCCGGCCTCCCCCGAGTGCTCGACCAGCACCTTCGCGGGGTGTCCCTGGAGCACCTTCTGCTCGACCTGCGCGTCCTCGCCCAAGGCCTTGGCGATGGTGTCGGCGAGGACGGTGCGCATGTTCTTCTCGAGGTTCTCGGGATTCTCCCAGGCCGCCATCCCGTACGGGCTGTGCATGGCCGGGACCTCGAAGACGCCATAGGCGTGGAGTGGGGCGCCCACGGACCCCGCATGAGTTGCGGCCCACCGAAGGGCCCGCACCGAGTCCTCGGATCCGTCTACTCCGACGATGACAGGCTTGTTGTCCATGGGGTCCAGCTCCTCACGACGGTGAACGGTTCCCGCCGGGACCGTCGTATCCCGACGACACCCCTATCGTAACGCCGCAGGCCCGGCAGCATCAGGGGATCGGGGTATCGGGGCCCCTGGCCGATCGATCGCCCGGCCTGGGGCCCGGAGATCAGGCGAGGTCGTCCTCGTCCGAGGCGACGGGGCCGCCCGGTTCGCCGAGTCCGTAGCGATCGAGGATCGCGCGGACCGCCGCGCCCCACCGGGCGTGCGCGGCCTGTCGGGAGATGCCGGCGGCCCGGCCGATGGTCTCCCAGGTGACCCCCCAACGACGCAGGCCCATGACCGAGGCCGTGGCGTCGAAACCGGCGGCGTGCTCGATGCGAAACGCCAGGAGCTGGACGGCGACGTTCCAGTCGTCCGCGTTCTCCGGCGCGGGCCCGAGGAGTCGCTGGGCCTCGGTGTGGGTGGCATTGACGGCAGCGGCGTGCGCGGTCTGCACCGCCTGGTCGAGGTCGAGGGACAGGGCGGTGTCGAGGAAGGGGTCAGGGCTGTCGGGACGGATCTCGGTGTGATCGTGCCGGTCGGTACTCATGACGTCAACGGTAGATTGACAAGAGCGTGCGTCAACAGCTAATTGACATGCGAGTGGGGGCTGTGGGTGTTGTCGTCGTCGTCATACTTTTCTTGGAGGGGACTTGACGTGCGGTAAGCACGGCACAAACGACGACCCGAGCGCAGGTCGGGGGGGCTTGTCTCGCGCCCTGCGCTGGGCGAGGGTGAGGCCATGAGAACCGTGACACGCCCCGCCCTCGCCGCCGCCTCCACCGCCGCACTCGGACTCGCACTGGCCCTCGGTGTCCCAGCCGCGAACGCCCAGGATCGCGGCGTCCCGGACGATTCGGGGCCGCTCGGCTCCATCGGCGCGACCTCGGTCGGCGTCGCCGAGAAGGCCGGCGTCGGCTCGGCCGCCGGATCGCTGCCCGGGCAGTGCTCGGCGATGGGCTCGGTCGGGATCGGCGACAGCAACCACACCGGCGCCGTGCCGGGCGAGAACCCCGGCGAGACGGTGTTCCTCGTGGACCAGAACCTCAACTCCGAGGGCAGCACCACCACTGAGAACCTCGAGATCACCTGGGCCAACACTGACACCGGCGCCACGGGAACCCTCGTCCGGGGCCACGGTGACGGCGACATCGGCTGGATCGACTTCGAGGGCGACAGCACCCTGGGCGCGATCGTCGACACCGGACCCGGAATCATCGAATGGACCATGGACGCCACCGAGGACGGCATGTTCCTGCCGACCATGTCGCTCCACATGGTCGGCCTGGACGTGGGATCGAACAGCAACCCCTACGGCGGCTGCGGCGGAACGGTCACCGTGCCCTGATTCCGTCGGCCGCCCGCGTGCGGCCCCGGCGTCGTGCCGCCCCCGTGGGGTCGTTCCGCGGGGGCGGCGCCCTTTCTGGCGGGGGGATCGGTGGGGTGGCGAGGGTGCGGCCCTTCTTGACCTATACCCATAGGGGGTATAGGTTTACTGGTGTCCGGGAGGAGTCGGACCACACACGTCGAAGAAAGGAGCCGTCATGGCTGCCACCACCAAGGAGTACACCGTCGAGGGCATGACCTGCGGACACTGCGAGATGTCCGTCAAGGAGGAGGTCGGCGAGATCGCCGGCGTCACCGCCGTGGAGGCCTCGAGCAAGACCGGCGCCGTCACCGTCACCGGCGAGGACTTCACCGACGATCAGGTCGCCGCGGCCGTCACCGAGGCCGGCTACACCGTCACCGCCTGATCCCCGAGAACCGACCGACCCTCTTCATCTGACGAAGGACTGATCTCCGATGGCCACCATCAACCCCGTGGCCGACCTGATCCAGGTCGACCTGGGTGTCACCGGCATGACCTGTACGTCCTGCTCGGCCCGGGTCGAGCGCAAGCTCAACAAGCTCGACGGGGTTGACGCGACGGTCAACTACGCCACCGAATCGGCAACCATCTCCTACGACCCGGCCAAGGTCGAACCGGACGTCCTCATCGACACCGTGAGAGGTGCGGGATACGACGCCTTCACGATGGGGGACGACGACGACAACGTCGACGGTGACCCGATCGGGGGCTCCGGAGGTGTTGGCGGTTCCGGCGGCGGGTCCGGGTCACACGATCCGATCGAAGCGGCACGGGAGCGCGAGACGGCCGATCTCAAGCATCGGCTGATCGTGTCCGCACTGCTGACCGTGCCGGTCGTGCTGTTGAGCATGGTTCCGGCGCTGCAGTTCACCAACTGGCAGTGGGCCGTGTTGACCATGGTCACGCCGATCTTCTTCTGGGGCGGCGCACCGTTCCACAGGGCCACCCTCGTGAACCTGCGCCACGGGTCGTTCACCATGGACACGCTCGTGTCGATGGGCACCGCGGCCGCCTACCTGTGGTCGCTGTGGGCGCTCTTCCTCGGCAATGCCGGAATGCCCGGCATGAAGATGGAGATGCACCTGCTGCCCTCGGGCTCGACGATGGACGAGATCTACCTCGAGACCGCCGCCGTGGTGATCTCCTTCCTGCTGCTCGGTCGCTGGTTCGAGACCAAGGCCAAGGGGCACTCCTCGGCCGCGCTCAAGGCGCTGCTCGACATGGGCGCCAAGGACGCCGCCGTCCTCCGGGACGGCCGTGAGGTCCGTGTGCCGATCGGGCAGCTGCAGGTCGGCGACGTGTTCGTGGTCCGTCCCGGCGAGAAGATCGCCACCGACGGCCGCGTCACCGACGGGTCCTCCGCCGTTGATGAGTCAATGCTCACCGGCGAGTCCGTGCCGGTCGAGGTCACGCCCGGGTCCACGGTCACCGGCGCGACGGTGAACACCTCCGGCCGACTGCTGGTCGAGGTCACGCGGACCGGCGAGAACACAACGCTGGCGCAGATGGCCAAGCTGGTCACCGAGGCGCAGTCCAAGAAGGCGCCGGTCCAGCGACTGGTCGACCAGATCTCGCAGGTCTTCGTGCCGGTCGTGATCGTCATCGCGATCATCACGCTGATGGTCCACATGTTCGTCCTGGGCGCAGGCCTGGCTCCGGCATTCACCGCGGCTGTGGCGGTGCTGATCATCGCCTGTCCCTGTGCTCTCGGACTGGCCACCCCGACAGCCCTGCTCGTCGGTACCGGCCGGGGCGCGCAGATGGGCCTGCTCATCAAGGGCCCTGAGGTGCTGGAGTCCACCCGGCGCGTCGACACCATCGTCATGGACAAGACCGGCACCGTCACCTCCGGAATCATGTCCGTCAGCGACGTGGCCGTGGCCGAGGGCCGCGACCGTGCGGACGTCTTGGCCAAGGCTGCGGCGGTGGAGGCGGCGTCGGAGCACCCGATCGCCCAGGCCATTGCCCGCGAGGGCGCGCGGGCCGGCGAGTTGCCGGAGGTCACCGACTTCGCCAACACCGCGGGGCGGGCCGTCACCGGCACCGTCGACGGCGCAGTGGTGACGGTCGGGCGCCCGGCCGGTGACCTGCCCGCCGCGCTGGCGACCGCCTTCACCGGAAGCCAGGAGCAGGGCGGCACCCCGGTGGTCGTGCAGATCGACGGCGAGGTCGCCGGCGTGATCACTGTCCGCGACACGGTCAAGCTCACCTCCGCCGAGGCCGTGGCCGGTCTCAAGGAGCTCGGCCTGACCCCGTGGCTGCTCACCGGTGACAACGCCGGAGCCGCCCGGGCGGTCGCCGCCGAGGTCGGGATCGATCCGGAGAACGTGATCGCCGAGGTCATGCCCGACGACAAGGTCGCGCAGATCGAACGACTGCAGGACCAGGGCAAGAACGTGGCCATGGTCGGTGACGGCGTCAACGACGCGGCCGCACTGGCCCGCGCCGAGCTGGGACTGGCCATGGGAGCCGGCACAGATGTGGCGATCGAGGCCAGCGACATCACCCTGATGAACGACGACCTGCGGTCAGCGGTCGACGCGATCCGGCTCTCCCGGCGGACCCTCGGCACCATCAAGGGCAACCTGTTCTGGGCGTTCGCGTACAACGTGGCGCTCATCCCGGTCGCCGCGATCGGCCTGCTCAACCCGATGCTCGCCGGGATCGCCATGGCATTCTCGAGCGTGTTCGTGGTGACCAACTCACTGCGCCTGCGTGGTTTCTCCTCCAGCTACCGGACTGCAACGACAGAAGGAGTCAAGGCATGACCTCCACCGAGTCTGACGGCGACTGCCACGCGCACCACGGCTACATCCAGGACCAGGACCGCTACAAGGCGCGACTCAAGCGGATCGAGGGTCAGGTCCGGGGCATCCACCGGATGATCGAGGAAGAGCAGTACTGCATCGACATCCTCACGCAGGTCAGTGCCGTGAACTCGGCGCTGCGCAACGTGGCCCTCGGACTGCTGGACGATCACATGCGGCATTGTGTCCGCGACGCGGTCGAGGAGGGGGACGAGGCCGCCGAGGCGAAGTTCACCGAGGTCGCGGACGCGATCGCCCGCTTCGCACGCTGAGCGACCTCACTGCGTAAAGCGCGCTGGAGCCGCCGGACTGATCACGTCCGGCGGTTCCACATGTGATGGGTGTAGCCGGATGCCGTGGAAATGGACTCGCGGTCGAACCGCTGGGCGAGATCCAGCCCCTCGGGGTAGGCGCGCTGGCCCTCATCGAGCGTCACGGGCACCACGACGGTGTGCATGAAATCCACGAGGTCCGCCGCGAGAAACTGACGCACCACCGACGGGCCGCCGCCGATCCGGACATCGGCGCCGGGCGCGAGTTCCCGGGCTCGCGCCAGCGCCTCTACGGGTCTGGCGTCAAGAAAATGGAAGACGGTGCCGTTTCCGAACTCCAGAGGCTCCCCTGGGTGGTGCGTCAGCACGATCACCGGGGTCTGAAACGGCGGGTCCTCTCCCCACCAGCCGCGCCAGGCGTCGTCGGACCAGGGCCCGGACTGCGGGCCGAACTTCCGGCGGCCCATGATCTCCACGCCGATGTTCTGGCCCCACAACGTGGTGAGCGCGCGGTCGACGGTGATCGGCGCCTCCACGTGGTCCAGTCCGTGGATGAACCGTCCGTCGAATCCGGCGAACAAGGCTCCCGCGTCTCCGATCGGATGCTCGGCGGTCACATAGGTGCCGGCGGCGAAGCCGTCCAGTGAGGTGAAGTAGTTGTGGATGCGTACGCGGGACATGGGTGCCGCCCGTCCAGGTAGGGGTCCTCCGGCCATGTCGACGCTAAACCTTTCCCGGTCGGGCCCACAAGGGCCCTGTGGCCCCACGGGATTAGCGACCAGCGCGTGGGGATCGGGAGCGGGATCGGGATCGAAACCAGCGAGTCTGAGCATCGCCTGAACGTTGCGCCGCCGCTCGCGGAGTGGGGCGCGAGCCCCTTGCACCGAGTGGCCTCGTCGGTAGCTTTGGGTTGCCCAGCAGCGTCCGTACCGAGGAGGAACACGAGTTTGACTTCATCCGCCACAGCACACGAGACGGCCGACAGCACTCGATCGAGCACACTCGATCCGAAAATTGACCAGCGAGATGCCGACAAGGGCTACGTGGCGCTCCTCGGCTGGGCCCCCGGCGCCGTTGACGCGGTGGACCGGTTCGACCGCCGCTACGTCGTGGTGGCACCGGACTGGGCGGAGGACTACTGCCGAGAGCACGGGATCCCGTACGTCCCCTGGAACTTCGAGCGACTCAACGACCGGTCCATGGAGATCGCCGAGACCCTCAAGGACATGGGCGTCGACGTGGCGATTCCGCTGTTCGAGGAGACCGTCGAATGGGCCGGCGCCATCAACTCGATGCTCATGGACAATCCGACCCTCTACGGTCAGTCCCTGCTACTGCGCGACAAGGCGCTGATGAAGCGTCGAGCACAGCTCGGCGGAATTCGCGTGGGCATCTTCGAGGAGGCTCACGAGCGTGATGACGTGATCCGCTTCCTCAAGCGGGTCAACCAGACCCTGCTCAAGCTCGACGGCGACCCCAACGACCCCATCCACCTCAAGGCCTTCGACAAGGCCGGTTGCCTTGGGCACCGGGTGATCAGCACTCCGGACGAGGTCGACTCCATTCCGGAAGAAGAGTTTCCCGTATTGATGGAATCTCACCTCGACGGCTGGGAGTTCGCTGTTGAGGCCTGGGTCCACGACGGCAAGATCGTGTTCCTCAACATCTCCGAGTACGTGCGACTCGGTTACTCCGTCTTCGTGCCCGCCTCCCCGGAGCTGGAGAAGTACCGGCCCGAGATCACGCGTCAGCTCGAGAAGCTCATCAAGACCTTCGACATCAAGTTCGGGTTCGTGCACCCCGAGTACTTCGTCACGAGCGACGGAGAGATGTACTTCGGTGAGGTGGCCTACCGGCCGCCGGGTTTCAAGGTGTTCGAGCTGCTCGAGCGGGCCTACGGGTTCAACGCGTACCAGGCGCTCGTCTTGTCGTTCGATCCCAAGACCACCGCCGAGGAGATCGCCGATTTCTTCCCCCGTGAGGTCGTCGACGCCACCGGCCATGCCGGCTGCTTCGGTGTCTACCCGCGGCGGCGTGTGGTCTCGCAGCTCGAGATCCCGGAGGAGACCGAGGACCACCCGTACTTCGAGTCCCATGAGCTCAGCGCCCCGCTGGAGGAGACCGTCACCAAACGCACCGCGTTCGGCACCCACTGGGGCCTGGTGTACTTCTTCGGCGACGACGCCTACGAGATGCGAACCGTCCTGACCCGCCAGGAGGAGCTCGACTTCTACGTGTGACGCACTCGGTCAGCGACGTTCGACCGTGCACGACGCCCGCCCGTTCACAGGGCGGGCGCGGGTACGGTACCGGGAACGGGAAATGATGTCGCATGCACCAGCAGATCGCATGCGCAGACGGGAGTGGTGGCCGGTGACCGGGAACGAGCAGGTGCTGGACAAGCGAGTGGCCTCCCTCGATGACGCCACCGCCGCGCTCGCCGACGCCGGCGGACTGGGCAAGGCCACCGCGCTGCGCCGCGTCCTCGACGGACTGCGCCTCGTGCTGCTGCAGGACGGTGGCGCCCGCGCCGTGCAGGACCGCGCGGCGCGACTCGACGCCGCCGGCCTGTTCGACGGCACCGACTGGGCCAGCCCCGGCTCCCTGGTGCCCGCGCTGAGCACCGGATCGCTCAGCAGCGCCGAGGCGGACACGGTGGTCATGGAGATCACCAGCGACCTCCGACTGGTCGCCGTGGCGATGGGCGAACACACCCACACCGACGTGACCGCCGAGCAGGCCCGCGCGCACCTCAGTGAGGTTCTGGCCAACAACGCCACCCTGCTGTTCTCCGTCGCAACCGAGGCTGAACGGACCAGGCAGGGCCGCATGGCCACGGTGACCCGGTCGGCGATCAGGTACATCGCCCACGAGATCGGCCTCGACAGTGTCCTGGACCAACTGGTGGAGGAGATCTGGCGGATCCTGCGCCAGCGGCCCATCCAGGTGGAACAGATCAAACAGACCATCACCGAGATCGAGGTGGCCCGCCAGGACCCCGACATGGACATGAGCCGCGGCGGCGTCGGCGTGGACCGGCTCATCACGAGCATCTACGGCACCACCGAGGCCAGTCGCGAGGATCCCGGGGTGGACGTCTACCGCTCGAGGCTCGAGTCGATGGACGAGGGCGACCTCCAGTACGAGGCCGCCGGCTTTGCCCGATCGATGCACGACACCGGACTCGTCTCCCCCTACCATCCGGTGCTGCTGCGTTTCCTCCGCGAGAAGGGCAGTCTCCTGCTGGTGGAGGCACTGGGCCTGTCCAGTACGGGCCGCGAGAGCCTGCTGTCCTTCCATAGCCTGGTGGACGCCCTCATCGACACCGCCGTGCATCCCGAGACGCCGCAGGCCGTGTACGGGCTCGCTCTCCTGCTGGAGCGGGGGATCCTCTTCCAGCCCCCGGTCGGGCCGGCCCTGTGGCGACAGCTCGCGCTGCCGCTGTCCGAGCACGCGCGGGAGCGGCTGGCGCTCGCCTACGGACCCGCACACGAGGGCCGCGTCTGGCTGCTGGCCGGCACCCTGTCCATGCTCGGCCAACCGCTCGGGGTGGGGCAGGGTGACAATCCGACCTGCCAGTCCGCGCGCGCACTGTCGATGTGGGCGTACAACGATCCCGACTACCTGCTGCAGACCATCGCCCGCGCCGCCCGCGACGACGAGGTGGTGATGCATTTTGAGGGGCGTCCGATCTCCTCGCAGGAGGTCGATGCCGGACTCGCCGCGACCCTGCCCGTGGACCTGGACCCGGTCTCGCTGCTCGTGGTCCCGCATCTCGACCGCATATACGCCGAGATGGGACGCCTGTGCATCGACCGCGAAGGCGACCCGCACCGCTGGGTCAACCCCGAGTTCCACGGCTGGTGGGCGGCCCGCGGATTCCGGATCATCGTGGACGTGGCCACCGGAAGACTCACCGGAATCGACGACTTCCTGCGCCACTTCTACGGCAGCTACCACCCGCTGCACAACGGCAACCAGCCGCTCATCCACCCGCAGCCCGCGGGCGTCGCCGTGACCGACAGTTCCGCCAGGTTCGTCGGCTGGCACGCCATCACCATCCTCCGGGCCGCGCTCGACCCCGAGGGCACCATGCGGGTCTACTTCTTCAACCCCAACAACGACAGCGGCCAGGACTGGGGGGACGGTGTCGTGGTGAGCACCGCCGGACACGGCGAGCGATTCGGCGAATCGTCACTGCCGTTCGAGCAGTTCGCCTCGAGGCTGTACATCTTCCACTTCGACCCCCTCGAACCCGGCGAGACCGGATCGGTGACGCCCGAGGAGATCGACGCGGCCGTGGGCTACCTGCACCGGAGCTGGGGCGCCGATCGGCTGCCCGAACTCGAGCCAGCGCCCTGATGCCCGATTTGGTTACCTAGCCAGCTGGGCGGCCAGCGCGGTGATCAACGTGGTGGCCAGCCTGGCAACCGCCGGGCCGTCGAGTGGGGCTGAGCCGGTGTTGTCGTCGTCGTCAGATCTTTTTTCTCCCTCGTTGAGCCACACCGACAGCAACTGGGTCACCCCGCCCACCACGAAATGGGCGGCCTGGACCGCATCGATCCCCGGCGGTGCCGCATCGCCGACCGTCTCCGCGGTGATCTGGGCGAAGAAGGCGGTCGACTCCTGTCGCTTGCGCGAGATCAGCGGATTGTTGATCCGGTTCGAGAACAGGATGTGCGCCGCCCGCGGATTGGCCTCCAGGCTCGCCACCAGCACGGTCATCGCGTTGGCGATCTGCGCCTCCAACTCGGCCGGGGCGCCGAAGGCCTCGGTCACGGCCGCGGCGAGCTCCGCGACGCACGTGTCGTACGCGGTGTCGGCGAGCTCGTCCGTGGAGCGGAAATTCTCGTAGAAATACCGGGACGTCAGGCCGGTCCGCGCGCACACCCCGCGGACGGTGAGCTTCTCGCCGGCGACGAGCAGATCGATCGCCGCGTCCAGCAGGCTCTGGCGGCGCTGGGACTCACGATCGGCCGAGGACAGGCCGCCGTAGACGCGACCCTTCTTGCCCTGCGTTGCCATGTCCGTGGTGGATCCGTCCTGCTCCGTGTCGGTGATCGTCGATCAGACATTAGCAACGCGGGGAGGCGGGACGCAGCCGGAACCAATCTGACTACACTCTTGCTCAGATGGCGTGTGGGGGTCTACCGTGAGGTCATCCGCCCGGGCACCCGCCCGAGGACTCTCGCACCGTCCAGGAGGGATGCCGATGACCGCGGTACAGATTCCCGCAAGTACGCCCGGACCGACCAACCCGACAGCCTCCGCTCGTGTTGCGACCCGCTCGGCGCTGCGCTCGTTCGTCGCCCGCCGCCGACCGGCTGAGCGTGACCTCACACAGATCGACTCGCTGCTCGACCTGTCCAGCGGACTGTGGCCGTGGCTCGCCGGGGCGAACGTCGTGATGCAGCTGACCAACCCGGGCGTCGGCCACGGGGTCGTGGAGAGTCGCGTCGAGTCCGGCCGCGTCGACCGGCACCCCATCAAGCGGGCCCGCACCACCGCCCTCTACCTGGCCGTGGCCACCCTCGGCAACGCCGACGACCGGCAGTTCATGCACGAGGAGGTGAGGCTGATCCACGACGAGGTGATCTCCACGCCCGACTCGCCCGTCCGCTACTCGGGCAACTCCCAGAAGCTGCAGCTGTGGGTCGCGCTGTGCCTCATCCGGTTCTTCGTGGACCAGTTCGAACTGCTCTACCGGCCGCTGACCGCCGCCGAGTGCGAGCATGTCCTCGAGCTGGGGGAGCCGCTCGCGACAGTGCTCAACGTCCGCGCCGACGCGTGGCCCGCCACGTGGGACGAGTACGAGCGGGTGTTCGCCGAGGGCATGGAGGAGGCGGCGATCGACGAGTCGGTCCGCGAGATGCTCGACGACCTCTGCGCGTTCGGGCCACTCGACGGCAGGCTCGCCGGTTCGGGCACCCTCCTGCACCGCACCGTCGGCCCCGTGCACCACTCGTACACGCGCTTCGGCGTCCCCGGGCGCGCCCGCGAGAAGATGGGCTGGGAGATCACCGCAGCCGACCTGCGGCACAAGCGCCTGATCCACACCGTGGCACGCGCGACCGACCTCGTCGTCCCCACGCCGCTGCGCACGCTCTACACCGTGGCCCTGTGGGACATGCGCGCCCGCCGGGCGCTGGGGATCGACGTGTTCTAATCGCGCCGGTCGACCGCAAGATCTGCCCGCTGGCCAGCACGGCTGTGGAGGCCGCCGGTGGCGTCGCGGTGCACACGGCCCGACTACCATCGACCCGTGACTTCCTCCCTGCTCATCGCCGGTACCACCTCCGATGCGGGCAAGACGGTCGTGGTGACCGCGCTGTGCCGGGCGTTCGCGCGCCGGGGGATCACGGTCGCGCCGTTCAAGGCGCAGAACATGTCCAATAACTCGATGGTCGTGCGCTCCTCGCGCGGTTCTGCCGACGCCACGGATATCGATACTTCCGGCTCCGACCCCGACCGCCATGCCGGTCACGGCGAGATCGGGCGCGCCCAGTGGATCCAGGCCGTCGCGGCGGGGGCCGCCCCGGAGCCCGCGATGAACCCGGTGCTCCTCAAGCCCGGCGGCGACCGGCGCAGCCATGTGGTGGTGATGGGGCAGCCGGCCGGGTCGGTGTCCTCGCGCGACTTCGTCGACGGTCGCGCGCACCTGGCCGAGGCCGCATTCGCCGCCTACGACGACCTCGCCTCCCGCCACGACCTCGTGATCTGCGAGGGCGCCGGCAGCCCCACCGAGATCAACCTGCGCGCGAGCGACTACGTCAACATGGGTCTCGCCCGACACGCCGACATGCCCGTCGTGGTGGTGGGCGACATTGACCGCGGAGGCGTGTTCGCCGCCCTCTACGGCACCGTCGCGCTGCTCGAGGCCGCCGACCAGCGTCTGCTCGCCGGCTTCGTGCTCAACAAGTTCCGCGGCGATGCCTCCCTGCTCACCCCGGGTCTGCGCGAGCTCGAGGCGCTGTCCGGCCGGCCCACACTCGGGGTGTTCCCCTGGCATCCCGACCTCTGGCTCGATTCGGAGGACGCGCTCGCCGTGCCCGCTCCGGGCGGCGTCGCATCCGGCGGTGCCGCGTCCGCCGGCGCTGCGACGGTCGCTCTGCGCGTCGCGGTGATCCGGTTGCCGCGGATCAGCAACTTCACCGACGTCGACGCACTCGGCCTCGAACCGGATGTCGAGCTGCGATTCGTCACGGAGCCCCGCGACCTCGCGGGGGCCGACCTCGTCGTCGTCCCCGGGACCCGCGCCACCCTCGACGACCTGGACTGGCTCCGCGCTCGGGGCCTCGACCGCGCAATCTCTACGCATGTCGAGCGCGGCGGTGCGGTCCTCGGCATCTGTGGCGGGTGCCAGATGCTCGGCCGCGAGATCGCCGACACGGACGGCACCGAGGGGCGCCCCGGCGCGCGCGTCGACGGCCTCGGAATGCTCGGCCTGACCACCCGCTTCGCCGCCCAGAAGGCGCTACGTCTGCCGGCCGGGCGGGAGTTCGGCGAGGACGTGACCGGGTACGAGATTCACCACGGGAGAATCACGCGGGGCGACGACGACGAGTTCATCGGCGGAGCCCGGCGGGGTCGGGTGTTCGGCACCATGTGGCACGGCACGCTGGAATCGGACGGCTTCCGCAGCGCGTTCCTGGCCGAGGTGGCCCGTGGCGGCGGTGCCGGGGCCGCGGCGGACGGGCGGGCCGGATGGGTGCGCGAGGCGTCGGGCGTGAGCTTCGGCCGGGCCCGCGAGGCGCGACTGGATCTGCTCGCCGACCTCGCCGAGGAGCATCTCGACCTCGACGCGCTGCTCGGGCTGGCTCAGGCCGGAGCGCCCGCGATGCCGCTGCTCGAGCCGGGGGCGAGCCGATGAGCGGCCCCTCCGCGACCGCCGGATCCGGTACGGCCGGTGATGCCGCTGCGGGCGGGGCCGTACTCATCCTCGGCGGGACGGGGGAGGCGCGTGCGCTCGCCGGGTTGCTTGTCGACCGTGGGCTCCCGGTGGTGTCGTCGCTGGCCGGGCGGGTCTCGAAGCCGCGGCTGCCGGTGGGGGAGGTGCGTGTCGGGGGCTTCGGCGGGGTCGACGGGCTCGCGGCGTACCTGCGGGAGACGGGCGCGCGCGCGGTCGTCGACGCCACCCACCCGTTCGCGCGGGTCATCTCCGGGAACGCCGCCGCCGCGTGCGCCGCTATCGGGGTCCCGTTGCTGCGGCTGGAGCGTCCGGGCTGGTCGCAGGCGCCAGGAGCGGAGAGCTGGCACTGGGTCGACAGCCACGATTCCGCCGCCGACACCGCCGCCCGCCTGGGCAGGCGCCCCCTGTTAACGGTGGGCCGGCAGTCGCTGGATCGTTTCATCGGGCCGCTGGCCGACGTGCCGGCGGTCGTGCGCGTGGTGGATCCGCCGGATCATCAGCTGCCCGAGCAGTGGCTCGTGCTGCGCGCGCGGGGCCCGTACACCGAGGACGGCGAGCGAGCCCTGATCCACCGGTATGGCATCGACGTGCTGGTCACCAAGGATTCCGGCGGGGCGCTGACGTGGCCGAAGATGGCGGTCGCGACGGCCGCCGGCATCCCGGTGGTCGTGGTCCGCAGGCCCGGCCCGCCGCCCGGGGTGCGGGTCGCCGCGACCGCAGCCGATGCCGCCCGGGGTGTGTTGGACATGTACCCCGGGGCGGTATCGGGTTAGCTAGCGCGCGGCCAGGGCGATCGCCTTGATCTCCACCAGGGTGCCCGGCATGCCGAGCTTCTCCACCCCGACCGCCGTCCAGGTCGGGCGTGCGGCGCCCTGAAACGCGGCCTTGGCGGCCATGAACTCGTCGATGTGCTCGGGGTAGCTGGTGTGGTAGCTCATCAGGTCCACAAGGTCGTCGGGCGTGCACCCCGCTTCGCCCAGCACCCTGGCCAGTGCCTCGAACGCCAGGCGGTACTGCTCGGCCGGATCGGAGGGCGGGTTTCCGGCCTCGTCCAGACCGACCTGGCCGGAGAAGAAGACGAGACCGCCCGCTTCCTTGAAGTCGGCGTATTTGAACTGCTCGGCCCAGTCGCCGTGTGATGCCATGGTGATTCCTTTGTCGGTTGGGTGTTCGGGTCTCAGGTGCTCAGTTCACGACCAGCGGGCCTGCCCGCCGTCGAGGGGGATGGTTGCCCCGGTCAGGTAGGAGGCCTCGTCCGAGCAGAGCCACGCCACAGGCGCGCCGATGTCGGTGACCGGGTCGCCGATCCGCCGGGAGGGGATGGAGTTGAGGAAGCTCTCGGCCTTCTCGGGGTTGTTCTCCATCCACCAGTCCAGCCCCGGTGAGTGTGCGTGAGGGGCGACGGACAGTGCCCGGATACCGTCGCGAGCCCACTCGTGGGAGGCGGTGCGGGTGATCGACCGCTGAGCCTCCTTGATGGCTGCGTAGATGCCGTACCCGACCGAGTCCCACCGCACTGCGGTGGAGCTGGCGAGGTTGATGATCACTCCGCCGCCGCGCTCGGCCATGCTGGGCTTGGCGGCCCTCATCAGGGACAGCCCCGCGCGGGGGCCGGACTCGAACGCCTCGCGGAACGCGGCCTCGTCCGACTCGTCGAGGGGGGCGGGCACAGCGGAGTTGGCGTTGTTGATGAGAATGTCGACACCGCCGAAATGCTCGCGCACGGTCGCAATGATGTGTTCGGCCGCGCTGTCTCCAGCGATATCCACAGCTAGTGTGGCGACCTCGACCCCCAGCGCTCGGACTTCGTCGGCGACAGAGTCGAGTTTGCTCTGTGTGCGGCCCACCAGTAGCACTTGCGCTCCGCTGGCGGCGAGGGCGAGCGCGATCCCGCGTCCGACCCCCTGACCTCCGCCCGTGACCACGGCGACCTTCCCAGCGAGTCGGGTGGTGGTTTCCATCTGTGTTCTCCTTGTTGCACTAGTGAGTGGCCGGCATGGTGACGGCGGGCGGTCGTCGTACTCGAGACCCCGCCGTTGAGGCCCGGGGGCCAGGGTGTCAGGCCGCCATGTGCTTGGCGGCGAGGTGACTGAACAGCACGGACGTGCCGATCGGGTTGCCGCCGCCCGGGTAGACGGTCCCGCTGGGAGCGGCCATGGTGTTTCCCGCCGCGTACAGGCCCTCGATGGGGGCGCCGTCGTGATCGAGGACGCGTCCGTGGACATCGGTACGCACACCGCCCTTGGTCCCCAGGTCGGAGAACCCGAAGGCCGCGGCGTGGAAGGGGCCCTTCTCGATCCGCGTGAACGGGACCGCGCCGTCGGTGAAGAGCCGGTCGTAGGCCTCATCGCCCCGTCCGAAGTCGGCGTCGCGTCCGGTGTCCACCTGCTCGTTGAACCTGCGCACGGTGGCGACCAGCGCCTCGCCCGGCACCCCGATCTTCGTTGCGAGTTCCTCGAGTGTGTCCGCGCTGTGCCACAGCCCGGCCGCCACGAACTCGGCCGTGTCGGCCATCGTGACGTTGGGCGCGAGGATCGGCGGCCGGCCCTCGCCGGCGTCGTCGTAGATCATCCAGTACCGTTCGGCCAGGTCGCCGGAGTCCACGAGGTCGAGCATGGTGCGGGCCAGCGAATCGTACGGCGCGGATTCGTTGACGAAGCGCTCGCCGTTCTGGTTGACGAAGATCCCGCCGACGAAGCCCAGCGCGAACGCGGACCTTCCGTCGGGGTGTGTGAGGCCCGGTGACCACCACGCTTGGTCCATGAGGTCGGTGTCCGCGCCGGCGGCGAGGGCGGCCCGGAGGGCGGAGCCGTCGTTGGTGGGCGGCCCCATCGTGTCCTCGGCCCGCCCGGGGACCCCGTAGTGTTCGCGCAGATTACGGTCGGCCTCGAACCCGCCGGCCGCCAAGAGCACGCCGCGCTCGGCGCGAATGCGGGTCGGGGTGCCGTCGCGATCGACCACGGCCCCGATCACTTTTCCCGAATCGTCGGTGAGGAGCTGCGTCATCGTCGTGCTGAGGTGCAGGGAAGCGTTCTCGTATGCGCTGATCGCGGTGAGGAACCTGGCGATCAGGGCGCGTCCGCCGATGAAGAGGTCGTCCGGTTTCGGTGTGCCCAGCCGGTCGTTGTCCAGCGGGCCACGTACCAGTTCGCGCAGTTCGGGAGCCTGGCTCACCGGAAGGGGTGTGGGAATGATGTGGCGCTTACCGTCCAGCCGGGCCTTTGGCGCACTACCGAAGTAGTCGATCCACGGGTAGGCCTCGAATGACAGGTGGGCATCCTGCTCCAAGTACGCGATCAGCGGTGATCCACCCCGGATGTAGGTCTCCTGCAGGTCCAGTGGAGTCCGGTCGCCCACCACGGCGTGGTAGTACTCGAACGCGTCCTCGACGGTGTCGTCCACCCCTTCTCGTTGATAGACCGGATTGGCGGGATACCACATTCCGCCACCGGCCGAGTAGGCCGTGGTCCCACCGAATTGGTCGCTGGCCTCGACCAGGGTGACGGTGAGCCCTTCGCGAGCCGCGGTGTAAGCGCCGCACAGTCCGCCACCGCCCGAGCCCACCACCAATACATCCACGACCTCGTCGTAGCCGGATGCGGAATCTGTCATCGGGTGTCTCCCTTGTTCAAGCGGATCGCGAGCCTCGGATCGTCACGGTGATCCGAGTCACATCACGTCCGACTGTAGGGCGGCACGCGGGGCGACAGTCCGGAAGTCCCGGTGAGCGGAATCCGCGAGACGGCGGACTCAGACGAGGTGCCGGGACACGGCGTGGTGTGGCATCACCCGGGTCCGGACGCTCAGAGTCGCGCGGGCCGACGCTTATCGGCGAACGCTCGGACCCGAGCGACGAATCGCGCCGCCAGAGCCGGGTGCCCAGCCCAGTGGGTGTGCAGGTAGGAGGCGTGTACCGATCCGGCGACAAACCCTTCGGCTCCGGCGCTGCTGACCCAGGCGGGTGCGGTTCCGGAGTCGTCGGCGGCCCCGGCCGCAGGGCTGACCGCGGTGCGATGGAACTCGTGGCCCGTGACCTGGGTGCCCGCGACGGCCAGCACGCTGTCGGCGGGCGCGGTCGACCGGCGGTACGCCAGCGTGAGCCGGGGGGCCATCGCGGCATCCGCGGGCACGGCCCCGACCATGGGCGAGCCGTCGACGGTGCGACAGAGATACAGCAGCCCGGCGCACTCGGCGACCGTCGGCGTGCCGGCCGCGATCGCCGTGCCCAGCGAGGACAACATCGGCCCGTTCGCGCTGAGCTCGGCGGCGTGCACCTCCGGGAATCCGCCCCCCAGGTAGAGCCCTGCGGTCCCCTCGGGCAGCGTCTCGTCGGCCAACGGATCGAACGGCACAACCGAGCAGCCGGCCGCCTCCAGCAGTTCGACCGTCTCGGCGTAGCGGAAGGTGAAGGCCCGGCCACCGGCCACGGCGATTCGAGGGCGGGCCGCGTGGTCGTCGTTGTCGTCGTCGACCCCGCCGCCACCGACCCCCGCCAGCGCGTCGGCCGCGTCCCACGGTGCTCCCACCAGCGGCGGAGCGCTCCGCGCGATACGCATGGCGGCCTCCAGGTCGATCGATGCCGCCACCCGCTCGGCCAGGTGGTCCAGCGACCGCGCGGCCTCGGGGCGCTCGGCGGCGGGCACCAGGCCGAGGTGGCGGGAGGGGGCGGTGACGTTGTCGTCGCGGTGCAGAACGCCCAGCACCGGGATGCCCAGGGGCGCCAGCGCGCGGCGGACCTCGTCGGAGTGCCGCTGCGAGCCGGCCTTGTTGAGCACGACCCCCGCGATGCGAATCCCCGGCTCGTAGGTCGCCATGCCCAGCACCACGGCCGCGATGCTGCGGGAGGCGTGCGAGATGTCCACCACGAGGATCACCGGGCTGCCGGTCAGCGCGGCGACGTGCGCGGTGGAGGCGAACCCGTCGCCGCCGATGTGGCCGTCGTAGAGGCCCATCACGCCCTCGATCACCGCGACGTCGGCCGGGCCCGTGCCCGCGGGAGCCCCGGAGCTCGCACCGACGCCGGCCGCCGCCGAGGCCCCGTGGCGGAGCAGCGGCACGATCCGGTCCTCACCGACGAGGTGCGGGTCGAGATTGCGGCCGGGCCGCCCGGTGGCGAGGGCGTGGTAGCCGGGGTCGATGTAGTCGGGGCCCACCTTGTGGCCCGAGACCCGCAGGCCAGCGCGGCGCAACGCGAGCATCAGCCCCGTGGCGACGGTGGTCTTGCCGTGCCCCGACGCGGGCGCCGCCACCACGAATCGAGGCAGGTCAGTGCTCACCGCGCGTCACCGTGCGCGCGGGGGCCGCGGTCGCTGTTGTCGCGGAAGCCGCAGTGACGACGCCGGCCCTGCTCACCACTCAATGCCCCGCTGCCCCTTCTGGCCCGCGTCCATCGGATGCTTGACCTTGCCCATCTCGGTCACCAGATCGGCCACCTCGATCAGCTTCGGATCAGCGTCGCGGCCGGTGATCACCACGTGCTGCCGACCGGGCCGGGCCGCGAGGGTCTCGGCCACGTCCGCCGCATCCACCCATCCCCACTTGATGGGATAGGTGAACTCGTCGAGCAGGTACAGGTCGTGCTGCTCGGCGGCCAGGCGGCGCTTGATCTCGGCCCAGCCCTCGGCGGCATCGGCGGCATGGTCCTCCTCGGTGCCGTCCTTGCGCGACCACGACCAGCCCGACCCCATCTTGTGCCACTCGACGGGCCCGCCCTCGCCGGTCTCGGTGTGCAGCTGCCCGAGCCGTTCCATGACGTTCTGCTCGCCGATCTTCCACTTGGCGGATTTCACGAACTGGAACACGCCGATGTCCCAGCCCTGGTTCCAGGCGCGCATCGCCATGCCGAACGCGGCGGTCGACTTCCCTTTGCCGGGCCCGGTGTGGACCATGACCAGCGGCCGGTTGCGGCGCTGGCGGGTGCTGAGCCCGTCGTCGGGCACGGACAGCGGCTGTCCCTTGGGCATCAGGCCACCTCGTTTCGGGGGGTGAGGTTTCGGGGAGTAAAGGGCACGTCGGCGGGGTGCGGTGCGGCGGCGCCGGGGGCGGAGTGGCCGCCGGGGTCCGCGCCGCGGTCGGCACCAGGCTGCGCCGCGGGTCCGGTGTGGGTGCGCGCGCGGACAGTGTCTGCCAGGCCTTCTGCGGTGACCTCGCCCAGCGGCACGTGCTCGGCGCCCAGGTGCGCGGCGAGCTCGACGGCCAGGCCCATCCGGAACCGCCCGGTCTCGCAGTCCACCACGACAGATGTAGTGCCGAGCGAGGCCAGCCCGGCCGCCGCGTGGCGGGACCGGGCGAGGGCGTCCGGGCCGTGGGTGGCGCGGCCGTCGGTGACGACGACAACGAGAGGCCGCCGGCGCGGATCCCGGACCTTCTCGATCCGCAGCACCTCCGCGGTGGCCAGGAGACCCTCCGCCAGCGGGGTGCGTCCCCCGGCGGGAAGCTCCGCCAGGCGGGTCGCGGCGATGTCGACCGACGAGGTGGCCGGCAGCGCCACCTCGGCGCCGGACCCGCGGAAGGTCACCAGGCCCACGGTGTCGCGGCGGCGGTAGGCGTCGAGCAGCAGGGAGAGGATGGCGGTCTTGACCTGCTCCATCCGACGCCGGGCGGCCATCGAGCCGGAGGCGTCCACGCAGAACAGGACGAGGTTGGATTCGCGGCCCTCCCGCACGGCCGAGCGTAGGTCGGTCGGCTCCAGCAGGAGCCGGCCGCCGCCTGTCCTGCCAGCGCTGCCGCCCTCCCCGCCGGCGGCGCGGCCGCGGCCGGCCTGCCATCGCGCGGCGGCCCGGATGGTGGCGGGAAGGTGCAGGTCGGAGCCGGTGAACGCGCCGGAGCCGATGCGGCGGCCCGAGCTGGTCACCGCCCGCGAGCGGCGGCCCGCGGCGCCGTCGCCGGTGCCTGCCACCGCGAGCAGCCGGGTCCGGTACGGGTCCGCCGCGGCGGTCACGGTGCCGGGTGGGACCGCGCCGGGCACACCGGACTCGCCTGCGTCGGCCTCGGACGGGGAACTGCCCTCGCCGGGGGCCTCCGGCCCGCGGTCGGTCGTGGGACCCGGGCGGTCTTCGTCGCCGCCGGCATCGTCCGCGTCGGTGGCATCCGCCGACGTCGTGGGGGCATCTGCGTCCGCGCGTGCGGGATCCTGCTCTGCCCCGCTGTGAGGGGCCCCGGAGTCCGCCTCCTGCCCGGCATCCGCCGGGGCGTCACCCTCGTCGTCGTGCTGATCCCGCGGGGTCTCCGCCGGATCAGTGGAGTCGGTGTCCGGATCCCCGTCGGGCTCGGGGTCGGGCTCGTCGTCGCCCAGCAGCCTCTCCAACAGGTCCTCGTCCAGGCCCGGCGCATCGAACGGGGCGCGCCGACGGCGGTGGGGCAGCGCCATGCGCGCGGCGACGCGGATGTCCTCGCGCGTGATCCGCGCCCGGCCCTGCCAGGCGGCGTGCGCGGCGGCGGTGCGGGCGGTGACGATATCGGCGCGCATGCCGTCCACGTCGAACCCGGCGCAGACCCGCGCGATGGTGGCCA
>DHCFI07803__coassemble_1186_pt1 | contig 48690 bp, 51 predicted proteins | sample DHCFI07803__metabat2_low_PE_029 | metagenome-assembled genome bin DHCFI07803 | reverse complement strand
CGGTGGACTCGCCTGCCGCGGGCTGGAGAGGGAGTGCGGTGAGGCCGGGCATCCCGCCGAGAACGGAATCGAGCGTCGCCGCCTGCGCCGGGTCGACCAGCACGACCGATGCACCCGAATCAGTGAGCAGGTACTCGAGCTCGCCGCCGGTCAGTGCGTAGTTGACGGGGACGTGGGTCAGGCCCGCACGGGAGACCGCCAGGAACGCGATGAGGTAGGCATCGGAGTTGATTCCGTAGGCGGCGACGCGGGCTCCTGCCTCAAGGCCTCGGCCGGCCAGATCCGCGGCAACTCGATCGACAGCGGCGTCGAGCTCGGAATAGGTCCAGCGGCGGTCGCCGAAGGTGAGGGCGGTTCGGCCGGGGTGCCGGGAGGCCGAACGGCGCAGTATCGCGTCGACGGTCCCTGCACTGGCGGCCGAGGTGAGCGGGAGAGTCGCTGAGGGCATGGACGGAGCCTATAGCGGCGAACCGGTGCAGTTGCCGAGAATGCCAGGTCCCGCCCCCGTTCCCGCTGAGGTGAGAGCAGTGCTAATAGATCCCCATCGCGGGAGTCGCCGGAGGGGTGATCAGTCTTCGGCGCGAAGGAGTGTCAGAACCTCCGGCGGGATATGTCCGCTGGCCTCGCGTGGCGTCCAGTGTTCGCTCGGTACCCATTGGGAGCCGCAGCCGCGGCAGGCGAACAGCGGCTCGCCCCGCCGCTCGACGGGGGTCTTGTTCCAGTTGCACAGGTCCCGGCACGACCGGACCTTGAGCGGCGCGAGATCGGGGTCGGTGGTTCGGCGGGCGAGCGCACGCAGCGAGGAGAGGGATGCCATGACACCGACCAGGATAGTCCCCGGCAGCAGCAGGTGGGCGGTGGCGTGGGCATGAACGGGGGAGGGCCGGAGGTAGCCTGTCCTGGTCCGAAGCGAATGGAGAACGTCGATGCCCGCGTGTCCGTGTGGTGGCGGGGAGTACAGCGCGTGCTGTGGTCCCCTGGTTGAGGACGGGGTCCCCGCCCGTACCGCGGAGCAGCTCATGCGCTCGCGCTACACGGCGTTCGCGACGGGGCACCCTGACCACCTCTGGCGGACGTGGCACCCCCGTTACCGCCCGAAAAATGTGGAGACCGGCGGGGTGACGTGGCTGGGCCTGTCCGTGCTCGAGGTGGTCGCGGGAGAAGAGGACGACGACGACGGCGTCGTTGAATTCGAGGCGCGATTCTCCGGCCCGGACGGCGTCGAGAGCATGAGAGAGCGGTCCGAGTTCCGGCGCCGAGGCGGACGCTGGGTGTACCTGGAGGGGACGGATCCCCGAGAGGACTAGGAGGCCGAAGCGTCGGCGGTCTGAGCCGACGGATCCGCTGGCTGGAGCGTGACGGTGATCGAGGCCAGCGTGCGCGGAGAGGCGACCTCGAGGCGGCCGATGCGGTCACCGCCGGCCATCTTCCACGCCACCATCCCCTGGATCTGTTCGCCGGGCATCGTCATCACCGAGGGGACCAGAGGATCGTTGACGATGCCCGCGGGGTTCTCGATCAGCTCGTACTCGACCCCTGTGGGTGAGTAGGCGGAGAGGGAGGCGGGCCCGATCTCGGGCTGCCCGGCGGACTGCACGGCTCTGACGTCCACGGCGAACACGGTGTCCGCATAGGCACTTGTCGGAACGATGCGGAGGTTGGACAGAGTCACGGTGGCATCCCAGTCATCGCCGGCGACGGGGAAGGGCCGGTCGAACTGCTGGGAGGTGGGCACCGGCCCGGTGTCGGCGTTCGCGGTTGCGGGAAGCGTGCGACGCTCGTCGGAATCCGACGACGAGCAGGCTCCGGAGACAGCGATCGTGGCCATGAGGGCTGCGGCAAGGGCGACGCGTCTCATCGGGTGCTCCTGGGCGGGTCGTGCGCCGGGCCGATCCCGGCAGTACAACATGTTACTGATCGTCGATTCCCGGATCGTCGGCAGAGTGCAGGTCACGCCATTGTGAGCTGGCGACGCGTCGGGCGAGGTCCGGGTACACGTCGTCCAGTTCCGCCACGATCTCGGCGAGCTTGATCTTGAAATTGACTGGGACGAAGACTCTGTCGACGAATTCTGACTCGGCCACGATCGCCTTGCCGTCGAAGACGTACCGGCACCACAACGAATCACGGTTGAGGATCGCCACCTCGGTTTCGGCGGCCGCCGCGTCTTCCACGACGGGGACCAGGGGGCTCCGGAACACGATCAGCGGCATCGAGCGGTGGGCTCGGACGAACACGACGACGCAGGCTGTCGGCACCGTGAACACATCATGGTCATCGACTTCCACGCGATCGTTGTAGACCTCGGACAGAGCGGTGCTCAACGCCTGGGTCGCCTGATCGGGGTCGGTGATGGTGACCGGATGGAAATCCGGATCATCGGCCAACGAGGGCGAGTTACCGGCCGGAGGCGTCGATGGCCCGCCACCGGGCTCGTCGGAAGGTGGGCGTGGAGCGGTGGTCGTGTGCTCGGCGTCAACCACGTCGTGGAGGAACACCGGGTGGGGGATCCCGAACACCCTCTCCATGGTTCCGGCGACCAGATGCGACAGGTGTGGTGCCTCGAATTCGGGCAGCCGAATCCGGGCGCGTGTGGCCGCCGCCGAGTCGTGGGTTACCTCCCACCCGAGTCCGGCGAGTTGGTCGAGTTGAGAGGAGCGGAGCGGGATCGGATGGTCTTCTGCGCCGCCTCCGGACACCTCGGCCTCGATATGGCGTGTGCGTTCCTGCAGGTCCGCGGTGTGCGTCGCGTCGGAGTCCGGTTCGGAGGTGGTGAACCGGATGAACGGCGGCTGACTCGACTGGACGCCGAGAACCGGCACGGTGAGATCGAAGGTCGCGCCGGGTACGAGGTCGCGGAGAAACCCGGCCAGGCGGACGGCGAACCGTTCCCACCCAGCGGCGATCGACGCATCGACGTCGAACTCGAATTCCGGCATGCCTCGAAGTCAACCACCGAGTCGTACTCGCCGTCAGCGGTTCGCCGGTGTCCGTGGCGGGTGCTCAGCTTTCCGGCGCCGCGTGGCCTCTCTGGTAGTCCGCCCAGTACTCGTCAGAGCCGTCGAATCCGACGCGCAGCCCGCCCCGGTGCTCGATGATCTCCGGTTCGACGGGGGAGATGTCCGGCTCGGCGGCGAGCGCGGACGCGACGTCGTCGAACGCGGACAGATTGTGGAGTTGCACCCAGGTCGGCGGGAGGAGCATTGACCGTCCGGAGCGGAAGTCGTCGAGCAGGTCGGTCGGTCGTGCCCACATCGTCAGGTCGACCTCGGTCGTCTGATCGTCGGGTTCCTGGCCGTTCGGCAGTGCGGCGAGGAAGAACCGGGTGTCGTACCGCCGCGGTTCCACCGCGGGCGTGATCCAGTGGTCGAACGGGCGCAGTCGTCCGGCCGCCAGGGAGAGTTCCTCGGTGGAGAGGAAGTGACTGAAGGTCAACTCGTGGGCCTCCAGATCGGCGCGGGCACCGTGGTAGCGGCCGGCGTCGGCCACGGGCGAGCCGTCCAGATGGTCGGCGAGGAGGACCCCGCACTCCTCGAATGTTTCCCGTGCGGCGGCACACACGAGACGGCGGGCCCGGGATTCCTCGCAGCCGAGACGGTCGGCCCACCACTGCGGGGCGGGGCCGGTCCACGCCAGATCCGGATCGTCATCCGCGGCGTCGACTCCACCGCCGGGGAACACCGTCATCCCGCCGGCGAAGGCCATCCCCTTGACCCGCCGGGCCACGAACACCTCGGGTCCGGCTTCCGAATCGCGGACGACCATCACCGTGGATGCGTCCTTCACAGGACGCGTGCCGTCGTGCTCAGCCTTGCTCATGAGGCCAGTGTGGCCCGCACGGGAGACGTGGGTCGCACCGGGGTACTGATCCGGGCGATACGGGGGTGTGCGTGCGCGCCGATGCGGGTCCACTCGGGGGACGCCGGTCGGGTCATTCAGTGCGACGTCGACCCGGGCTCTGGCGACGACTCAGATGCTGCGGCGAGAGCCCCGTGGAGTACGCGCCGGACATGCGCGCGCAGTTCGCCGCGATGATCCAAGTCCGGCGCCCGGCGCACCCCGGATCTCACGATCGTCATGTACATGACGTCAAAGACGGTCTGCGCGGGGCCGATGAGGTGCGCGGGGTCCGCGCCTCCCCCGGAGTGCCTGGCCAGCACCTCGGCTATGCGGCCACGCAGGTCCAGCAGGATTCGTTGGGCCTCGTCACGGTGAGGGCCGGGCTCGCCGAACAGGGTTTCGCGGTGGTAGGCGGCGACGTTGTCGGGCTGGTTCTCCAGCGCCCGTACGAGAGGCTCGCACAATTGGACGAGGTCCTCGACCGGATCCCCGGTGTCCGGCAGGGAATCGACCATCAACCGGAAATCGTCGTTGGCGACCATGCACAGCAGTTCGCCCTTGGACCGGGCGTAGCGAAACAGCGTGCCGGTTCCGACCTCCGCCCGATCGGCCACCTCCTGGGTGGTGACCGACGCGTAACCGCGGGTCCAGAACAGTTCCCTGGCCGCCTTGTGGATGCGCCGCTGCTTGTCGGCCTTGTTCAACTCGCGGCGGCCGGGCTCGCGGGCCATGTCGCCGCCGACAGTGCCCAGGTCGGCCGAACTCAACTGAACCACTCGGTCGGCGGGCCGGCGAGCAGAAGGAGACTGAACACGACGGCCACGACGACCAGGGTCACGATGAGCGCCAGAACGGGCGAACGCAGGGCGGACGCCACGAGCTTCTCGTGCACGCCGCGCGGGCTCTCCTCGTCGCTGCCGAGCCGCCACGGCCCGTCGAGCAGTCCACGCTTTTCGACGGACCGCTCGAAGGGGTAGGTGGCATAGGGAATGATCGCGGACGCCAGTCCGAGGACACCCGTGCCGAAGGACCAGCGCTTGTCGACCCAGACGAGGACGGTGGTGACCGCGTAGCAGAGGAACACGAAACCGTGGATGCTGCCGCCGACGGTCGTCGCCCATTCGAGCCCGAAGGCGTACTTGCCGATCATGCCGAGGATCAGCAGGGTCCAGGTCACCATCTCGGCGAGCGCGAGCCGCTTATAAAGGATGCGGGGGGTCACAGGAGGCCTCCAGGGTTCAGTGTGGTGTCCGACCGACATCGTACGGACTCGCGGACCGGACTCCGGATAAGGCTCCGTTTAGCCTTGGCGGATCAGTGCACCGTGCCGTCCGCACGCCCTCTCGGGGACCTACCGTGAACCGGCCTTGGTCGGGCGCTCACCCGCGTAGCGCGAGGGAGGCGAACCTGGCTTCACCGGCCTCGTCGCTGGCGGCCAGGTCCACCACCGCGTCGATCGCCCACCCGTGGTCGCCCTGGGGGTCGTCGAGCACCTGCCGGACCCGCCAGGTTCCGGCGTCGACCCCCGGACCTGACTCGGTCACCGTGAACAGTTCGGGGCCTCGCGCTGCCGGGCCGGTCCCGATCTCGTCGTACTCGTCCCAGTAGGGATCTATCTCGGAGTCCCAGTCGGGATGATCGGGTACGTCGTCATCAAGAGCGACGAGGCGTTCGATGTCATCACGTGCCAGGAGTTCCACCCGGCGGAACATGGCGTTTCGCACCATCACGCGGAACGCTCGACGGTTCGCGGTGACGGGCCTGGAGGTGCCGGAACTCTCGCCGAACGCGAGCTCCGCAACCTGTTCGGAGGACACCTGCGGATCGGTGAGCAGTTCCCACTCGTCGAGCAGACTCGAGTCCACCTGCCGGACCAGTTCACCCAACCATTCGACGAGGTCGTCGAACTCCTCGGACCGCACGTGTGCGGGGACGGTCTGGCGCAGGGTTCGGTACGCATCGGTGAGATAACGCAGCACCGCGCCCTCGGAACGACCGATGCCGTACGCGGAGATCAGGTCGGAGAAGGTCATGCCGCGCTCCACCATCTCCCGGATAACCGACTTGGGAGAGGGCTCGATGCCCGTCACCCACGGATGACCGGCGCGGTAGGCGTCGTAGGCGTCCGCGAGCAGATCGTCGAGCGGCTTGGGCCAGGTGATGTCCTCGGTGAGCTCCATCCGCTCGGAATAGTCGACACCGTCGGCCTTGAGTGAGGCGATCGCCTCACCACGGGCCTCACGCTGCTGGGCGAAGAGGATGGGGCGGGGGTCGTCGAGGACGGCTTCAATCACCGACACGATATCGAGCACGCGAGTGGGGGAGTCGGGGTCGAGGACCTCCATCGCGGCGAGGGCGAACGGCGCCAGAGGCTGGTTGAGCGCAAAATCTCGCTGCAGGTCGACGGTCAGCCGAACATGGCGCCCGTCGTCGTCGACCTCTTTCAGCCTTTCGACGATGCCGGCGGTTTCCAGCCCGCGGAACAGCTCGATCGAGCGCAGGATGTGATGGCGGGTACGAGCCCGGGTCTCGTGCGAGGAGAGCAGCAGATGCTTCATGTGCTCGAAGCAGCTGCCGGGCCGCGAGATGATGTTCAGCAGCATCGAGTTACTCACCTCGAACCGGCTGGTGAGCTGCTCGGGTTGCGCACCCACGAGCTTGTCGAACGTGGACTGCGACCAGTTGACGAAGCCCTCCGGCGGCTTCTTCTTCGCCGACTTGGACTTCTTCTTGGGGTTCGCCGCCGCCTTTGCCGCAGCCTTGGCGTTCTCGATCTCATGCTCGGGCGCCAGCACCACCACGAAACCCTCGGTGTCGAAGCCGGCGCGACCGGCCCGCCCGGCGATCTGGTGGAACTCGCGTGACTTGAGCACCCGCTGGCGCCGCCCGTCGAACTTGGTCAGGCCGGTGAACAGGACCGTGCGGATGGGCACGTTGATGCCCACGCCGAGGGTGTCGGTGCCGCAGATGACACTGAGCAGTCCGTCCTGGGCCAGCTTCTCGACCAGGCGCCGATACTTCGGCAGCATGCCGGCGTGGTGGACGCCGATGCCGTGGAGCAGCAGTTTGCGCAGCGTCCGTCCGAAGGAGGTGCTGAAGCGGAACCCGCCGATCTCGTCGGCGATCGCGCGTTTGCGCTCCTTGTCGGCCACCGCCAGCGAGGTCAGCGCCTGAGCCTGTTCGAGCGCCGCCGCCTGGGTGAAGTGGACGATGTAGACGGGCGCCTTGCCGTCCCGCAGCAGGATCTCCACCGATTCGTGCACGCCGGACAGGGCGTAGTCGAACGTCAGTGGGACGGGGCGTTGCGTACCGCCGATGTGGGTGCAGGACCGGCCGGTGCGGTCCTCGAGGTCCTTCTGAAGCCATTCCACATCGCCGAGAGTCGCGGACATCAGCAGGAACTGCGTGTCGGGGAGTTCGATGAGCGGGACCTGCCATGCCCAGCCCCGATCCGGCTCCGAGTAGTAGTGGAACTCATCCATCACCACCTGGCCGATGTCGGCGGAGGCACCCTCGCGGAGCGCGATGTTGGCCACGATCTCGGCGGTGGCGCAGACGATCGGCGCGTCGGCGTTGACCGAGGCGTCGCCGGTGACCATGCCGACGTTCTCGGCTCCGAACACCTCGCACAGGGAGAAGAACTTCTCGCTCACGAGCGCCTTGATGGGCGCGGTGTAGTAGCTCCTGACGCCGCGGGCCATTGCGGAGAAATGCGCGCCGAGGGCGACCAGTGACTTACCCGACCCCGTCGGGGTGGCGAGGATGACGTGGCTGTCGGCGGCGATCTCGAGGACCGCCTCTTCCTGGGCGGGGTACAGCGAGATCCCCCGGTCCGCGGCCCACGCGACGAACGCGTCGAAGACGGCTTCCTCCACGAGATCGGCGGGGACGTCGTCGAGGTCGGCGAGGAGATCGGGGAGATGCACGTGGTCGAGCCTATCGGCATGTGGTGATCGCGGAGTCCGTGGACCGCACGCCGACGCGGGCGGGACCGAGTTCGGGTCCGCGGCCTGTGGGCGCAAGCGTGGTGGAAATGGGACAGCCGCCCGATGCCGGGGCACCGGGCGGCTGCGAGGTGGGGTTACTCCTCGTCGGTGGTTCCATCACCTGACTGCTGCGCGAGGAAGCGCTCGAACTCGGCGCCGATCTCGTCGCCGGACGGCAGGGGTTTGCCGCCGGGGTTGAGCGAGTCCGAGCCCATACGGGCCTCCATGAACTCGTCGTACTGCTTCTCCATCTGTTCCACGGCCGTGAGGATCTCGGGATTGTGGGAGATCTGGGCGTTCACCTGCGCGGTGAAATCCTCGGCGGCCTTCTCCAGCTCCCCGGTGGGCAGGTCGAGTTCGCCGACCTTGCTGATGCTGTCGACGAGGTTGAGCACTGCCGCCGGGTAAGCGGTCTGGGACAGGTACTGCGGCACGTGCACGGTGAATCCGGCGGACGGGATCCCGTGCTCGGACATTCTCAGCTCGAGCAGTGAACCGACGTTCCCGGGAACCGAGAACTCGCCGGGCCAGGCGGTGAAGCCACGGATCAGGTCCACGTCGCTGGCATGGGCACTGGCATTGGTGGGGCGAGTGTGGGGCACACCGAGAGGTATCGACCCCAGGCCGATGGACATGCGTACGCCGAAGGCCCCAGCGAGATCGACGACCGACTCGGTGAAGCCGTCCCAGCGCAGATCCGGCTCGAGTCCGGACAGCAGCAGGTAGGACGTGCCCTTCGTGTCCTTGACCGCGTGGATCTGGATGGCCGGCTCGTCGTATCCGGCGAAGTGGTCGAAGGAATACTTCAAGTGCGGGCGCCGCGAGCGGTAGTCGATGAGCTGATCGACATCGAACTCGACGATCAACTGGGCGTCCTGGGAGTCGCGAAGGTGATCGGTCACGCCCTCGATCGCCTGCCCGGCGTCAGAAAATCCCTCGAGACCGTGGACGAGCACCGGCCCGCGGCCGTCCTCGGACCGCAGATCGGGAACGGGCTGGATCAGTCGGTACAGATCGCTGTGCCTGGCCATGTCGACTCCTCTCGTTACCGCACCTCGCAACCGCACCTCGTCAGAGCGTGGACGGGGCTCGCGCGGTCGTCCATTCGGGACGGATGCACACGCTTGTGTCAACGTCAGGCCGCTTCGGATGATTCCCCGCAAACTCTGGCGCGCTCCACAGGGGAGCGGCGTGAGGGGGCCGTGCGGGCTTTTCGGCCCCGTCGATGCCCGAGTGTTGTTGCCGGTGGAGGACACCTGCGGACCGCGTCTCGACCTGATGAGGCGGGGCCGCGCGAGGAGAGAAACGGGTGGACGACAAATGGATTCACGGCAAGGACTCGGGGACGAGAACGCCGAGGAGGGCACGGACGAGCGCGAACATGTGGTGATCAAGACCATGGAGGAATTGATCGCCTCAGTTCCGCACCTGCTCGGGTTTCCGCCACCGCTGGGGTCGGTGGTGATGGTGTGCGAACGGATGATTGACGGTGGCCGCGGACCGGTGATGCGGGTGGACGTTCCGGGGCTGGTGGACGACGGAGCCCTAGACCCCGGCGATGACGAGCTGTTCGGTGGGTCTGCTGACTTCCGTGACTTCGACGATCCGGATGATCCCTCATCTGACGCCCAAGGCGGGATGGGGATCCCGGGCGGGAGTTTCAACTGGGAGCCGATGAAGGGGCTGGCGCGGTTCTGTGCTCGTGCCGGGGTGGAGAGTGTGAGCGTGGTCGTCGTCCGCGAGAACTGTACGTCCGATGCGCTCGCCGCCCGGCAGGCGATCGATGCGGCGGCCGCGGCCGTCTACCTCCTCGAGCTGGCCGGCACGGCTGTCGTAGCTGCGTACGGTGTCGAGGAGTTCGAGGGCGGCGCACTGTGGGTGGACCTCCTCGGGATGGGCAGCGGGGTGCAGATCGATCCTGCGTCCACCCACATCGCGGCCGCGAATGCGTTTCTGGGTCGGACGGTCGCGACGTCAAGGGACGAGATCGTGCAGATGTATCTCGAGAGGGACTCCGATGCGTGCGAGGAGGCCGAATGGGCGCCGGGGCGGGCGAGGGATCGGCTCGCCGGTTCTGTGATGTCACGGTCGGCGTCCGAGGCGATGGTCATCCGTCACGACAGGGCGGCCCTGCGGTTGGAATCGGGTGGAGAGATCGACGACGACGAGCTGGCCGTCATCGGGAGGGGACTGCTGTCGGTGTCCGTCCGTGACGAGGTGTATCGGCGGTTGGCGTCGCACCTGTTGGAGGAGGTCGACGGCCGCCGCATGCTGTGGTGGGCTCTGGCCCGCCGGCGGCCCGCGAGGGAACGGTCCGTGGCGTTGCTCCTGTTGGGTGCCGCCTCGTATTTCGACGGCGCGGGTGTGCATGCGGGGGCTGCCTTCGATGCGGCGCTTGAGGCTGATCCGGCGAACACGTTTGCCCAGACCCTCAAGGATGGTTTGGATTCCGGCTTTCCGCCGGAACGTCTCCGGTGGGCGGCCTCAGCCGCGGCATGAGGGCCGAGCGGCGACGCGGAGGCCAGTGAGAAGGTGAATCCGCCGGACACCCGTGGGGCGGGCGTCCGGCGGATTCGGCAAGGCGAAGGCAAGACCCTCAGCGTTGAGCGTTCAGCGAGGAGCCGAGTGGGCGCGATCGCCGAGGTTGGAGGTGAATGCCCAGGCATCTTCGACGACCGTTCGCAGGTCCGTCCGGGAGGGCGACCAGCCCAGTTCGTCGATGGCTTTGGAACTCGATGCGACCAACACTGCGGGATCCCCGGCGCGGCGTGGCGCGATGACGTCCGGAATCGGATGTCCGGTGACCTCACGACAGACGTCGATCACCTCGCGGACCGAGAAGCCTTCCCCGCTGCCGAGGTTGAGGATGCGATGCACCCCGGCGGAGTTTGTTTCCAGGGCGAGCACGTGGGCGTCGGCCAGGTCGGCGACGTGGATGTAATCCCTGACGCAGGTGCCGTCCGGCGTCGGCCAGTCGTCACCGAACACCTTGATGTCCTCGCGATGCCCCAAGGCCACCTGCAGCACCAGGGGTATGAGGTGGGTCTCCACGACGCGGTTCTCGCCAGCAGGTCCGTATGCGCCGGCCACGTTGAAGTACCGGAGGCTGGTGGCCGCGAGTCCATGGGCCTTGGCGTATGAGGTGATCGCGTGGTCGATCGCGAGCTTGGTAGCTCCGTAGGTGTTGGTCGGCCGGGTCGGCATGTCCTCGGTGATGGGAACCTGCTCCGGCTCGCCGTAGGTCGCCGCGGTGGAGGAGAAGACCAGATTGTCCACTCCGGTGCTCCGCATCGCGTCGAGCAGGGTGAGCGAGGTGACCACATTGCCCTGCCAGTACTCGCCCGGCTTCTCCACCGATTCGCCGACGAGCGACCGGGCCGCAAAGTGCAGAACCCCGTCGAAAGTCGAGTCGAGGACATCCCCGATCTTCGTTGCGACATCGCCCTCGATGAAGGTCGCACCCTCTGGGATCCCGTCGCGATTACCCGTCGACAGATCGTCGAGAATCACGACCTCGTGCCCGCGTTCGAGCAGGACGGTCGCACAGACGCCGCCGACGTAGCCGGCCCCACCGGTGACGAGAAGCTTCACAGGATCTCGACCTGGATCGCGTGGGCGTGATCCCCGTCGATCTCGACAGTCTGTCCCGACCCGGAATCGAGCTCCACGAGGTGGCCCCGACGCGTGGCGGTGACGGTCTTGAGCGGCTCGACACCCGTGGCCCGGAACTCCGTGATCAGCTCGATGTCGATCTGAACATTTTCCCCGATCGCCTGAATGCGGACCTGATGCGGCACGTCCGCCTCGAGCTCGGACAACCGCACGTAGGTCGGCGGTTCACCAACCGTGGCGTCGTACCCGATCCGGTCGAGTCCCGGGATGGGGTTGCCGTAGGGGGAGGTGAGCGGATCATCGAGTACCTCGATGAGACGCCGCTCGACGTCATCGCTCATCACGTGTTCCCAGCGGCAGGCCTCGGCATGGACCTTCTCCAGTTCCAAGCCGATCACGTCGACCAGCAGTCGCTCGGCGAGACGGTGCTTGCGCATCACATCCACGGCCAGTTCGCGGCCGGTGGGCGTGAGCTGGAGATGCCTGTCCGGTGCCACCAGGACGAGCCCGTCCCGCTCCATACGAGCCACGGTCTGGCTCACCGTTGGTCCACTCTGCTCGAGGCGTTCGGCGATGCGCGCACGCAGCGGGATGACACCTTCCTCCTCGAGCTCATAGATAGTGCGGAGGTACATCTCGGTGGTGTCCACCAGGTCCTTCACGCTGCAGTCCTCCGAGTTGAAAATCGGTTGAGAGAGTACGTACTGATGCGCGTGCATGACACGCCCGCGCGCAGTGTTCGCAATGAGCCTACCGTCGGTGCACGAACCGGGGTGGAGGCCTCGCAATCCGGGGTCTGGGTGGCGGGTGCCGCGTAGATTTGCGGAAGACGCATTCCTCGGGAGAGCCCGGGGGCGCGGGGCCGGGAACCACCCGGCGATATGGGGAGGACGGTGACCATGTCGGGCATCCGGGACGGAGTCGCGGCGAAGGTGGTGTGGAGCCCGTCGTTGCTGCAATACCGCCACTCGAGGGACCACCCGATGAGTCCGCGGCGGCTTGATCTGACGATGTCGTTGGCTACCGAACTCGGACTTCTTGAAGGGGTCGAATTGCTCGATCCCGGCACGGCGTCCGACGAGGAACTTCTGCGGGTCCACACGTCGCGCTACATCGACACGGTCAAGGCGGCGGGTGATCTGCCGCCCGGTGAGCACGTGGGGATGAGTCACGGACTGGGAACGGCCGATAATCCGACCTTCCCGGCGATGCACGAGGCCAGCGCGGCGGTCGCCGGTGGAACTCTCGCAGCCGCCCGCGCGATCGCCGACGGTGTGGCGAACAAAGCGATCTCGGTGGCCGGCGGCATGCACCATGCGATGCCGGCGGCAGCAGCCGGCTTCTGTGTGTACAACGACGCCGCGGTCGCCATCAGTTGGTTGCTCGACAACGGATATGACCGCATCGCCTATGTCGACATCGACGTTCACCACGGTGACGGGGTGCAGACGGCCTTCTATGAGGATCCGCGGGTGCTCACGGTCTCGCTGCATCAGCATCCCGCCACCTTGTGGCCGTCGACGGGCTGGGCTTCCGAGATCGGAGTCGGCCGGGCCGAGGGCGCTGCCGTCAACCTCGCCTACCTGCCCGCGGCGACCGACAGCCTGTGGCTTCGCGGATTCCACGCCGTGGTACCCGGCCTGCTCCGCACCTTCGAACCGCAGATCATCGTCCTGCAGGCCGGATGCGATTCGCATCGCGAGGACCCCCTCGCGGACCTGTCGCTCAGTGTCGACGGGCACCGACAGTCCTACCTCGATGTGATCGCGTTGGCCGACGAGATCTGCGAGGGCCGTCTCATCGCGATCGGGGGCGGCGGCTACGAGCTGGTCCGTGTCGTGCCACGGTCCTGGACGCATCTCATCGGTGCGGTGCTCGGTTCGCCGGTGGCCCCGGACACGGTGATTCCCGAGCAGTGGCGCGAGATGGCCAGGCAGTTGACGGTGCCGGAACGGGTGCCCGAGACCATGACCGACGGTGAGTTGCCCGAGTTCACGCCGTGGGAGCCGACCGGTGCGGACCGTGGAGTCGAGATCGATCGGTCGCTGGCGAGGTTGGACCAATCGATTCTGGACACACGCCGGTCGGTGTTTCCCCTTCACGGACTCGACCCGGACGATCCCCGGGACTGACCGACGGTTCACGACCGCATCACCATGACCGTTGACCGACCGACCGACCCCCTCGATGGAGAATCCCATGGCGAATCCCGGTGACGATTCCACCAGTGATCCGGAGACACCGACCACGACGACAACTCCGGTGACGACGCCCCCGGCCTCGCAGTCCGCTGCGGCACCAGCGGTGGAGCCACCGGAGCATGCCTCCACCGACACGTCAGTGGATGTCTACCCGGAGGGGTACCCGCACGAGTGGGCGGCGGATGTGCTCGGATCCGACGGCCGGGCGGTTCGCATCCGGCCCATCGTGCCGGGAGACTCGGAGAAGGTCTCGCGGTTCCATACGAGCTTGTCGGACCGTACGCGCTATCTGCGCTATTTCGGCTCACGGGACGTCCTGTCTGATCGTGAGCTACACCGGATGACCAACGTCGACTATCGCGACCGCATGGCGTTCGTGGCCGAACTCGGTGCCGAGATCATCGGTATGGCGATCTATGAGCGGCTACCGGACTCCACGTTCGCCGAGGTCGCTTTCACCATCTCGGACCAGCACCAGGGACGTGGCCTCGGGTCGATCTTCCTCGAGCACCTCGCCGGTGCGGCCGCGGAATGCGGGATCGACCATTTCGAGGCCGAGGTCCTCTCCGAGAATCGGTCGATGATCCAGGTCTTCCGCCGGGCCGGCTATGAGATCTCCCGGTCGTTCGACGGATCGAGCCTGCACCTCGAGTTCGCCATCGACCCGACCGAGGCGTTGACGAATGTCCGCAACTCGCGGGAGGCGGCCGCCGAGGCGCGCAGCGTCGCCAGGGTCCTCAATCCCGGCTCGGTGGCCGTGATCGGCGCCTCCGACCAGGTGGGCAAGATCGGTCACACCGTGCTGCGCAACCTCATCGCCAACGGTTTCTCCGGGCCGGTGTATCCGGTCAACTCGGACGCCAACTCCGTGCAGTCGGTGCGTGCCTATGCCAGCGTCCGGGATATTCCTGACCCGGTGGACCTGGCTGTTGTCGCAGTGCCTGCCGCATCGATGTCAGAGGTACTGGACGACTGCCTGTCCAAGGGCGTGTCGACGTTGGTCGTCATCTCGGCGGGATTCTCCGACGTCGGTAGCGCGGGTGTGGTGTCGGAACGACGCCTGGTCAGTGAAGCCCGGGCTCACGGGATGCGGGTGGTGGGTCCGAACGCGCTCGGCGTGATCAACAGCTCCGCGGATGTCCGGCTGAATGCCACTCTCGCCGAACTCGTCCCGGGACCCGGGCGGGTCGGGTTCTTCTGCCAGTCCGGTGCACTGGGCATCACGATTCTGGCCGCAGCGGCCAGACGCAGGCTCGGATTGTCGACGTTCGTGTCCGCAGGAAACCGCGCGGACGTCTCCGGCAATGACCTGATGCAGTACTGGGACACCGATTCGGCCACGGAAGTGGTGCTCCTCTATCTCGAGAGCTTCGGTAACGCGAGAAAGTTCTCCCGGATCGCTCGCCGAATCGCCCGCAACAAGCCGGTAGTGGTCGTGCGGCGCGCATCGGATGATCTCGAGTCCGGCGTCGAGGGACTCACCGCGAACGCGATCCGCGGCCTGTTCCGCGACTCCGGTCTCATCCAGGTCGACTCGATCACGGACATGTTCGACACCGCCACGCTTCTCGCCTACCAGCCACTGCCAGCCGGGGGCAGGCTGGCGATTGTCGGGAACTCGTCCGCCGTCGCACGTCTCGGCGGCGACGCGGCCCGCATGCAGGGGTTCACCGTCGCCCACTCGGTCGACCTGGGGGCAGGCGCGAGCCCGGAAGAGTTCCGGACAGCGATCTCGGATTCGTTGGCACGGGACGAGGTGGACTCGGTGCTGACGGTGTTCGTCCCGCCCGTGGCCACCGAACCGGATGCGTACGCCGGAGCGATCCAGGCAGCCGCCTCGGGAAGTGAGAAACCCGTCGTGAGTACGTTCCTCGCGGGGGAGGGGCTTCCCGAAGGGCTGACGGTGACCGACGACTCCGGCGTCGCCTCACGTGGGTCGATTCCCTCCTACCCGTACCCCGAGCGAGCTGTGTCAGCGCTCGTGAGGGCTCGGCGCTACGCCGAATGGCTGGATCAGCCCGCCGAGGAGCCCGCCGAGTTCGCGGATATCGATCGGAAGCGGGCACGGGAACTGGTCGACTCGTTGTGCCAGCTCAATGCTGGCGTCGATGCGTTCTCTCTGACACAGGGCCAGGTCCGTGCGCTACTCGAGTGCTATGGCATCGACATCATCGACTACCGCGTTGCTACAGATGTTGAGCAGGCGGTGATGGCGGCCGACGAGCTCGGCTACCCGGTCGCGGTGAAGGCGATGGGTGAGGAGTGGCGCACCCGGAGCGACCAATCAGGGGTGCGGTTGGATCTGGCTGATGCGACTGCGGTCCGGCACGCCTTCGACTACCTGCAGTCCACGACCGGGTCGCGATCACTGCATGTGCAGAAGATGGCGACCAAGGGGGTCGCGGTGACCATCCGAGTGGCCGACCATCCGATCTTCGGGTCGCTGATCTCGTTCGGCCTGTCCGGAATTCTCTCGGACCTGTTGGCTGACCGGGCCTTCAGCACCCTGCCGATCACCCCGTCAGAGGCGGCCGCGTTGCTCGACCGTCCCCGGGCAGCACCGATCCTGGACGGGTACGCGGGAGATGCACCGGTGGACAGGGAGGCGCTAGTCGAACTGATGGGCAGGGTGTCGTGCTTGGCTGAGGACATCCCGGAGTTGCGTCGGCTGTCACTGGATCCCGGGCTCGTCGCTCCCGAAGGACTGTCTGTGCTCTATGCCAGCGTGACGCTCGGACCCCCGCCGTTGTACAGCGGCGACGAAGGCCCACGCCGCCTCCGCTCACTGGGAGCGGACGCGCTGACAGATCAGACGCGCTGACAGAGCAGGTGGGTTGAGGAAATTCGACGCGCGGACTGAGCGCAGACGCGCTGGGGGAGCTGGACGAGCCGAGAATGAGGAACGGCCCCGCTGGGAAGCGGGGCCGTTCTCTGCACGAGCGGGTGTCAGCTGGCGTAGGAACGCAGCTTGTCGGCGCGGCGCCCCTCGCGGAGCTTGGCCATGACCTCGCGCTCGATCTGACGGACACGCTCACGGGACAGACCGAACCGCTTACCGATCTGATCGAGAGTGCGCGGCTGACCGTCATTGAGGCCGAAACGCAGAGTGATGACCTGCTGCTCCCGCTCATCAAGTGTGGACAGGACCGCCCGGACATCCGAGTGCATGACGTTGGTCACGACCGTGTTCTCGGCGCTGATCGCCTCGGCGTCCTCGATGAAGTCGCCCAGGGGCGCCTCCTCGTCCGCACCGACCGGCATGTCCAGGCTGACCGGATCACGCGAGTGATCGAGCAGTTCCTCGATCTTGTGGGCCGGGATGCCCGACTCCTCCGCGAGCTCCTCGAGCGTGGACTCACGACCGAGCTGCTGGTGCAGCTCACGCTTGATGCGCGCGAGCTTGTTCACCTGCTCGACGAGATGCACTGGGAGGCGGATTGTGCGCGACTGATCTGCCATACCGCGCGTGATGGCCTGGCGGATCCACCAGGTGGCGTAGGTGGAGAACTTGAAGCCCTTGGCGTAATCGAACTTCTCCATCGCGCGAATCAGCCCGAGGTTGCCCTCCTGGATCAGATCGAGCAGCGGCATCCCGCGGCCGGTGTAGCGCTTGGCCAGCGAGACCACCAGACGCAGGTTGGCCTCGAGCAGGTGCGCCCGCGCGGCCTCACCTTCCTGGACGATCACCGCGAGGTCAGCCTTCTTCACCGGACCCAGGCGCTTCTTGGTGGCGAGCAGATGCTTTGCGTACAGCCCGGCCTCGATGCGCTTCGACAGCTCCACCTCGTCCTCGGCATTGAGCAGGGCGGTCTTACCGATCCCGTTGAGGTAGACACGAACCAGGTCAGCGCTGGGGCTCTGACCTTCCGAATCCGCCTCCGTCCGAAGATCCGATCGAGTGGTGGCTGACGTCATGTCTCCTCCTCCTGCCTGGCCCGGAAACGGGGCCGGCGGTCGGTCGCTGGTGGACGGATCAGGGTCGTGTCCGTTAATCGGTCACGTACACCTACAACGGAGGGAGTTCCCGGAATGTTCCCGGCGAGATGATTTCGGTCACGCCGAGTACCGAAAATCCGAAAATCGGCGGGTCAGCGGGAGCTCGGGGTCTCGATCAGGACGGTGAACGGGCCGTCATTGACCGAATGGACCTGCATCATCGCCCCGAAAACCCCGGTTTCGACCCGCAGGCCGCGCTCGCGGAGACCCCGGACGACGGAGTCCACCATCGGCTCGGCGACCGGACCCCGCGCGGCCTTCGACCACGACGGCCGCCGGCCCTTTGAGGTCTCACCCATCAACGTGAATTGACTCACCACGAGGACCGGGGCGCCTACGTCAACAGCACTCGACTCGTCATGCAGGATCCGTAATTCGGAGATTTTGCGCACCATGGTGGCGATGTCGGCGTCGTCGTCGTCGACAGATACTCCCACCAGGACCAACAGTCCCGGACCCGGGAGGGCTCCCACCACGGTGCCGTCGACCGTCACCGACGCCTCGGTGACGCGCGAGACCACGGCCTTCACGCGTCGACCCCGGGCGGCACCACGTCCGGCACCCCCGCGGGAACGAGGAAGCCGTGCAGGAACAGGTCGACGACGACCCGACGGATCGGCGCGGCGAGCTCGTCCGGATCCACACCCGCGGCGGCCGCGGCGAGGATCACCAGGTCCTCCAACGGCAGAGCCCCCGTGCGCGCGCCCCGGAGCACCGTCGCGGTGAACTGGTCGATCTCGTGCCGCCACCGCGCGCCGGTGACCCGCTCCACCACCACGGTCGACGGACCGGACGGCAGATCGTCGACACCGCCCGGCGCCAGCGACTCCGACACATGCAGGTGGACATCGGGGGAGACGGTGAAGACCGTCGCATCCAGCGCCAGGTCCTCGCCGCCGTGCTGCTCGGCGGCGGTGCGCAGCCACTCGGTACGGGCGAAGTAGGCCTCCGCCTCCTCGCCGAGACCGCCCTCGAACGGATGGGTCAGGTCCTCGCACAGCACCGACGACGGACCGTCGATCCGGCGCAGGTAGACGTAGCCGAACCCGATCCCCGTCACGCCCTCGTCGCGGAAATGGTCCAGCCAGGCGTCGGCGGCGCGCCACGTGGACTCGTCGCGCGGATCCATCCCCTCGTCGGTGAGCCAGGTCCACACGTACAGGCCCGGATCGGAGGAGTCCCGGCGCAGGAACCACGCGTCCACGCCCTCGGCCGGAACCCACGAGGCCACATGCGACCGCCAGTCGGTGCTCTCACTCTCGACCCAGGAGGCCAGCAGCACCGCGGTACCGCCCTCGGCGAGGTGCTCCGGTGCGCCGGACACGACCGTGCGGGACGCGCCGTCCAGGGACAAGCCCGACTCCCGGTAGGTGTGCCCCGTCTCCGGCGGACCCACCACGAACGGCGGATTGGCGACGATCCGCTCGAACCGGCGGCCCTCGACGGGCTCGAACCAGGGGCCGCGCAGGAGCTCAGCCTCCATCGCGTTGATGGCCAAAGTCGCCTCGGTCAGCTCGAGGCAGCGGGGCGTGATGTCGGTCCCCGTCCCCGCGGCGCCGGTGGCGAGGTTGTGGACCAGCTGGATCCCGCAGCCCGTCCCCAGATCCAGGACCGACGCCACCGGGGAGGCGGGCGAGATGCGCAGCAGCGACAGCGTGGCCTGCCCCACGCCGAGGACGTGGTCCGGGCGGGTCTGCGTGCGGACCATTGAACCGTCCACATCCGCGAACACCCAGCGGGTGCCGTGGCCGGTGTCGACCGGGCGCAGATCGATCAGCGCGCGCAGCGAGTCGTCACCTGCGGGTTCCCACAGGCCGGCTTCTGCACCGGCGGCAACATCGGTGGCCGGCAGGAGGGACTCGACCTCCGACCGGGGGAGCGCGTCGCCGAGGACGAACAGCCTCAGCAGCGCACCGGGCGCTCCGGCGCCGCGAGCATGTCGGCGGACCACCGCGGCGTCCGAGCGGGCCAGGGCGGAGACGGCCTCCTCGCCGAGCGCGCGCTCGAGCCCCTCCACGGTGTAGTCATGCCGACGAAAGGCCGCGGCCAGATCAGAGGCGAGAGTCGCGAGGGAAGTGCTGGAACCGGTCACGGGGTCGGATTGCCTTCCGCTGTGTCTGTGTCTGTGTCTGAGCCAGTGTTGTCGTTCTGGGCGGTGTCGGTATTGGTTTCAAAGTCGATGTCGATGTCGATGTCGTCGACGGGTGCCTCGCGCTCGGGATCGGTCGAGGACTGAGACGAAGTTTTTCCGGTCAGGCCCGGAGGGAGGGCGACGGTCCGGGGTGCGGGCAGGCGGCCCGCGTTATAGGTGCGTGCCTGGCCCTTGGGCAGCGGCGGTCGATCGTTTGCGCCGACCACGGCGATCCACGGGATCGGGATGGACACGGCGACGATCGCCAGAGCGATCCAGGGGTTGTTCCAGATAGAGAGCGATCCCGCGGCGAGAAGAAGCGCCGGGATCCGCACACTCATCAGCAGGAAGTAACGCTTCTTCCGCGCCGCCAGTTCTTCCTGGTAGGACTGGCGGGCCTCGGTGATGAGGACGGGGCTCGAGGTGTCATCCCGATCCCCGGACCGCTTTCGTCGGAAGCCGGGAGCCATGGACCCCAAGGTACTCCGGCAGGGGTACCTGAGCGTTGGCGCGGTGGCACCCGGGTGCGGCATCATGAGGGGGTGAGCACCACCCGGACCAAGACACTCGAGCGTCCCGAGGTCACTACGACCGAGGAGACGGAGGACGACGCCCCAAAGTTCTTCCACTACGTGGACAAGAGCAAGATCGCCGAGAGCGCGGTCATGGGCACCTATGTGATCGCCCTGTGCGGTGAGGTCTTCCCGGTCACCCGCTCCGCCAAGCCAGGCTCTCCGGTGTGCCCGGAGTGCAAGCGCGTCTATGAGTCGCTGAAGCCTGGTGAGTGATCCCGGAGCGGTCCCGGGCCACGAGGAATTGACCGCAGAACCCACCACCCCGACGGCCGGGGGTGCGTCGCTGCGCGCCTGGCAGCGGACCGCACTGCGCAAGTACCTCATGGCGCGGCCCAAGGATTTCCTCGCCGTGGCCACGCCGGGTGCCGGAAAAACGACGTTCGGGCTGCGTGTCGCCAACGAACTGTTGGCCGACCGGACGGTCGACACGATCACGGTCGTCGCGCCGACCGAGCACCTGAAGTACCAGTGGGCGGCCTCCGCGGCTCGCGCCGGCATCGCGCTGGACCCGGAGTATGCCAACTCCTCCGGCGCCCTGGCGCCGGAATATCACGGTGTGGTGGTGACCTACGCACAGGTCGCAGCACACCCGTTCAAGCATCGCGAGCGCACCAACTCACGCCGCACACTGGTGATCCTCGACGAGATCCACCACGGTGGTGACGCGAAGAGCTGGGGTGACGGCATCCGCGAGGCATTCGACGACGCCGAGCGTCGACTCTCCCTGACCGGGACACCGTTCCGCTCGGATGACAGCCCGATCCCGTTCGTCACCTACGAGCCGGACGGACAGGGGCACCAGCGATCGAAGGCCGATCACTCCTACGGATACGCCGACGCGTTGGCCGACGGAGTCGTCCGCCCGGTGGTCTTTCTCGCCTACTCCGGTGAAGCCCGCTGGCGCTCCAACGCGGGCGAAGAGTTCTCCGCGCGTCTGGGGGAGCCCCTGAGCGCCGATCAGATGTCCCGGGCCTGGCGCGTTGCGCTGGACCCGCACGGTGACTGGATGCCGGCGGTCCTGCAGGCTGCGCACACCCGCCTACGCCAGATCCGCGCCGGTGGTGTGCCGGACGCGGGTGGACTGGTGATCGCCACCGATCAGGAACGGGCGCGCGAGTACGCCGCGTTGCTCACCGAGATCACCGGCACCGCACCTACCGTGGTCCTGTCCGACGATCCGACCGCCTCGAGCCGGATCGGCGCCTTCTCCGACTCCACTGACGAGTGGATGGTCGCGGTCCGCATGGTCTCCGAGGGCGTGGACGTCCCGCGCCTGAGCGTGGGCGTCTACGCCACCAGCGCGTCGACCCCGCTGTACTTCGCGCAGGCCATCGGACGTTTCGTGCGTTCCCGGCGCAAGGGGGAGACGGCGTCGGTGTTCCTGCCGTCGGTTCCGGTACTGCTGAAGCTGGCCTCGGAGATGGAAGCCCAGCGCGACCACGTGTTGGGCAAGCCTCACCGGGAGGAGGGGCTGGAGGATCAACTCCTGGCCAAGGCCAACCAGCAGCAGGACGAGAACACCGAGGACGAGGAAGAACGCGGCTACATCTCGCTTGGTGCGGACGCCGAACTCGACCAGATCGTGTACGAGGGCTCCTCGTACGGCACCGCGACCTTTGCCGGCAGCGAGGAAGAGGCCGACTATATCGGCCTGCCCGGTCTCCTTGGTGCTGATGACGTCAAGGCGCTCCTTAGGCAGCGTGAGAAGGAACAGGTCAAGCAACGCTCGTCATCAGCGCAGGCCTCCGCAGCGGGGAATATCTCGGTGGTGGGCGCCGACCCGGGGATGTCCGGGACAACGCTGCCGGGCAATGCGGCGGGCCCGGGCTCCCACGCCGGTGCCGCGGCCGAGCGGGTGGCATCCGCCGCCGAGCTCAAGGACCTACGCCGGCAGCTGAACACCCTGGTGTCGGTGTACTCGGGACGCCTGGGCAAATCCCACGGCGCGATCCATACGCAATTGCGCAATGCCTGCGGTGGACCGCCGGTGCCGATGGCTTCGGCCGAGCAGATCCGGGAGCGCATTTCCACGCTGCGTTCGTGGTGAGGCACCGGGGTGAGTCAGGGCAGTGGACGCACCGGGGCCGGCAGCCTCAGCTGTACTGACGGTGCGTCATCCCGTGCAGCCATAGCGTCATAAATGAACTCACGCCCCCTGCCGGTGGTCCGGTAAGGGGCGTGAGTCGGGAATTCTTGCGGGCCGGGAGACCCGGCAGGCGATCTAGTCCAGGTAGTCCCGCAGCACCTGCGACCGCGACGGGTGGCGCAGCTTGGACATGGTCTTGGACTCGATCTGACGGATCCGCTCGCGGGTCACGCCGTAGACCTGGCCGATCTCGTCCAGGGTGCGGGGGAGACCGTCGGTGAGGCCGAAGCGCAGGCGAACGACGCCGGCCTCACGCTCGGACAGCGTGTCGAGCACCGAGCGCAGCTGATCCTGCAGGAGCGTGAAGCTCACCGCGTCCACGGCCACCACGGCCTCGGAGTCCTCGATGAAGTCACCGAGCTGCGAGTCGCCCTCGTCACCGATGGTCTGGTCGAGCGAGATGGGCTCCCGGGCGTACTGCTGGATCTCCAGCACCTTCTCCGGGGTGATGTCCATCTCCTTGGCGAGCTCCTCCGGGGTGGGCTCGCGGCCCAGATCCTGGAGCAGCTCACGCTGGATACGGCCGAGCTTGTTGATGACCTCGACCATGTGCACCGGGATACGGATGGTGCGGGCCTGGTCGGCCATCGCGCGGGTGATGGCCTGGCGGATCCACCAGGTGGCGTACGTGGAGAACTTGTAGCCCTTGGTGTAGTCGAACTTCTCGACCGCGCGGATCAGGCCGAGGTTGCCCTCCTGGATGAGATCCAGGAACGCCATGCCGCGTCCCGTGTAGCGCTTGGCGAGGGAGACGACCAGACGGAGGTTGGCCTCGAGCAGGTGGTTCTTGGCGCGCACGCCGTCCCGCTCGATCCACTTGTAGTCGCGACGCTGGGCCGTGGTGAGCTTCTCGCCACGCTCGGCGACCTGCGCCATGAACCAGGTCGAGTAGAGACCGGCCTCGATGCGCTTGGCGAGCTCGACCTCTTCCTCGGCGTTGAGGAGGGCGACCTTGCCGATCTGCTTGAGGTAGGCACGGACCGAGTCCGCGGACGCGGTGAGCTCGGCGTCCTTGCGGGCCTGCCGCAGCGCCTCCGACTCCTCCTCGTCCCAGACGAAGTCCCCGGAGGCCTTGTCCTTCGCGGACGGCTCCTCCTTGGTCTCCTCGTCGGCTTCCTCGTCATCCTCGACGTCCTCGACCTCGACGTCCTCCAGCTCGGCGGTGTCCGGCTCGGCGTCCAACGCCTCGGGGGCCTCGTCGGTCTGGTCCTCATCGGACTCGGGCGTCGCCGCGGCGGTGGCCTTCTTGGCTGCCGTCTTCTTGGCGGCGGTCTTCTTCGCAGCCGTCTTCTTGGCCGCGGTCTTCTTGGCGGGAGCCTTCTTCGCGGCGGTCTTCTTGGCCGCCGTCTTCTTGGCGGGGGCCTTCTTCGCCGCGGTCTTCTTGGCGGGGGCCGCGCCCGTGACCTCGGTGCCTGACGGATCGCCGCTCTCGGCGGGATCCGAACTGGTGGTCTTCGTGGCTGCCACAAACGCCCCTTCACAACCGGTTACTCGATGGGAATCGGGGAACGGTGCCGCGTTTTCTGCAGACACTCGAGCCGTCCGCCATGCGGTACCGGGCCCGTCCCCGGCCGGTAGCTGATCCCGGCCTGCGCCATTGTAACGAGGAACCGGCCTGGAGGTCGCATCCGGCGGGGTTAACCGAGAGTTAACCGCGTCAGTTATCGGAAACGCCCAGGGTTTGTCCGAGGTCTACGGCGCCGTCATGTGCTGCCGCATACAGCGCCGCACCGATGATTCCGGCGTCGTTGAGACGGACCGCCGCGCGCACGGGCGTCCGGTTCTCGAGCAGGGGAAACCACTCGTCCGCGGCCTCGCTCACACCGCCGCCCAGGACGAACGCGCGCGGCCACAGCAGGTCCTCGATCGAGCGCAGGACGTTGGAGACATGGGGGGCCCACTCGTCGAACGACAGATCGTCGCGCGCCCGCACCATCGCGGAGGCCAGGTGCTCCGCCTCGTCGAATCCCCGCCCTGCGATGTCGTCGACGAAGAGGTGACCGAACTCGGTGTTGGGGATGAGCTGACCGTTCAGGATCAGCGCGGAACCGATCCCGGTGCCGAAGGTCAGGAGGATCACCAGTCCCTCGACGCCCCCGCCGGCGCCGTAGTGCACCTCGGTCAGGCCCGCCGCGTCCGCGTCGTTGAGCATGACGACCGTGCGACCGGGCAGGTGTCGGTCGAACAGGTCCACCACGTCGCACCCGATCCACGATTCGTCGATGTTGTGCGCGATCCGTGCGGTGCCCTCGTGGATGACCGTCGGGATGGCCACGCCCACCGGGCCGTCCCACCCGACCTCGTCGATCATCTCCCGGATGGTCTCGGCGATCGCGTCGGGCGTGGCGGGCTGCGGGGTCGGTCGGATGAGCCGCTCGTCGAGCAGCTCACCGTCGGCGAGGTCCACGCGGCCGATCTTGATCCCCGTGCCGCCGACGTCCACCCCCAGTCCGACGAGCGCGGTACCGGAGGGGTCAGTGGTGGTGCTGGCCAATGGGTGCTCCCGGGGACGGGCCGCGGCAGGCGGCGTGGGTGAGGTTCGCGTCACGGTTGGAAAGGAGCCCCGCGGGACGGGGCAGTATGGGCTGTGGTGACCCGCCCGCAAGGGTATCCGCGCCACGCGCCTCACGGCGCGATAAGGCCACGCGCCTGACGGCGCAAGATCAAATCGCGACGACGACGAGAGCAGGGATCGCATGAACGGAAACACGGCATCGGCCCGGGAGAACGAGTCCGGCCCGGAGTTCATCGACGGTCTGCGGGCGCTCGCCGTCCATCTCGCGACCTCGGGCGGCGAGGTGGCCCGGCGGATGCTTGCCGAGCTTGACGGGCAGGGGCCCGGGGCACAGGCCAAGAGTTCGGTCACCGACCCGGTGACGGTCATCGACACCGCGGTGGAGGAGCACCTGCGCCGGGGGATCGCCGCGGCCCGGCCCGGGGACGGCGTACTGGGGGAGGAGGCCGGCGAGACCCGGGGCACGGGAGGCGGCACCCGGGTCCGGTGGATTGTCGACCCCGTGGACGGGACGGTGAACCTGCTCTATGGAATTCCGTTCACGGCCGTCTCGGTGGCGGCTGAAGTCGACGGTGTCGTCGTCGTCGGAGCGGTTCACAACATCGTCACCCACGAGACCTGGACGGCCGCGCGCGACCGTGGGGCCACCCTGCGGGCCCCGGAGCGGGACGTGGTCCCGCTCGGCGTCTCCGACTGCGTCGACCTGTCCCTCGCCCTGGTCGGCACCGGGTTCTCCTACGACGCCTCGGTGCGCTCCGAGCAGGGCGCGGTGGTCGCGGCGTTGCTCCCGCGCGTCCGCGACATCCGGCGGTGCGGTTCCGCGGCGTTGGACCTGTGCATGCTCGCCACCGGCCGCCTCGATGCGTACTACGAACGGTGCCTCAAGCCGTGGGACCACGCGGCCGGGGCGCTCATCGCGGCCGAGGCGGGCGCGATCGTCACCACCTCGGACGACGACGCGGTGCCCACGGTCGCCGCGGGCCCCGGCGTCTCCGAGGCGTTCCGTCAGGCCCTGCGGGAGTGCGGGGCCCTCTAGCTCCGGACCCGCCGGCGGGCTCTACCGGTGTCGTGTGCTCTACCGGTGTTGCGTTCGAGTTAGCAGCTGACCGCGCGCGCGGCCTCGAGCTCGCTGGAGATCGGCTGGCGACCCACCTTCAGCTCGTCCAGCGCGCCGACCGACGACACCGAATCCGACAGCCTGGAGAACGTGGTGCCCAGGACGAGGTCGACGCTCTCATCCTCGCGGCCGTCGGTCACCAGCTGCATGCACGGGGCGGCGAGCGACAGTGACCGGGCGCTGGCCTCGCCCGCTTCGCCGTACCGGATCTGGCCGTGGCACTCGAGCGCCTGGCCGTAGATCGGGTCGTTGCCGGTCGCGTCCGAGCCCGCGGGCTGGAATCCGCGCTCGGCCAGTTGCGCGGCCACAGCGCCCGCCTGGCCGCTCTGTCCGTTGGCGTTGAGCACCCTCACGCGGGTGGTGTCCAGGACCGCCGGCTCCACGTCGTCGAGCGCGTCGACCTGCTGATCCTGCAGTCCCGCCTGCTCGGCGACCTCCGGAATCGGGCACGCCACGGCCTGGGTCGCGGCGTCGTCCCCTCGGAGCGCCAACACCCACACGGCGGCCCCGAGGACCAGGACCGCGACCACGAACAGCACATACGGCGTGCGCAGACGTCCGACCCCCCGGGCGGGGGTCGGGCTCGGAGTGGTCTGGGTGCTGAGGTGCGCGACCATCGACGGCCTTCCTGCAGGTAAGCGAGTGCACGGCCCGTTCGAGCCCTGTGGCAACACTGTAGAGGTCCCCGCGGTGGGACCGTCGCCGGGACACGGACGAATCGGCGGATGAAATTCCGTGTGGATTCCGTTACTATGCGTGCGCCGGTCGCACCACGACCGATGCGCGAACCCTCGACCCGGACCCCGCAGAAAAGAGACTCATGGCAACCGACTACGACGCACCCCGCCGGACAGAGGCGGACGAGCTCGCCGGCGATTCGCTGGAAGAGCTCAAAGCCCGACGTGCTGAGGGTGCCACCGGCGAGGTCGACGTGGACGAGACGGACACCGCCGAATCCTACGAACTCCCGGGCGCGGACCTGTCCGGTGAAGAGCTGACGGTACGAGTCGTGCCGGAGCAGGACAACGAGTTCACCTGCGGCGAGTGCTTTCTCGTGCACCACCGCAGCCGCTTCGCCGAAGAGCGCGACGGTCTGTCGATTTGCGTGGACTGCGCGGGTTGACGCCGGGCGCCACAGCCCCCGAGATGGGCGGCTGTGGCGGTGGCAGGTGGCCGCGCTGAGTGGCCTCGCGGCGGTTGGCCGAGGATCATCGGTCAGCCGCCGCAGTTGTCAGTACCGGGCTGCCGTCCGTTCGGGGTCCCGGGATCGACGTCGGGGAATCAGCAGTAGTGATTGTCCGGAAGCGCGGCGGCCAACCCCTCGGGATCGCGGGTGCTGATGAGCCAGTACGGGGTCGGATCCAGCGGGTCGTCCAGGACGACGATCACCATGGTGGGGATGTACCCGCGGTGGACCAGGAAGGCCTCCGGATCCAGCTGCCGGCCCATCGCCGCCTGCTTGGCCGATGCCGGGACCACCGCCGTCCTCGAGATGGCGTCGAACGGCAGACGTGCCCGGCCCGCATACAGGGTTCCGCCACCCTGGCCGTCGGACTCGACCTCGACCTTCTCGCGGCTGACCGTGACGAACAGCCACGCGAACAGGGCCGGGAGGACCACGATCAGGATCCACATCCACCAGCGAGCGCCGATGGTGACAGCCAGTACCACCGCCACCACGGTGATCGCGATCAGCAGCAGCCACCACCACACGGGAACCCGGAGAGATTCCGAGTGAACCGGACGTGGAGCGCGATCGCGGGGTGGGCGGAGATCTTCTTCGGTCACGCCAGACAGACTATCTACCATCCGGGTCTGAGCCGGTAGGAGGGCAAGAACACCATGGACAACAGTCACGACGCGAGCGGATCGACCCCGGTGCTGCGATTGCAGCGACTGGACGCCGACCTGCCTCTGCCTGTCCGGGCACATCCGACCGATGCGGGCATCGATCTCCACGCAGCACACGACTGCAACCTCGCCCCGGGGCATCGCATGCTTGTGGGGACCGGGGTGGCGATCGCCTTGCCCGCCGGCTTCGTGGGACTTGTGCACCCCCGGTCAGGTCTGGCCGCGCGAGTCGGACTGTCGATCGTCAATGCACCGGGCACGGTCGACGCGGCCTACCGCGGCGAGATCAAGGTCAATCTCATCAACCTCGATCCGACCGATACGGTCCACATCGCGCGCGGTGACCGGATCGCTCAGCTCCTCATCCAGCGTGTCGAGCTGTGGGATGTGGCGGAGGTCGAGGAACTGGACCAGACCGATCGCGGCACGGGAGGTCACGGATCCACCGGCGGACACGCCCGCCTGACCTGACCGGGGTCGGCGACGTTGGGTAGCGTCGTCCCAGACGGTCCTGTCCGGGGCCGGGGCGCACGGGGAGAGGATTTCCACCATGTTCGGACGTAAGAAGGCGGCGACCGAGGCCCGCGACGCCGCAGCGCAGGCTTCTGCAGAGGCCACCCCTCCCGCGGAAGGGCCGCACGACCGTTCGGTGGTCCCGGACGTGCGTGAATACTTCTCCGACCTCGGATACGGGCACATCGATCTGGGTTCACTTGTGATCGGCGTACCGCAGGGGCGCGATCTGAACGTTGCGTTGGATCCCAAGGGCCAGCCCGAGTTCCACGTCGTCACTCAGGTGTCCAGGGTGATTCCTCGGGCATTTGCCGCCCCGAAGACCCCCGGACAGTGGCGCACGATGGTCACCGACATGCGCGAACAGCTCGAAAAGCAGGGCGCGGACGTGTCCGTCGTGGACGGGCCGTGGGGGCGGGAACTGGTGGCTGAACTTCCCGGCGCGGTGTTCCGTGCCATCGGTATGGACGGACACCGCTGGACGGCCGAGATCCGCGTCATGGCCACCCCGGATAACGCGGACGCGGCCGCCGAAGAGGGGCGTGAAGTCTTCCGTCACCTCATCATCAACCGCGGCGACGGCCCGATGCCGGCGAAGGAGCAGCTCGCGCTGACCATCCCGGACGAGATCCAGGCGGCGTTGACCCAGGCTCGTCAGCAGGTCGCGGCCCAGCAGCAGGCGCAGGCATACCAACAGCAGATGGCGGCCGGTGGGGCACAGCAACCGGCTCAGGGCTCCGCCTCGGCAGGTGCGGCCGCCCAGCAGGCGCAGGCTCAGGCCGCGGCGGCACAAGCCCAGCAGGCGCAGCAGGTGCAGCAAGCCCAGCAGGCTCAGGGCGGATCGACTCCGGCGCAGCCAGCACAGCAGCCAGCTGCACCTCGCCGCGATGCCAGCGCAATGGACCGACTGCGCGAGGACGACGACTTGTGATCCTTCCCCGGGTCCCGCAAAGCTGATGTCTCCGCTGTCCCGGGCGTTGAGACGAATATCGTCACGCCTGACCGATCCCGTCGAGGTTCTCGACGCCGAGGAACTGGCCGACCGGATCGCCGGCTCCGGTGCCCGGTGCGTCGTTGACGTTGACAGGGGAGACCGGGCCACTTTGACCGGGCGTATCCGTACTGTTGTGACCGGTCGAGGTGACGACCATCTCGGGGTCACCGCCGAGGTATTCGACGGCACCGGAGCCATCGAGGTCTGTTGGTTGGGCCGCGGATCGATTCCTGGCATTGATACCGGCCGATATATTCGCGTCGAAGGCCGCGTCGGGATCCGACACGGCCGCAAGATCATGTTCAACCCGCGCTATGAGCTGCTCATCGGCCAGCCGGGCCGCACTGGTGGAGGAAATACATGAGCGAGCCTGAACAGCAGACGGGCGAGACTCCTGCCCGTCGACCGGCATTCGGCGACCCCGACGCGTCATTGATCGAGCAGATGGGTGGCATTCGGGGGCTGGTGTTCTCGTCGATCCCCATCCTCACGTTCGTCCCCGTCAATTCGTTCTGGGGACTGGACGCTGCTATCTGGGCGGCGCTGGGCGTGGCCGTGGCAATGCTGGCTTGGTCGTTGGCCCGCCGACAGAATCCGCAACCAGCCATCTCCGGATTCATCGGCGTCGCGATCTGTGTGTTCATCGCCTGGCGGACTGGTGATGCGAAGGGCTATTTCCTCTACGGGATCATCACCCAAGCCGTCTATGGTGCAGTGTTCTTGATCTCTGCGCTGGTCAGATGGCCCCTGGTCGGAGTCATCTGGTCATTCCTCGACAAGAGGGGAATGGCCTGGCGCAAGAATCGTCAGGCACGGAAGTGGTACGCGGTAGCTACATGGGCCTGGGCCGCCTTGTTCGCCATTCGAGCGGTCCTGCAGTACGCGCTGTATCTCAACGATGAGGTCACGTGGCTGGGAGCTGCCCGCATTGGGATGGGATGGCCGCTGGCGTTGGTGGCATTCCTCGTGACCGTGTGGGCCGTGCGCCGTGCAATGGAACATGACGAGCCCATGAGGCCAGTTGACGGCGAGACCCAGCAGGTCGCCCGGGACGCAGAAGCTGTTGGAGCGGAGGCAGCCACGGGCGATGGTAGCGCGGGAGAGTCTGGCGCTAGTCCGCGACCTTCCATGGCGGACGATGCGTCGCTCGATGATGGCAAAGGCTAGGTCGCCGCGACCTGTTTTTTTAGCCGAGCGAGACAAGCCCCGGTGACCAGTGTTGGTCGCCGGGGCTTGTTCGTATTTTCCACTTCAACCTGAGGAGTCAGGAGTGATCAGGCCGCGGCTTTCTCGGCTCGTGAGAAATCGCTCGGGCCCGTGATGGTGCGGTAGGCCACCGTTGAGGCAAGCATGACGATCGGCATCGCGACCAGAAGTCCGACGAACAGCGCGATGAAGCCGACGATGATGATCAGAACGTTCAACAGGGCCAGGACGAAGAGGTTTCCACCGTCGGACTTGATGGCGTTGAAGCTCGACTTGAGTGCGTCGATCGCATTCATATTGCGGTCGATCACGAAGTGAAGCGTCCAGTAGAGGAAGAACATCACGACAAGACCCGGGATGACCAGAAGGAACATGCCGATAAAGGTGGCGATGCCGATGATGACGGACGCCAGGACAAATGCGCCGAAATTCGTCAATTTGAAGAAGTCGGCGATCTCTGGCTTGTGCCCGTCAACCTCGAGCAGTGCACCTCGGATCAAGAACGCCTGGAATACGAAACTAACGGCAATGGACAACAGGGAGCCCAGGAAAGCAACGCCGAGCATGTCCGACTGGGAGATGAAACTGGCAATCCCGTTGGCGACGAACATCGCAAGGGCAAGAACAATCCAGGGCACCGGATTGTTCTTGAACAGATTCCACGCAGTGGAGATCACGTTAGGCGCGTCGATCTTTCCGGCGGTCACCACGGCGCCCGCGGCACCTGCCCCCCCGAAGCTGTCGCCGTAGTTCCCGCCGGGATAGGACTCTTGTCCGGGCTGGCCGTAGCCGCCACCGGGGAAGGGCTGCTGTCCGGGCTGGCCGTAGCCGCCGCCCGGGTAGGGCTCTTGCCCTGGTTGCCCATAGCTGCCACCGGGGTAGGACTGCTGTCCGGGCTGGCCGTAGCCGCCACCGGGGTAGGGCTGCTGTCCGGGCTGGCCGTAGCTGCCGCTGTCCGGGTAAGACTCCTGGCCCGGCTGGCCGTAATCGCTGCTGCCCGGGTCGGATTGCTGTCCGGGCTGGCCGTAGCCTCCGCCGGGATAAGACTGCTGTCCGGGCTGCTCTGGCTGGCCGTAGCTCTGACCTGGCTGGCCATATCCCGGTTGACCATTGTCCTGGCCACCCTGTGGCTGCCCCCAGCCCTCGTGGTTCATCCCGGTGTTGTTCGGGTCATGGTGAGAACCGTCCCCCGTCGGTGTACCTCCGGTGGTCATGTCAGCTCCATTTCGTCAGCGAGGCCGCGGACACCTTCCGCGACACTTCTCTCGAACCTACTGCCGAAGGACGTTCTATGGGAGCCGGAACCCCGCAATGTATCCAGGTTGATGCCGGGAAGACAGGAAAAAGCCCCGCTGACTTCTGTCAGCGGGGCTTTCCCGATCACCGTTTCGGTGGAATCAGATGTTGGCGTCGATCTCGACCGCCTGAGCGACACCGGCAACGGTGGCAGCGATCTTGACTGCCTCCCATGCCTGCTCCTTGGTGAGGCCCTCCTTGCGGATAACCGCATCATGAGCGGCGGTGCAGTTCTCGCAGCCGTTGATCGTGGACACCGCCATCGACCAGAGCTCGAAGTCTGCCTTCTCAACACCGGGGTTGGCGATGATGTTCATCCGCAGGCCCATACGGACCTGGGTGTAGTCGTCGCCGAGGAACTCCTTGGCGCGGTACGACACATTGTTCATCGCCATGATTGAGGCGGCGCCCAGGGCGGCGTTGAATGCCTCGTCGGACAGATGCTGGCGAGCCTCGTCAGCGATCTCCGACAGCACGGTGGCCGAACGGGTCGCTGCGGCGGTCGCGAGGAAGGTTCCCCAGAGCTGCTGCTCGTTGAGCTCGGTGGACCGAGCGAGCGAGCTGAGGTTCAGCTTGAGATCCTTCGCAAACTCCGGGAGCCCGGACTTCAGGTTCTCGATGCTCACTTAATGCCCTCCTGCAGCATCTCCATCTTGTCGAGGTTCTTGGTGGGGTCGTTCTTCTGCCAGTTGCAGGCGCAGACCTCGGAGGACTGGAGCGCGTCCAGCACACGGAGAACCTCGTCGACGTTGCGGCCGACGGCGTCGGGGGTCACGGAGACGAACTGGATGACGTTGTCCGGGTCGACGATGAAGGTGGCGCGATCGGCCACACCATCAGCGTTCTCGACACCCAGGGCACGGATCAGCTCGTGCTTGATGTCCGACAGGAGCGGGAAGGGGACGCCCTTGAGCTCGTCGTTGGTCGCGCGCCAGTTGAAGTGCGCGAACTCGTTGTCGATGGAGCCACCGAGGACCTGCGTGTCGCGGTCCTGGAAGTCCTCGTCGAGCTTGCCGAAGGCGGCGATCTCGGTGGGGCAGACGAAGGTGAAGTCCTTCGGGTAGAAGAAGATCACGCGCCACTTGCCGGCGTAGGACTGGTTGGTGACAGTCTCGAAGTAGTCCTCGGGCTGCTGGGCGTTGACCTCGCGGAGGTCGCCACCCTTCAGGGCGGTGAGCTCAAAGTCCGGGAACTGGTCGCCAATGGTCAAAATAGCCATGTGATCCTCCTGATGATTGGGCCGCTGTGGAACGGACAAGACCCACTATGGCCCAGATCCGCCAACAGGTAAAGCCTAATGAGACAAGGATCACTCATAGAATTCGATGAATAATCGTCGACTTCATTTGAATAGTGGTTCTACACTCATTGGCATGCCCGATCACCGGTTTGTTCCAAGCGTGATGCAACTCCGAGTGTTCATCACTGTCGCCGAGCGCCTCCACTTTCGTAGCGCCGCGGAGGAACTGGGAATGAGTCAACCGTCACTGTCTCAGGCATTGGCCACCCTTGAGGAAGGTCTGGGCCTTCGTCTTGTCGAGCGTAGTACTCGGTCCGTGCTCGTGACACCCACCGGGCGACGACTGCTGCCGTTCGCGCGCGCTGCGGTGACGGCGGTCGATGCGGTATCAGATGTGGCTGCAGGTAGTGGGGGATTGCTCTCCGGAACATTGCGAATCGGCGTCATCCCCACGGCCGCACCGTATTTGTTGCCGGGGCTGTTGCCAGCGCTCGCCGAACGCTTTCCCGATCTCAAGCCGAGGATCGTTGAGGACCAAACGGCACGACTGGTCGAGGGCCTACGAAGTGGGGTGATCGATCTGGCGATCATGGCTGTGCCGACAGACGCCTCGGGCGTCGTGTCCATCCCGCTGTACCAGGAGAAGTTCGCGCTCCTGGTGCCCGCGGGACATGACCTCGCCGGCGCGGTCAGCATTTCGCCAGAGGTTCTTGCCGATCAGCCACTCCTGCTCCTGGACGAGGGGCATTGCCTGCGGGAGCAGACGGTGGATCTGTGCCGCCGTGTATCCGTGCCGGTGCTGGGGCGGGAGGAGTCCCGGGCGGCATCGCTGACGACAGCAGTTCAGTGCGTGGCTGGTGGCCTCGGAGTGTCCATCGTTCCCCAGTCCGCAGTTGGCCCCGAGAGCCGGGACCCGGGAATCGGTGTGGCCACCTTCGCCGAACCCGCCCCGGGGCGGACGATGGGACTGTTCCTGCGGACCGCGAGCGCGGATGACGAGGCCTATGCCGAACTCGGGCGCGTGGTCACGAAGGTCGCACAAGAGGTGTTCGACGCCCAACCGGTCTGACTGTCAGGCGGACCCGACCGACGGTCGGGCGGCGTTTGCGTGTGCCGGCGTCGATTCATAGGCGAGCCGATCCATCGCGAGGAGGAGCCGTGAACGCAGAGCCTGGGTGAGGCTGATCCATCTCCGCTGGAACGCCACGAACTCGGTCCGGCCCCGCGCGGTCTCCACCGGGATCGGCGTGAGTCCCCATTCAGAGAGGTCATACGGCGACGAGCGCATGTCGACCTCGCGTGCATCGAACGCGGCCCGGAGGGCATCCAACAGCAACTCGCCGGGTGCGCCAGCTTCCATCAGGGCCGCATGTGCGTAGATGTCCATCCCCGCGTGCAAACATGCTGGCTGCTCGTGGTCGGCCTGCCCTGCGCGGGTGAGTCGCAGTTCGTTGAGAGGCTCTGCCGGTTCGGTGAAGAAGCGAAATGCATCGAAGTGCGTGCACCGGAGGCGAGAGCTCTCGACGACGTCGTCGACAATCTGTCGGGGGATCCGGAGCGGAACGTGATCATGCCTGGTCTCATCGGCGCCCGTGCGATAGAGCATTGCCCATTCGTGGAGGCCGAAGCATCCGGTCGCCCCTGCTCGCGTCGTGGTGGCCTCGACTATCTCGCGGGCTCGTCGGATTCTCGGCCCGCTTCGCGCGACGACGGATTCCGCGTCCACCATGAGCCCTCTACGCCCGTGAAGGGACGCCTGTCGGTAGTGGCGCCATTCCGTTCGCGCCTCGTGGTGGGCGTTTTCGAGAATCACGCCGGGGCCGGGATGCCAGCGACGGATGGTGCCGACACTGGTGCGGTAGTAGGTGAACAGAAAGTCCACTACGGGGTGCGGGGTCCCGCGCTGGCGGCGCTGCAGGTGGTCGGTGGTCAGCGAGTCAACGATCTCGTGGTGCCGATCCTCCCTCGACCGCCACAGGGCCTCCGGAATCAAAACAGGAGATCTGCGCACTGTTCGCGAGGGATCCAACTGTTCGGTCACGTCCGCTTTTTCCGCTTCGGTCGGTGCGGCCGGGATTGCGCCGGGCGTCGGGTGGACGCTCGCGGCGCGGGCTCCCGTTTGCGCCGTGGCGGCTGGATCCGAGGGCCGAACAGTCCCTCGAGCCGAGTATCAGAGGACGAAGCGTCGGCATCCACCTTCTCGACGGTCATGCCTGCTATCTCGGCCTGGGTGATCATCCGGCTGGCCTCGCCAGGACGCACGATGGCGGCGACGGTTCCGGCTGCCCGGCCGCCGCGCCCCGTGCGGCCGGAACGGTGCACGAGGTCGTCGATGGAATGGGGTGGCCCGACGTGGACGATGTGACCGATCGCCTCGAGGTCGAGGCCCCGGCCCGCGAGGTCGGTGGTAACGAGCACCCTGACGGATCCGCCGGCGAGTTCGGCAAAGGCGGCCGCGCGCCGGGTGGGTGAGGCTGAGCCCGACACTCCGGCGGCGGTCACGCCGGACTCGGCGATCGAGGTTCGGAGCGGTTCCACGGCGTCCCTGCGGGTAACGAAGAACAGGGCCCGTGTGCAGCGCGCGGCGAGCGCGGTGGCACAGCGTTCCGGGTCGTCCGCGGTGACGACGATCAGGTGGCGCGGCGACGTGGATACGTCCTGCTGCCGGATCGCCGACGGGGGATGCGGGTCACCGTCGCGTGGGGGATGCTGCACCCGGTGGATGAGAAGATCCGGACGACGACGACGAAGTTCAGACTCCACGTCGACATCTGCGGTGGCGGTGGTCGATAGCAATGTCGCAGTCTGGCAGTGATCGAGGAGGACATCCGTCTGTTCTGTGAACGAGGCGCTCATCAACTGGTCGACCTCGTCCAGAACCACGATCCGGACATCCGACGTATCGAGATCCCCACCTCGGGCGAGGTCGACGAGCCGACCCGGTGTGCCCACGGCGATATCGACGGGGGCGACGAGCAACCGGCGATCCTTCGCCAGGGACTGGCCGCCCACGAAGGTCGCGGTGCGCAGGCCGGCACCGGCGCCGATCGCAGCGAGTACGTCCTCACTCTGAAGTGCGAGTTCCCTGGTGGGAGAGACCACGATCGCCCGCGGCCGGCCGGGAACGCTCGGTGCCCCGGCGATCCGGTGGACCACGCCGACGGCGAAGACCAGGGTCTTCCCGGAGCCGGTCGGAGCCACTGCCAGCAGATCCCGACCGTCTACGGCATCGCCCAGTGCCGCCGCCTGGATCGCGCTTGCCGTGCCCGGGACGATCCTGGACACGGCATGACGAACGGGGACCGCCACACCGAGATCGGTGAGCAGGCGATCCAGATTCGGAAGAGCGTCGCCGGTCAGGCCCGGACCTCCGAGCGATCGCCGCTCCACAGTGTGTGGAAGCTGCCGTCACGGTCGGTGCGCAGGTAGGTGTGGGCACCGAAAAAATCGCGCTGGCCCTGGATCAGGGCGGCGGGCAGCCGATCAGTGCGCAGGCCGTCGTAGTAGGCCAGTGCCGCCGAGAATCCGGGCGCGGGGATTCCAGCGGTTACCGCGGTGGTGACCACCCGTCGCCAGCTGTCCACGCAGTCGGCGAGGGCCTCGGCGAAGTAGGGCGCGGCCAGAAGCGTGGGAAGCTCCGGGTTCTGGGCGTACGCCTCGCGGATGTGATTGAGGAACTTGGCGCGGATGATGCAGCCGCCCCGCCAGATCGTGGCGAGATCGCCCCGCGCGATGTCCCAGCCGTGCTCGGTGCTCGCAGCAGTGATCTGGTCAAAGCCCTGGGCGTAGGCGATGATCTTCGAGGCGTACAGCGCCTTGCGCACGTCCTCGACGAACTCAGCACCGGCCTCCGACGGCGTGGACACCGTGCCCGAGGGGAGCGACTTACCGGCTTCGCGCTGTGGAACGGAGCTCGACAGTGCCCGTGCGAAGACAGCCTCGGCGATTCCGGTGACCGGAACTCCGAGGTCGAGGGCGGACTTGACCGTCCAGCGTCCGGTGCCCTTCTGACCCGCGCGGTCCACGATCACATCGACCAGCGGGCCGCCGGTGTCCGCATCGACCTGCGCGAGAACCTCCGCCGTGATCTCGATGAGGTAGGAGTCCAACTCGCCGGTGTTCCAGTCGCGGAACACCTCGGCCATGGGGCCGGGCTCGATTCCGGCGACTCCCCGGAGCAGGTGATAGGCCTCGCCGATCAGCTGCATGTCCGAGTACTCGATGCCGTTGTGGACCATCTTCACGAAATGGCCCGAGCCGTCGTCCCCGATGTGCGTGCAGCAGGGGGTGCCGTCGACCTTCGCGGAGATCGATTCGAGCATCGGCCCCACGACCTCGTAGCTCGACGCAGGGCCGCCGGGCATGATCGACGGCCCCTCGAGTGCGCCTTCCTCGCCGCCGGAGATGCCGGCGCCGATGAAGCGGATGCCGCGCTCGGCCATGGCCTGTTCGCGGCGAATCGTGTCGGTGTAGAGCGCATTGCCGCCGTCGATGATGATGTCGCCCTCGTCGAAGACGTCCGCGAGCGCGTCGATCACGGCATCGGTGGGGGCTCCGGCCTGCACCATCACCAGGGCTCGACGGGGGGAGTTCAGCGCGGCCGCGAACTCTGCGATCGACTCGGTGCGCACAAAGTCGCCGTCGGACCCGTGTTCGTTCAGCAGGGCATCGGTCTTGCCGGTCGAACGATTGTGGACGGCAACCGTATAGCCACGGCGAGCGAAGTTTCGGGCGATATTGGAGCCCATCACGGCGAGTCCGGTGACTCCGATATCGGCGGTTCCGGTGATGTCGGTCGCGGTCTGCGCGTCCTCGCGCTCAGTACTCATGAACTTCAGGGTAGACGACGTCATGCGGCACTGCGGACCTGCACCGATACCCAATCTGGGAAGGAGGTCATCCTGAGAGAAAACTATGAGATAGCTGACTGATCACCGTTGCACCCAGTGCAGACTTTGGCCAAATACTCGAAAATTCCTTGGAGATGACTGGTGATCTGTTGTAACACTTAGTACTGGGTTCGGTGACGGGCACCACTGCGGGACGGGGGGAACGGACCGCGCGGTGCTCATCTCCGAGGGGAAACCGGACCTTTTCATATGGGGATTCACACAGGGGGAAAGACCAGATATGACCAGCTCCATCCTGCCTGAGCAGATGGTCGGTATGCGCACGGTGTTCGAGGACACGACCGAGATTCTCGGTACGTTCCGGGCCGGATATCCGAAGTTCTATTCCATGGCGGATCTGGGCACTCAGTCCCGTCGCCGTTGGGTACGGCTCGAGGAAGCGGTGGACGGGGGACGTGTGGAACTCATGTTCCGCAACTACTTCGCCGATTCCGGTGACATGCGATTCGCGACCTACCTCGTGGCAGAAGCGTTCACTCACGGGGTGCTCGGCCGGGCCGTCGCCAGCTTCGTCACGCTCGGCCGCGTCTGGGATACGGGCTCGGAGAACATGGCCGTGCGAACCGATATCGAAGGTGGACTGGACTGGGCGGGCGTGCGAGACACGACGCTGCGTGTCCTTCCGGACGATCAATGTGCTGGCTCGCCGGGGACCGTCGTCCTGCCGTGCGAGCAGGCCCTGGCCCAGTGGTTGGCCTGCCGGGCGCGGGGCACTCTGACCGAGGTGTTCGCCGGCCTGTCCGAGGTCAGTAGCTGCAGCCAGGACACTCTGTGGTCAATGGCCGGGGAGAGCGTCCTCGGTGCTGCGACCATCGTCCCGACCTTCGCTGGCACCAGCCCGGAGACGGGTTACCGACGTGGGCAGCTCGTTCTGCAGGCGCTGCACGATTCGGGGCTGGCGGTGCGCAAGCGTAGCGGCCTTCCCCGCACCCCGGGCGCCGGGCCGATCCCCGTGCGTGACCGTGGATGGCGCTCAGTTCGCTGACACCGGGGGAGGGCCGGATGCATCCAGCCGGTATGGCCGCGATCTGCCACCCGTACGGGTAGCCTCTGGACGGTCGCCCGGTTTCTCCGGGCCTGATGGGGGCCCGCTGCTGCCGGGCCTGGAGAAGAGGTCTGATGTCCGCGTCCGGTAACGAGTTCCTTGACAGGGTCCGCGAGCACGAAGCTGTGGGTTTCGGCGGCGTGGTGGGCATGAAGTATCTCGAGGTCACTCCGGACAAGGTCGTCGTCGAGGTACCTGTTGGCCCGCATCTCCACCAACCTCACGGGATCGTCCACGGCGGTGTGTACTGCGCGATCGCTGAGACGGTCGCGAGTGTGGCCGGCTCGGTCTGGGTTGGTGGAGAAGGACGGGTCGTCGGGGTGAACAACTCGACTGATTTCCTCCGTGCCGTCACCGAGGGCACGCTCACCGCGACCGGGACGCCCGTGCACAGAGGACGCTCTCAGCAGCTCTGGCGGGTGGAGATCGCGGACGACGATGAGCGGGTCGTCGCGGTCGGCCAGGTGCGACTGGCGAACCTGCAGTAGCGACACGGGCCTCGAAAGCGGGCCCGTGACAGAGATATGTGAACGCCCGGCGGAATGTACGTTCCGCCGGGCGTTCTCAGCTCGTGTGCCGGGCGCGTGGCCGACTCTCCGGACGCCCCGGGCCAGCCTGGGGCGTCCGAGTGCGGCCTAGCGTACGGATTCGGTATTGCGTCCGGCGGTGTCGGCGGATGCGTCAGATTCTGCCGATGTCCCGTTTCGGCGGGCTTCCTCGGCGGTGCGCACCGCGGCGGCTTCGTCGGCGGCGACACGCTCGATCGCCTGACGGGCATATACCCACTGCTTGGTGGAGGTCAGCTGCGAGCGGTGGTCGCCGCCCATGTGCATGCCCCACGAGAACATCGTCGTGACCCGGTTTTTGAAGCCGATCAGGTAGGCGAGATGGACGATCAGCCACATGACCCAGGCGATGAAACCGGAGATCTCGATCCGGCCCATCTTCACGACGGCGCTGTACCGCGACACAGTGGCCATCGATCCCTTGTCGAAGTACTTGAAGGGGGGCCTCTGGGCAGGTGACTTGCCCTTCTCGACCTCATTGATGATCTGCTTGGCGGCGTACTTTCCGCCCTGGATCGCGACCTGGGCGACACCCGGGAGATTGTCCAAGCTCATCATGTCGCCCACGACGAAGATCTCAGAATGCCCGGGCAGCGACAGGTCCTTGTTGACGAGAACACGTCCAGCCCGGTCGATCTCGGCGTCGGTCTGCTCGGCGAGCATCTTGCCCAGCGGACTCGCCTGAACGCCGGCTGACCAGATCTTGCAGGAGGCGTCGATACGGCGCACCGAGCCGTCGGGATCCTTGACCTCGATACCGTGATAATCGACGTCCGTCACCATCGCATTGAGCTGGATCTCCACGCCCATCTTCTCGAGACGGGCGCGTGCGGCGTTGCCGAGCTTGTTGCCGAAGGGAGGAAGGACGGCTGGCGCGGCGTCGAGCAGGATGACCCGGGCAGAGGCGGGATCAATGCGGCGGAAGCTGTCCTTGAGGGTGTGCTGAGCCAGCTCGGCCACCTGACCGGCCATCTCCACACCGGTGGGGCCCGCACCGACGATGATGAAGGTGAGCAGCCGACGACGCTCCTCCTCGTCGTCGATGACCTCGGCCTGCTCGAAACAGCCCAGGATTCGGCTACGGAGCTCGAGCGCGTCGTCGACCGTCTTCATGCCCGGCGCCCAACGCTCGAAATGATCATTGCCGAAGTAGGACTGGTTGGCTCCTGCGGCCACGATCAGGCTGTCGTACTCCAGATCAAACGCGATGTGTCCGGCGGTGGCGTGCACCCGCTTGTCCGTGACGTCGATCTTGTTCACGTCGCCCAGGACGACCGACGCATTCTCCTGGTCACGCAAGATCAGACGCGTTGGTGGGGCGATCTCACCAACCGACAGGATCCCGGTGGCCACCTGGTACAGCAGCGGCTGGAAGAGGTGGTGTCCGGTCTTGGCGATCAGCGTCACGTCGACGTCGGCCTTTTCCAGGTGCTGGGCGGCGAACAGGCCGCCGAAGCCGGAGCCGATGATGACGACACGGTGCCGACGGGGCACCGGTGTGGCGGCGGTGTCCTGAACAGATGCGGGCTCGGTCATGGTGGCTCCTGAGAGGCTGAATGGAAGTCGGGGCGCGATGGCCTCATCGGTGTTTATAGCCCGGCAATTTCGTGCGCGGGCACGGCTTCCAAGGATAGTGGTCGGGCGCACAGCGTGCACGCGAGGCCACGACTAGCAGGTGCAGGTGCCCCCGTCGTGTAGCCCTGCCACACCCGTCGCGTGTAGGCCGTCGACTTGGTCCGCCGCGCCTGCCGTGTTCAGCCCGTCGGTGGCGGTACCGTCCTGGGGCAGATGAGCCCAGTGAGGAGGGACCTGGTGGTCAGAGTTGAGCCACAACCCGTCGACCTGGAGCGCTGGCCGGCCCTGGCCGCACCTGCCGGACTCGGTGGGGCCGCCGCCGGACTCGTCGCCCAGGCCCTGCGCCGGGCGGCGCGGGACCTCGGGATCAGGATCGACTATCCGGATGCGTCGGCAGCGGGCGACTATGACGCTGCCGTTCGGGTGGTGCTGCGTGAGCCGGAAAACTTCTGGGCGCGGCTGGTTGCCGATGGTGTCGTGGGTCTCGGCGAGTCTTTCATGGCGGGTGAATGGGCCACATCGGACCTCAGCGGGGCCATCACGGTGCTCGCGCCGTGGATCGCAACGAATCCGGATTGCGCGGATCCGGGGGAGCGGGCGTTCGGGCGCGACGGTCGGGGAGGCCGTGAGAGCAGGACCGGCTCCATAGGGGGACGGCGACGCGGCCGATCTTCATCGGTGTCACTGGAGGACTCGGTTCCCGGGGCGTTGACCTCGTTGTACGCCGACGAGACCATGTCCACCTCGGGTGCGGTCTTTGCCTCCGGGCCCCGGACGCGGACGCGGCTCGATGACGGCACGGACGTCGTCCACCTCGAGGCGCCGTCCCCGTCGCCTCGGCGCACGGATCTCGGGGATGCCCAGCGGCGATCTGCGGATATGTTGCTGACGCTGGCAGGGGTCGGGGAGGACGCCCGCGTGGTGGTCGCGACTCCGGGCTGGGGCGAGTTGCCCATGCGCGCCGCAGAGCGTGGCGCACTCGTGCGGACGATGACGGAATCCACCGAACGCCTCGCGGCCCTGGGTGCTCGGTTCGCCGCGGCCGGGCTCGCTGACACCGTCTCGCTTTTCCTCGGTGACGCGTCCGAAGTCGGGGGTGACGCCGATGCGGTGGTCGCCGTGGACCCGGGGGTAGATGCCGGGCTGGCCGGGATCGGCGAGGTGGTGCAGACCGCCGATCGACTACTGGTGTCCGGGGGCAGGCTCGCCATCCACACGGTGGTCTGCCCTGAGCGTCCGGAGCGCGCGGTGGTGGAGCTGGCGGCATGGGGGTCAAAGTACGTATCGGAAGCGGGGCCCGCCCCGTCGTGGTTCGACATCACAGATCTGATCGAGAAGTCGCCACGTCTGAAACTGCTCGGCCGGATCGAGGCCACCGCCCATCACGCGGACACGGTTCGCCTCTGGTCGGAGTCGTTCGCCCTCAAGGGCCGGGATGCAGCCGCGCTCGGATTCGACGCGGTCTATCGCAGGATGTGGGCGTTCCACCTGGCGGCGATGGAGGCTGGCCTTCGGACGGGCTGGGTTGAATCGGTCCAGATTCTGGCCCGGGCCTGAAGCTCTTCGGTCCGGGGTGCCTGTCCGGGAATCCGCCCGGGGACACCTGATCGGCGACAACCGCAGGCCGTACCGACATAATCTCCGACCATGACCAACATTTTCACCCCGGTCGCGATCTGGATCGGTCGACAGGACGCGACCCGCGAGAACTCCACCCTCGTGGTCGGACTCGACACCTGGCTTTCCCGTGTCACCCGGGGCCGGGTACCACTGCTTCGCGTGGCCGGGCTGCCCACGTTGACGCTTCACGTGCCCGGCCGCAAGACCGGGGCCATGCGGAATACGCCCCTGCTGTGCGCCTCGTGGAACAACGGGCTGATCATCATCGGGTCGAACTGGGGTGGGGAGAAGATGCCGGCGTGGGTGTACAACCTCCGTGCCGCCTCCGAAGGCCAGGTCGAGATGAGCGTGTACGGCGCGCGACTGCCCGTCGATGTCCGCGAGCTCTCCGGCTTGGACCGCGACGACGCCTGGGCGGCAGCGCTCCGGGTCTGGCCGAACTATGACATCTATGCCGGTCGCACTGACCGCACACTTCCGGTCTTCCACCTCACCCCGCGGCTGTAGCCGGTAGCTCACCCCGGCCTGACCGCAGGCCGTCCGACGCGCAGGCCCGCTCAGGGCCGCCGCGCCACCATGTTCATCGCGGTGGCGGTGAGGATCGGGTCGCCGTCCTGGTTGACCAGCGTGACGTCGGTGGTGAGGATCCCGCGGTCCGGCTTGGTCCGCGACGGGCGCACGCCGGTGGTCTCGCAGATGAGGGTGAGGCGATCGTCGGGCCGCAGCGGACGGACCCACCGGAGCTCGTCGATGCCGGGGGAGGCCAGGCTCGCGACGCTGGTGAGGTAATTGTCCGCGAACAGTCGCATCATCAACGCCGCGGTCTGCCACCCGCTGGCGATGAGCCCGCCGAACGGGCCTGCCGCCGCGGCCTCCGGGTCCGTGTGGATGGACTGCGGATCGTAGCGACGCGCGAACTCCATGATCTCGTCGGCGTTGACCGACTCCTCGCCGAAGCTGTAGCGGGCCCCCTCGGTGTAGTCCTCGAGGTACCGGTCGTCGATCGCGGTCGAGAACTCGTCGAACTCCGCGTTGTCCATGTCTGCTCCTCGCGTGCCTGTTGTACCCTTTGAGTTAATCACGATTCACTCGATCGGAGGGTGGCAATGTCCTACTTCGAACGGCTCGGTACGAACCGGTTCCGCCCCACGGGGCACGTCAGTGGCGCCTGGGACGAGTCGATGCAGCACATCGGCCCGGCACTGGGACTGCTCGTCCACGCCATCGAGTCGGATCTCGCCACCCGACGTGACGATCCCATGCTCATCTCCCGCCTGTCCTACGAACTGTTGGGAGTGGTCCCGATGGACGCGGTCGACGTGGCGGTTCAGGTGATCCGACCGGGACGCACCATCGAACTCGTCGAGGCCACCTACTCGCACGGGGATCGTGTCGGGATCCGGGTGCGGGCGTGGCTGCAGCAGTCCCGCGACACGTCCACGATCGCGGGGGACGGGTTCGACCCGATCCCGGGCCCAGGTGAAATGGAGCCGTGGGACCCCACCACCGTGTGGCGGGGCGGCTACCTCGCCTCGGCGCAGGTCCGACGCATCGCCGACGCGCCGGGCCGGTCGCGGTACTGGGTGCGTACCGACGTCCCGCTGATCGCGGGGGAGAAGGTCGGCGACCTCGCGCGGATGGCGGCGCTGTTCGACATCGCCAACGGCATGGCTATCCGCGCCGACCCCGAGCAGGTGCACTATCCCAATATCGACCTCACGGCGCACCTCGTGCGTGAGCCGGTCGGGCGGTGGCTGGGATACGACACCCGCGTCACGTTCGGTCCCGGCGGGCTCGGCCTGACGGCCAGCGTCATCCACGACGAGGCGGGTCCGCTGGGCACCGTGTCGCAGTCCCTCACGGTCCGCCCGCATTAGTCACTACAGCTGTTGTAGATAGAGCCGCATCCCGGAGTCGCTGTCCGGGTCTACGAAGCTGAACCCGTGGCGCCGGTAGAACCGCTGGGCGCCGGTGTCCGCGTCGTCCACGATGATGTGCATCTCGAGGGCGCCACGCGCGCGCACCTCGGAGCTCGCGCGGTCCAGGAGTGCCGCGCCGACGCCGCGCGACCGGAGGTCTGGACGGACGTAGAGATCCTCCAACTGGGCGAGGGGGCCGTCCCAATACGCGGTGGGGCGCAATGTGAGGAGCGCGATGCCGACGTCGTGCCCTCCCGGATCGATGGTGGCGACGACGACGAGGACATCATCCCTGGTCAGTAGGCGCTCGATCCGTGGAACGTCCTGGTCGGGATCGGGACCCGGGCAATCGAACTCGGAGTTGAAATCGTGCAGAAGCCGAGTGACGGACTCCGCATCAGCGGGCCCGGCGATTCGAATTTTCGCCCCGGCAGCCACCTCGGACTCCTCGCCTCAGGGGGCCTGGTGGGCAGGATTGCCCTCGTTCTCGGCCAGGAGCTTGAGTCGGTCCAGATCCGCTGCGACCATCCGTGAGTCGCGGTCGAAGTCGTCGTCGTCCATATCTTGTTGGCGGATGGTGAACACCACCTCGGCACCCTCGGGGTGCGGCACCACGCGCAGCGGGTTGTAGGTGACGGATCCGTCCGGGAGGGTCACCTCATGGTCCAGGACGCCGAGGTCGTTGCGGGGCACGAACCGCACGCTGACCCGGCCCATGGGGGAGTCCACCACGAGCGTGTCGTGGCTGATCTCGGCGGCGCCCTCGGCGAGACCGGCCGCCCAGTCAGGTAGCCGGGACGGGTCGGAGGCGAGGGCGTAGACCGCTTCCGGGCTGGAGTGGATGACGACGCTGAGATGCCGGCTGGTCATGCGTCGAGGGTAGCGAGGTCGAGTGTGCGGGCCCAACGAATCGGCCCAGTTTTGTGGCCCGGTCATGCGGCTTGATCGTTGGTCCGGGTGTCCGGCTCAGTGGTCCGGGTCAGTGGTTCGGCTCAGCTGTGCGGGGAGGCGACGCGCAGCCGCGGCGTGAGCTGCTCGCGCGTCGGGGAGGCGCCAAGCTGAAGGTCCGCGGAGAGCTGATTCGCGTAGGCGATGAGCCCGGGCGCGTCGATGCCGTGCGGGGCGGGGGCGGTGCCGCGACCCTCGCTGTCACCCACGCTGCCGCCGGTGGCGATGCCGGCACCGTGGCCGATGCGTTCGGCCGCGCGCTCGAGGAGCGTCAGCGCGCCTGTGCTGTTGCCCCGCTGGACGTGCGTGATGCCGACCGCCAGTTGGGCCAGACCCTGCCAAAGGAGGCGCTCGCCCGAGGGGCAGCTCTTCCAGGCGCCCTCGAGGACCTCGTGGGCGTTGAAGGCCAGGCCGCGGTCCAGCAGGTCCTGCGCCCAGGCCAGGGATTTCTCGGGCGGCAGATCGAGGTCCTCGGGGATGCGTTCCACGCCCACGCTGCCGGGCGGAAGGGGGCGTCCGAGCTCGTCTCGGGGGCGAGCATTGCGGGCCCGGCCGTCCTCGTCGCGATCTCGGTTCCTGCGCTCCGGAGTCGTCATGGCCACATCCTCCCATCCGGCGACCGGCCGCTGCAGCAGGCCGCATGGCGACGGCCCGCCGGCGATTCCGGCGGGCCGTCTATGGCGTGGATGTGTCTGGATTCGCGTTCAGTCGGCGAGGTGAGCGATCACCGGCCGGGGCTGAACGGTCAGGTCCGGTGCGGGATCAGTCGTCCCAGTCGTCGTCGTGGTCGTCATCGTCCCAGTCGTCATCCCAGTCATCGTCGACGCCGTCGAGGAGGTGCCAGGGGATCGCGACGCCGAGCGAACCGACCGCGGCGTCGATCTGGCCGCGGAGGTGGTGGGGGACATCGATGTCGTCAAAGATGCCGTCGTAGTGGACGACGCCCTGCTCAGCCGGAGCGGACTCGGGGGCGGTCTGTGCTGCGGCCGTGCCGGCGCCGAGTCCGACGGTCAGGCCGATGGTCGTAGGGACAACTGCCAGGAGGGTCAATGCCCTTGTCTTCTTTGCCATGACTAGAACTATCGGAGCCGTGAATGAGGTCACCATGAAACGTCCATGAGGCCTCCTTCATGATCACGTGCGGGTGTCGATGCGGTCGAGGATGAGCGTGGTCGCGGCGACCACTACAGCCGTAGATGCGGCCGAGATGGCCACGACGCCCAGCGCACTGTGCAGGGTGATCGCCGAGGCATTGAAGCTCGTGCCCTCACCCGAGACGAGGGTGGTGCCGATCTGTGTGGCGGCGGTGAGAGCCGCACGGGGCAGGGCCGATATGGCCTCGATCTTCATCAGTAGTGCCATCGTTGACGCCCCTGTAAGGACGAGCGCGCATGCGCAGATTGATGTTTTCCACGACGGTGCGTTCGCCGTATTTCTTCGTCAGGTTCTCAGTGGCAACGATGTGGGACATGCCAGCCACTGTCGCGAAATCCCGCAGTGGAATCGTCTGGCTGCGGACATATTTTCCGGGTATGCCTCGAGAGGTATATCGGCATCCTGAATGCCCGGAGCGGGTCTCGTATCGCCCGGGCTTCAGCGGTCGCCGGGCTCGACGAGCCCGCTCTCGTAGGCCAGAACAACCGCCTGCACCCGGTCGCGCAGGTCGAGCTTGGTGAGGATCCGGCCCACGTGGACCTTGACCGTGCCCTGCTGAAGCACGAGCTCGCGGGCGATCTCCGCGTTGGACATCCCGCGCGCGACCAGGCGCAGGACGTCATGCTCACGAGGGGTGAGGTCGTCGTATCGCCTCTGCACTGCTACGGATTCGTGGGGCGCGCGGGGTGGGCTACCGGCCCCCCGGGGCTCCAGCGAATGTATCGAGCAGGCGACGCGTCGTGCTGGGGGCCACCACGGCGTCGCCGGAGTGGACGTGCGCGATCGCGGCCGTGAGATCTCCGACGGGGGTGTCCTTGAGTAGGAAGCCGCTCGCTCCGGCTCGTAGGGCGTCGTAGGCGTACTCGTCAAGGTCGAAGGTGGTGAGGATGAGTACACGTGGAAGGTCTCCGGCGGCGCGGAGTCGTCTCGTGGCCTCGACGCCGCTCATGCGTGGCATGCGCACGTCCATCAGGACGACATCTGCCTCAACATGCTCCAGGAGTTCGATCGCGGTGTCGCCGTCGTCGGCCTCTCCGACCACCTCGATGCCGTTACTGGCATCCAACACCATGCGGAAGCCCTTGCGGATGAGTTCCTGATCGTCGACCAGGAGCACGCGGATACTCATCGGGTCTTCTCCTCTTCAGCGGGCGGAACGCCGGAGGGTGACGGTGCTGTGGGCGTAATCGGCAGGGTCGCCGCGACCTCCACACCGCCGCCGGTCCGACTGGTGAACCGGATCCGGCCACCGAGGGCGTGGACGCGTTCACGCATCCCGCGCAGACCGTGTCCATCGGTGCCCACGCCCACCTCGACGTCGGCGGTGGAGCGGCCGTCGTTCCCGCGGAGGTCCGCACGGTCCCCGCGACCAGGTGTCCGCGGGCCGGAGCCGTCGTCGGCAACCCGGACACTGACTCCGGCGGGTTCGTAGGAGAGCTCAACGTCCACGTGAGTTACCGGGCCGGCATGACGGTGGACGTTGGTCAGTGCCTCCTGCACGATTCGGTAGACGGTCAGGTCCGTCTCGGGAGACAGGGAGACCGGCTCGCCGCCGCTGGTGAGGGTGACGGGGAGACCGGCCGCGCGTGATTCGTCGACAAGGTCGGAGAGTTTCGAGACCCCGGGGGCGGAGACTGACGATCCCGGCTCGCCCTCGCGCAGCACGCCGAGCATGCGGCGCATCTCGGTGAGTGCAGAGCGGCCGGTGTCGCGGACGTCGAGCATGGCCTCGC
>DHCFI07803__coassemble_1180_pt1 | contig 51625 bp, 46 predicted proteins | sample DHCFI07803__metabat2_low_PE_029 | metagenome-assembled genome bin DHCFI07803 | reverse complement strand
AAGCCGGTGTTCGGCGCGTTGTCCTGATCAGCTGGCCGGCACCAGCCGACCGGCACCAGCCAACAGGCGTCAGCCGACGGGCGACTCGACCGGGTCCTCGAGGTCCGCGGGCTCATCCAGCCCGTCATCCGCGGACTCCTCGGGTGGGGTTCCGCCCTTGATCATCCACATGACCGACGCCAGCTCCTCGGGTCGGACGAGCACCTCGCGGGCCTTGGATCCCTCGGACGGGCCCACGATGTCGCGGGACTCCATGAGGTCCATGAGTCGGCCGGCCTTGGCGAAGCCCACGCGCAGCTTGCGCTGCAGCATCGAGGTCGAGCCGAACTGGCTCGAGACCACCAGCTCGACCGCGGCGAGCAGGTCGTCCAGGTCGTCGCCGATGTCGGCGTCGATGTCCTTCTTGCCCTCATCCTTGGACTCGGTGACCGTCTCGTCGTACTCCGGCTCCGCCTGGTTCTTGGCGTAGTCGACGACCTCGTGGATCTCCTCGTCGGTGATGAACGCGCCCTGCATACGCACCGGGCGCGACGCACCCATGGGGATGAACAGTCCGTCGCCCATACCGATGAGCTTCTCCGCGCCGGCCTGGTCGAGGATGACCCGGGAGTCCGTGAGCGACGAGGTGGCGAACGCCAGACGCGAGGGCACGTTGGTCTTGATCAGACCGGTCACCACGTCCACCGAGGGGCGCTGCGTGGCGAGCACCAGGTGGATACCGGCGGCACGGGCCTTCTGCGTGATGCGGACGATCGCGTCCTCGATGTCGCGCGGTGCGGTCATCATCAGGTCGGCGAGCTCGTCCACCACGGCGACGATGAACGGGTACGGGCGGTACTCACGCTCGCTGCCGGGCGGCGTCGTGATGGCACCCGAACGCACCCGGTCGTTGAAGTCGGAGATGTGGCGCACGCGGGTGGACTTCATGTCCTGGTAGCGCTGCTCCATCTCCTCGACCAGCCAGGCCAGAGCCGACGCCGCCTTCTTGGGCTGGGTGATGATCGGGGTGATGAGGTGCGGGATGCCCTCGTACGGGGTCAGCTCGACCATCTTGGGGTCAACCAGGATGAGGCGGACCTCGTCGGGGGTGGCCCGCGTCAGCAGTGACACGAGCATCGAGTTGACGAAGCTCGACTTACCGGAGCCCGTCGAACCGGCCACGAGCAGGTGCGGCATCTTGGCCAGATCGGCCGTGACGAAGTCGCCCTCGATGTCCTTGCCGAGCCCGATGAGCATCGGATTGTGCTTGTTGGCGGTCGCGGGATCGGTGAGCACGTCAGCCAGGCGCACCAACTCTCGATCGAGGTTCGGCACCTCGATACCGACCGCGGACTTGCCCGGGATGGGCGCCAGCAGGCGGACGTTGTCGGTCGCCACCGCGTACGCGATGTTGCGGTGCAGGGCCGTGATCTTCTCGACCTTCACGCCGGGGCCGAGCTCGACCTCGTAGCGAGTGACTGTCGGGCCACGGGTGAAGCCCGTGACCGCGGCGTCGATCTTGAACTGCTCCAGGACCCCCTGGATCGCCTCGATCATCTGATCGTTGGACTCGCTGCGTTCCTTCGGCGGGTCGCCGGCGGTGAGAAGCTTCAGCGGCGGGAGCGTGTAGTCGACCCCGCTGAGCAGCTGCGTCTGCGAGTCCAGCTGTTCGCTGTCGGTGTCCGAGGCGGTGTGGCTCGACGGGGTGTTGGTCTGTGGCACCGCGGAGGTGTCCACTGCGGCCCGGTCCGATGCAGGCGCCGCCGGGGCCTTCTTGCCGGCGGCCCGGTTGGGCCGTGCGGCCCGGGCACCCGCCGCACCGGCGACGGCACCAGCGGCCGTCGCTGCCGCTGCCGCCTCGGTGGGCACGGTCGTCGACTCGGGATCGACATCCGCCCGCGTGCCGGCAACATCCGCACCCGCCGCCGCGGGCCTGGGCCGAGATCTGGTCTCGGTCGCCGCGGGCATCTCCACCGTCTCCCCGGTGGTGGGTGTGTCCGACCATGCCGACACCCGGCGACGGGACGAACGCCGTCCTGCCGCGCGATCCGGTGCCGGTTCCGGATCGTCGGCTCCGACGGTCTCTGAAATCGGGTAGGCGGTGGTCGCGCTGTCCTCGATGTCGTCGTAGTCGTAGTCGTCGAGATCGGCGCTTCCGTCCCAGCCGAAGAAACTACGGACCAGGCCGGGGATCTCCCGTGCGGGACGGCCGATGAGCACCAACACTCCGAAGGCGATGATCAACAGCAGGATCGGGACGGCGACGAACACGGACAGTCCGGATTCGATTCCACCACCGACGATCCGGCCGAGAACTCCCCCACCGGTCCGGACGCCCTCGGGATCCGCGGGCGACCCGGACGCCAGGTGCCACAGTCCGAGCACGCCGAGCGCGGTGATGATCGTCCCGACAAGCCACCGGGAGTGGACCTCGGAACGAGGCTCACGAGCCATGACGAGCACGCCCCAGCCGCCGAGCAGCAACGGGAGGAGGGCTCCGGGCGTTCCCACGACGGTCCGGATTCCGGTGTCGATCCACTGGCCGACCGGCCCTGCGGCGCTGAACCACACCGCTGCGGCGAACACGATCGCCACGCCGATCAGGACCAGGCCGAGACCGTCACGCCGGTGCGGGGGAATCGCCTTGTCGTCGTCGGACCCGGGCCCGAGGCCGCGGACGCTGTGCCCGACGCCCTTCGCGAGTGTCGACCAGCCTCCGCGCAGTCCACGTCCCACGGCACCGAACGCCCCCGAGGTCCGCTCCGGAGCCTGCGATGCGGGGCGTGACCCCGCACGGCCGGCACCTCGTTGCGCAGAACGCGTGCCCGGCTTCGGGGTCGAGACGACCGCACCACGCCGCGAACTCCCGCCCCGCGACTTCGGGGAGGTGGACGTGGTCGACCGCTGCGCACCGGATTTCGACGCGGGGCGCCGTCCGCCGGGCGCACGTGTGGATCGCGTGCTCGAGGTGGATGCCATGGCTGTCACTCTATCGTCTTAAACCCCACTGGTAACAGCAGCCACACGCCGCGGGTGGCGCACTCAATGGCGTAACCGTTCTGTGAATGGGTTTCGAGCCCACTAAGAGCGCGCTGAGCAGGCGAAACGTCCACCATCAGGAGAAAGTGGCCGACAACACACCGTGACACTCGCGCGGATCGTTCATCGCGATCCTGCAATCAACGTTGCCAGGAAGGCCGCCGTCGAGGTGCCCGCCGCGCCGACGAACCTCATCGTGGACTGCCCGAACCGTCCGAAAAGGACCCGGACCCGCATCGCGCGCAGGGTTCCGCAAGCGCGATACGGGTCCGGTCGTACAGGTGGCCGGGGGTCTCGGCCCCCGTCGGTCAGTTCTCGGCTACCGCCGAGGTGATGACCGTCGGGACGATCATCGGCTTACGACGCCACTTCTCCGACACCCAGCGGCCAACGGTGCGGCGAACGGCCTGCGCGAACCGGTAGGGATCGGTCTCTCCCTCCCCTGCGAGGTCCCACAGGGCGTTCTCCACCAGCTCCACCACGGGGGCGAGTGCCCCTGGCTCGTCGGTGAATCCCTTGCCGATGATCTGCGGCTTGCTCACCGGTCGACCGGTCCGCGGGTCCACCACAACGGTCGCGACGATGAAGCCGTCTTCGGCGAGCGCCGTGCGGTCGGCAAGGACCGTGTCACCGACGTCGCCGGTCGAGAGCCCGTCAACGTAGAGGTTTCCGACGGGGACCTGGCCCACGACGGAGGCCTTGCTGTCGACGAGGTCGACGACCACGCCGTTCTGCGCGAGGACGACGTTCTGCTCGGGCACGCCGGTGGCGACGGCGAGCGCCTTGTTCGCACGGAGATGACGCCACTCGCCGTGGACCGGCATCGCGTTCTTGGGTCGCACCGCGTTGTAGATGAACAGCAGTTCGCCGGAATAGCCGTGACCGGACACGTGGATGTTGGCGTCACGACCGGTGATGACCTCGACACCCATCTGCGACAGGCTGTTCATGACACCGAACACGGCTTCTTCGTTTCCGGGCACCAGTGACGAGGAGAACAGCACGGTGTCGCCCTCGCCGAGGTTCACCTGACGGTGCTCGCGCCGGGACATCCGTGAGAGCCCGGCCATCGACTCGCCCTGGGTACCCGTGGTCACCACGACGAGCTTCTCGGGAGGCAGCTTGCCGGCGGTGTCCATGTCGACGATGACGCGAGAGGGGTCGGTGAGTAGTCCCATCTCGAGCGCGATCTCCATGTTGCGGAGCATGGACCGGCCGTTGAGCGCGACCTTGCGCCCTGCCATCGCGGCGGCGTCGATGACCGACTGCACGCGGTAGACGTTGGATGCGAAGCAGGCGACCACGACGAGCTTGCGCGCGTCGGTGATGAGGCGCTCGAGTGCTGGGCGCACGCCCGCCTCGGACGGGCTGATCCCCGGCGTCGTGGCGTTGGTCGAGTCGACCAGCAGCAGGTCGATTCCCTCGTCGCCGAAGCGCGACATCTTGGGCAGGTCGGTGGGCCGCTTGTCGGTGGGCAGCTGATCGAGCTTGATGTCGCCGGTCATCATGACGGAGTTGCCCCCGGCCTTGATGACGACGCCGAGGCATTCCGGAATCGAGTGGTTGACGTCGAAGTACCGCACCTCAAAGGCCCCGAAGGACGAGATGGTGGACTCGTCGACCTCGCGGAACACAGGCTTGATGCGGTGCTCACGGCACTTGGCCGCCACGAGTGCGAGCGTGAACTTGGAGCCCACGATCGGGATGTCCGGGCGCAACTTGAGCAGGAACGGGATCGCGCCGATGTGGTCCTCGTGACCGTGCGTGAGCACGAGCGCCTCAACCTGGTCGAGGCGATCCTCGATGTGATCGAAATCCGGGAGGATCAGGTCGACGCCGGGCTCGGTCGAGCTCGGGAACAGCACGCCACAGTCCACGATGAGCAGCTTCGAGTTGTACTCGAAGACCGTCATGTTGCGGCCGATCTCCGAGATGCCGCCGAGCGCGACCACCCGCAGCGCGCCCTTGCGCGCCTTCGGCGGGCTCGGCAGACGCACGGTCATGTCAGCGCCCTGCATGGTCTTGACGCCGCCGAATTCAGCGGTCGAGGAATCCCCACGGCCGCGACCACGGCCCCGGCCGCCACGGTTACGTCCGCCGCCCTGGCCACCGGAGTTCTTGCCCCCGCCGTTCTGGCCACCGTTGTTCTGGCCGCCGCCATTCTGACCGCCGCCGTTGCCCTGGCCACCGGAGCGCTTGCCCCCGCCCTGGTTGTCCGCGCCCTTGTCTGACCGCGCAGATGACCCGTTCGAGTCGGAGGAAGATCCCCTTCGTCCACGCGAACCGGACTTCGACGCACCGGCCGACCCCTGTCCGCTGCCTGATTTCGCGGTGTTGCTCTGCTCGGTCGCCTTCTGCTCCGCGCCCTTCGACTGCTGAGCCTTCCCCTCGTTGGAGGAGGCTGCGTTGGGTTCGGTGAACTGGACTGCGGTGACGGGTGCGGGCGCCCCCGAGGGACGACCTGCGGCCCGACGCGAACGGCCGCGACTACGACCGGAGTCGGGATTATCAGTTGATGTCGGATTATCTGTCATGCAATGACTCCTGCTCTGTGAAGCAGCGCCGCCAGGGCGTCGCGCTGCTCATCGGTTGGTGGTAACTGCGGGAGTCGCGGCACACCGGCCGGGATCCCGAGAAGTTCAAGTGCTGCTTTGGACATAGACACGCCTCCGAGCGCCCTCTGGGCGTCGAACAACGGGAGGAGTCCGAGGTTAATTCGACGAGCGGTCTCGACATCACCGGCGAGGTACGCGCTCCGGAGTTCGACCAGCTGCCGAGCTGCTACGTGCCCGATCACGCTGACGAATCCCGCGGCGCCGACGGACAACCAGGGAAGGTTGAGTTGGTCGTCACCGGAGTAGTAGACGAGATCGCAGTGCGACATGACCGTCTCCGCGTCGTGGAAGTCGCCCTTGGCGTCTTTGACGGCCACGATGTTCGGATGACCGGACAGCCCGATAAGGGTGTCCGCCTGGATGGGGACCACGGAGCGTGGCGGGATGTCGTACAACATCACCGGCAACTCGGTGGCGTCGGCGACCGAACGGAAATGAATATCCAGGCCGGCCTGCGTCGGCTTGGAGTAGTAGGGGGTGACCACGAGCAATCCGTGGGCACCCGAGGCCGCGGCCTGGCGGGCCGCGTGGATGGAGTGCGCCGTGTCATAGGTGCCCACTCCGGCGACGATCGTCGCCCGATCCCCTACTTCCGCCACGACTGTTTCCAGTACCGCCAGTTTCTCGGCGTCAGACGTGGTGGGCGACTCCCCCGTGGTTCCGGATACGACGAGACCGTCGCATCCTGAGTCCACGAGATGTCGTGCGACACTGGCGACCGCCTTCAGGTCGACGAAACCGTCGGACCCGAAAGGAGTGACCATCGCCGTGATGACCGTGCCGAACGGCGCGGGGCGGCCGGATTCGGAGGGGACGGAGCGGCGTGCAGCCGACCCTGATACCCCAGTGGTCACGTGTGTCATGGTGTCCCAGAGTACCCGCACGACCACACGGAATCCGATTCAGACCCTGCGCTCGGGACCGAGATTGGGACGCGCATCACGTTCAACCCTCGAGCACGTACGGGCTGACGGCGATCTCCGACCCGTCGTCCAACGTCGCGATTTCGAAATCGGAGAACACCGAGGGCGCCACGTCACGGAGCTTGCGAAGTACGTCGATCGCCAGCCCACGGATCTCGGTGTCGGCATGCTCGGTCGCACGCATACCGATGAAATGCCGCCAGGACCGATAATTTCCGGTCACGACGATGCGGGTTTCCGTGGCATTCGGCAGAACCGACCGTGCGGCCTGTCGCGCCTGCTTGTGCCGGAGCATCGGATTGGGCACGTCCGCGAACCGCTGCTCCAACTTGGTGAGCATCTCCGCATAGGCTTCCCGGGATGCGTCCGTCGCGCGCTGGAAGATCTCGACGAGCTCGGGATCGTCGGCGATGGCGGGAGGTGGGACGACCTTCGAGTCATGCTCCGGAACGAAGCGCTGCGAAAGCTGGCTGTAGGAAAAGTGTCGGTGCCGGATCAGCTCATGGGTGCAGGAACGAGAGATCCCGGTGATGTAGAACGTCACGGTGGCGTGTTCGAACACCGACAGGTGCCCTACCTCGAGAATGTGCCTGAGGTACCCGGCGTTGGTCGCGGTCCGCGGATTCGGCTTGTCCCAGCTCTGATAGCAGGCACGGCCGGCGAACTCGGCGAGGGCGGATCCACCCTCAGCGTCGGTTTCCCATTCGAGTTCCTCGGGTGGGGTGAACCGGGTGTGCGCGACCATGCGGACCTGCCGCCGGACGAGCTCGGACATGGTGGGGCTCCTTTGTACTTCCTGGCTGGCTGATTGTGTTCAGCCGAGCAGATGCGCGGCGACAGTGGCCGCTGAGTCGGCGACCGAGTCCAACTCTTCACGACCGGGCTCACCGGTGATCTGAGCTGCCGGGGCAACCGCCTGCAGCGCCCACCCCGTGGTGATCTTCTCAACGGACGTCACTGCGCCCGAGGTGTCGTTGTCCCCGTGGACGCACAAGGCGTAGGGGCGACCGGACACCGCACCCTCACAGGTGTAGTAGGTGCGGTCGAAGAAATGCTTGAGCGCACCGGACATGTACCCGAAATTGGCCGGGGTGAGAAACACGTAGCCGTCGGCCCGCAAGACATGATCATCGGTGGTGGCGAGTGCCGGCACGGACTCAACCGAGATCCCCTCCAGCTCTGGATGCGCCAGGCCGGTTTCGATGGCTTCCAACAGCCGCCGAAGCCGCGGCGATGGGGCGTGGTGGACCACCAGGACGGTACTCATCTCGCACTCCCCTGTCCTGCTTGCTCTGCCGAGCGGAGGTCCATCGCCGTCCGCATCACCTCGCGAGCCCGAAGACGATCGCCGGCATGGTCATAGGCCCTGGCCAACCGGTAGTTCGTACGCCAGTTCTCGGGATCCGCCTGATATTCGGCGCTGACCTCGTCAAACAGAGCATCGGCGGCATCATGCTCCAGCCGGCCCGACGGTCGGTGGTCCAACCCCGAGATGTCGAGCTCGATCCCCTCGGCGGCAGCGGCGGCGGAGATTCGCTGGAGCTCGAAGCCGTTTCGCAGGATCGCCCACGTCGCCCAGGCGCCGACGACGGTGAGCAGGATGATCCCGACCCCGAGGCCTTGCATCGCGACGTGTTCGGAGGCGGCGATCATCGACCACCCAAGGAAGAGGAGGTAACCGAATGCCACCAGCAGCCCCGCCGCGGCGAGGAACATCACCAGTGGTTTGACGAACTTATCCACGATGCAGGACCTACAGATCCATGAAGCTGTCCAGGCCTACGGTCAGGCCCGGGGCGTTCGCGATCTGCCGTACGCCGAGCAGAACTCCCGGAGCAAACGAAGTCCGGTCCAGGGAGTCATGGCGGATGGTCAGGGTTTCACCCTGCGTCCCGAGCAGTACTTCTTGGTGCGCGACGAGCCCGGTGACACGGACCGAGTGGACACGCACGCCGTCGACGTCGGCGCCGCGTGCACCGTCGAGCCCGGTGGACGTGGCATCGGGTGACGGACCGAGGCCCGCGTCAGCGCGCGCCTGGCCCATCATCGCCGCCGTGCGGTGAGCGGTGCCCGAGGGCGCATCTGCCTTGTTGGGGTGATGCAGTTCGATGATCTCGGCCGACGGGAAGTACTTGGCTGCCTGGACGGCGAAACGCATCATCAGGATCGCGCCGATGGCAAAGTTCGGTGCGATCAGGACGCCGGTGCCCGGGCTCGCCTCGAGCCATCCGCGGAGCGTATCGAGCCGGTCCTCGGTGAACCCGGTGGTGCCGACAACGGCATGGATGCCATTGGCGACGCAGAATTCCAGGTTGGGCATCACCACATCGGGATGGGTGAAGTCGACCACGACCTCGGCTCCGGAGTCGACGAGCGACTGCAGGGCGTCACCCTGGTCGATCTCCGCGACGAGCTCCATATCGTCCGCGGCACGAACGGCGTCGCAGATTGCCGTGCCCACTTTGCCGCGTGCACCGAGCACTCCGACCTTCGTCACCGTCATCGTCTCCTTAGGATCGCCAGTTCAGTTTCCAGACTATCGGCCAAGCGCGTTGATAAGCCCAGCCGCGCCGCCGTGGGGCATGCCGGGCCCCACTGCTGCCAGGCACCACGGGGCCGACTCCTCGGCCCAGTAGTCCACCACGTCGTCCCGTGAGACGTCGCGCAACCTTTTCATGGAGTCCGCGACAGGGATGATGGTGTCCCGGTCGAGCAGATGCCGACCGATGCGCGTCATCCTCGACAGCGGATCGTCCAGTCCGAGCCGGATGGAGCCGGTGAGGTGACCGATCGCCCGATTCACCTCATCGGGGCAGGGTGCCGAGCTGGTCATCCCGGACACCACCGTCGCCAATTCATCGAGCAGTCCGGCTGCTCGGTCTGCCGGGCACCCGGCGACCACGGACAACACCCCCGTGTGCCGGAACTGATCCATCGATGCGTACACCGTGTAGGCCAGCCCGAGGTCTTCCCTGATGCGTTGGAAGAGTCTCGAGCTGAGCCCTCCCCCGAGGACGGCGGTGGCCACCTGGGCGGCCGCGCGGTCGGAGTGAACCCGGGCAGGTGTACGCCGGGCGAGGGCGAACAGCACCTGTTCCGAGTCCTCGTCCTCGCCCACGACGACGGATTCGGGCGCCCATACCCGGGCCGTGGCGGAAACAGACGATTCGCGGGGGCCGAGCACGCCAGGAAGTGGGCCCTGGGAAATCCACCGAACCAACCTGTCGTGGTCGATGTTCCCGGCCGCGGACACCACCACGTTGCCTTCTCGGAGGATCCGCTGACGAAACGATGTCAGTGTGTCGGCATCGAGGTGTTCCACAGACTCCTCGGTGCCGATGATCGGCCGGGCCAGCGGGTCGGTGCCCAGCACGGCCGTGGTGGCCAGCTCGCACGCCAGGTCCTCCGGGTCATCCGATCGACCGGCGAGCTCGTCGAGGATGACGTCGCGTTCGATCTCGACGTCATCCGGATGGCACAGTCCCCCAGCGACCACATCCGAGAGCACCGCGACGGCGTCGGACAGCCCCTCAGCGGGGACGTGCACGTGATAGCAGGTGTGCTCGCGGCCGGTGTAGGCGTTGAGGTCGCCTCCCAGGAGGTCTATCCGTTCGGAGAGCTCCCGCCCGGATGCCGAGGCGGTGCGTTTGAACAGGACATGCTCTAGGAAATGGGCGGCGCCGTGTTCGTCGGGTCCCTCGTCGGCGGAGCCGGATCCCACCCAGATTCCGACAGCGGCGCTGTGGCACCACGGCATCCGCTCGGTCACGACCCTGATCCCGGGGATCGACTGGTCCACACGGATGGAGGTTTCCACGGTTTCCGGTCCCTTCTCATGACGAGTCGAGGCACGCACCCCGGAACCGGGGTGCGTGCCTCGTGGCCGCCGGGCCGACTGTCAGCGACCCGGCGAGTGATCAGTCGTCGCTCGCGTCGTCCGCGGACTGCTCGGCGTCCTCGGAGACCGGGACCAGGCTGATCTTGCCGCGGTTGTCGATGTCCGCGATCTCGACCTGCATCTTGTCGCCGACGTTCACCACGTCCTCGACCTTGGCGATGCGCTTGCCCTGGCCGAGCTTGGAGATGTGCACCAGGCCGTCGCGACCGGGCAGCAGCGACAGGAACGCACCGAACGGGGCGGTCTTGACGACGGTGCCGAGGAAGCGCTCGCCGACCTTGGGCAGCTGCGGGTTGGCGATGGCGTTGATCTTGTCGATCGCGGCCTGCGCGGAGTCACCGTCGGTCGCGGCGATGTACACGGTGCCGTCGTCCTCGATCGAGACGTTGGCGCCGGTCTCCTCCGTGATCGAGTTGATCATCTTGCCCTTGGGCCCGATGACCTCACCGATCTTGTCGACGGGAACCTTGATGGAGACGATCCGCGGGGCGAACGGGCTCAGCTCGTCCGGCTCGTCGATGGCCTCGGCCATCACGTCGAGGATCGTCAGACGGGCCTCGCGGGCCTGGGTCAGCGCACCAGCCAGGACCTCGGAAGGGATACCGTCGAGCTTGGTGTCCAGCTGCAGGGCGGTGACGAACATGCCCGTGCCGGCGACCTTGAAGTCCATGTCACCGAACGCGTCCTCGGCACCGAGGATGTCGGTGAGGGCGACGTAGCGGGTCTCGCCGTCGATCTCGTCGGAAACGAGACCCATCGCGATGCCCGCGACGGGGGCCTTGAGCGGCACGCCGGCGTTGAGCATCGACAGGGTCGAGGCACACACCGAGCCCATCGACGTGGAGCCGTTGGAGCCGAGCGCCTCCGAGACCTGACGGATGGCGTACGGGAACTCCTCGACGCTGGGCAGCACCGGCACCAGGGCGCGCTCGGCGAGCGCACCGTGGCCGATCTCGCGGCGCTTGGGCGAACCCACGCGACCGGTCTCACCGGTGGAGTACGGCGGGAAGTTGTAGTGGTGCATGTAGCGCTTGCTGGTCTCCGGACCGAGCGAGTCGATCTGCTGCGCCATCTTGACCATGTCGAGGGTGGTCACACCCATGATCTGGGTCTCGCCTCGCTCGAACAGAGCCGAGCCGTGGGCGCGGGGAACGATCTCGACCTCGGCGGACAGGGCGCGGATGTCCCGGATGCCACGACCGTCGATGCGGAAGTGATCGGTGAGGATCCGCTTGCGCACGATCGACTTGGTGAGCGACTTGAAGGCCGCTCCGACCTCGCCCAGGCGGTCCTCGAAGCGCTCGGTGAGCTGCTCGAGAACCGCGGCCTTGAGCTCGTCGGTCGCGTCGTCGCGCTCCTGCTTGTCGGCGATCTGCATGATCTCGCCGAGCTTGGCCTCCGCGACCTCGGCGACCGCTGCGTACGCGTCGTCGGCGTACGGCGGGAAGAGCGGGAACTCGCGCGGGGTGCTGGGTGCGGCGGTGGCCAGCGCCTGCTGCGCGGCACACAGCTCGGCGATGAAGGGCTTGGCGGCCTCGAGGCCCTGTGCCACGACGTCCTCGGTCGGCGCCTGGGCGCCACCGGCGACCTTCTCGAGCACCGTGTCGGTGGCCTCGGCCTCGACCATCATGATGGCCACGTCGGCCTTGTCACCGGAGCCGATGACCCGGCCGGCGACGACCATGTCGAACACCGCACCCTCGAGCTGCTCGACGGTCGGGAACGCGACCCACGTGCCGGCCGGGTTGTCCGCGGTCGGAATGAGCGCGATACGCACGCCGCCCACGGGGCCGGAGAACGGAAGACCGGACAGCTGGGTGGAGGCGGACGCGGCGTTGATCGCGACCACGTCGTACAGGTCCTTGGGATCCAGGCTCAGGACCGTCACCACGACCTGGACCTCGTTGCGGACGCCGTCCGCGAACGTCGGGCGCAGCGGCCGGTCGATCAGGCGGCAGGTGAGGATGGCGTCGGTGCTGGGACGTCCCTCGCGCCGGAAGAACGAGCCGGGGATGCGGCCGGCGGCGTACATCCGCTCCTCGACGTCCACCGTGAGCGGGAAGAAGTCGAAGTGCTCCTTGGGGTGCTTGCCGGCCGTGGTGGCCGACAGCAGCATCGTGTCGTCGTCGAGGTAGGCGACGACGGAGCCGGCGGCCTGCTGGGCCAGCCGACCGGTCTCGAATCGGATCTCGCGGCGACCGAAGTCACCGTTGTCGATGGTGGCGACGGACTCGAAGACCCCGTCTTCGACCTCAACGGCCGTAATCTGTGACATAGATATTCCTGTCGTGTCGGGTGTGTAGGGGCGCCGGGCGGAGCAAACCGCCGCGCGCCACCGGGCGACACGTTGAGGGGTCCCGGTACGACCTCGGTCTTCGATCGAAGCGGCCGGAGTCGGTGCCCCGTCAGATACGGGCATCTTCTGCTCCGGCAGCCACTACCGAGGACCGCCAATCGGACCTGTCGACCACCCCGGTACGTGTGCACCGGCCGGGAGCCAGGCTATCAGGGAAAACACGGCGGGTCACCGGGGCGCACGGGCGCGCCTCCCCCGGCCAACGCCGACGCTGCGCTTAGCGCCATGAAAAACGATCCCCGCCCTGGAGACCAGGACGGGGACCGTGAAAGTCGTTCGAGCGACGATGCTCAGCGACGCAGACCGAGCTTCTCGATCAGCGCGCGGTAGCGGTTGATGTCGACCTTGGCTACGTACTTGAGCAGACGACGGCGACGGCCGACCAGCAGCAGCAGGCCACGACGCGAGTGGTGGTCGTGCTGGTGGGTCTTGAGGTGCTCGGTGAGCTGCGTGATGCGCGTGGTGAGAAGCGCGACCTGGGCCTCGGGCGAACCGGTGTCGGTCTCGTGGATCCCGTACTCGGCCAGTACGGCCTTCTTCTCTTCGGTGCTCAGAGCCATGGTTACTCCTGGTTGTTCCAGTCCGCAGAAAATGTATGGCCCCGCCGCCGCGGACCGCAGGAGGGCCGAGGGATGACCTTACCAGCCGTGCACCCTCGGGCCCCAATCAGCGCTCACCGCCCGAGCAGGCCGCCGGCATGCCCGAGCAGGTCGCCCGCGCGCCCGAATGGGCCGCCCGCCTGCCCGAGCGGGCGGCGCTCACAGTTCGAGGATCTCCCGGGTCCGGGCGACATCGCGCCCCATGGCCACGAGCAGCTCGTCGACGGACGAGAACTTCTCCATGTCGCGGACGTGGTCGACGAAGTCGACGGCGGCGAGCCTGCCGTACAGGTCCGCGGATTCGTCCAGGACGAACGCCTCGACGCTCCGGGCGGTGTCCCCGAAGGTGGGGTTGGTGCCGACCGAGATGGCGGCCGGGTACCGACGTCCGGGGACGATCGTCCCGTCGACCGGCCCGTCGTCAGTGACTGTGAACCATCCGGCGTACACGCCGTCCACGGGCACGGCGGTGTACTCGGGCAGGTCGAGGTTGGCGGTGGGGTACCCCAGGTCGCGTCCCCCGCGTCCGGCGCCGTGCACGACGGGGCCGGCGACGCGGTGCGGGCGCCCGAGGAGTTCGGCGGCGGCCGCGACGTCGGATCCGGCCAGGAGCCCGCGGACCCGGGACGAGGAGACGCGTTCGCTGCCCATCTCGAGGAGGTCCTCCACCTCGCAGGCGATCCCCCGCTCCTCGCAGAGTCTGCGCATGGTCTCCGGCGTCCCCGAGGCGCGGCGGCCGAAGGTGAAGTTGCGCCCCACCACAACGGCTCGGCAGTCGAGTCCGTCGACCAGTACGTTGTCAACGAACGCGGCGGGCTCCCAGGACGCCATCTCCTTGTCGAACGGCAGCGCGAACACCGCGTCGACGCCCGCCTCGCCGGCGAGTTCGGCGCGCCGCTCGAGCGGCGTGAGGACCATCGGGTGGGATCCGGGCCGGACGACCTCGACCGGGTGCGGATCGAAGGTCACGAGCACGGGGGCGGCACCGAGCTCGCGCCCGAGCTCGAGGGCACGGTCCACCAGGACACGATGCCCCCGGTGGAGTCCGTCGAACACCCCGAGGGCGATCGAGGTACCGCCGTCGGGGATCACGATCTCGTCGAACGTCCGCCACAAATGCACGGCGACCACCTTACGCCCGCTCCTCACAGTCCGGCCGGTCGCATGACCACCACGGGCGAGGCCCGCCGTCCCGATTCGGACACCAGCGCCGCGACCCGCCCGTCCGGCCCGACCGCCGCGACGACGCCGGTGTCGCCGCGCGCCTCGAGCCACCGGCCGTGGCGGAGGCCCTCCGCCTGCTCGGCGTCGATGTCGCGCCGCGGGAAGGCTGCCAACGCCGCCGCGTCGAGGTCGAGTGAGAGTTCGGGGGCGGCCTCGAGTTGGTCGAGGGTGCGGGCCACGTCGAGTCCGAACGGCCCCACGCGGGTGCGCCGTAGTGCGGTGAGATGTCCCCCCACGCCGAGCGCCTCACCGAGGTCCCGGGCGAGCGCCCGGATGTAGGTTCCGGTGGAACAATCGACGACGACGACGAGGTCGACCGTCTCACCGGTTCGGGAACGTTCGAGCACATCGAATCGGGACACGGTCACGTGTCGGGCCTTGAGTTCGACCTCCTCGCCGGACCGGACGATGTCGTAGGCCCTCCGACCGCCGACCTTGATCGCGCTGACGGCCGAGGGCACCTGATCGATCTCCCCGGTGAGCGCGGCGACACCCGAGTCGATGGCGGCGTCGGTGATCCCGGAGGCGTCGGTGGTGCCGGTGGTCTCGCCCTCGGCGTCGTCGGTGGTGGTGGTCTGCCCGAGGCGGATCGTCGCCTCGTACGACTTGGTCTCGAGGGCGAGTTGCCCGAGCATTTTGGTGGCCCGCTCGATTCCCACTACCAGGACGCCGGTGGCCATGGGGTCGAGGGTGCCAGCATGGCCGACCTTGCGGGTGCCGAAGAATCGGCGCAGCCGGGCCACGACGTCGTGACTGCTCATCCCGGAGGGCTTGTCGACCACCACGAGGCCGGGCTCGGGCGCGGGGCGGGTGTCGGGTCGGCGGGGGCTCACGGGTCCACGGTATCCAGACCGGCCGGCCGGAGCACGATCGACGAGGCCACGTATCCGCCCCGGACAACCCAGCGTCCGTGGAATTCGACCAGGTCGGCCCCACCGTCTACCGCCCCGGGATCGACCAGGATCCGTGAACGCAGGGATCCGGTCACGACCGGACCGGCGGCGGCCTCGTCGTCGTCGTCAACATTCCCGGCTCCCACGCCGGGCCCTGTGCCCCCACCTGGCCCGGTCACTTCCCTACGTCCGGCTCCCCCGCCTGGCGCTGCTCCCCCGCCACGTGCGGCCGGAACGTCGGGCAGCAGGGTGATGTGTGCGTCGGCGAAGCCAAGCCACCGGCGGGTGAGCGGGAACCACGTCTTGTAGGTGGCCTCCTTCGCCGTGAACAAGAGCTTGTCCCAGTGCACGTCCGGCAGCTCGGCGCCCACCGCCCGCACCCACTCGGCCTCCTCCGGCAGGGAGACGACGTCGAGGACGCCGTCGGCGAGCGGCTCGTGCGGCTCCACGTCGAGACCCAACGACCGGACCCGCGACGCGGGACCCAACGCCGCGGCGCGCAGCCCGTCGGTATGGGTGAGGGTCCCCACCACCCCCGCGGGCCAGATCGGCATCCCCTTGCCGCCCCGCACGATCGGCGCCGGCGGTACCCCCATGCGGGACATCGCCTCGCGGGCGCACGCGCGCGCCCACGCGAAATCGGCGCGGCGCGACTGCACGGCCGCGCTGATCTGCTCCGCCTCGACCGGGTACAGCGCCTCGACCACCGCGGTGTCGTCCAGGCCCAGCTCGGCGTCGGTCACGGCCACCACGTCCGGCGGCAGGATGTCGTGGATCATCGCTCGTCCTCCAAATAGGGGCCGGTCTCGCCCGGTCGCGCGATCCGCGGCATCCCCGATTCCCCGCGGACCCAGCGGACCTGCGGCTCGGCGGGCGCGGGCAGGATCTGACGAGTCAACGGCTCTGGGCGGCCGCGTCCGTTCCACTCGCGCGGGTAGCCGAGGGAGACCTCCTCGAACCGGACGTCGTCGTGGAACGTCGTGCGCGGGATGTGCAGGTGGCCGTACACGCACGCCACGGCGCGGTAGCGGCGGTGCCAGTCCGCGGTCTGGTCGGTCCCGCACCACAGCGCGAAATCCGGGTGGCGCAGGACGTTCGTCGGCTCGCGCAGCAGCGGCCAGTGGTTGATCAGGACCGTCGGGTGCGCCGGGTCCAAGCGGGCCAGGCGCGTGGTGGTGGTGACCAGGCGGTCGCGGCACCAGGACGGCGCGTCCGCGAACGGGGCCGTGTCGATGAGGAACTCGTCCGAGGCCACCACGCGGCGCTCGCGGGCGCCGGCGAGTGCGTCGGCCGCGGGCTGGCCCGGGACCCGCGTCCACGAGTAGTCGTACAGCAGGAACATGGGGACCACCCACGCAGGGCCGCCCGGCCCCGTCCACAGTGGGTACGGGTCCTCGGGTGTCACCACTCCGATCTCGCGGCACTGCTCGACGAGGCGGTCGTACTTCGTCGTGGAGGACAGGCCCTCGTCGTCCCGGCCGATCCACAACTCGTGGTTGCCGGGCACCCACAGGACCTTCTCGAACCTGCCGGCCAACAGTTCCAGGGCGTCGCGGAGCTGCCAGGGCTTCTCGGCGACGTCACCGGCCACGATCAGCCAGTCGCCGGGGTGGGCCGGCCAGATGTCCTCCACGATGCCCGCGTTCCCGCGGTGCCCGACGTGCAGGTCCGCGACCGCGCGCAAGGCCGGTTGGATGCTCATTCGGTCACCGTCTTCCCGTTGGTCGTTCCCGCGGCTTCGCCGCTGCTCGAGCCCGGGGTGGCCGAGCCCTCCGGCGTCGAGCCCGGGGTGGCCGATCCGAGGACCATCCAGCGGTCACCCCGTACCCGGATCGCCACGGCGATCAGGCGCATCATCACGAACACGCCCATCCCCCACCAGATGCCGACCAGGCCCCATCCGAAGTGACGCGTGGCCAGTAGTACCGGGAGGAAACCGCACAGCGCGGCGATCACGGTCGTGGTGCGGAGGTAGGCGGCGTCGCCCGCGCCGAGGAGGACACCGTCGAGGCCGAACACGACCGCGGCGGGGAGCACCACTATCGCCATCCCGATCAGGGCGACCACCAGGCGGTCGGCCACCTGCGCCTCGCCTGCGAGCCCTCCCGCGAGCTGGTCGCGCAGCAGCACCGTCGCCACCGCGAGCACCACCCCCAGACCGAGCGACCACAGGACCACCGCCCGAGCCAATGCCCGACCGTGCCCGGCCAGACCCGCACCAAGAGCGGCCCCGACGAGGGACTGCGCCGCGATCGCCACCGAATCCAGCACCAACGTGTACAGCGCCCACAACTGCTGGGCCAGGTGGTGCGCCCCCAGCGAGGCCACGCCGGCGGCCGCGGCGGCGGTGGTCGCCACCGCGAAGGTGATCTGGAACGAGGCCGTCCGGATGATGAGGTCCACGCCCATCCGCAACTGACTCAGGATCACCGCGCGACGGGGGCGCAGTGACCCGGCATGCTCGATGATCAGTGCCACGACGAAGCCACCCGCCATGACGAATTGCCCGGCGAGGTTGGCCCAGGCACTGGCGATCAAACCGAATTCCGGGATCGGCCCCAGGCCCGGGACGAACACCACGCAGCCGATCGTGGAGAGACCGATTCCCGCCGCGACCAGCACCAGCGGAGTGCGCAGGCGTTGAACCCCGCGCATCCACCCGTGCCCCGCTGCGGCGATGAGGATGAGGGGGATTCCCCACACCGCGACCCGAAGCCACTCCGCCGCCCGGGCGGCAACCTCGGCATCCGAGGCCAGCACGGTCGTCAGTGGGCCCATGAGTACCGACACCGTGGCCACGACGAGGGCGCCGACAGCCAGGGCGATCCACGTCGCCTGTACTCCCTCGGCGACCGCATCGGATCGCCGGCCCGCCCCGTGGAGGCGGGCCGCGCGGGCAGTCGTCCCGTAGGACAGGAAATTCATCTGGGTGCCGAGGACGAGCAGCACGAGCGATCCCACACCGAGCGCTGCGAGATCCTCCGGGCCCTGCCGGCCCACGACGATCCCGTCGACGAGCAGATACACCGGCTCCGCGGCAAGGACGGGCAGGACCGGCAACGCGATCGACCACAGTCGACGACCGAGTTCACCGACCCCGATGCTCGCCGTGGTCTCCGTCGCAGGATTGCGCGGCGAGGGCTCAGCCGAGGAGCTCACGAAGCCTCGCCGTGACCTCTGCCTGGTCCCCGTTGATGGTGCAGCCAGCTGCGGCGGGGTGCCCGCCTCCTCCGAGTTGGGCCGCGACAGCCGCGACATCGATGGCCTCCCGCCCGGGGCCACCGTCACGCGAGCGCAACGAGACCGCCCACCTACCCGGCAGGTACTCCTTGAGCAGGACCGCGATGCACGCCTCCCGCACACCCCTCAGATGGGAGACCAACGATTCGACGTCGTCCTCGTCGGAGGTGCTGATGATCTCATTCGGGACCGCGAGCCACACCGCGCCACGTCCGCCCACCGCATCGGTGTCGAGGGTGACGGTCTGGAGCAGTCTCCCGAGAATCGACAGCCACGGAAATGAGTGGGCATCGAGCAGGTCGAAACCCAATCGGGTCGTTTCCGCCCCCGCCGCATGCAACTCGCTGGCCGTCGCATGTGCCGTGGGCCCGCCCCAACGAAAGGAACCGGTGTCTGTGACGAGGCCAGCGTACAGGCTTGTCGCGATCTCCGGATCGATGTGGAACCCGCCCGCTTTGAGGACGTCAAGGACGAGGGACGCGGTGGAGGCCGCGTTCGCGTCCAGGAGCATATGGCTCCCGAACCCGGGGTTCGAGCGGTGATGGTCGATCACCAGTACCTCTGAGGCCGCCGTCGACAGTCGTTCCCAGCGTCCGACGCGGTCGGCACTCGCGCAGTCCAGGGTCACCACGAGCCCATCGTGAGCCGGTACGTCCACCATCGGGATGACATGCTCGGTGCCGGGGATCGACCGGAGCCCATCGGGCACCTGGCCCTCATCGAACGAGTGGTACACGGTCGCACCGACGTGCCGGAGCGCTCGGGCCAGACCTGCGGAACTACCGAGCGCATCCGCATCCGGCCGCAGATGACACAGCACGGTGACTGTTGCGTGCCGTGTCAGGATCTCTGCCGCACCGCGGGCGTCGACCGGGATGGTCACCGGTCGTCGTCCTCCGCCAGCCCGTCCTCGGCGCGTTTGTAGGGATCCTCATCTCCCGCGGGGGTGGCTCCCTCCGCGGCCTTGCGGACCTGCTCGTCACTGGCCCGGGCCTTGGCGAGGAGCTCCTCCATGTGCCGTGCCGCATCGGGCACCGAGTCGAGGGAGAAAGTCAGTTCCGGGGTGAACTTCACACCGGTCTGCTTGCCGACCATCGTCCGCAGCCGTCCACGCGCCGCGGTCAGTGCTTCCTCAGCCGACTCGAGGTCCGGCTCCTCGTCGAGGGTCCGGCCGCGGACGGTGTAGTACAGCGTCGCGACCCGGAGGTCGGGGGTGATGCGGGAGTCGGTGATGGTCACGAACTCCAGTCGCGGATCCTTGATCTCGTGTTCGATCGCCGTGGCGACGATCTCACCGATCCGCTTGCCGAGCCGTCCCGCACGTCCTTTACCGGTCATGGCGCTCCTCCTGAACCTGATCGGCCGCACCATGCGCGGCCATTACTCAACAGCATGCCGTGGGGGCAGGCCCGTTCTCCACGGAACCTGCCCCCACGGTCAGCAAGACGTGCGATGTCAGTCGCGCGGCTTCTCGACGAGCTCGTAGGTCTCGATGATGTCGCCGATCTTGATGTCGGCGTACGTCACTGTCAAACCACATTCGAAGCCCTCACGGACCTCGGTCACGTCGTCCTTCTCACGGCGGAGCGATGACACGGTCATCTCCTCGGCCACGACGTTGCCGTCGCGGATGAGACGCGCCTTCGCGTTACGCCGCATGATGCCGTCGAGCACCATACAACCGGCGATCGTGCCCACCTTGGAGGAGCGGAACAGCTCGCGGATCTCCGCCTGGCCGAGCTGCTTCTCCTCGTAGATCGGCTTGAGCATGCCCTTGAGCGCGCTCTCGATCTCCTCGATCGCCTGGTAGATGATCGAGTAGTAGCGAATGTCGACACCCTCGCGGTTGGCCATCTCGGTGGCCTTGCCCTCCGCGCGGACGTTGAACCCGATGATCACCGCATCCGAGGCGGCTGCGAGGTTGACGTTGGTCTCGGTGACCGCACCGACACCACGGTCGATGACCCGCAGCTGAACCTCGTCGTCGATCTCGATGCCCAGAAGGGCCTCTTCGAGGGCTTCGACGGTACCGGAGTTGTCGCCCTTGATGATGAGGTTGAGCTGACTGGTCTCCTTGAGGTGCGAGTCCAGGTCCTCCAGGCTGATCCGACGACGGCTGCGCGCGGCGAGTGCGTTGCGCTTACGGGCGTTACGACGGTCCGCGATCTGCCGCGCAGTGCGGTCCTCCTCCACCACCATCAGCGTGTCGCCGGCGGCACACACGCTGGTCAGGCCGATGACCTGAACCGGACGGGACGGGGTCGCCTCAGAGACGTCCTCGCCGTGCTCGTCGACCATGCGACGGACGCGACCGTAGGCGTCACCGGCCACGATCGAGTCACCGACACGGAGCGTGCCTCGCTGGATGAGCACCGTGGCGACCGGGCCGCGACCGCGGTCCAGGTGCGCTTCGATGGCCACGCCCTGCGCGTCCATGTCCGGGTTGGCGCGCAGGTCGAGCGCGGCATCCGCGGTCAGGACGACGGCCTCGAGCAGTGAGTCGATGTTCAGACCCTGCTTGGCGGAGATGTCGACGAACATGGTGTCGCCGCCGTACTCCTCCGGCACGAGCCCGTACTCGGTCATCTGCCCACGGATCTTGTCCGGCTGGGCGCCTTCCTTGTCGATCTTATTGACCGCGACCACGATCGGGACCTCCGCCGCCTGGGCGTGGTTGATCGCTTCAACGGTCTGTGGCATCACGCCGTCGTCGGCGGCGACGACGATGATCGCGATATCCGTCGACTTGGCACCACGGGCACGCATAGCGGTGAACGCCTCGTGACCCGGGGTATCGATGAACGTGATCGTGCGATCCGTTCCGTCGACAGGAGCCGTGACCTGGTACGCACCGATGTGCTGGGTGATGCCACCGGCCTCGCCCTCGCCGACCTTCGCCTGGCGAATGCTGTCGAGCAGGCGAGTCTTACCGTGGTCGACGTGACCCATGACGGTCACGACCGCCGGGCGACGCTCGAGATCGTCCTCGCCACCCTCGTCCTCGCCGAACGACAGGTCGAACGACTCGAGAAGCTCGCGATCCTCGTCCTCCGGGCTCACGACCTGGATCTTGAAGCCCATCTCCTCACCGAGGAGCTGCAGCGTCTCCGGGGTGACCGACTGCGTGGCCGTGACCATCTCGCCCAGGTTGAACAGCGCCTGCACGAGCTGGGCCGGATTGACGTCGATCTTGTCGGCGAAATCGCTCAGCGATGCACCCTGTGCCAGTCGCAGGGTCTGCCCGCGACCGTCGGGAAGCCGGACGCCGCCGACCTCCGGTGCCCGCATCGAGTCATATTCCTGACGCTTCTGCCGCTTCGACTTGCGACCACGCCGGGGCGCACCACCGGGGCGACCAAACGCACCCGCGGCGCCACCGCGACCACGGCCTCCGCCACCGGGACGACCCCGGAAACCACCGCCACCACCGGCCGGGGCACCGCCGCCACCACCGGGGCGGAAGCCTCCACCACCGGGGCGACCGCCGGGTCCGCCGGGACGACCCCGGCCGCCCGAAGGACGTGCGACCTGTCCGGGCATCTGACCCGGGTTGGGGCGCGGCGGCATGTTACCGGGAGTCGGACGCGAGCCGCCCTGGCCGGAGCCACCGGGCCGCTGCGGCGGACGGGGACCGCCCTGACCGGCAGCGGGACGCGAGCCGCCGGGACGGGGGCCCGCCTGTCCCTGACCGGGCCGGGGGCCGGCCTGACCGGGACCCGGACGAGGTCCGCCCTGGGGACGCGGTGCCGGAGAGGTTCCACTCGAGAACGGGTTGTTGCCGACGCGAGGCGTCTTGGGGCCCGGCTTCGGGCCGGCCGGACGCGGTCCGGGAGCCGGCCGTCCGGACGCGGCCGGGGCATCGGACGAACCCGGGGCCGGGCGTGCGCCGGGCTTGGGAGCTGCCGCACCGGGCTTGGGAGCCGCAGCGCCGGGCTTGGGTGCCGCGGCTCCGGGCTTCGGGGCCGCCGCTCCCGGCTTGGCCGCAGACGGCGTGGGCCGAGCAGCGCCGGGCTTGGCGCCCGATCCGGCATCCGCCGGCTTGGCTGCGGCCGAGGGCTTGGCTGCCGATGCGGGCGACGGGGTACGCGGATCCGCACCGGGTCGGGGACCGGGCTTACCCGCCGCACCCGGCTTGGGTGCGCTGGATCGACCGGACTTGGGGGCCTCCGCGGCGGCGTCCGTGCCGCCCGCCGGAGCCATCGACTCACGAAGACGCCGGACGACCGGTGCCTCGAGTGTCGACGACGCCGACTTGACGAATTCTCCCTGATCGCGGAGCTTCGTCAGAAGTTCTTTACTGGTGATACCGAACTCTTTTGCCAGTTCGTGTACCCGGGGCTTGCCTGCCACTGCTCTCCTCACTGCGAGGTCTTCACGGCAGGGCTGGCCGCGCGACCTCGGTCTACATTCGATGGACGTTCATCGCTGGAGCTTCACGGTGTGCTCATCGTGTCTGGTCCGTTCCTATTCTTGTGCTCCCCCTACCGGACCATTCGGCCGGCGGGTGGTGTCTTGCTCTCGGCGAACCGCCTCGAACAACTCCGAGATCGCGTCTAGGGACACGTTCCCGGAAACTCGCAGGGCCCTGATGAAGGCCTTGCGGTCAAGTGCAGTCTTGATGCACCGTTCGTCACGGTGCACCCACGCTCCCCGACCTGACGCGCTGCGACGGGGATCAGGCGAGAGTGCCGCCGACTGCGGATCGTGAACGATCCGCAGAAGCCGGGAATCGGAATCCCGACCACGACAACCGACGCAGGTCCGAACCGGACCCGCCACCTCGGTCGGACTGGGTTGCCGGTCCTTACGTCCCCGCATCCATCCGCCTCGGTATCTCGCCGCCTCGCCCGCACACGGCGGGTGAACGTGAAGTCACTGTGACAACTGATCAGTCTACAGGTAACAGGGTGTCGACACTAACGGCGCGCCCGACCGCGTGGCAGCGGCCGCGCGCCGTGTCTCACTCGGCGTCGCTGTGGATGTCGATGCGCCACTGGGTGAGACGGTGCGCAAGCCTGGCGTTCTGGCCTTCCTTGCCGATAGCGAGCGAGAGCTGGTAATCGGGAACGACCACCCGGGCCGCGCGAGCAGCCTCGTCCGCCACCGTCACAGAGACAACCTTGGCCGGGGAAAGGGCGTTGCCGACGAACACGGTGGGGTCGTCGTCGTAGTCGACGATGTCGATCTTTTCTCCCCCCAGTTCCGACATGACCGCCCTGACCCGCGCACCGTTGGGGCCGATACACGCGCCCTTGGCGTTGAGACCGGACACCGTGGACTCCACGGCGATCTTGGTGCGGTGCCCGGCTTCCCGGGCGACGGCGGCGATACGAACCGAACCGTCGCCGATCTCCGGCACCTCCAGGGCGAACAATCCACGCACCAGGTCAGGGTGGGTCCGCGACAGGGACACCGACGCCCCGTGCGGTCCCTTGTGCACACCCACCACGTGGCACTTGATCCGGTCGCCGTGCGAATAGGTCTCGCCGGGCACCTGCTCGGCCGGAGCGATGGTGCCCTCGGTGCCGCCGTTCTCCGGTCCGATGTGGACGACGATGATGCCCTTGGCATTGGCACGGGAGTCCGACTGGATGACGCCACTGACGACCTCGCCCTCCCGGGTGATGAGGTCGCCGTAGATCTTCTCGGTTTCCGCTTCACGAAGCCGCTGCAGAATGATCTGGCGGGCTGTCGCCGCGGCGACACGGCCGAAGTCTGACGGGGTCGCGTCGAACTCGCCGATGCGGTTGCCCTCGTCATCGACCTCCGCTGCCATCACCGCGACGGTTCCGGCCTTGCGGTCCAGGACGATCCGGGCGACTCGGTGTGCATCGTCGGTCCGCTTGTAGGCGGTGAGGAGAGCGTTCTCGAGAGTCGAGACGAGATCATCCAGCGGGATTTCCCGTTCCTGCGACAGCATGTTCAGTGCCGCCATGTCGATATTCACCGATCGTCTCCTTCGTGAACGCCAGTCCCGGTCGCACCTGGATCCTGCAGCAGGTCGAGCTCATCCCGTGGCGCGGGCTTGAATTCGACCCGGATCACCGCGCGGGCCACATCCTGTAACGGTACCGAGTCGACATTTATGCCACGACCTGCCCTCGACACGATTCGCACCGTCGCGGCTGCATCGTCGAGATCGCCGACCCGCCCGCGGGTCGGCCCCGAGGCTCCCTCGACATACTCGAGGTCGACCTGGCGACCGTGAGCACGGCGCCAGTGGCGGTGCTCGGTGAGCGGAGCGTCGACCCCACGACTGGTGATCTCGAGCGTGACCGCACGATTCGGGCCGCCCCACTGCTCGGCGAGTGGGTCCAGCTCCGTGGACAGGTTCGCGAGAGTGTCCAGTGACACTCCACCGTCGCCGTCCACGACTACGATCACGCGCCAGGTGGCGGCGCTGTCGTTCTCCCGGAGTTCCTCGAGGTCGAGTCCGCGGTCGGAGACCGCCTTGCGTATGTGGGCCCTGTCGGGCTCGGGGACGATCACTGTGCTCCTGGGGTGCGACTTTCGGGGGCCTATCCGGATCGCGGACGGGCCGGATCACTGTACCGCCTCGGCGCGAGTCGTTGCGCCCTGGCAGGATGTCGGGGTGCCATTCTCCTCCCCCGTCACCCTGTCGCGACGCCGGTTCCTCGCCGCGTCCGCCGGTGTCATGGGCGCAGTGGCCGTCACCGGTTGCACCGGTGAGGAGGGCGATGGCGTCTCGGATCCGGTTGTCGAGCTGATCCGGGCGGCAGAGCGGGATGCTCGCGAGTTCGCCGCGGCGGATACCTCCCACGGCAAATACGTCGACGCGCTCCGTCGTATCGCGGACGTTCGTCGCATTCACGCCGAGCGGCTGGCCGAGCTGGTCGAGACCCCGCCGGAATCAACCGCCGCCACCACCACGACAGCAGAGCCGGACTCCGTGGTCACCTGCCCTCCCGTTGGGGATGTCCGGGCCCGTCTTCGCACGGACTCCGGCCATGCCTCGGAGGTAGCGCTGGAATCGGAGGGCATCCGTGCCGAACTGACCGGCTCGGTGTCCGCGGCGTGCATTACGGCGGTGGAGGTGCTCCTGGCATGACCACTCCAGTTGGGCTGGCGGCCGAGGATGCCGCCGTGTACGGATACGGCTTGCTGCTCGCGTCCGCGGACAGCGGCATCATGGCGGCGGTCCGCCGTGAACTGACCGCGCATCGCGCGCGCCGCGATGCTGCAGAGGAGTTGTGGCCGGACTCCCCGCCGGCTCCGGTTGGTTACCTCACCGGCCCCGAGACTTCGACCGCCCCGGTACTACTGGCGATTCGCATCGAATCTGATTGCTGCGAAGCATGGCGGGTGCAGTTGGGCACGGCTGACACGTCCGAGCGACGCCAATTCTGCGTGGACGCGCTGACCGCCTCGGCGATCCAGTTGGCGCGGTGGAGGACGCTGGTCCCGGGCGCGCCGTTCGAGGCGCTGCCCGGGTTCCCACCGCCCGCCTGAGATGCTGGTCAGCTCCCGGCGCGGATACGACGGATGATTTCGTCCGCCGCGCCGTCGACCGCGATCTGGGTGACCTCACCGGTGGCCCGCTCCCGAAGCTCCACGGTGCCCTCAGACCACCCGCGGCCCACGACCACGACCCAGGGGACGCCGATGAGCTCTGCGTCCTTGAACTTCACGCCGGGCGAGGCCTTGCGCTCGTCGAAGAGGATCTCCAGTCCGGACGCGTCGAAGGCCTCGACAAGCGTCCCTGCCCCGGTGATCGCGGCCTCGTCCTTGTTGGCGATGACGACGTGGACGTCCGCGGGTGCGGCCTCGGCGGGCCAGACCAGCCCCTTGTCGTCGGCGAACTGCTCGGCCAGGACCGCGACGAGACGCGAGACGCCGATTCCGTAGGAACCCATCGTGACCCGGACCGGCTTGCCGTTCTCGCCGAGCACATCGAAGCCGAAGGCATCGGTGTATTTGCGGCCCAACTGGAAGATGTGGCCGATCTCGATCCCGCGGGCCAGCGTCAGGGTGCCGTGGCCGCCGGGGGCGGGATCTCCCTCGCGCACTTCGGCCGCCTCGATCGTCCCGTCGGGGGTGAAGTCACGTCCGCAGACCAGGTTCACGTAGTGCTTTCCAGCGATGTCGGCACCGGCGAGCCACGAGGTGCCCTCCACGACCCGGGGGTCGACGAGGAAGCGCACCTCGTTGGCCAGGAGGGCTCGCGGTCCGAGGTAGCCCTTGACCAGGAAGGGGTTGGCGGTGAAGTCCTTGTCCTCCAGGACCGCGACCTCGGCCGGCTCGAGTGAGGCTTCGATACGCTTCATGTCGACTTCGCGGTCACCGGGCAGACCCACGCCGAGAAGCTCCCAGTCCTTACCCGGCTCGCGCACCTTGAGCATGACGGTCTTGAGCGTGTCCGCGGCGGTGACCTGCCGGCCGAGGTCGGCTCCGTTGGCCCAGGCCACGAGGGAATCGATGGTCGCGGCGTCGGGGGTGTCGTGCACTGCCGCCTCCGGCAGTCCGTCCAGCGGAAGGGCTTCGGGTGCCGGGGTGACCACGGCCTCCACGTTCGCCGCGTAGTCACCGTCGGTCGATCGGACGAAGGTGTCCTCGCCGGCGGCGGACACGGCGAGGAATTCCTCAGATGCGGAGCCGCCCATCGCGCCGGAGGTCGCCGCGCAAATCACGTACTCGATCCCGAGGCGGTCGAAAATGCGCTGGTAGGCCTCACGATGAGCCTGGTATGAGCGCTCGAGACCGGCATCGTCCACATCGAAGGAGTACGAGTCCTTCATGACGAACTCGCGGCCACGCAGAATCCCGGCACGGGGCCGCTCCTCGTCGCGGTACTTGGTCTGGATCTGGTACAGCGTGACGGGCAGGTCCTTGTACGAGGAGGACTCGCCCTGAACGGTGAGCGTGAACAGTTCCTCGTGGGTCGGACCGAGCATCATGTCGTTGCCCTTACGGTCCTTCAGCCGGAACAGTGCCGGGCCGTATTCCGTCCACCGGCCGGTGGTCTCGTACGGCTCACGGGGCAGGAGCGCGGGCAGGCTGATCTCCTGGGCTCCGGAGGCGTCCATCTCCTCGCGCACGACCTGCTCGACACGGCGGAGGGTGCGCAGACCGAGCGGCAGCCACGAGTAGACGCCGGGGGCGACACGTCGGACGTAACCGGCGCGCACCAGCAGTTTGTGGCTGAGCACCTCGGCATCAGCCGGGTCGTCGCGGAGCGTACGGAGGAACAGATGAGACAGACGCGTGATCACGGTGGACCAGCCTAGACCGGAACCGCGCGAAGGTCGCGATGGACACCGCTGGACACCTCGGGCCGTCGAACCCCACACGCATTGCAGGGCGACGAACATTGAAGTTAGCCTTGCCTAAATAGCCATGAGGGTGAAGGGTTTTCATTGAGCACCAACTGCACACCGGGATCCGGCCTACAGAGATCGTCGCGGACACGTGCCTCCGCGACGATCACCGCGCCGTCAGGCCCGGGCCACCATCCCGCTCTGGCATTGCTCGAGCCCCCAGTCCCTGCGTCGTGCACCCTGCTCGTCCTGCCTCACGCCGGCGGCTCCCCCGGTCATTACCGTTTCCTGCGCGGCGTCGTCCCCGAGGACACCCGCATCGCCATCGCGCGCTACCCGGGTAGAGAGAAGCGGATGTCTGAGCCGTTCGCCGACTCTCTCACCGATCTCGCAAAGGAGATCTCGGCCGCAGTAGCTGCGACAGAGCTGCGCAATCCGGTGATCCTCGGTCACAGCATGGGCGGTCTGCTTGCGACCGAGGTCGCCAGGCTTCTCCTGCCGGACGCCACACACGCGCCGCCCACGGTGATCATCTCCGGCCGCGGCCCGGTTTCCCCACCGCCCACCACGCCGGCGCACACTCTCTCCGACGAGGAGTTCATCGACCACCTCTACACACTGGGCGCGACTCCGGCCGGACTCTTCGACTCCCCGGACGCCCGAGCGCTGTTCCTTCCTCCGGTTCGCGATGACTACCGACTGGTGGAGTCCTACACGCCGTCATCCACTGCGCCGGTTCCGGTCCCGATCCACTGCTTCGCCGGAGAAGACGACCCGACCGTCACCGTGGAGCAGGTGGCGGCGCTCGCCGAACTCACCACGCAGCGGTTCGACCTGACCGTCTTCCCGGGCGGCCACTTCTTCCTCACCGAGAATCTGCCGACCGTCGGCGCCGCCCTCACCCGCATCCTGGAGCAGACCCGGACGCCCGGCCACGCCTGAGTTCAGCGGCCCGACGGCCACCGGTAACCTTCGTCGGGTGCGAATCCTCCTCTCCCCGTCCGAGACCAAGTCCGTCGGTGGCGCCGGGGCTCCGCTGGATCTCGCGGCCCTCTCGCTGCCGTCCCTCACCGACACCCGCCAGAAGGTCGCGGACGCGTTGGTCTCGGTCTGCACCGAGGATCCGGCGCAGGCCCAGCAGGCCCTCGGTCTCAGTGACGCCCTTGCGGACGAGGTCACCCTGGACGCGCAGCTGTGGACCTCCCCCACCGCCCCGGCGCTCACCCGCTACACGGGGGTCCTGTACGACGCTCTCGACCAGGCCTCCTTCACCAAGGCGACCCGTGCCCGGGCCGAATCGCGCCTGTGGATCGGCTCGGCGTTGTTCGGGCTCGTCGCCGCGGGCGATCCGATCCCCCACTACCGCCTGTCCGCGGGGACCAAGCTGCCCGGCCTGGGCACGCTCCGCGCGACGTGGCGTGAGGCACTGACCGGCGCGGTCGCCCCCTGGTCTGACGAGGTGGTGCTGGACCTACGCTCCGGCGGGTACCACCAACTGGGTCCGGTCCCCGGCGCCGTGACGGTGGATGTGGTCACCGAGTACCCGGACGGTAGCCGCAAGGTGGTCTCGCATTTCTCCAAGCACCACAAGGGCCTGCTCGCCCGCACGCTGGCCACCTCCCGCGCCGAGCTGGCGGACCTCGGCGCCGTGGTCCGGGTCGCCCGCCGCGCGGGGCACATCATCGAGCGCACCTCGGACACCGTTCTGACGATGGTCACCGAGCCCTGACGACCGTCACCGCACCGCGGTGCTCGCCGAGGTGAAGACCAAGATCAACCCCTCTTTGACGACGACGACAACGCCGTCAGCCGCTCCGCCGCCAGCGCACACCGCGGCGACGTCCACCGCATCTACCGAAGTCACACCTCGACCGGTCCGAGATCACCGCCATCCGAGTTCGGGGGCGACATGGGTCAGGATCGACTCGAGTAGGTGCGCGTTGTAGTCGACACCGAGCTGGGTGGGCACGGTGATGAGCAGGGTGTCCGCCGCCTCGATCGCCTCGTCCCGCCGCAGCTGGTCGACCAACTGATCGGGCTCGGCGGCATATGACCGGCCGAACACGGCGCGGCTGCCCGGTTCGATCTGGCCGAACTGGTCCTCCCTCTCGCCTCCGCCTATGAAGTAGCGGCGATCGGTGTCGTTGGTGATCGCGACGATGGACCGTGACACCGAGACCCGCGGTGCGAAGCCGTGATCGTGCTGCGCCCACTCCTCGCGGAACGCCTCGATCTGGCGACGCTGCTGGACGTGGAGCGGCTCACCGGATTCGTCTTCCTTGAGGGTGGAGGACATCAGGTGCATCCCGTGCTGCGCCGCCCACCTCGCTGTGGCGTCCGAGCCGGCGCCCCACCATATGCGTTCACGGAGCCCCTCGGAGTAGGGCTCGAGGCGCAGCAGCCCGGGCGGGTTCGGAAACATCGGCCGGGGGTTGGGCTGTGCGAACTGTTGGCCGGAGATCGCCTGGAGGAACACCTCGGTGTGCCGACGGGCCATGCCCGCATCGGACTCCCCCTCGGCGGGTTGGAACCCGAAATAGCGCCAGCCGTCGATCACCTGCTCCGGCGATCCGCGCGAGACCCCCAGCTGGATCCTTCCGCCGGCGAGGAGGTCGGCGGCGGCCACATCTTCGGCGAACCCGAGTGGGTTGGAGTAGCGCATGTCCACCACGCCGGTGCCGATCTCGATGCGGGACGTGCGGGCACCCACCGCGGCGAGCAGTGGCGCCGGGGTGCCCAGTTGTTGGGCAAAGTGATGGACGCGGAAATACGCACCGTCCACGCCGAGTTCTTCGGCGGCCTCGGCCAGCTCGACGCTCTGGACGAGTGAATCCGCGGCAGTTCGCACCGCGGAGTCGGGGTGGTCCATCCAGTGTCCGAAGGACAGGAATCCGATGCTCTTGCCAGGCCTCATGTCCCCATCCTGCCTGACGCGCAGGAAGACCGGCGGGGACCATCCGCGCCCGCTCGATCGCTCAGTCAGCGGTGTCGATCAGGTAGGTGCGGAGTTCTTTGATCGCGGCGGTCTTGGAGGTGCTGGCGAACCGGAAGACGTGGCTGAAGTCGGTCCGTCCGCCGTCCGTCTCCAGGTATCCGTCACACGAGGCGAGCCGACCGTGGGTGATGATCGAGGTGACGACCAGCTGGTCCGGCACACGTGCGGGGCACGCTTCGGCCGACATCGCTGCGCCACTGTGGCGCGCACTGCCCACGAAGGTCCACTCGGCGTCGTCGGCCAGTCGGAGCGCCACGGCGTCGACCTCGCATCCGGCCCAGTTCCTCACGAATTCACCCACGAGCGTGATGCGTGGAGAGTTACCGCAGTCGGTGGGAAGGGTGCTCTTCATCTCGGCGAACGCCTTTCTCTCGGGTGCACGGCCGCGCCGGGGCCTCCTCTGCTTCCCCAGAATGCCACCGCACTGACTGTCCGCCACGCGCAGGCAGGTCCCGGCAGCCGTCAGCCTCGACTCATCCCCGCCGCGACCGGACCGACGCGGATTCAGGCGCCGGTCGTCACCTGCGGAAGACCGGCCACCTCGCCCACCACGACGATCGCCGGGGGACGCACGTCATGGTCGCGGATGGTCTCGGACAGGCTCCCGAGTGTGCAGCGGTGGGTGACCTCACCGTCGAGGCTGCCGTCCACGATCACGGCGGCGGGGGTGTCCGCGGCCCGTCCTCCGTCGATGAGGGCGCCGGCGATCGCGGGAGTGTTCTTGACGCCCATCAGGATGACGAGCGTGCCCCGCAGCCGGGCGAGCGCATCCCATTCGACGAGCGAGCCGGGATGGCCCGGCGGCAGGTGTCCGGACACGATCGTCGCCTCGTGCGTCATTCCCCGGTTGGTGACGGGAATCCCGGCGAGTGCGGGGACGGACAGCGCGCTGGACACGCCGGGCACGACTGAGCACGGGATACCCGCCTCCGCGCAGGCCTGGGCTTCCTCGTATCCACGCCCGTAGAGGAACGAGTCTCCGCCTTTGAGACGGACGACGAACTTGCCCGCACGAGCCCGATCCACCAGGACCTCGTTGATGGCTTCCTGCGCCATCGCGCGCCCGTACGGGATCTTGGCCGCGTCCACGATCTCCACGTCGGCTCGCAGCTCGGCGAGTGGCCGCTGCGGCGCAAGCCGATCGGCAACCACGACGTCTGCACGTGACAGGAGCCTGCGTCCGCGAACGGTCATGAGATCGTCGGCGCCGGGGCCACCACCGACGAGCGCGACGGTCCCGCGGAGCTTTTCGTCGACCTCCGGCGCCTCGACGGCGGACTCGCTCAGCGCTCGTGCCACCACGTCGCGAGCCTCCGCGGTCCTGGCCCGATCTCCGGTGAGGACGGAGACCATCATCTCGCCGCGACGCACGACGGCGGGTGTGACCGCCGTTCCCGAGGTCACCGCATCGGATCGAACGCAGAAGGTACGAAGCTGTTCGGCTTCCGCGGCCACTCGGGCATTGACCAGCGAATCCTTGGTCGCCGCGACGACGTACCACGCCCCTTCGAGATCCCCGGTCGAGTACTCCCTCTGCTCCCACCAGATGCGGCCGTCGTCGACCAACGCCTGCAGGGTGGGGGTGATCTCCGGGCTGACGAGATGAACGGCCGCACCGGCCTCGAGAAGAACGGGGATACGACGCTGGGCCACGGATCCTCCGCCGATCACCACGACTCGACGGCCCTCCAGGTCCAGGCCGACGGGGTACGGGTTCACAGGCCGGATCATGCGGTTGATCCTATCGGCCCGCTTCCGGGATTCCCGTCCCGGGCCGTCGTCACCGTGATAGAGAACATCCCCCGACCTCCGATGACGGGAGGGCGGGGGATGTCACGGGAACTGAGCGCCCGGTGGGCGTACGGCTCAGACCTTCGGGTCGAGCTTGAGAGTCCGGTTCGACCGCTCGAACTGCTCGTTGAACAGCCCGGGCTCTGCGGCCAGGTCCCGACCGAGCGACGGGATCATCTCCTCGAGAGCAGGGGTCCACTCGGCGAACCGGGTCGGGAAGCAACGGCGGAGCACGTCGACCATCGCGTCGACGGCGGTCGAGGCGCCCGGGGACGCACCGAGCAGTCCGGCGATCGACCCGTCCGCGGCGTTGACGACGGCGGTACCGAACTCGAGAGTTCCACCTCGGCCGCCCGGCTTGGGCTTGATGACCTGGACGCGCTGGCCGGCGACGACCTTCTCCCACTCGCCGTCCACGGCCGCGGGAACGAAGTCACGCAGGGTGTCGACGCGGGCGCCGTGATTCTTGGCGAGCTCGGTGATGAGGTACTTGACCAGGCCCATCTCGGTGACACCGATGTTGGCCATGGGCAGCAGGTTCCCGGGCCGGACGCTGCTCGGCAGGTCCATGAAGCTGCCCATCTTGAGGAACTTGGGGGTCCAGCCGGCGAACGGGCCGAACAGCAGGCCCTTCTTGCCGTCGATCACGCGGGTGTCCAGGTGCGGGACCGACATCGGCGGGGCACCCACCGAGGCCTGGCTGTAGACCTTGGCCTGATGCTGCTCGACGAGCTCGTCGTTGGTGCACCGCAGCCACTGGCCGCCGACGGGGAAACCACCGATGCCCTTGATCTCGGGGATGCCCGACTTCTGCAGCAGGTGCAGGGCCCCGCCGCCGGCGCCGACGAACACGAACTTGGCGTCGATGGTGCGCTCGTCACCGGTGTGGCGGTTGGCCACGGTCAGGCGCCAGGTTCCGTCCGTGTTGCGCTCGAGATCCTTGACCTGGTTCTGGTAGTGCACCTCGGTGCCGGTGCGGGTCAGGTACTTGACCAGCTGCCGGGTCAGGGCGCCAAAGTTCACGTCGGTGCCGCCGGCGAAGTGGCTCAGCGCGAAGGGCTGCTCCGGCGAACGTCCCTTGGCCATCAGCGGGACAAGCCGCTCGAGCTCACTGAACTCGGTGGTGTGCTCCATGCCGGGGAACAGCGGGTGGCCGGCGAGTTTGTCGTAGCGCTTCTGCAGGTAGTCCTGGCCGTCGGCTCCGGTGACGAAGCTCATGTGCGGCACGGGCCGGATCCACTCGGTCGGATCGCCGAGGAGGGTGTTCTCCACCGCGTAGGACCAGAACTGCCGGGAGACCTGGAACTTCTCGTTGACGCTGACGGCCTTGGTGATGTCGACATCGCCATTGGCGGTCTTCGGGGAGTAGTTGAGCTCGCACAGTGCGGAGTGACCGGTTCCGGCGTTGTTCCAGGCGTCGGAGGACTCCAGGGCCGGCCCCTCCAGACGCTCGAAGATCTGGATGTCCCAGTCGGGCTGGAGTCGCCGCAGCAGCGCACCGAGCGTCGCGCTCATGGTGCCGGCGCCGATGAGCGCCACATCAGTCGTTCCGTGCTTTGCCACCTGGTCTGCAGTCACCGGCTACCCTCGCTCGTTGGTCGTGGACCCGAAATGTCGTGGTCGCAGGCCCCCGTCGGGGGCTCACGACCTGAGGATTACAAGACTACTCACGGCCCCGCCGACGCGACACATCGGACCGTGCCCGGGCCTACTCGGTCTAGGGTGGTCGCCGTGTCCACTTCGCCATCCGCGTCCGAGGGCCCGGCCGTGTCCGGGGCCGACTGGACTGCCGACATCCTGGGTCCGGCATATCGACGTCGAGAGTTGCCGCTGGGTCAGGACCCCGATGGTGAGGGGATCATCTCCGCGACGCTGGTCCGTCACGAGGAGGCGCCCGAGAACCCGGTCGCGGCCATGCTCGTGGTCCACGGCCTGTCCGACTACTTCTTCCACACCCACCTCGCGGAGTTTCTGGCCGCCCGCGGGATCGCCACCTACGGTGTCGATCTGAGGAAATGTGGCCGCTCCCGGCGCGAGGGTCTGACGCCTCATTTCACCACTGACCTGGAGAGGTACGACGACGAGCTGGATCAGTCGCTCACGGTGATCACCTCAGAACACCCCGATCTACCCGTGCTTGTCGCGGCCCATTCGACGGGCGGGTTGATCGTCCCTCTGTGGCTCGCCCGTCGGCGGGACCGGGGCAGGCTCGATCCGGTAGTGGGCCTGGTTCTCAACGCCCCCTGGTTCCAGCTGGATGTCCCCGAACGCGCCCGCGTGGCGTTCGATGCCACCATCCGGGCCATCGGGGCACTGCGGCCCTTCTATCGTCTCCCTCTCCCCTCGTCGGATCTGTACGTCACCAGCACCCATTCGAGCCATGACGGTGATTTCGACTACGACATGACGCTCAAGCCCCCGGGTGGGGTTGGCGTGCGAGCCGGGTGGCTGGCCGCGATCCGGCAGGCCCAACGACGCTTGCAGCGCGGTCTGGATCTGCCGCTTCCGGTCCTCCTCCTCCGTTCCGCCGCGTCGTCACACGGCAAGCGCGGTCCGGCCGTGGACGTCGACACCGACCTGATCCTCGATGTGCGGTCGATGGAGCGTTTCGCCGACCGGATCTCGACGGATGTCACCGACGCACCGGTCCCCCATGCCCGGCACGACGTCTTCCTATCCCGTCCTGATGTTCTCGAGGTGGTCTTCGACCGCCTCGGTTCCTGGCTCGATCAGACCCTGTCCCCACGCACCAAGGAGTCCTGACCCATGACGCAGTCCCCGTCTCGCCACTTCGACCTCATCGTGATCGGCACGGGTAGTGGCAACTCGTTGATCAACGAGTCGTTCGCGGATAAATCTGTCGCGATCTGTGAGAAGGGGACCTTCGGAGGCACCTGCCTCAACGTCGGCTGTATCCCGACCAAGATGTTCGTCTATGCCGCGGACACCGCCACCGCGATCCGGCGGTCGGAGCAGTACGGTGTCGACTCGACCCTGGACGGGGTGCGCTGGCAGGACACCGTTTCCCGGGTATTCGACAACCGTATCGACCCCATCGCCTCGAGCGGCGAGGACTACCGACGGCACCGGTGCGACAACGTCACCGTCTATGACGGCCATGCGACCTTCGTCGGGCCGCGGACCATCGACACCGGCACGGGCGAGATCATCACGGCCGATCAGATCGTGATCGCCGCCGGCGCGCGCCCGTCCATCCCCGAAATCGTCACCGAGTCGGGCGTGGCCTACTACACCAGCGACGACGTCATGCGGATCCCCGAGTTGCCCGAGTCGATGATCATCCAGGGCTCGGGGTTCATCGCCTGCGAGTTCGCCCACGTGTTCTCGGCCCTCGGGGTGAAGGTCACGGTCATCGGACGCTCTGATGTGCTGCTCAAGCACCTGGATCGGGAGCTCGCGGAGCGGTTCACCGAACAGGCCCGTGAGCACTGGGATGTGCGCCTCGGGCAGCACGTGACCGCGGTAACCGCCACCGGCTCCGACTCCCGTGGGGTTCAGATCACCTTCGAGGACGGATCGACCTGTGCGGCGGATTCCCTGCTCGTCGCCACGGGTCGCACCCCGAACGGCGACCTGCTGTCGCTCGACTCCGCCGGAATCGAGCTGGACGGCGACCGCGTCCGGGTGGACGAGTTCGGCCGGACCACCGCCGACGGCGTCTGGGCACTCGGGGACGTGAGTTCCCCCTTCCAGCTCAAGCACGTCGCCAACCACGAGCAGCGCGTGCTCGGCCACAACCTGCTCCACCCCGAGAACCTGCAGCCCTTCCATCACGCCCATGTCCCGTACGCGGTGTTCACCTGGCCACAGATCGCCTCGGTCGGTCTGACCGAGGACGAAGCCCGCGCCGCCGGCCACGACATCACCGTCAAGACCCAGGACTACGGTGACGTCGCCTACGGGTGGGCCATGGAGGACTCGGTCGGGTGCTGCAAGCTCATCGCCGACCGGTCGACCGGACTGCTCCTGGGCGCCCACATCATGGGTGCCCAGGCCCCGTCCCTGATCCAGATCCTCATCCAGGGCATCGAGTTCGGGCTCACGGTGCCCGACATGGCTCGCCGACAGTACTGGATCCACCCCGCATTGGCCGAGGTGGTCGAGAACGCACTGCTGGGCCTCGATTTTCCCGACCGCGGGTTCTGACGCCACCACGGACCACCGGCCGCGGGTGCTGTCGACCACGACGCCGCGCGACCGCACAGTTCGTCCGCGCTCATAGTCGACGCCAGAGGGCCGACACGCCACAGTGCGTGTCGGCCCTCTCGCCGCAATCGATGCCGCTAGGAACCCGCCTCGGGCTCAGCCGACCACGTAGGTCGCAGGATCGATGTCGCGCAGCTGCTCGCGGTACCGGAAGGTGAAGGTGGGCCACTGCAGCGAGTTCCGCCCACTCGAGTCGAAGTACCAGCTCGAACAGCCGCCCTCATTCCATACCGTGCCGGCGAGCTCACGATCCATGCGGTCCGCGTACTCGGCCTGCGCCTCGGGGCGGACCTCGATCGTCCGGTTCCGCGCGTTGTCCGACAGGTCGAGGAGTCTGGCAACGTGCTCGGCCTGGGACTCGAGCATGTACACGATCGACGAATGCCCGAGGTTCGTGTTGGGTCCGTAGAGCAGGAACAGATTCGGGAAACCCGCGACCGTGACGCCGTTGTGGGCACGTGGGCTCCCGCCCCAGTGTTCCGCCAGGGTGTGACCATCGGCACCGGTCACGACACGTGAGATCGGCGGCTCGGTCGGCTGGAAGCCGGTGCCGAAGATGATCACGTCCACCGGAATCTCGCTGCCGTCCCCGGCGACCAGACCCGTGGGCGTGACCGCTGATGCGGCATCCGGCACGAGCGTGACATCCGGGCGGACGAGCGCGGGCAACCACTTGCTCGTGAGCAGGATCCGCTTGCAGCCGATCGAGAAGTCCGGGGTCAGCGCCTTACGCAACGCCCGGTCCCGGACGTGCATGAACAGGTAGAAGCGAGCGAACCACTCAAAGAACCGGAGCAGGAACTGGGCTCGGGTGAAGACGATCACGTACAGCTCGCGGCCGAGGTAGATCCGGCCGCGCACGATGCGCTGCAGAAGCGGGATGCGCGAGTACCACCGGCGTCGACCGTCCGAGATCGGCCTGTCGAGTCGCGGCAGCACCCACCCCGGCGTCCGCTGGAACACGGTGAGGTGTTCGGTGATCGGTGCGATCTCCGGGACGAACTGCACCGCCGAAGCACCGGTCCCGACGACGGCGACCCGCTTGCCCTCGAGCGGGATGTCATGTCGCCACTGGGCGGAGTGGAACACCTGCCCCTCGAAGTTCTCGAGCCCGGGCAGGTTGGGGACCGACGGGGCAGACAGCGCGCCGGTGGCCGCGACCAGGTGGCGTGCCCGGATCTGCCCCTTGCTGGTCTCGACCACCCAGGACGAGGAGTCCGCATCCCATGCCGCAGACTGGACCTCACACGAGGTGACCAAGCGTTCCCGGAGTCCGATGCGATCGGCGACCTTCTTGAGGTAGTCGAAGATCTCCGGTTGTCGCCCGAATGAGTGCGACCACCACGGGTGGGCGTGGCGGGACAGCGAGTACAACGCCGTGGGCACGTCGCAGGCGCATCCGGGATAGGTGTTCTCACGCCATGTGCCGCCGACCTCTGCCGCACGTTCCAGGACCAGGAAGTCCCGGCCTCGTCCTTCTCGGAGTAGCCGGTCCGCCATCGCAATGCCGCCGAAGCCTGCACCCAGGACGAGCAGGTCGATGTGATCCACGGTTCCGCGGGGAGTCTCGATCATGGTTGACAGTATGCAGCCCTATGTCCACTAATGGGGCCTTTTCTGGGACGAGCGTCCAGAAGTCGTCCCACGCCGCCCGGCCACGCCGACAGTGCGTCAGCCGCCCTCCCGGCCTCGGCTGACTCTTTGCCGGTGTGCTCGTGGCAGTCTCGGCCCGACCCGGAGTAATCGAATGCGATTCACCCGGCCGGGGGCTCCCCGGACTGTCGGATGACCAATCCGCTTACTTGTCGGTGGGCAGCGTCAGAATCTCGTAACCGTCGTCCGTCACGACGACCGTGTGCTCGAACTGAGCGGTCCACGCCTTGTCCGCGGTGGTGACGGTCCAGCCGTCGTCCCAGATGTCGAACCCGGGGCCGCCGAGGGAGATCATCGGCTCGACGGTCAGCGTCATTCCGGGTTCGAGCACCTCGGTTCTGCTGGGGTCGTCGTAGTGGAGAACGACGAGCCCGTTGTGGAACGTCGGCCCCACTCCGTGTCCGGTGAACTCCCGGACCACGGTGTATCCGAAGCGACGGGCATAGGATTCGATGACCCGACCGATCACGTTGACCTCGCGACCGGGCCTGATGGCCTTGATCCCGCGGTTCATCGCCTCTTCGGTCCGTTCGACCAGTAGCCGGACTTCGTCGCTGGGATCACCGGCGAAGAAGGTGGCATTGGTATCGCCGTGGACACCGTGGATGAACGCGGTCACATCGACGTTGACGATGTCGCCGTCCTCGATGACCGTGGTGTCGGGGATCCCGTGGCAGATGACCTCGTTGAGGGAGACACAGCACGACTTCGGAAACGCCTTGTAGCCGAGCGTCGAGGGGTATGCGCCGTTGTCGCAGAGGTACTCGTGCACGACGCGATCGACCTCGTCGGTCGACACTCCCGGCGCAATGGCCTCACCCGCCAGGACCAGGGCATCGGCTGCCACACGACTGGCGACCCGCATGGACTCGACGATCTCATCGGGTTGGACCCACGCCTCCCCGTTGGCCTCGTCCACGGAGTCCCGCCAGGCATATTCAGGGCGCTGGATGGAATCGGGCACCGGCCGAATCGGAGTGGGGGTGCCGGGGACGAGAGGCGGGCGGGTCGAGGTGGTCATGATCCCAGGATAGGCAGCGTGAGCGCGTGCGGTCACATGCCCCGCATCTGCGGTCACACGCCGCCGCCCCGGATGGGGGTCGGTTAGCGGGTGGACGTCTCCATGAGGCTGCGGTTCGCTGATCGACGCGACAGCGCGCGGATTCTCACCAGATGACGAAGCAGACCGAAGCGACGATCACCATCAGCCCGAACAGCACCATCGAGATCAGCTCGGTCCGTGAACCTCCGCCGGGCTGCTGCCCCGCGGGGTGCTGCCCGGAAGCGTGCTCGAGATCAACCTCGGTCTCGCCGTCGCGTTCGCGTTCGTGTTGCGACTCCATCACATCACCCCCATCCGGTGGAGTTCGGACACCATGGCCACCGCGAGAATGACGAACACCACGCCCATGAAGCCGGTGTACATCCATCGACGGGGATGATCGGACGCCCAGAATCGGCGAACACTGATCACGCCGTTGACGACGGCGACCACGCACAGCGCGATCCCGATCGGGGCCGCGACCCAGCCGGACAGGCTGAGCAAGGGGAAGACGATCGGGATAGCGAGGTACGTGATGAGGCATCTGACCGCGGACACCAGCACGGAGACCCGGAACGCCCGGTGCGCACCCGTACCCGCTGAGCTATTGAGCCCGTCCACTCGCAGAAGGCGCCGCATCACCCGATCCGCCGTCGAATCGGAACGAAAACCCGTTGCCTCGATGGCGGGCTCCGCTGCCGCGCCCTCGGGCCGGATGTCGAGGTGCGCGTCAGACCGTGAATCAGATGGCGAACCAGTCGTGACGGCCGGACCCCGGTCGCCGGCGGATGTGGCGGAGGTGGCGGTGCTCACGAGTCGTCCCCGCAGTTCACAGGGTCACAACTGCGATCAACCTCGGGCGCGGTCATCAAGCAGGACACCTCTCACTTTCAACGGCCGCCGTCGGCCGGTGGCCGAAATCCGGCGCTGGACGGGTCGACCGGTTGCCGGTTCGGCATGATTCTTCCATAAGCCCGCGATCAAACCGGAGTCGCAGACCGGCCGACGCCTCGGGCGGCACCGCGCACTTACGCGCGACGAAACGGCCGGCTCGCGCGGCTGGGCCAGTGATCACAGTAAAACCGTCGCGTAGTCGACGAGATCGACCATACCGACCCGCTTGTAGGCCCTCCGTGCGGGCTCATTGGTGCCGTTGACCACCAACGACGGGGTGAGCCCACGTTTCTGGAGCGCGGCGCAGACGGCAGCCGTGCCGCCGGCCCCCAATCCCGTGCCCCGCACGCTCGGGTCGACCCACACACCCTGGATCTGCGCGACCCCCGAGGAGATCGCCGCGATGTCGGCTTTGAAGAATACTTCGCCGCCGTCGATCCCGACCCACGTCCGACCTCGCGCCACCGACCTGGCGACGCGTCGGCGAAACGGCGCTCCGGCCCCCACCTCGAACGGGTCGCTGTGCAACTCCTCGCGGTACATCGCGGCGGCAGCGGCCAGCACGGAGTCGAACTCCTGGAGAGTGGCCGGTCTGGTGCCCTCGAGAACTAGCGTCGGGTCGACCGGGGACCGAAGTGCCATGAGGAACTGCGACGCCCGGTACTCCCTCGCCGAGCCCCATCCGCGTTCCAGTGCGGGCCACATGTGTGCCACCAAGTCCCTGCGCCCGTGCAGTGACATCGGGCCGACACCCGACTCGACGACGGCATGGGCGAGGGCCTCGAGGTCTGCGGCGTCGCCGAGGATGGGGAGCACAGAACTGCCCACGAACGCCAGCGACTGCTCAGGGCCGCCCCGGGTGAGGAACCGTCCGTCCACTCCCCCGGCCACCCCGGAAAGGACGAACGTCTCGGCAGCCGGTGCCGTCACCAACGGGTCGGCCTCAAGGACCCGGAACGCCGTGGCCGTCTCGCCCGGGCCGACCTCCCGGCAGCCGCCGACCCCGGAAGGTGGGGCAACCGTATCGGTCACTGCCTATCGCGTGACCTTGACCTGGGGACCCTGTCCCTCTGCGGCTTCCCCGACTTCCTCGCCCATCTCCTCGGCGATGCGCATGGCCTCCTCGATGAGGGTCTCGACGATCTGCGCCTCCGGGACGGTCTTGATGACCTCGCCCTTGACGAAGATCTGCCCCTTACCGTTGCCGGAAGCCACACCCAGGTCCGCGTCGCGTGCCTCGCCGGGACCGTTGACGACACAGCCCATGACGGCCACGCGCAGCGGAACGCTCATGCCCTCCAGTCCGGCCGTGACCTCCTCGGCCAGCTTGTATACGTCCACCTGTGCGCGGCCACACGACGGGCAGGAGACGATCTCGAGCTTTCGGGGACGCAGGTTGAGCGACTGCAGGATCTGCGCGCCGACCTTGATCTCCTCGGCCGGCGGGGCCGACAGCGACACCCGGATGGTGTCGCCGATTCCCTCGGCCAGCAGGGCGCCGAACGCCACCGACGACTTGATGGTGCCCTGGAACGCCGGCCCGGCCTCGGTCACACCGAGGTGCAGCGGATAGTCGGTCTGGGCGGCCAGCTGACGGTAGGCCTCCACCATGATCACCGGGTCGTTGTGCTTGACCGAGATCTTGATATCGCCGTAACCGAACTCCTCGAACAGCGAGGCCTCCCACACCGCGGACTCCACCAGAGCCTCAGGGGTGGCCTTGCCGTATTTGGCCAACAGTCGCGGATCCAGCGAACCCGCGTTCACCCCGATACGGATGGGGATGCCGGCGTCCCCGGCCGCCTTGGCGACCTCCTTGACCCGGCCGTCGAACTCCTTGATGTTGCCCGGGTTGACGCGCACGGCCGCGCACCCGGCATCGATCGCCGCGAAGATGTACTTCGGCTGGAAATGGATGTCCGCGATCACCGGGATCGGCGACTTGCGGGCGATCGTCGCCAGCGCATCGGCGTCCTCCTGACGAGGACAGGCGACACGGACGATGTCACAGCCGGACGCGGTGAGCTCGGCGATCTGCTGCAACGTTGCGTTGATGTCATGCGTCTTGGTGTTGGTCATGGACTGGACCGAGACCGGATGGTCACTGCCCACGCCCACCGGTCCCACGAAGAGCTGCCGCGTCTGGCGGCGCGGAGCCAGGACGGGCGGCGGAGCGTCGGGCATGCCCAGTCCGATGGGGATCGAGGAGGTGTCGTTCACAGCAGTGCCTTCCTTAGGGTCATACAGCCGGGTGCTGGTGAGTCCCGTCCGCCATTATCCGGATAAGCACCAGCGCATGCGAGCGGGAGTCGGCGGGATCACCCGGTGAGCAGAATGGGATTGACGAAATCGGCGGTGATGACGATCGCCGACACCCCGATCAGCAACACGAAAACCGTCATGGTCAACGGTGCCAGCTTCTCGTAGTCCGCGGGTCCCCCGGGTGCCAATCCACGAAGCCGACGCAGTGTGTCCCGGATCTTCTCGTAGAACACGACCGCGATGTGACCGCCGTCGAACGGCGTCAACGGCACCAGGTTGAACGCGCCCAGGAAGAGGTTGAGACCGGCAAGGAACAGCAGGAAGAGCCACCAGGCCCCCTGCTCCGCCGCCTGGCCACCGATGTAGCTCGCGCCGACCACGGAGACCGGGGAATCCTCGGCCCGCTCGGCCCCGAAAATAGAGGCCGCCACCGCCGGGATCTTGGATGGGAACGAAATCAGGCCCTCGACGGTCGCCTCGACCATGTCCCCGGTGAACACGATTGTCGCCGGGATGGCACTCCAGACGTCATAGGTGTTGACCGACTGATAGGCCGGATCGTCCAGGATCTCCTGGGGGATCCCCTCGTCGGACAGACGCACCCCCAGTGCACCCCGGGCCTCGCCGTCGACGGTGGAGGACGCCAACGTCGCCGTCGTCGTCGTCTCCTGTCCTTCTCTTTCCACCACCACCGGGACGGTCTCGCCCGGCAGCCCCGTCACCACGTCCGACAGGTCGGCCCAGCTCGACACCGGCTCCCCGGCGACCGAGACGATCACATCCCCCGGCTCGATACCCGCCGCACCGGCCGGACCCAGGCCCTGACCACACGTCGTCTCACCCGCGGCGCCCGTCGCACAGGTATCCCCGACCACGGCCGCCACGCGATCGGTCGGGATCGGCTGCACATCGCGGTTGACCAGCCCCCACCCGAGGGCGACGGTATAGAACAGCGCGATCGCCAGGATGATGTTCATCACCGGCCCGGCCAGCAGCACGGCGACGCGTTTCCACCAGGCCTGGCGCCACATCGCCTTGGGCTCGTCCTCCGGCGACAACTCGTCGTAGGCGGTCATTCCGGCGATGTCACAGAACCCACCCAGTGGGACGGCCTTGAGCCCGTACTCGATCCCACCGCGGTTGGTCGACCAGACGGTGGGACCGAAGCCCACGAAGAACCGGCGGACCTTCATGCCCGACCACTGCGCGACCTTCATGTGCCCCAACTCGTGCAGCACGATCGACAGCATGATCCCGAGGGCGAACAGGATGATCCCCACGACCAGCATGACTCAGCCCTCCAGTCCGGCGACCAGCGTCGCCGCGTGTCCACGCGCCCACGTCTCGGCGGCCACGACGTCATCGAGATCACGCGGGGCGGCCGACCACTCATCGGCGGCACCCACGGTCTCCGCCACCACGTCGACGATGTCGGTGAACCTGATCCGACCGTCCAGGAACGCCGGCGCGGCCTCCTCGTTGGCGGCGTTGAACACCGCGGTCCGCAGCCCCCCGGCCACCCCCGCGGCCCGGGCGACGGAGATGGCAGGGAACGTCTCCTCGTCGACCGGCTCGAAAGTCCACGTGTGCGCCTGCGTGAAATCCAACGGCTCCGACACGCCCGCGACACGCGAGGGCCACCCCAGGGCCAGGGCGATCGGCAGTGTCATCGACGGCGGCGACGCCTTGGCCACCGTGGCGCCGTCGACGAACGTGACCGCCGAATGCACGACCGACTGCGGATGGACCGTGACGTCGATCCGGTCATAGGGCACGCCGAACAGCAGGTGCGCCTCGATCAGTTCGAGGGACTTGTTGACCAGGGTCGCCGAGTTGAGGGTGATCATCCTGCCCATCGCCCACGTCGGGTGTTTCAGCGCGTCGGCCGCCGTCACGTCCGCGAGCTCCGCGCGCGTCCGGCCCCGGAACGGCCCGCCCGACGCCGTGAGCACCAACGACGCGACCTCCTCGGCGGTTCCCGCCCGCAGACACTGCGCCATGGCGGAATGCTCCGAATCCACCGGGATCAACTGTCCCGGCGCCGCCGCGCCGGTCACCAAAGCACCCCCGGCGACCAGGGACTCCTTGTTCGCCAGGGCCAGCTGCGCACCGACCTCCAAGGCGGCCAGGGTCGGGCCGAGACCGATCGACCCGTCGATCCCGTTCAGTACGACCTCGGCCTCGACCTCGCGGACCAGGGTCGTGGCAGCGTCCGGACCGTCGAACACCGTCAGTTCCGGGAACTGGGCTCGGATCTGCTCTGCCGCCGCCGGATCAGACACCGCAACAGCGCCGACACCAGTACTCCGGATCTGCTCCGAGAGCAGGTCGATGCGGCCGCCGCCAGCGGCCAGACCAACCGCACAGAAGCGACCGGGCTCAGCCCCGGAGATCACCTGGAGGGCCTGGGTACCGATCGAACCGGTACTGCCGAGAATGAGAACACGCGTGGTCACCCTGCCATTGTCCACGTCCGGCGGGCCCGATGCCGCATCGCCGGTTTCCGACGTGTGGGGCGACACGGACGGGTTACCCGTCGGCGGCCCCGGCGGGTGTGACAAACTAGGGGCAATGTCGGCGGCCCGAAGGGCTGCCAGCGAGCCGTGAGGAGAACCGGGGAGCATGAGCGCGGACGGACACACCACTGCAGAGGTCGTCGTGGACGGGATCAGCTCGCTCGACGAGCCGTCGGTCGAGTGGGGTTGGCACCAGCACAGCGCGAAGGTCGGCTGGGCGGTGGGAGGATTCTTCGTCCTGTTCCTGCTCGGCATGCTGTTCGGCAACCACCTCGGCAACGTCGAGAACCTCTGGCTGGTCGCCGTTGCCGCATTCCTGCTGATCTGGATGATCATCTCCCTTCGCCCCAAGAAGGACGACTACGCCAAGAAGCACAAGGTCTTCGAGGTTCCGTCGGACCACTACTCCGTGACCGGCAACGTCGCCACCGGCGCGATCACCGGCCGCAGCTCTCACTGACCTCGCCACAGACCCGGCACGATAAAGGCCGCCCCGCGTGATGCGGGGCGGCCTTCGTCATTTCCTGCTCGGGGGTCGGCTGTCACCAGCCGGTACTCGCACCGATCAATCCTCGGCGGCGAGTTGCCCGCAGGCCGCCGCGATCTCCTGACCGCGCGTGTCACGAACGGTGCACGAGACACCCGCCGCACGCACCGCGTCGACGAACGCATCCTGCTGATGCTTGGGGCTCGCATCCCATTCGCTGCCCGGCGTCGGATTGAGCGGGATGAGATTCACGTGCGCCATCGCGCCGAGCCGCTGCGCCAGCAGCCGGCCGAGCATCTCGCCTCGCCACGTCTGGTCGTTCACATCGCGAATCAACGCGTACTCGATCGACACCCGACGACCGGTCGCATCGGCATAGTGCCGCGCCGCATCCATGACCTCGGTGACAGGCCACCGGTTGTTCACCGGAACCAGGGTGTCGCGGAGCTCATCATCGGGTGTGTGCAACGAGACCGCGAGCGTGACCTGGAGACCTTCCTCCGCGAGACGGTGGATGGCGGGTACGACACCGACCGTCGACACCGTCACCGCGCGCTGGGACATTCCGAACCCGGAGGGCGGCGGTGAGACGATACCGCGAACAGCGGTGAGAACCCGCTTGTAGTTGGCCAGCGGCTCCCCCATGCCCATGAACACCACGTTGGACAGGCGGCCCGGGCCGCCCGGGATCTCTCCGTCACGCATCGCACGCGCAGCGACCCGCACCTGATCGAGAATCTCCGCGGCCGAAAGGTTGCGCTGCAGACCCCCCTGACCCGTGGCGCAGAACGGGCACGCCATACCGCAACCGGCTTGGCTGGAGATACAGACCGTCGCCCGGTCCGGATACCGCATGAGCACACTCTCCACGAGTGAACCATCGTGCAGTTTCCACAGGGTCTTCCGAGTGGTGCCCTCGTCGGTGGTGATGTGACGCAGCGACGACGTCAGCGGGGGGAACAGTTCCCCGGCGACCTTCTCGCGCAGATCCGCGGGAAGGTCGGTCATCTCCCGGGGGTCGGCCTCGAGCCGGCCGAAGTAGTGGTTGGCCAGTTGCTTTGCGCGGAACGGTTGGACCCCGAGATCGGCCATCGCCTCCGCTCGACCATCGGCATCGAGGTCGGCGAAGTGGCGAGGAGGAAGCCCCCGGCGGGGGGCGTCAAAGACGAGGGGAAGAGGTTCAGCCATGATGCGGCCCATTGTGTCAGAACAAAGCCCGAACGACACACCGAGTGAGGCCACACACAGGCATAAACACGCGCCTAGAGTTCAACTATGACCACGCGTTCTGACGAACCCGCCGACACCGGCGCTACCGAACACTCCCCCGAAACGGCAATGGTGCCCGCCGACACGGCATCAACAGAAGCACCTGTGCCGGCGACTACCGAGGATTCCCGGCACCACGGCAAGAACTCACACCAGGAGGTCCCGGACACGACCGCGGGCCTACTCGGATCCGCATGGGTCGGACTCGTCCTGGGCGCCCTCGTCACGATCCTGCTGCTGATCTTCATCGCGCAGAACACGACGTCGACCGATGTGCAGTTCCTGGGGCTTCACTTCTCACTCCCGTTGGGAGTCCTGGTGTTGCTGTCCGCCATCGTGGGCGCGCTGATCATGGCGTTGTTCGCCGGATTCCGGATCCTCCAGCTACGTATGCGGGCCCGTAAGGCGCGCAAGCTCGCCAGGCGCTCCCGCTGACCGCGGTCACCGGCCGGATCCGAATGGGTCCCGGCCGGTGACGCTCGTCATCATGTCGGAACGACGAAGGTGAAGATGATCCAGACCACCACGGCGCTGGGCAACACCGAGTCGAGTCGGTCCATGAAGCCGCCGTGCCCCGGCAGCATCGTGCCCATGTCCTTGATCCCGAGATCCCGCTTCACCTGAGATTCGACGAGGTCACCCAGGGTCGCGGTGAGGACCGTGAGGATGCCCAGCAGGATGCCCTTCCAGACGTCGTCGTCGAACAGCAACCACACGGTGAGGGCACCACCGGTCATGGCGAAGACCATCGAGCCGGCGAATCCCTCCCAGGATTTCTTCGGACTGATCGCGGGCGCCATCGGGTGCTTGCCGAACAGGACTCCGGCCACATAGCCGCCGACGTCAGAACACACGACCAACAGGATCAGTGCCACGACTCGCTGCGCACCGAAGTCACCGTCGGAGAGCATCGCACCGAGCGAGCCCGGTACGGCAATCCAGACCAGGACGAACACCGAGACCGAGATGTCACGCAGGTAGTTCTTCGGAGCGGTGTGCAGCCCGCCCATGAGCAGTCGCCAGATGAGCACCACGACCGCCGTTGCCGCGAACGCCGCGTATGTCCCTTTGGCGCCGATCGCGAAACCAGACCAGACCATCGCCTGACCACCGATGAGCAGTGGAATCAGGGGCAGTCGGAACCTGGCCTGACGCAGGCGTTTGAACACCTCCCACGTCCCGATCGCCACCGCACCGGCAGCCACGAGGTACCAGGCCCTGGGATTGAACGCGATACTCGCGATGACGAGCGCTCCGAGGCCGATTCCAACCGGAATGGCGCGGGTCAGGTCACGCCCTGCCCGCGACGGAGGTGCCGCGGCCGCGGCGGTGGGCCCGGGCGGGCCGGAGGGAGCGGTATCCACGGCGAACTCCTCGACTGTGTGTAGGACGACGGGGCGTACTTGACTTGAAGGAAGGGTCAGACCTCCATCAGTTCGGCTTCCTTGCCCTTCACGATCTCATCGACCTCGGCAACGTACCGCTGTGTCACCTTGTCGAGTTCCTTCTCAGCGGCGTTGACCTCGTCCTCGCCGGCCTCGCCGTCCTTGTCGATGCGTTTGAGTTCGTCCATCGCCTTACGACGAATCCCTCGGATGGAGATGCGTCCATCCTCGGCCTTGCCCTTCGCCTGCTTGACCAGGTCCTTACGGCGTTCCTCCGTCAGCTGCGGCACGGTCACTCGGAGAACCTGGCCGTCGTTCGTCGGATTGACGCCGAGGTCGGAATTGCGGATCGCGTTCTCGATCGGCCCGATCTGAGACATCTCATACGGCTTGATGATGAGCATCCGCGGCTCGGGGACCGAGATGGTCGCCATCTGGGTGACGGGCGTCATGGTGCCGTAGTACTCACACACGACGCGGTTGAACATCCCCGGATTAGCTCGGCCGGTGCGGATCGCGGCGAGCTCGTCGCGGACGTGCTCAATAGCCTTCTCCATCTTTTCCTCGGCCTCGAGCAGCGTGTCGTCGATCATCTTCTCGTCTCTTTTCGTTCTCGTCGGGTATGCGTGATCGGTCAACTGCCGGTCAGTCTGAGGTACTCACCAGAGTGCCGATCTGCTCACCCGCTACCGCGCGGGCGATATTGCCCTCGGTGAGCATGTTGAAGACCAGGATGGGCATATTGTTGTCCATGCAGAGGCTGAACGCCGTGGCATCTGCCACCTTGAGCCCCTTCTCGAGGCACTCGCGGTGCTCGATTCGGGTGAAGAGCTCCGCGTCCGGGTTCGTCCTCGGATCCGCCGAGTACACGCCGTCCACGGCCTTGGCCATGAGAAGCACGTCGGCACGAATCTCGAGTGCCCGCTGTGCAGCGGTGGTGTCGGTGGAGAAATAGGGCATGCCCATGCCCGCACCAAAGATGACCACACGGCCCTTCTCGAGGTGCCGCTCGGCTCGCAGCGGGATATAGGGCTCGGCAACCTGTCCCATGTGGATCGCGGTCTGAACGCGGGTGGAGATACCCTCCTGCTCGAGGAAGTCCTGCAGGGCCAGGCAGTTCATCACCGTGCCGAGCATGCCCATGTAGTCACTCCGCGCGCGGTCCAGTCCGCGCTGCTGCAGCTGGGCGCCCCGGAAGAAGTTGCCTCCGCCGATCACGATCGCGATCTGCGCACCGGTCCGGGAGACCTCCGCGATCTGGCGTGCCACCGACTGGACGACGTCCGGGTCGATACCCACTCCGCCGCCGCCGAACATCTCGCCACCGAGCTTGAGCATCACACGCTTGTACCCGTGCCGCGGGTCGGTCATCGTTCTCCTCGTCCCGGGCGGATCGAGCCCGTGTTGCGCGTCGGCGCTCCTGACGTCTCGGACGTCGCGGAGCCGTAGGCCCTTGGTGGAGCCGGGTTCATTCTGCCCTATCGGTACGCCCTCCACACCGCAGCCCGCCGGACGCGGGCACACCCGTGGCACACAAGACGGCGACGGCGGCACCCGGTATGCGGGTGCCGCCGTCGCCGAGCAGCCCTATCGGCTGCGAACTCCGTCAGATATGGGGAGTCAGATCAGGCCTGGCCGACCTCGAAACGCAGGAACGAGGTGACCTTGGCGCCGGCCTCCTCGAGCATCGCGTTGACGGTCTTCTTGTTGTCGGTGACAGATGCCTGGTCGAGGAGGCAGTTGTCCTTGAAGTAGCCGTTGAGACGACCCTCGATGATCTTGGGCAGTGCCTGCTCCGGCTTGCCCTCCTCGCGAGCGGTCGCCTCGGCGATCTCGCGCTCCTTGGCGACGACGTCGGCGGGCACGTCGTCACGCGAGAGGTACTGGGCCTTGAGCGCGGCGATCTGCATAGCAGCGGCACGGGCCGCGTTATCGGCCGTCTCACCCTCGCCCTCGTACGCGACCAGGACGCCCACGGCCGGCGGCAGGTCCGAGGAGCGCTTATGGAGGTAGACGGCGACCTTGCCGTCGAGCTTGCCCACGCGACGCAAGACGAGCTTCTCGCCGGACTTGGCGGAGAAGGCGACAACGGCGTCGGCGACGCTGGTGCCGTCCAGGTCGGCGGCGTTGAGCGCGTCCAGGTCGGAGATGCCCTGGGCGGCGGCGAGGGCCACGATCTTGTCGGCCAGCTCGACGAACTCGGCGCTCTTGGCGACGAAGTCGGTCTCCGAGTTGAGCTCGATCATGACGCCGTCCTTGACGGCGACGAGCCCCTCGGCGGTGGCGCGCTCGGCGCGCTTGCCCACGTCCTTGGCGCCCTTGATGCGCAGGAACTCGACGGCCTTGTCGAAGTCACCGTCGGACTCCACGAGAGCCTTCTTGCAGTCCATCATCCCGGAGCCGGTGAGCTCACGTAGACGCTTGACATCGGCAGCGGTGTAGTTCGCCATTGTGGGGCGACCCTCCTTTTAGGGGTTGGATGTGTCGTTAAAAGTATTCACGTCGGTCGGCGGGCGAGTGCGCCTCCACCCTAGACGCCGGGGCGCCCGCGGGAGTCGGCTCCCACCGCCGGTGACAGGTCGGGCCCGGCCCCCGGTAGACCCTGTGGGGGTCATGGGCGGCCGGGCCCGACGTGCCTCGAGCTGGTGCTGCTGGATCAGGCCTCGGCTGCGGGAGCCTCGGTAGCGGCCTCTGCGGCGGGGGCCTCGGCAGCGGCCTCGGCGGCCGGTGCCTCGGTGGTCTCCGCGGCAGCGGTCTCGCCAGTGACCTGGTCCAGCTGCTCGGTCTCCCACTCGGCGAGCGGCTCGGCCTCTTCGCCGGTGGCCTTGCCGGCCTGCGAGCGGGCCTTGAGGCCCTCGGCGACGGCGGAGGCGATGACGCGGGTCAGCACGGTGACCGAGCGGATGGCGTCGTCGTTCGCCGGGATCGGGTAGTCGACGACGTCCGGGTCGCAGTTGGTGTCGAGCAGCGCGACGACCGGGATGTTCAGCTTGCGGGCCTCGCCGACGGCGATGTGCTCCTTGTTGGTGTCGACGACCCACACCACGGAGGGGACCTTGCTCA
>DHCFI07803__coassemble_1175_pt1 | contig 55138 bp, 49 predicted proteins | sample DHCFI07803__metabat2_low_PE_029 | metagenome-assembled genome bin DHCFI07803 | reverse complement strand
GGGGCGAAGTGATGGCCGTCGTGTCGAATCCGCCCTACATTCCGGTCACCGACCAGCTTCCCGAGGAAGTGTTGGGGCACGAGCCGGCAACCGCGCTGTTCGGCGGAGCGGATGGCCTCGTCGTCGTCGTCCCCCTCGTTGACCTCGCCGCCACCCTCCTCGTCCCCGGTGGGCACCTCGCCGTGGAACACGACGACACCACCGGCGCCGAGGTCGCCGCGGTCGTCGGACGGCAGGGGCGCTTCGGTACCGTGGAGCAGCACACCGACCTCGCCGGCCGGCCGCGGTTCGTCACCGCGACCACATGCGACGTCGACCAGACAGCCCAGGAGGGGACCCACCGGTGACCATCACCTACGACTGCACCGAGGAGACCGGCCGGGAGGTCGGCCTGAGCTCCGCGTCCGGCGCCCTGCGCGCCGGCCGGCTCGTCGTGACCCCGACCGACACGCTCTACGGGATCGCCGCGGACGCCTTCGACCCGGATGCCGTCAACCTGCTGCTGTCGGCCAAGCGTCGCGGACCGGACATGCCGGTGCCGGTTCTCGTCGGATCGTGGGAGACCATCGACGGTCTCGTCGTGAGCACACCGGCCGCCGCGCGTGATCTCATCCGCGCGTTCTGGCCCGGTGGTCTCAGCCTCATCGTTCACCAGGCGCCTTCGCTCGGCTGGAACCTCGGACACACGCAGGGCACCGTCATGCTGCGGATGCCGCTGCACCCCGTCGCCATCGAGCTGCTGCGGGACGTCGGACCACTCGCCGTGTCCAGCGCCAACGTGTCCGGCCAGCCGCCTGCCACCACCGTCGCCCAGGCGCGCGAGCAGCTCGGCGAGTCCGTCGCGGTGTACCTGGACGGGGGGCCGTGCGCGGTCGGACTGCCGTCCACCATCGTCGACCTGACCGGACCCGGGCCCGTGATCGTGCGTGAGGGAGCCGTCACCTCCGAGCGCGTCGGCGAAGTCCTCGATATCGACCCGGCGCAGCTGCGGGCCTAGCCGTGGGCGTCGGGATCCCGTTCCGGGAGCTCCTGCTCATCGGGGTCACCGCCTGCCTCGTCACCTTTGTCGTCACCGGGCTGGTGCGGGGGGTGGCGCCCGCGATCGGTGGGCTCGCGTACCCGCGTGAGCGCGACGTGCACCTCGTCCCCACGCCCCGGCTCGGGGGAGTGGGGATCTTCACGGGCATGCTCGTCGCGATCTTCCTCGCCGCGCAGCTCCCTGCCCTCAACCGGGCATTTCCGCCGTTCGCGCCCGACGTGGAGGCCACGATCCTCGCCGGGGGACTGATCGTCCTCGTGGGCATCGTGGACGACATCCTGGGACTCGGCGCGGTCACCAAACTCGCGGGGCAGGCCGCAGCTGCCGGGGTGCTCGTCGCGATGGGCGTGTCATGGACCCTGGTCTACCTGCCCTTCGGGGACGGAAACATCCTCGTACTCGACCAACTGCAGGCCGGGTTGCTCACCGTCGTGTTCACGCTCGCGATAGTCAACGCGATGAACTTCGTCGACGGTCTCGACGGCCTCGCCGCCGGACTCGGCACCATCGCCGCGCTGGCGATCTGTGTGTTCTCCGTGGGGATCATGCTCGACCAGGGCGGCACCGTCGGCGCGTATCCGCCCGCGCTCGTCACCGCGGTGCTGGCCGGGGCCCTGATCGGATTCCTCCCGCACAACTTCCAGCCCGCCCGCATATTCATGGGTGACTCCGGCTCCATGCTCATCGGTCTGGTCCTGGCCGCCGCGTCCACCAGTGCCTCCGGCAAGATCTCCCAGAGCCTCTACGGTCCGCAGGAGATGATCGTGCTGCTCTCGCCGATGATCGTCGTGGCCGCCGCCATGTTCGTGCCCATGCTCGACCTCGTCATGGCGATCATCCGCCGCGTGGGAGCCGGGCGCAGTCCGTTCGCCCCCGACAAGATGCATCTTCATCACCGGCTGCTGGCCCTGGGGCATTCGCATCGCCGCGTGGCCCTGGTGATCTACGCGTGGGTCTCGCTCATCGCGTTCGGCGCGGTCGGCGCGACCATGCTGCCGACCGAGGTCATCGTTCCGCTCGCCGCGGCCGGCCTGTTGCTCGTCCTCATCGCCACCCTCGTGCCGCGCCTGCGCAGTGCACGGGTAGAGGAGGGGTCGGGAGACAGACGGGCGTCCGGCTAGGCTGCTCGACATGAGCGACACTCCCGCGACACCAGATCAGACCGCCCCGAGCCCCCAGAACGCAGGCCTACGCACGGCGGTCAAGCTGGGCGGGCTCGCGCTCGTCGCACTCACGGTGATCAGCGTGATCGCGTGGACCCTGGCCGACGGTGTCCCCGGCCTGTGGGGTGCTGTGATGGGCGCGGCGATCGGTGGAGCCTTCGTGCTCACCACCGCCGTGGTGGTCATCGCCACCGCAAACACGGCGCCGCAGACGACGGCGGCCATCCTGCTGGGAACCTGGCTCCTCAAGCTCGTCGTCGCGATCGGGATCGTCGCTGTGATCGAACGATTCGACTTCTATTCCAGGCCGGCATTCGCGGTGACCATCATCGCTGCACTGATCGTCGTCCTGGCCGCGGAGACCTGGGGAATTCTCAAGACCCGGACCCCGTATGTGGAGCCCGCCGACCCCGCATCGCCCTGACAGGGTCCCCCTGTGCCCCGGGATCCGAGACCGGGATGTTATTCTTTTCGACGGTGAGACGAGCACGTCGCCAGGCTGACACATGGCTTGATGGCGGACGCGCGCTGACCCGAATCGGCCGCGATGATCGGGCCCTCGTACTGCACGCGCTCGGGCGCCAGACGCCCTACACGACCAGGGGAGAACACACTGAGTACCACGCTTCTGGCCTTCAAGGGCGAGTTCCATGCCCCTGATATCGACAAAGAGTTCTTCCCTGTCGACAGGTGGCTCACCGACTTCGCGGGTGGAGCCTTCACGTTGGACCGGCTCATGCTGGTCCGGATCCTCATGGCCGTTGTCCTGATGGGCTTCTTCATGATCGCGATGCGCAACCCGCGGTTGATCCCGAGTGGTGTGCAGAACTTCGCGGAGATCTGCCTGGACTTCGTCCGGGTGCACATCTCCGAGGAGATCCTGGGTAAGGATCAGGGACGTCGCTACCTGCCGGTGATCGCCACCATCTTCTTCGCGACATTGGCGATGAACCTGCCAACGGTCCTGCCGGGGCTCAACGTCTCCCCGAACGCGCGTATCGGATTCCCGATGATGCTCGCGCTCCTGGGGTACATCACCTTCGTCTACGCGGGTGCCAAGAAGTACGGATTCTTCCGGTACATCAAGTTGAGCATCGTCATCCCCAACGTGCCGCCGGCCCTGCACATCCTGCTGATCCCGATCGAGATCCTGTCGACGTTCATCCTGCGTCCGGTCACGCTGACCATTCGTCTCATGGCGAACATGCTCGCGGGTCACCTCATCATCGTGCTGCTGTTCAGCGCAACGAACTTCTTCTTCTGGCAGCTCAACGGCTGGACCCTGCTGTCCGCCGGGATCTCGGTGCTGTCGATCGCGTTCACGCTGTTCGAGCTCCTCGTGATCTTCCTGCAGGCGTACATCTTCGCCCTGCTGGTCGCCGTCTACATCGACAGCTCGCTGCACGCGGACAACCACTAGAACCCGGGCCGTCAGGCCTGACACGACCACCTGTCAACCCGACAATTCACGTCCGACCGGATGCGGAATACCCCGCACCGGCCATCTGAAAGGGAAACCCCATGGACATCGTCACTCTCGCCCAGGCCGCCGAGCAGACCGTCACCAACCAGGGCTATGGCGCCATCGGCTACGGCCTCGCCGCCATCGGCCCCGGCATCGGCATCGGCATCCTCGTCGGTAAGACCGTCGAGGGCATGGCCCGTCAGCCCGAGATGGCCGGCACCCTCCGTACCACGATGTTCCTCGGCATCGCCTTCACCGAGGCGCTCGCCCTGATCGGTATCGTCGCCGGCTTCCTGTTCTGATCGACGACACACCGACCTGTAGGGACGCACCATGAACAACGTCATCGCCATCTTGGCGGCCGAAGGGGAGACACTCCCCCTGGAGGAGAGCGTGAACCCGCTCATTCCTCCGCTGTATGACATCGTCTGGTCGCTCATCCCGCTCGTGGTCATCCTCTGGCTCTTCTGGAAGTTCATTCTTCCGAAGTTCCAGCAGGTCATGGACGAGCGCGAAGAGCGTATCGAGGGCGGTTTGCGTCGTGCTGAGCAGACCCAGGCCGAGGCGAAGGAAGAGCTGGCCAAGTACAAGGCCCAGCTCGCCGAGGCGCGCAGCGAAGCGGCCAAGATCCGCGACGACGCGCGTGCGCAGGGCCAGCAGATCCTCGCCGACATGAAGACCGAGGCCGAGTCCGAGCGCGACCGCATCGTCGCCTCGGGTGAGCAGCAGCTCGCAGCTCAGCGTCAGCAGATCGTCGCGGAGCTTCGGTCCGATCTCGGCCGGCAGTCCGTCGACCTGGCGGAGCGGCTCATGGGTGAGCAGCTGTCCGACACGGTCAGCCGCTCCGGCACCATCGACCGCTTTCTGGCAGACCTCGACCGGGTCCCCGGCGCGGGTAAGAACTAAGGGAAGTGGAGTCCATGCACGCAGCGAGTCGTGAGGCACTCGACAACACGCGGGGCGCCCTGAAGTCCGCTCTGGCCTCGAATCCGGCCGGGGGAGCGACGGGGGCAACGGTGGGCCAGGAGCTCTTCCAGGTCGTCGACGTCCTCGAGGACAACCGGTCACTGCGAGTCGCGGTGGCTGACACCTCGGCCTCGGTCGAGGCCCGGCAGGACCTCGTTCGCGGGGTGTTCGGGTGGAAGATCGACCAGACCACACTCGATCTGCTGCTCGCTGCGGTCGCTCAGGACTGGTCCAACCCCCGTGAGCTGCGACAGGGGCTGATCATGCTCGGTCGAGAGGCGCTTCTGCGCTCGGCCGACGAGCAGGGCCAGCTCCAGACGGTAGAGGACGAGCTGTTCCGGCTCGGACGCATCGTCGCGGGCGACGCGGAATTCGAGCAGGCTCTCGCCGATCGCACGGCGGAGACCTCCGCCAAGCGGGCACTTCTGGCGCAGGTCCTCTACGGCAAGGTCACCGCGGTGACCGAGGCCCTGGCCTCCCAGGCCATCGCCCGACCCACCGGTATGCCGGCGGACGACCTCATGGAGATCTCCGCGCAGGCGGCGGAACTTCGCGGTCGGACCGTTGCCGTGGTCACCAGCGCTGAGGCACTCTCGGAGCAGCAGACCGCAGATCTGGCCGGTCGACTCAAGTCGATCTACGGCTCGGAGATCGCGGTCCACAACGAGATCGATCCGGCCCTCATGGGCGGAGTGGTCGTTCGTGTGGGCGACGAGATCATCGACGGCAGCGTGGCGGGCCGGCTCGACGCACTGCGGCGCAGCCTCCGCTGACCGGATAGCCGGTCAACCGACGAGCTGCGGTCGAGAAATGGTCAAGGCTCACGAAACACCCATAAAGCACATCCCGACTTTGAGAGCAGGAATGACATGGCGGAGTTGACGATCTCCTCCGACGAGATCCGCAGCGCGATTGCGAACTACACCTCTACTGTTTCGACGGACGCGACCAAGGAAGAAGTCGGCGTCGTCGTCGACACCAGTGACGGGATCGCTCACATCAGCGGCCTTCCTTCGGCAATGGCCAACGAGCTGCTGGAGTTCCCCGGCGGAATCCTCGGCGTCGCACTGAACCTGGAGGACCGCGAGATCGGTGCGGTCATCCTCGGTAACTTCGACGAGATCGCCCAGGGCCAGGAGGTCCGTCGCACCGGTGACGTCCTCTCCGTGCCCGTCGGCGACGGCTTCCTCGGCCGAGTCGTCAACCCGCTCGGTCAGCCGATCGACGGCCTCGGTGACATCGAGGCCGAGGGGACCCGCGCTCTCGAGCTGCAGGCCCCCTCGGTGCTCGAGCGTCAGCCGGTTGAGGAGCCTATGCAGACCGGCATCAAGGCCATCGACGCCATGACGCCGATCGGCCGTGGCCAGCGTCAGCTCATCATCGGTGACCGCAAGACGGGCAAGACCGCGGTGTGCATCGACGCCATCCTCAACCAGAAGGCCAACTGGGAGTCCGGCGACAAGACCAAGCAGCTCCGTTGCATCTACGTGGCCATCGGCCAGAAGGGCTCCACCATCGCGGGCGTCAAGGCGACCCTCGAGGAGCACGGCGCGATGGACTACACGACCATCGTCGCGGCCCCCGCCTCCGACTCGGCCGGCTTCAAGTGGCTCGCCCCCTTCACCGGTTCCGCCATCGGGCAGCACTGGATGTACGGCGGCGCCCACGTGCTGGTGGTGTTCGACGACCTCTCCAAGCAGGCCGACGCCTACCGCGCGATCTCGCTGCTGCTGCGCCGCCCGCCGGGTCGTGAGGCCTACCCGGGTGACGTGTTCTACCTGCACTCGCGTCTGCTGGAGCGTTGCGCCAAGCTGTCCGACGAGATGGGTGGCGGTTCGATGACCGGCCTGCCGATCATCGAGACCAAGGCCAACGACGTCTCGGCGTTCATCCCGACCAACGTCATCTCGATCACCGACGGTCAGGTCTTCCTGGAGTCCGACCTGTTCAACCGTGGTGTCCGTCCCGCGGTCAACGTCGGTATCTCCGTCTCGCGAGTCGGTGGCGCCGCACAGACCAAGGGCATGAAGAAGGTCTCCGGTTCGCTGCGTCTCGACCTCGCCGCGTTCCGCGACCTCGAGTCCTTCGCGACCTTCGCCTCCGATCTCGACGCAGCCTCCAAGGCCCAGCTCGAGCGCGGTCAGCGTCTGGTCGAGATCCTCAAGCAGGATCAGAGCTCCCCGGTGTCCGTCGAAGACCAGATCGTCTCGATCTACCTCGCAGGTGAGGGCTTCTACGACAGCGTTCCGGTCGGCGACATCCGTCGCTTCGAGGCCGAGCTGCTGGAGCAGCTCCACCACGGTGCGTCCGACGTCTTCACCCAGATCGACGGTGGCGCGGCCCTGTCCGACGAGTCCAAGGCGACCCTCGAGGCCAAGACCAACGAGTTCAAGGAGGGCTTCGTCGCCTCCGACGGCTCCCGCGTGGTCAACGAGCCGGAGGCCGAAGCTCTGTCTGAGGACGAGATCGACCGCGAGACCCTCACGGTCACCAAGAAGAAGGCCTGAGGCCCAGCGATGACAGCCATCCGATACAAGGCCGAGAGGAGTGTGATCTGAGACCATGGCGAATTTGCGTGAACTGCGCGACCGGATCAAGTCGGTCAACTCGACCAAGAAGATCACCAAGGCCCAGGAGCTGATCGCGACCTCGCAGATCTCCAAGGCCCAGGCCCGGGTCGCCGAGGCTCAGCCCTTCGCCGATCAGATCACCGCGATCCTGACGGACCTCGCGAACGCGTCGTCGGTTCAGCACAGGATGCTCAACGAGCCCGAGAACGCCAAGCGTTCCGCGGTGCTCGTGGTGACCTCCGACCGCGGCATGTGTGGTGGTTACAACCACAACGTGCTGAAGGAGGCCTCGGAGCTCATCGCCTTCCTCGAAGAGGAGGGCCGTGAGGTCGACATCTACGTGCTGGGCAACAAGGGCATCGTGTACTACACGTTCCGAGAGATCTCGCTCGCAGGTTCCTGGCACGGGCATTCCCAGAAGCCCGACTACCAGGCCGCGCGTCCGGCGTTCCAGCTGCTGTCCACCGCGTTCGCGGCTGGCGGCGAAGGCACGTTCGACGCCGCCGAGTTCCTCGGCGAGGACTACACGGGCAGCACCGAGCGCAAGGGAGTCGACGAGGTCCACATCGTCTACACCCAGTTCAAGTCGATGCTCACGCAGACTCCGAAGGCACGGCGCCTGGCCCCGATCGAGACCAAGGTCGAGGTCGAGGAACTGGATCTCGGCGAGGACATGCTCGACACGTCGAAGACCGACTTCAAGCCTGAGGTCTCCTTCGAACCCGATGCCGACACCCTGCTCGACAACCTCCTTCCGCGGTACATGTCGACTCGGGCGTTCGCGTCGCTGCTCGAGTCCGCCGCGTCGGAGTCAGCAGCTCGTCGTACGGCAATGAAGTCCGCCACGGACAACGCGACCGAACTGGTCGAGGGCCTCAGCCGTGAGGCGAACCAGGCCCGACAGGCACAGATCACCCAGGAAATCAGCGAGATTGTCGGTGGCGCTGGCGCGCTCGCCGCGAGCGCAGGAAGTGACTAAGCAATGACCACAGCTGTTACCGATCAGAGCACGACGGGCACGGCCGGTCTCACCGGCCGGGTCTCCCGCGTCCTGGGCGCGGTCGTCGACGTGGAGTTCCCGCGCGGCGCCCTGCCGGCCCTCTTCAACGCCCTTACCGCAGAGATCACGCTCGAGGCCGTCGCCAAGACCGTGACCTTCGAGGTCGCCCAGCACCTGGGCGACAACATGGTCCGCTGCATCTCGATGCAGTCCACCGACGGTCTCGTCCGTGGCGCCGAGGTCATCGACTCCGGGAAGCCGATCTCGGTTCCCGTCGGCGATGTCGTCAAGGGACACGTTTTCAACGCGCTCGGCGACTGCCTCGACGCTCCCGGCACCGGCCGGGACGGAGAGCAGTGGGGCATCCACCGCGAGCCGCCGGCCTTCGACCAGCTCGAGGGAAAGACCGAGATCCTCGAGACCGGCGTTAAGGTCATCGACCTGCTGACCCCGTACGTCAAGGGCGGCAAGATCGGTCTGTTCGGTGGTGCCGGTGTCGGCAAGACCGTGCTGATCCAGGAGATGATCACCCGTATCGCCCGCGAGTTCTCCGGTACGTCGGTCTTCGCCGGCGTCGGTGAGCGTACCCGTGAGGGCACCGACCTCTTCCTCGAGATGGAGGAGATGGGCGTCCTCCAGGACACCGCCCTGGTGTTCGGCCAGATGGATGAGCCGCCGGGGACGCGTATGCGTGTCGCCCTCTCTGCCCTGACCATGGCCGAGTACTTCCGCGACGTGCAGGGCCAGGACGTTCTGCTGTTCATCGACAACATCTTCCGGTTCACGCAGGCCGGTTCTGAGGTGTCGACCCTGCTCGGCCGTATGCCGTCCGCCGTGGGTTACCAGCCCACCCTGGCCGACGAGATGGGCCAGCTGCAGGAGCGAATCACGTCGACCCGCGGTCGTTCGATCACGTCGCTGCAGGCCATCTACGTGCCCGCTGACGACTACACCGACCCGGCCCCGGCCACCACGTTCGCCCACCTCGACGCGACCACGGAGCTCTCCCGTTCCATCGCCTCGAAGGGCATCTACCCGGCCGTGGATCCGCTGACCTCGACGTCGCGGATCCTCGAGCCCGGCATCGTGGGCGAAGAGCACTATCGCGTCGCGCAGGAAGTCATCCGGATCCTCCAGAAGTACAAGGAGCTCCAGGACATCATCGCGATCCTCGGTATGGACGAGCTCTCCGAGGAGGACAAGGTCACCGTTCAGCGTGCCCGTCGCCTCGAGCGCTTCCTCGGTCAGAACTTCCTCGTTGCCGAGAAGTTCACCGGTCAGGTCGGCTCGGTCGTCCCGCTGGCAGACACGATCGAGGCGTTCGACAAGCTCTGCAAGGGCGAGCTCGATCATCTCCCCGAGCAGGCGTTCAACGGCATCGGTGGACTCGACGACGTCGAGGCTGCCGCCAAGAAGCTCGCAGGGAAGTGATCGACGATCATGGCTGCTGACATGGAAGTCGAGTTCGTCACGGTTGAGCGTCGTTTCTGGTCTGGTACCGCGAGCATGGTGGTCGCCAAGACCACTGAGGGCGAGATCGGTATCCAGGCCGGGCACGAGCCGCTGCTCGGCGAGCTGGACACCGGCGGCACCGTGACCGTCTACACCGACGAGGGCAAGAAGGTCGCCGCCGTACAGGGTGGCTTCCTCTCCGTCACCGCCAACAAGGTGAGCATTCTCGGAGAGGCAGCGGTATGGTCAGATTCGATCGATCGCGCTGCTGCTGAGAAAGCTCTCGCGGATGCTGGCGACGACGCTGACGCGGCCGCCGCCGCTCGGGGTCGCCTCCGCGCGATTGAGAAGGCAGGCGCCTAGCCTCACACGGTCCGACCGTTGCCACGGCCGCGACCACCGGAAGGAGTTGAGCAGATTGACGGCTCCCATCGAGGTCATACTCGGTGTCGTCATCCTGCTCGTGCTCGCCCCGGTGGTCGCGGCCGTTGTGTATCGGCTGGTTTTCATCCGTCACAACTCCACCTCTGTCCTCACTCGCGAATCCGGGGACCAGGCGTGGAGATATGGTGCTGTTCGCTATTCGGATACGGACGTCTCTTTCTACCGACTGTTCAGCGTTCGATTCCGACCCGATGTCAGGCTCGACCGGCGGACACTGACATTGGGGCGACGACGCCAACCAACCGGGCCTGAACTGGATGTTGCGGAGGACGGAGAGGTGATCGTGCCCTTCTCCGGGTCTGATCGTCGAGGTCGTACGGTGGAGGGCGAGATCTGTCTCGGACCGTCTGAACTCACCGGCCTGTTGTCCTGGGTCGAGGCCTGCTCAACGGATCAGATCAGGCCCCGCCGGCGCCGTCGCTGATCCGCCCGTCCGGTACAACCGGACTTGTCGACGTGAACTGAAGGAGTTTGCTTTGCGACTCGTCGTCGCCACCTGCCAGGTTGACTATGTCGGTCGATTGACCGCACACCTTCCCATGGCTCCGCGATTACTTCTCGTCAAAGCAGACGGGTCCGTGAGCGTTCACGCCGACGACCGGGCATACAAGCCCTTGAACTGGATGACCCCACCGTGCACTCTTCGGGAGCAGGATCATCCAGAGAATGAGGACCACCGGTTATGGGTGGTCGAGAACAAGGCCGGCGAACAGTTGCGCATCACCGTCGCCGAGATCCACCACGATTCACAACACGAACTCGGTGTTGATCCCGGCTTGGTCAAAGATGGCGTCGAAGCCCATCTCCAGGAACTCCTCGCCGAACACATCACCACGCTGGGTGAGGGCTACAGCTTGATTCGTCGGGAATACATGACCGCGATCGGACCTGTAGACATCCTCGGCCGCGACTCCGGAGGCGCAACTGTCGCAGTGGAGATCAAACGACGCGGTGAGATCGACGGTGTGGAGCAGCTCACGCGTTACCTTGAGCTCCTGAATCGCGATCCACTGCTCGCGCCGGTCAGTGGGATCTTCGCCGCGCAAATCATCAAGCCACAGGCGCGGACCCTCGCCGAGGATAGGGGGATCCGCTGCGTCACTCTGGACTACGAACACCTCCGCGGAACTGATTCGACAGACCTACGCCTTTTCTGAAAGGGAGCCTTTTGTGCCGAGACGTCACCGCCGTTCGGACCGAGGACGTCCCGCAGCTCTGAGGGACGGATTGGGCGGAGGTACTCGGGAAGCAGGGCCCGCCGGGGATCCCGACCACTACCACGTCCGGCGCATTCCCGGCTCTCGAGCTATGAAGGACTACCGCTGTCCCGGGTGCGACCAGATCGTGACCGCCGGGACCGCGCACGTTGTGGCCTGGCCTGACAGGCCGGGCGGCGATGGCGAGAGACGTCACTGGCATTCCGGATGCTGGAACGGACGAGCCAGCCGAGGTCTCACTCGTCGTTGGAGCTGAACTCCGGTTTGGCGGGGAGCAGCTCCTCGTCCGCGCCTCTGCCGGGTAGGGGCTCCAGCCGTGCGCGAACCGTTGCCAGTTCGGCGTACACGGTATCGCGGAGTGCGCGTAGTTGCTCGGTGTGTGCGTGAGCCTGATCGACCATCTGTTCCGCGCGGACCCGAGCGTTGTTCACCAGGGTATCGGCTTCACTACGGGCATCCTGTCGGAGAGCCTGGGCAGCGCTTAGTGACGCGGTCCGGATGGCCTGGTCTTCCTTCATCGTTTCTTCGCGCCGAAGGTCGGAAGCAAGACGGTGGTCTTCATCAATCTGTCGGCGCCGTTCCGCAGCATCGTTGTCGAGACGTTTCGCCTCGCTCTCAGCCGATCGGATGATCTCTTTCGCTCGAGTACGCGCCGCCTCCAGCGCGGCCGTGTGTTCGGCGCGAACGGCCTCCGTGCGGGTCCGGATCGCCGTGAGCTCGTTGCTGGCGGTCTCTCGCATTCTCCACGCTTCGTCTTCCGCCTCGGTAAGCGTCCGGTCGGCGGTGGAGTGGGCCGCATCTCTGATCGATTCGGCTTCGGCGGTCGCCAACGAGAGCATGGTGGACAGACGATCGGACATCTGCTCGGTTGTCTTGGGCACTCGGCCGAGTTCCGCTATCCGTGCCTCCAGAACTCGGTTCTCCTCACGGAGACGTTCGACCTCGGAGTTCGTTCGATGGGCACGCTCGACGGCGGAGTCACGGTCGGCCCGAAGGAGCTCCACCTCGGCCTCGAGCCGACTTAGTGCGGAGTTGACCTGCTCACGGTCGAACCCCTTGCGCACTACCGCGAAGGATTGCGCGGCCGTCTCGGTGGTCTGCATGCTCGACATGTCACCACCCTAGCCGCGCAACCCCCGTGGGCGCTCAGTGCTGGTCTGCGGCTGGCTCGACGAGCTCGAGCAGCACGCCGCCAGCATCCTTGGGGTGTACGAAGTTGATACGTGATCCCGCCGTGCCCTTCTTGGGCGCGGGGTACAGGACCCGGAGACCGCGGCCGGTGAGGTGCGCAGTGATCGCCTCGATGTCGGTGACACGCACAGCCATCTGCTGGATTCCCGGTCCGTTTCGATCGAGGTACTTTGCGATGGTCGAGGCCTCGTTGAGCGGCGCCAGGATCTGAAGAAGTGCGCTGCCCTCGGGGCGGCCGGGGGAACCGAGCATGGCTTCGCGGACGCCCTGCTCCTCGTTGACCTCCTCGTGCAGGTTCTCCATGCCGAGGTTGTCCCGGTACCACGTCACGGCAGCGTCGAAGTCGGGAACCGCAACGCCGACGTGGTCGATAGCCACGACAAGTTCGCTCGGAAGCAGGGGCTGGCCGTCTGGGGTGCTAGTCATGCCTTCCACGCTAGTCGGTCGGGGTACACGGTAGTTTGGCGTGGATAGCCCTCACCCCAATCCGGAAGGTGTTTCATGACCACCGAGCCCACTCGTACCGTCATCGTCGCCGGTGCACGCACGCCGTTTGGCCGCCTCCAGGGCGGCCTGTCCTCGCTGTCCGCTCCAGAGCTGGGCGGCATCGCCATCCGCGGCGCTCTCGAGCGCGGGGGCGTCCCGGCCGAGGCCGTTGACCAGGTCATCATGGGCCAGGTGCTCGGGGCTGGGGTCGGTCAGATGCCCGCACGTCAGGCCTCCATCGCAGGTGGTGTCCCCAAGAGCGTCGACGCCCTGAGCATCAACAAGATGTGCCTGTCCGGTCTCACCGCGATCGCACTCGCGGATCAGGCCATCCGGTCGGGGTACTCGGAGGTCATCGTCGCCGGCGGTCAGGAGTCCATGTCCCAGGCTCCGCATCTGCTGCCGGGTAGCCGCAACGGCTACAAGTACGGCTCGATCGAGGTTCTCGACCACATGGCCTACGACGGCCTGCACGATGTGCCGACCGATCAGCCGATGGGTGCCCTTACCGAGACCCGGAATGCCGAACTGGGCATCACCCGCGAGGCCCAGGATGAGTTCGCCGCGGTCTCGCACCAGCGCGCAGCCGCCGCGTGGGAGAAGGGACTGTTCGCCGACGAGGTCGTGCCGGTCACGATTAAGGGCCGTAAGGGCGACACCGTCGTCGACAGCGACGAGGGCGTGCGGGCGGATTCCACCGCCGAGTCGATGTCCAAGCTGCGCCCGGCGTTCGCCAAGGAAGGCACCATCACGGCAGGGTCGTCGTCGCAGATTTCGGACGGTGCCTCGGCGGTCATCGTCACGAGCGCCGCGCGGGCCGAGAAGGAGGGCTGGCCGGTGCTTGCCGAGATCGTCGGTTACGGCACGGTTGCCGGACCGGATTCCACCCTTCAGCACCAGCCGTCCGACGCGATTCTCGATGCGAGCGAGCGGACCGGAATCGCGGTCGAGGACATCGACCTGTTTGAGTTCAATGAGGCCTTCGCCTCGGTTGGGCTCCAAGCGACCAAGGCGCTCGGTGTTGATCCGGAGAAGGTCAACGTCAACGGCGGCGCTATCGCCCTGGGGCACCCGATCGGTGTGTCGGGCAACCGCGTCGTCCTGACTCTCGCACTGGAGCTCGCCCGACGTGGTGGTGGACTCGGTGCGGCGGCACTGTGCGGCGGTGGTGGCCAGGGCGACGCCCTGATCATCCGAGTGCCTGCGGCCGGCTGACCCCTTTCGGCGGCGGCGTGGCAGGATCGGAGACGTGTCGAGACCAGGTAACCGTCCCCCGTCCGCCGCCGAGCAGAAGCTCGCGGCGTCGCTCGCCGGCGCCGTTGACCTCTCCGGCCTGAAGAGTCGAGCCGAGGCCCAGCGGGGCGCGTCCAGCCAGGGACGCGCCCCGGGGCAGGCCGAAGGTTCCGCCGCGTCCGTGGCGACCCGGATCCAGGTTGATGAGTCGACCTTTGAACAGGAAGTTCTGGTCCGCTCGACCCAGGTGCCGGTCATCATCGAACTGGTCTCGCAGCGCGCCCCGACCGCGTTGACGGGGATCCTTGCCGCGCTCGCGGACGAGGCGAACGGAACCTGGGTTCACGCGACCGTGGACGTGGATGTGGCCCCGGGAATCGCCCAGGCGTTGCAGGCGCGCGCTGTCCCCTCGGTGTTCGCCATCGCAGGTGGCCGCCCGATTGCGGACTTCGAGGGGGAACAGCCGGAAGAGGCCCTCCGGCAATGGCTTGAGGCGGTCCTACGTGCCACCGAAGGCAAACTCAGCGGTCCCGGACCGAGCCCGGAGGACGCTGACGCCGAAGAAGAAGCAGATCCAGAACTCGATGCGGCTGAGGAGGCCTTGTCCGAGGGAGATCTGGCCACGGCGGAGCAGCGCTTTGCGGCGCTGGTCGAGGCCCGGCCGGGTGAGCACTCGCTCGTCGAGGCCCTACGCTACGTCCAAGCTGGCAGGCGGGTGGCCGACGAGACCGACAACGCAGACGACGGTCCTGTTCCGGCAGCCAAGCGTTCTGCAGACCTGATGCTCGTGTCAGGGGAGTACGATTCCGCATTTTCGGTGCTGACCGACGCGATCAAGGTCAACTTCGGTGATGATCGTCAGGCGCTTCGGACCAGACTGCTGGAGTTGCTCGAGACCTTGCCCGCAGACGATCCGCGTGTGTTGGCTGCGCGTCGGGACCTGGCGAGCGCGCTGTACTAAACGTGGTATCCCGTTCCCGGGCCTCCATGCTCGTATCGCTGGAGGCCCGGGATCGACGATGACCGAGGCTTTCCGCTGTCAGCCGCGGTGACGGAACCACACGGTAGCCCGTGATCCCACGGCCACCGTCGCGGAGAACGGCCGCCCGTGATGCGGGAGCTCTTCCGCCTGCACCCCGCCGAGGTTTCCGATTCCGGAGCCCTCGTAGGCCTCGGAATCGGTGTTGAGGATCTCCTCCCAACGGCCGCTGGCAGGCAAACCGATTCGATAATCGTGCAGGGGACTGCCGGAGAAGTTCGCGATGCAGGCCACGACGCTTCCCGACTGATCGGTCCTGAGGAAGGACAGCGTGCTGTGGTCCGCGTCGTTGGCATCGATCCAGGAGAAACCGGCTGGGTCATCATCGAGAACCCACAGACCGGGATTGTCGGCATACCGGCTGTTCAGGTCGCGAACGCAGTCGAGTATTCCTTGGTGATACTCGCCCTCCCAGCCCTCAAGGTCGCCCCAGACCACGCCGCGATCTGCATCCCACTCGGTGGTCTGCCCAAACTCGAGTCCCTGGAAGAGAAGCTTCTTTCCGGGATGAGCCCACATGTAGGCGTACAGGCCGCGGATCCCAGCCGCTCGGTCCCAGGCGTTGCCGGGCATCCGCTCCCACATCGAGCCCTTACCGTGAACCACTTCGTCGTGACTCAGCGGCAGGACGAAACGTTCACTCCACGCGTACATCATCGAGAATGTGATCTCGCCATGGTGATGCGAGCGGTGCACCGGGTCCAACGCCAGGTAGCGGAGGGTGTCGTTCATCCACCCCATGTTCCATTTCATGGAGAATCCGAGTCCACCGGATGTGGTGGGTGCGGTGACTCCGCCCCACGAGGTGGATTCCTCGGCGATGGTCAGGACCCCCGGATGCTCGCGATGCAGTGTCGCGTTGACCTCTTGTAGAAGCGAAATGGCTTCGAGGTTCTCGCGACCGCCATATCGGTTGGGTTCCCACTGGCCATCCTCGCGCGAGTAGTCGAGGTAGAGCATCGAGGCGACCGCGTCCACCCGCAGACCGTCGACGTGGAACTCTTCCGCCCAGTAGAGGGCGTTGGCCACCAGGAAGTTCCGGACCTCGTGTCGACCGAAATCAAAGACGTACGTGCCCCAGTCCGGCTGCTCGCCCCGACGGGGGTCGGGGTGCTCGTACAGAGCGGTCCCGTCGAATCGGCCAAGTGACCACTCATCCTTGGGGAAGTGAGCCGGAACCCAGTCCACCAGCACACCTATGCCTCGCGAGTGGAGATGATCGATCACGTAACGCAGGTCGTCTGGGGACCCGAACCGGCTGGTGGGGGCGTAATACGAGGACACCTGGTACCCCCACGACCCGCCGAAGGGGTGCTCGGCGACAGGCATCAGCTCAACGTGCGTGAACCCGGTCGCCTCGACATGCTCGGCGAGCTGGTGGGCGAACTCCCGATAGCCGAGGCCGGGGCGCCACGAGCCCACATGAACTTCCAAGACGGACATCGGTGATCGCGAGTGGTCACGGGAGGCACGAGCAGAAATCCACTCGTCGTCATTCCACTCGTAGCCCGAGGTGAACACTGTGGAGGCTGTGGCCGGGGGAACCTCGGTGGCCGCAGCCATCGGATCGGCGTGGTCCACGGTTCGTCCGTCGGCACCCCGGACGCAATACTTGTAGTGGGCACCGTCGCCCACATCGGGGACGAACAACTCCCATACTCCGGACGAGCCCACGGCGCGCATGGGTAGCGCCGTCGGATTCCATCCGCAGAAATCGCCGACCACGCTCACGCCCCGCGCGTTGGGCGCCCACACGGCAAACGACGTTCCTGTGACCGGCCCGCCGGCGGTCTCAAAGGTGCGGACGTGGGCACCGAGGACGGTCCACAGTCGCTCGTGGCGGCCCTCACCGATCAGGTGCAGGTCCACCTCGCCGAGCGTCGGAAGAAACCGATAACCGTCGGCGACGGTGATCTGGTGACCGTCTGGATAGGTCATCCGGAAGCGGTAGTCCGGCAGGTCCCGATCCTCGAGCACCACCTGGAAAAGGCCCTGCCCGAGGGGGGTCATGGCCTTGGCGACATCACCGACGAGGACGTCGACGTTCACCGCGCCGGGCTTCATGGTGCGGACCACGCAGCCGTCGCCTTCGGGGTGGATACCGAATACCGAGTGCGGATCGTGGTGGGTGCCCGAGTGCAGCCGGGCGAGCGTCTCGTCGGGGATCTCGCCCGGCCTCGGTCCGGATGGGCCGGAGCCGGAGCCGGTGCCGGAGCCGTGGCTGGGTAGGGGAGAGCGCTTCTCGTGGTGCTGTGCCATCTGAATGCCTCTAATCCACGATGTGCGAACGGTAGGTCAACTCGACCCTACGTGCCGGATCGCAGGGCGGGACCACGGCTATGTGTGCGACGGCGGCCCAGGGTTCGAGGCGGACGAAGTTGGCCGGGCCCCAGTGGAACTCTGACCCCGTCACCTCGTCGTACACTGTGAACTGGGCATCTGCGGGGTAGCCGAGTGCCGCCATATCCAGGGCGAGCGTGCCCTCCTGCGCGCCGTGGGAGTCGAGAGAGATCACCATGAGGACGCAGTCGCCGGTCGCGGGATCGAGCTTTGAATAGGCGATGATCTGGTCGTTGTCGACCTCATGGAAGTGCAGAGTCCGCAACTGTTGCAGTGCCGGATGGTCCCGTCGGACCCTGTTGAGCGTCCGAATCCAGGGGGCCAGGGACTGTCCGGCGGCCTCGGCGGCGGTGAAATCCCGTGGTCGGAGCTCGTACTTCTCCGAGTCCAGGTATTCCTCGCTCCCCGTGGCGACCGGCTGCCACTCGTAGAGTTCGAAGCCCGAGTACACGCCCCACGCGGGGGAGAGGGTGGCGGCCAGTGCGGCCCGGATCGCGAACATCGCAGGGCCACCTCGTTGGAGCGATTCGTGGAGGATGTCCGGGGTGTTGGTGAACATGTTGGGGCGGGCCTCGTCCACGTGCGCGAGGAGCTGCTCGCAGAACTCCACGAGGTCAGCCTTGGTGGTCTTCCACGTGAAGTAGCTGTACGACTGCGAGAAGCCACGCCGGGCCAACCCGAACAGCCGCGCGGGTCGCGTGAAGGCCTCGGAGAGGAACAGCACGTCTGGCTCGGTCCGCTTGACCTCGCTGATGAGTCGATGCCAGAAATCCGCCGGCTTGGTGTGGGGATTGTCGACGCGGAAGATGCGCACGCCCAGCGACGTCCAGTGCCGAACAACCCGCAGGACCTCGGCGTAGATGCCCTCCGGGTCGAGGTCGAAGTTGATCGGGTAGATGTCCTGGTACTTCTTCGGCGGGTTCTCGGCGTAGGCGATGTGACCGTCGGGAAGGACCGTGAACCACTCCGGGTGCGCTTCGGCCCACGGGTGATCGGGCGCGCACTGCAGGGCCAGGTCGAGGGCGATCTCGACGCCGCGGTCGGCGGAGTACTCGACAAAATCCCGGAAGTCCTCAGTGGTTCCCAGCTCGGGGTGAATGGCGTCGTGTCCGCCTTCGGCGGAGCCGATGGCCCACGGTGATCCCACGTCGTCGGCGTCGGGGGTCAGGGTGTTGTTGCGACCCTTCCGGTTGACCTTGCCGATCGGGTGGATCGGGGGCAGGTAGACGACGTCGAAACCGAGGTCGGCGGCGTGATCGATGTAGCTGCGGGAGGTCTGGAACGTGCCGTGGACCGGCCGTCCGTCTGAATCCCACCCACCGGTCGAGCGTGGGAAGAACTCATACCACGCGCTGAACTGCGCTTCGCGCCGGTCGACCCACACGCGATGGGTCTGCCCGGACGTGACCAACTCGCGCACGGGATCCGCAGCCAACTCGGCGGCGACCGCATCGGAGAGCGCGGGCGCGGTGCGGCTCGTCGCGTCACCCCGACCCCGGAGCGCGGTGGCGGCGTCAGTGAGCAGGGTGGCGCGATCATGGAGACCGGCCTTCGAGGCGCGGGCGATCGCGACGTCGAGAACGCGTGCGCCCACCTCGAACTCGTTGCCGAGAACATCGGCATCCTGGCCGGCGTCCATCTTCTTGACGATGCCGCTGCGCCACGTGGCAAAAGGATCGGACCAGGCCTCGATTCGGAACGACCACATCCCGGGCGCATCGGTGGGCAGCAGTGCGTGCATCGTGTCCGGTTCGGCGCCGGGCACCATCGTGGTTCGGTCCCGGGCTCCGCCGGGCCGTCGGACGACCATCGTGGCGGACAATGCGTCGTGTCCCTCGCGCCACACCACCGCCGAGATGGGCAGGATCTCGCCCACCACAGACTTGGAGGGGAACCTCCCGCAGGCGACGAGGGGCAGGACCTCGTCGATGGCCAGACGGTCGTTCACGTCGGTGCTCCTCTCGGCGGCGGGACCGCCCCGACGGGCGGCGTCACACCCACGACGCTAGCGAAGCCGAGGCGATCTGGGAGGCGCGTCACCCCGGGTTCACCTGCGGGGGCCGTGTTCCTCGCCACCCTTGTCGGAGATAGCGGGTTAGATGGTCGCCGTGAGCACCGTGATCGACATCGACCCCGACCTCGTCCTCGACCTGAGGGATGTCTCGCTTCGCCGCGAGGGCACCACCCTCGTCGGCCCCCTGTCCTGGCAGGTCGAGCTGGACGAGAGGTGGGTGGTCCTGGGGCCCAACGGCGCGGGGAAGACGTCGCTGCTCAAGATCGCCTCCGCGCTGGAGTATCCGAGTACCGGGTCGGCGGTGATCCTCGGTGAACAGCTCGGCAAGACGGAGGTGACCGAGCTGCGTAGCCGGCTCGGCCTGTCGTCTGTCGCCGTTGCGGGCAGGATCCCCGGCGACGAAGTGGTCCAGGACCTGGTCATTTCTGCCGGCTACTCGGTCCTCGGCCGCTGGCGTGAGAAGTACGAGAGTCAGGACTTCGATCGTGCCGCTGACACGCTCGAGTCGATCGGCGCGGAACACCTGGCCGAGCGGACCTGGGGGACGCTGTCCGAGGGCGAGCGCAAGCGGGTCCTCATCGCACGGGCGATGATGACCGACCCGGAGCTCCTGCTGTTGGACGAGCCGGGCGCCGGCCTAGACCTGGGGGGCCGTGAGGATCTTGTGGCACGACTGGGCGACATGGCGATGGACCCGGATGCGCCGGCGACGGTTCTGGTGACCCACCACGTCGAGGAGATCCCCCCGGGATTCACCCACGCGATGCTGCTGTCGGAGGGGGAGGTGACCGCGATGGGACTGATCGAGGACGTGATCACCTCGGACAACCTCACCCGTGCGTTCGCCCAGTCGATCGTGGTGGATGAGATCGACGGCCGCTACTTCGCGCGCCGCGCCCGCCGTCTCGGCCGCCACCGAAGGGCATGAACACGGTGCCGCGTCTCACCCCGCCGGGCAGGCCGGCGCAGCCGTATGACCCGGAAGCCGTCCCCGTCCGCGAGGCCGCGACAGTGGCGTTGATCCGCGACGCGCGGGTCGGCGGCGGGGTCGAGGTGTTTCTCCAGCATCGCGTCCCCACGATGCAGTTCGCCGCCGGGATGTCGGTGTTCCCCGGCGGAGGAGTGGAGCCCCGCGACTACGGCGGGGGTCGCCAATGGCGCGGCCCGGAGCCGAGGTGGTGGGCGGACAGGTTCGGGATCAACGACGAGCGGGCGGCGGCAGCGGTGCGTGGAGTCGCGCGGGAGCTGTTCGAGGAGACCGGTGTCCTGCTCGCCGAGCCGGCTCAACCCGGAACCGATGTGGCAAGCGGCCCGCCCGACCCGACCGTTCCGCCCGGCCACGACGAGCGTCGCGCCCTCGACGCCGGTAGAGGCGACCTCGACCAGCTGTTGTCGCGGCACGGGCTGGTGCTGTCGGCACACCTGCTTCGCCCGTGGGACCGCTGGACCACGCCGGTCGGGCCGCCGCGCCGCTATGACACGTTGTTCTTCGTCGCAGCGCTGCCCGAGGGAGCGGTGGCGGACGCGGTGACCAGCGAGGCGCGTGCGGCCGAATGGGTCCGGGCCGACGACGCCGCGCACGCGGGAACGCTAGGACACCTGAGCATGCTGCGGCCGACTCTGCACGTCGTCTCGGACCTGGCCACCGCCGCGGACGTCGACGAGGTCCTGCGGTGGCAACGAACGATCACCCCCGGCGGAAACTAGGCTGCGCACGTGAGACCCGAAGACCTCGAATTTCTGCTCACCGACGCCGGTCGGGCTCTGCTTGAGCTGGCGGCGGGACTGGACTTCTCCAAGGCCACCACGGTGGGCTCCACGGCTGCGGTGCGGCGAGTGGATCGCGAGCACGCCGCAGCGGCGATCGACGTGGCGACCGCGCGTGCGCGGGCGACCGGGAGGATCCGCGATAGCGGGTCGATGCTGCTCACCGACGAGGCGGTCCAGCAGGCCACCGCGTGGCCCGTGGCTGCGCTGCGCGCGCGGCGTCTGGCCGGCCGCGACGTGCACGACGTGACCTGTTCGATCGGCGCGGAGTTGGCGGAGTTGGTGGGCATCGCCGATCGGGTCGTGGGGTCGGATCTGGATCCGGTGCGCGCGCGGATGGCGGCCCACAACGTGCCCGGCGCCGTCGTGTGTGTGGCCGACGCGCTGGCCCCGCCGACCCGCGACGCCGTGGTGGTGGCCGATCCCGCGCGCCGCTCGGGAGGCCGCCGGATCCACGACCCGGCGCAGCTCAGCCCCCCGCTTCCGGCGCTGCTTGCCTCGCTCGCCGGGCGAGATCACGTGGTCAAGTGCGCGCCGGGGTTGGACACGTCCGTCCTGGAGCACCGCGGGGAGGTCGAGGTGGTGTCGCTGGACGGATCGGTGCGCGAGGCGTGCCTGTGGTCGCCGGGACTGTCCGGTGGGGTGGGCCGCCGGGCGACCGTGGTGCGAACCGTCCCGGCCGCGACAGATGTAGAGACGACGACGGCGCCCGCAGATGCGCGCGGCGGAACGTGGGTCGGGGCGTGGGGCGGCGCGTGGGGCGTACCGCGGGTCACCGCCGAGGGGCTCGAGGTGTATGTGGAGGAGGTCACCGATTCCGACGACGACGACGTCGACGCCTCCCCGGAACCGGACCGGTTCATCGTGGATCCGGACGGGGCCGTCGTCCGGGCGGGACTCGTGCGTCACTGGGCCCGCCGTCACGGGCTCCGGCAATTAGACACCCGGATAGCCCACCTGACCGGTCCGCAGATCCCCGCCGGGTACTCGGGTTTCGAGGTGCTCGACCGCTGCAGGCTCGACCGCAAGGAGCTGCGCCGGGTGCTGCGCGAGCGGGACTGCGGGTCGCTGGAAATCCTGGTGCGGGGCGTGGACGCTGACCCGGACGTGCTGCGCCGCTCGCTCTCACTCAAGGGATCCAGGCCGCTCGCGCTGGTGGTCACGCGGATCGAGCGGTCCGCGGTGGTGTTCGTGTGCGGGCCACGCACGCGCGCCGACTGATCGGTCCGCGAACCCTAGTCGAAGAGGTAGACCGCGCCGAGCCCGGTCGTGAGCACGATCCTGCCATCGGAGTCCACGCTCAACCCCGACACCGGGCCGTGCGCCGCCGGCACCAGGATGCGGTGCAGGGTCTCGCCGGTGCCGCCGTCGAGCAGGTGGATGGCGATGCCGGGCTCGTCGCCGGAATCTCCGTCGGCGTCACTGCCGCTTGCACTCCCGTCGGCCCGCACCGCGACGAGCACCCGACCATCGTCAGTGGCCGCCGGATTGGTCAGTTGCCGGAGATCATCGCGCCGCCAGAGTTCGCGGCCCGAACCGTCCTCGGAGGAGATGGCCACGACGGGGGAGGGGCCGGCGTCGTCGTCGTGATCATCCTCGGGGCCCCGCCACAACGTCGACGTGCGGCCCCCGGTGACCACCGTCCCGTCCGGCAGCACGGACGGCGGAAGGTCGGGGCGGTACCCCACCGGCGCCGTCCACAGGTGCGCGCCATCGGCGGTGGAGTAGGCGGCGAGGTCACCGTCGTCGGTGTGCACGTACGCCTCGGCCCGGTCGTTCGACAGGACCACCGGCACCCCGAGACGCCCCTCGGATAGCGGGACGCGCCACAGTTCCTCGAGGGCCCCGCCGTGCTCGTCGCCGGAGCCGCCCGAGTCGGAATCGCTCGAATTGAAACGGAGGGCGACCAGCTCGGGGTCGTCGGCACCGGGGGTCCACACGGTGACGTACGCGGTGGCCGTTGAGGTGTCCACCGCCGCCGGGCCGGGCACGGGACAGCCGCGCGCGCCGATCCCACACCAGGGCAACCCGTAGCCGCGATCATCGGTCGCGATCGGACCGGCCAACCGCAGCTCCGGAGATGAATCCAGACCCGTGTGCGCGTTGACGACCCTGGCCGCGCCCTGATGGGAGATCATCAACAGGTGGCGCTTGTTGAGCAGCGTCACCGTGGTCGGCGTCCCCCTGGTCTGGACGAACCACCGGTTCTCACCCTCGGCGGCCAGGGCGCCGACCCCGCCGTACATCGGCACGAACAAAGACCCGCGCCCATCGACGGTCGCGGTGATACGCGGACCGTCGGTCGGCAGCCGCACACACCAGCGCTTGCGGCCGTCCTCGGCGGACAGGGCGAACAGATTGCAGCCGCGCTCGGAGATCGTGGCCTGATACGAGGTGCCGATGCCGTCCGACGAGGCGACGCCGATCGCCGGCGCGCCCAATGTGCGCGACCACACCAACTCCGGTGATTGCGACACCGACGAATGTGCGCGTCCCGAGTTCGGCGGGCCGCCGGTCACCGACGACCAGCTCGCGGCCTGGGGGAGCCGCGCACCGCCGCTCTCGGTACTCGAGGTGCAGCCGGCGAGCAGACCCACCGCGACCGCGACGAGGGCCAGAGCCCGCACGGTGCGCGCTGTCGTTGCCGGTCCCACAGATCCCCCCTCGTCTGCACTCCCGTGGTGAGAGTCACCGCATGACACTAGTCCGCCCCGGCGCACCGGCTTCGGTGGACGCACCGATTGCGGCCCCGATGCCGACGAGGACGCCGACCTCGATGCCGGCTTCGCGCCGGTACGGTCGGCCGGGCAGGGCGGGGGGAATCCCCGGCGATCAGAGCGCGCACCGCACCACCCGCCACTACCGTGACGGACATCACGACCGCCCACACGAGAGGCCACACACTCCCGATGACTGCCGTATCTGGACTGGACACCGCACTGAGCCCGCTGGGATTCCTCGAGAAAGCGGCCAGGGTGTCGCCCGACAAGATCGCGGTGGTCGACGGCCCACGGCGGCAGACCTACGCCGAATTCGCCGAACGGGCCACGCGACTGGCCTCGCTGCTGAAGATGCGTGGCGTCGCGCGCGGTGACCGGGTCGGCGTTCTCGCACCGAACTCGGCCGAGGCGCTGCTCGCGCAGTTCGGAGTCCCACTGTCCGGGGGTGCCGTGGTCGCGCTCAACACCCGGCTCGCGCCCGCGGAGATCGCGTACATCGTCGAGCATGCCGGAATCGGGGTGCTCATCGCGGACGCGGACCTGCTGGCGGGACTGGGCGACGAGGTGCCCGAGCAGCTGAAGCTGATCCTGGTCGCCCCCGATGCCGACGGCACCCAACCGGACCCGGCCCGCTTCGGGCCGAAGGCCGAAGCGCTCGAGGAGGCCCTCGAGCTCGCGTCGCCGCAGCCGGTGCCCTGGACCGTCGACGACGAGGACTCGATCATCGCCGTCAACTACACCTCGGGGACCACCGGGCGACCCAAGGGCGTCATGTACACCCACCGTGGCGCCTACCTCAACGCGCTCGGCGAGATCGTCACCCAAAGTCTCGACGCCGACTCCCGGTATCTGTGGACGCTGCCGATGTTCCACTGCAACGGGTGGTGCACCACGTGGGCCCTGACCGGTGCGGCCGGAACACACGTCTGCCTGCGCGCGGTCCGCGGCGACGAGATCTGGCGGCTGTTCGACGCCGAGCGGGTCAACCGACTGGCCGGTGCCCCGGCGGTGCTGTCCACGATCGCCGACGACCCGGCGGCCCGGCCCGTGCAGGGGATCAGCATGGTCACCGCCGGCGCCCCGCCGTCACCGACCATCCTCCGGCGATTCGAGGACCTCGGGATCGACGTGACCCAGGTGTACGGGCTGACCGAGACCTACGGCCCCTTCACCGTGTGCACCCCGCAGCCGGGATGGGCCGACCTGGAACCCGACGATCGCGCTGCACTCAAGTCGCGGCAGGGGGTCGCGATGATCCACGCCGACACCGTCCGCGTCATCGAGCGCACGGCACCCGGGGAGACGACACTCGTCGACGTGCCGGCCGACGGCGTGACGATGGGCGAAGTGGTCATGACCGGCAACGGCGTGATGAAGGGCTACTTCCAGGACCCCGACGCCACCGCCGCAGCCTTCGCCGGAGGATGGTTCCACTCCGGTGACCTCGGCGTGATGCACCCGGACGGCTACGTCCAGTTGCTCGACCGGGCCAAGGACGTGGTGGTCTCCGGCGGCGAGAACATCTCGACGATCGAGGTCGAGCAGGCCATCGCCTCCCATCCGGACGTCATGGACTGTGCGGTCGTGTCCATGCCCGACGAGAAATGGGGCGAGCGGCCCAAGGCGTACGTGGTGGTGCGGCCCGGATCCGAACTCGACGAAAACAGCGTGATCGAGCACTGTCGGACCAGGATCGCGCGCTACAAGGTGCCCGGTGCCGTGGAGCTCACCGAGGCGTTGCCACGGACCTCCACCGGCAAGGTGCGCAAGAACGAACTCCGTGATGCGGCGTGGTCCGGTTGGGAAAAGCGCATCAACTGACTCACCCCGCAACTCCCTCCACCGGTCGCGGGACGTTATTGTGTGTCGAAGGACCATTATCCGGTGTGATCCGGTCACCTGACGGACTGCACCCAGCCCCGACTCGCAGGAGGTCGACGCAGGCCCATGACGAACATCGTCGTACTGATCAAGCAGGTTCCCGATACGTACTCAGAGCGCAAGCTCTCCGATGGGGACTTCACCCTCGACCGCGAGGCCGCGGACGCGGTCTTGGACGAGATCAACGAGAAGGCCGTCGAGCAGGCCCTCCAGATCAAGGAGGCCGGAGAGGGCGAGGTGACCGTCCTGTGTGCCGGTCCGGACCGCGCCACCGAGGCCATCCGTAAGGCACTGTCCATGGGAGCGGACAAGGCTGTCCACCTCAACGACGAGTCGCTGCACGGTTCCGACCTCGTCCAGACCTCGTGGGCACTGGCCAACGTTCTCAACGGCATGGGCGATATCGATCTGATCATCTGTGGCAACGAGGCCACCGACGGTCGCATGGGCGCGGTCCCTGCGCTCCTGGCCGAGTACCTGGGCAAGCCGCAGCTGACCCACATGCGCACTCTCGAGGTCGCCGACGGCGTCGCCCGTGGCGAGCGCGAGACCGATGAGGGCGTCTTCGAGGTCGAGGCCGCACTGCCGGCCATCATTTCCGTGGGCGAGAAGATCAACGAGCCGCGGTTCCCGTCCTTCAAGGGCATCATGGCGGCCAAGAAGAAGCCGGTCGAGGTTCTGACCCTCGCCGACACCGCCGTCGAGGAAGGCCAGGTCGGCAAGGACAACGCGGCCTCCGCCGTCACGTCCTCCACCCCCAAGCCGCCGCGCACCGCGGGCGAGAAGGTCGCAGACGAGGGCGAGGGCGGCAACGACATCGCCAACTACCTCGTCGCCCAGAAGCTCATCTGATCCGAGCTCACCCGACCGACTCATCCCAGACTTTTCAAGGAGAATCCACCATGGCTGAAGTCCTCGTCGCGGTCGAGCATGTCGACGGCGAACTCAAGAAGGTCTCGCTCGAACTGCTCACCGCCGCTCGCACCCTCGGTGAGCCCGCCGCCGTCGTGTTCGGTGAAAGCGGCTCCGCCGCCGCCCTCACCGACGCCCTCAAGGCCGCCGGTGCGGAGAAGATCTACGTCGCCGAGGGCGACGCGGTCCAGAACTACCTGATCACCCCGAAGGTCGACGTCCTGGCCGGCCTCGCCGAGCAGGGTGCCGCCGCGGTGCTGCTCGCCGCCACCTTCGAGGGCAAGGAGGTCGCCGGTCGTGTGGCGGCGCGTACCGGCTCCGGCATCCTCGGTGACGTCATCGAGATCCGCGACAACGGTTCCGCAGTGCACTCGATCTTCGGTGGTGCCTACACCGTCGAGGCCACCGTCGCCGGTGACGTCCCCGTCTACACCGTCCGCCCCGGCTCCATCGAGGCCAACCCGACCGCCGGTGCCGGCGAGGTCGTCGAGGTCGAGGTCCCCGAGCCCGAGAACGCCGCCAAGGTGATCTCGCGCAACCCGATCGTCGGTGGCGACCGCCCCGAGCTCACCGAGGCCACCGTCGTGGTCGCCGGTGGTCGCGGCGTCGGCTCGGCCGAGAAGTTCGAAGAGGTCGTCGAGCCGCTCGCCGATTCGCTCAAGGGCGCTGTCGGTGCCTCGCGTGCCGCGGTCGACTCCGGCTACTACCCGGGCCAGTTCCAGGTCGGTCAGACCGGCAAGACGGTCTCGCCGCAGCTCTACATCGCCCTGGGTATCTCCGGCGCCATCCAGCACCGCGCCGGCATGCAGACCTCCAAGACGATCGTTGCGGTCAACAAGGACGAAGAGGCCCCGATCTTCGAGATCGCGGACTACGGCATCGTCGGCGACCTGTTCAACGTCGCGCCGCAGCTCACCGAGGCCGTCAACGCCCGCAAGTGAGTCGCGACTGAGCCGCCGCGCACGCGGCGGTAGCAGGCCCCACCCGAACCCCGGCACCCCTGCGGTGCCGGGGTTCGGCGTGTTCCGGCGTATCCTTGCCAGCGATATGCGCACCACCCGCACCGTCCACTATCTGGACCACGCCGCCACCACCCCGATGCGACCGGCCGCCGTCGCCGCCTACGCCGAGGCAGCCTCCACGGTCGGCAATGCCTCGTCGCTCCACGGCTCAGGTCGCCAGGCACGTCGGCGCGTCGAAGAGGCTCGCGAACTGTTGGCCCACCACCTCGGATGTCGGCCCTCTGAGGTCGTGTTCACCTCCGGAGGCACGGAGGCCGACAACCTCGCGGTACTCGGACTGGCGACCGCCGCGGCCGGTGACGTCGTGGCCGTGAGTGCCGCAGAGCACCACTCGGTCCTCGACGCCGCGGAGCACCTGTCGAGCGAGCGGGGCGGCCGCAAGGATGTCCGAGTTCTCCCAGTCGACAACCGGGGTGTCGTCCGGCCCGACACCGTACGAGAGCTGTCCGAGAACCTCGGACCGCGCCTCGCATTGGTCGCGACGATGCTGGCGAACAACGAGATCGGGAGCATCACCGACGTCGCGGCCGTCGCCGAGCCCGCGCTGTCCGCCGGGGCCGCGGTGCACACGGATGCCGTTCAGGCAGTGGGACACATTCCTGTGAATTTCGAGGCACTCGGAGTGACCTCGTTGAGCCTGTCCGCCCATAAATTCGGAGGCCCGCTCGGCGTCGGGGCACTGTTGCTCGACCGTGGTGCCGAGTGCCGACCGATCGGTTTCGGGGGCGGTCAGGAACGCGACCTCCGATCCGGTTCGGTCGACGTGCCGGGAGTGGTGGCGATGGCTGCGGCTCTCGATGAGGCCGTCCGCGAAATGGAGTCCGAGGCGCAGCGATTGGCCGCACTGCGGGACCGACTCGTCGAGGGCGTCCTGGAGACCGTTCCCGGCGTGATCACCAACGGTGGCGGGCAGCGGTTGCCGGGGATCGCTAATCTCACCTTCCCGGGATGCTCCGGGGAGTCGCTCATCTTGCTGCTGGACGCCGCAGGAATCGAGTGTTCGACCGGATCTGCCTGCACTGCGGGAGTCGCCGAGCCCAGCCACGTCCTGCTCGCGACCGGAGCCGACGAGGCAGCGGCCCGCAGTAGCCTCAGACTGAGTCTGGGATACACCACAACCGAGTCCGACGTAGACGAGGCGATCGCTGCACTCGGGCCAGCCGCCGAGCGTGCGCGGGTCGCCGGACTCGGCCTTTCAGGGGCAGGAGCGAGCGCATCATGAGAGTTCTGGCAGCGATGAGCGGGGGAGTGGACTCTGCGGTGGCCGCCGCCAGGGCAGTTGCCGCCGGACACGACGTGGTGGGCGTCCACTTGGCGCTCAGCGCCGATCCCGCGACACTGCGGACAGGGTCACGGGGCTGCTGCTCGCGAGAAGACGCCGGCGACGCCCGACGGGTCGCAGACCTGCTGGGCATCCCGTTCTATGTGTGGGACTTCGCCGAACGATTCCGTGCGGATGTGATCGACGACTTCGTCGAGTCATACGCCCGCGGTGAGACCCCCAACCCGTGTCTTCGTTGCAATGAACGCATCAAGTTCGAAGCTCTCCTGGAACGCGGTATGGCCCTCGGTTTCGACGCGGTCGCCACCGGACACTACGCCCGGCTCTCCCATGAGGAGCTGACCGACGGCACCACCCGGCCGGTACTGCGTCGGGCCGTCGACGACGCCAAGGACCAGTCCTACGTCCTCGGTGTCCTCACCCCCCGACAGCTGTCTCATTCGATGTTCCCGCTCGGGGACACACCCAAGTCTCAGATCCGTGCGGAAGCCGAGGCCGCAGGATTCTCGGTGGCATCCAAGCCCGACAGTCACGACATCTGCTTTATCCCGTCAGGGGATACGCAGGCTTTCCTCGGCAAGCACATCGGTGTCCGGCCGGGGGCAATGGTCGATGCGGATTCGGGTCAGGAGCTCGGTCAGCATGAGGGCGTCCACGGATTCACCATCGGACAACGCAAGGGACTCGGTCTTCCCGGGCCCGCGCCGGACGGACGACCCCGATACGTCACCGCGATCGACGCCGACACCGGGACGGTTACTGTGGGCGGCGCCGATCACCTTCTGTCGGCCTCGATGACGGCCACCTCCCCGTACTGGCTGGTCGACAGTGACATAACGGAGACCGAGTGCCGGGTCCAGATCCGCGCCCACGGCGAGGCGACCCCGGGATATGTCAGACGCCTTGGCGACGGCCCGGACGCCCGCCTCGAGATCACACTCGACACGCCAGTCCGGGGTGTGGCCCCGGGACAGGCCGCAGTGCTCTACCGCCCCGAAGCCGAGGGCGACCGTGTCCTGGGCAGCGGGACGATCTCCGCGGCTCGGCCGGTCACGGACACCCCGTGAACCCGGTGGTTCCGGCCAGCACCGGCCCGGGCCCGATGCCGGGCGCCGATCCCCGGGAAGCAGCCCGAATCGTGATGGGCGAATGTCACGGCCTCCCCTTCCTCCCGGAACTCACTGGACGGGGTCCGGGTGCGGATCTCGTCGGACGGACCCTGGCGATGCTCGTGGATCTGCCGGTCGACATCTCCCCGCGCGGGTGGCGTCTCGCGCAGTCGCCGGGACGACTGGCGCGACTTGCCACGGACCTGCTGGACCGTGACGGCGACGCACTCGAAGAGGCCGATGAACTCGCCCGAGACCCGGAAGCCGAAACGCCGCCTGTCGACCGACGACTTCAGGTTCGCGTGGTGGGCCCCTGGTCCCTGGCCGCGGGACTGGAACTTCCGGGCGGATACCCGGTTCTCACCGACCGCGGCGCACGCCGGGACCTGGCTGCCTCGCTCGCCGAGGGCGCCGGCCGGTGGGCGACTCGTGCAGCCGGTCGACTCAGGGCGAGAACCCGGATCGTGCTCGATGAACCATTGCTCTGGAGGGTCGCCGCCGGCACGGTTCCCGCCCCGAGTCATTTCGACCCGGTACCGGCCGTGCCCGCGGAGCAACTCTCGCTCGCACTGTGTCGATTCGCCGATGCCCTGCGGACGGTCGGCGTCGACGAGGTGTTGCTCCGGGTGCCGACGAGCTCCGGCCCCGATGCTCCCGCACGTTTTTCGGCGATCGCCCAGACACCCCAGGGCGAGACCCCACTGGACGGACTGTGCGTGCAGGCTGAACCGCTGTACGCGGCCCGGCAGCATGACGCACTCGATGCCGCCGGGACAGTACTGGGCGACGGTCGGCGGCTCCAACTCGAGGGAGCAGCCGGAATCGCCCGGCAGATCAGTAGCCCGGATGAGGCCGAACGTGCAGCACACGCGCTGCTCGGCCTACTGGACCGCCTGGCCGCGCCACGCTACGAGAGCCTGAACAGACTGATCCTGACCCCCACCGAGTCCCAGATGTCGGACCCGGTGTCCGCCACCAGGGCACTGACCGGAGCAAGGCTGCTGGCAGACACCGCACCACGCGTCGCTGAGTGATCCACCAATGGGCTCACCGTTCAACAGTTCAATGTGGTGGCCCGGATCGGCGCTGGGCTGCGCCGCCGCCGATACACGGTGCATGGCGCGACGCAGCCCTGAGCGGAAGGCCGGTGTCAGATGGCCGCGACGGGCCAAGCGGTGTTGACCCCGGATGCGTCCTTACCGGTCCTCTCCAGATACTGCGCGAAGTCACGTTGACGAGCCTCATGCCAGTGCGCCTGCTGCGCGTTGACCTCGCGCCAATCCGCTGCTGCCAGATCGGGGAGATTGCCGAGGAACTTCCACGCGAGGCGGGCGGCGGCGAGAGCATCCGCAGATGCTTCATGGGCATCCTCCAAACGCACCCCGTGGAATTCACACACGGCGCCGAGGGTGCGCTTGCCCTTGCGGTACGGATCCGCTGCGCGGTCGATGACGAACGGGTCGACGACAGGGCCCGTCACTTCGAAAGAGGGATCCCATCTGCGAAGGATCGTCAGGTCGAAACTCGCATTGAACACGACCAGCGCGCGTCCCTCCCGCCAGCCCGCGCGGATACCCTCCACGGTCTCGGCGATCACCTCGGCATGGGGCCGACCATTGGCCCGGGCGTGCTCCGTGGTGATCCCGTGGACCTCGGTGGCGCCGGCGGGGATCTCGATACCCGGATCAGCGAGCCAGCTCTGATCCTGCTTCCGGGCGCCGTCGACGGCCAGAAGCGCGGAGGTGACGACGTGGGCGGTACGCGGATCGGGGCCGGTCGTCTCGAGATCGAAAGCGAGCAGACGATTGCGGTCGATGGTGACGGAGGACTGGATATCGGTTGTCATGCTCACACCGTAGGGCAGTGGTCCGACAGTCAGGTTGCGGTCGGGTCTAGCCTGTTGACGTGAGTGAACCGATCGAGAGCAGTGAGCCCATCGGCACGGCGGACATCCCGCCCGAGATCCGACACGCCTGGAACGATCTCGCCGAGACCGTGCGTGATCACCAGTTCCGCTATTACGTCAGGGACGCACCGATCGTCTCGGATGCGGAGTTCGACACCCTGTTCCGGGAACTCCAGGAACTCGAGGAACGACATCCGGGGCTGCGGGGACCGGACTCGCCGACCCAGCTCGTCGGCGGCGGGTTCTCCACCGACTTCGCGCCGGTCGAGCACCTCGAGCGGATGACGAGTCTGGACAACGTGTTCTCGGAGGAGGAGCTGCGGGAGTGGATCGCGTCCGCGGTGGAGCAGGCCAATGTCACCGAGGAGGAGTTGCCGTTCCTGTGCGAGGTCAAGATCGACGGCGTTGCGCTCGATCTCGTCTACCGCGACGGCAAACTCGTCAGCGCCGCCACCCGCGGCGACGGCCGTACCGGGGAGGACGTCACACTCAACGCCCGGACGATCGAGGACATCCCGGTGACGCTCACCGCGGCCGAAGGGCGTCCGGTGCCGACGCTGCTCGAGGTCAGGGGAGAAGTCTTCTTCCGGGTCGAGGATTTTGCCGACCTCAACGCCGGGCTGGTCGCCGAGGGCAAACCGCCGTTCGCGAACCCCCGCAACAGTGCGGCGGGATCGCTGCGGCAGAAGAATCCGGCGATCACAGCCCAGCGAAAGCTGCGTATGTATTGCCACGGACTCGGAGCAGTGGAGGGAGCCTCGTTCGACAGCCTGCATGACGTCTACCTCGCCCTCGCCGAATGGGGGCTGCCGGTCTCGCCCTACACCGCGCCCGCCACCGGTGCCGCGGAGGTGCTCGAGCGGGTTCGTTACTGGGGAGAGCATCGCAGTGACCCCGAGCACGAGATCGACGGGCTCGTGGTGAAGATCGACGACCGCGGGGTGCAGCGTCGGCTGGGCCAGACCTCGCGAGCGCCGAGGTGGGCGATCGCGTTCAAGTACCCGCCCGAGGAAGTGATGACGACGCTGCTCGACATCCGGGTCTCGGTCGGCCGTACCGGGAGGGTCACCCCGTTCGCCTATATGGAGCCCGTTCTCGTGGCCGGTTCGACGGTCTCGCTGGCCACGCTGCACAACCAGACCGAGGTGACGCGCAAGGGCGTCCTGATCGGGGACACCGTCGTGATCCGCAAGGCGGGCGACGTGATCCCGGAGGTGCTCGGCCCGGTGGTGGAGCGGCGGGACGGCACAGAGCGGGAGTTCGTGTTCCCCGAGCGGTGCCCGGAATGCGACACGGTGCTGGCACCGGCCAAGGAAGGTGATGCCGACTGGCGCTGCCCCAACCAGCGGTCGTGCCCGGCGCAGTTGCGGGAGCGACTGTTCTACCTCGCCTCCCGAAACGCGTTGGACATCGAGGCGCTCGGATACGAGGGAGCCTCGGACCTGCTGGCCAGTGGGGTGCTCGAGAACGAGGCCGGGCTGTTCGAGCTCACCGAGGCGGATCTGCTCCGGACCGACCTCTACACCCGTACGGTCAAGGCCACGCGAAAGCAGATCGACGAGGGCGCCGAGCCGGAGCGGATCGCGCTCAGCGAGAACGGCCGCAAATTGATTGCGAATCTGGCGACCGCGAGCGATCGCCCGCTGTGGCGGGTTCTGGTCGCGCTGTCGATCCGACACGTCGGCCCGACCGCGGCGAGAGCGCTCGCGACGCGCTTCCAGACAATGGGAGCGATCCGGGCGGCGACCGAGGAGGAATTGGCAGAGACCGACGGCGTGGGTGGCACTATCGCCGCGTCCGTCGTCGAGTGGTTTGACGTCGACTGGCATCGAGAGATCGTCGACCGCTGGACCGCCGCCGGGGTCTCGATGGCCGACGAGCGTGACGAGTCGGTGCCGCGCACCCTCGAGGGGTTGACGATCGTCGCGACGGGCTCGCTGGAAGGGTTCACCCGCGACGGGATCAAGGAAGCGATCATCTCCCGGGGCGGTAAGGCCTCGGGCTCGGTGTCCAAGAAAACCGACTACGTGGTGGTGGGGGACAACCCCGGATCCAAGGCGACCAAGGCCGAGGAATTGGGGCTGACCATCCTCGATGAAGCCGGCTTCGTCGAGTTGCTGGAGAACGGGCCGGCCGGGGATGACGACACCGATCAGGAGGAGACCGACGGGTGACGGCAGGGCATCCCGTGACGCAATTGGCGCAGTTTCCGTGGCCGCTGATCCTCGGAGGACTCCTCGGCCTGGTGCTGAGCCTTGCGGCCGTCCGGTGGGGCGCGCGACGGACCGCGAGTCAGGGCGTCGTGGTGCATCTGGCCGCCTCGCTGGCAGGGGCATCAGCGGGGGCATTCGCCGGTCTGGTGTGGATGTGGGTGGACCCGATGGCGCGGTCGTTCGCCTGCCTGTACGCCTGTCGGGAGGGCATGCAGTTCCTGTCGAACGAGCAGTTCCGCCAGATCACCCTCATGGCGGACCTGGCGTGGGTTCTACCGCTCATTGCCCTTGTGTCTGGTGCCGTGGCGCTGTGGGCATCGCGGCGTGACAGAAGACGTCCGGGCGGGGATCAGCCGGCCTGAAGCGTGCGGAGAATTCCGGTGAGGTAGCCGAGCCGGGCGATCTCCGAAGGCCGGAACGAGGGGCCACCGGGACGGCCCACCACGACGACGGTCCCGTCCATCAGTGGCGCAGCGGCGAGAGCGGTGTCCATCGCCGTCCAGGCCGCCGGCACGGTGTCGTCGTCGTCCCCGATCGCGATGGCCCGATCCAGGCCGCACAACGGCTCCACCCGCCCGGCCTCCGATGTCGGGGCGGACTCGCCACGCGCGACCACCTGGCAGGTCTCACCCGAGACGTCGACCACCAGGGCCCATCCGACACGCAACGCCGACGGCAGCTCGTCGGCGAGCAACTGGTTGGCCTCGGCACCAGCGCTGGCCACCGCATCGATCAGTTCGAGCTCACGGTGCGCGTCGAGGATGCCGCCGAACGGGCGGAGGGAATCGACCACCACTCCGTCCAGCCGCTCGGCCGCGGTGATGAGCGTGTCCGGGAAGGTGCCGTGGGGGACATTCACCACGATGTCGTCCACCGCGACCCCGTCGAAACGGTCCACCACGTCCAGGCTGATGATGTCCGCGCCCTCGGAACCGAGCTCCATCGCGAGGTGTCCGAGGCTTCCCGGGCGGTCGGGAAGGAGGACACGGAGCAGATATGACATGACGCCATTGTGCCGCACCGAGCCGGGCTGACTAGGCTGGGCCGGTACCGACCACGTCACCGAAAGGGGCAGGCACGTGACCTCGATCTCACGCGGGGACGTCGCCCATCTGGCCAGGCTCTCTCGCCTGGATCTGAGCGACTCCGAGCTGGATTCTTACGCACAGCAGCTCACCGACATCCTCGTCCACGTGCAGGCGGTGTCCGAGGTTGCCGCGGACGACGTCCCGGCGATGAGCCATCCCACCGCGATCAGCAATGTCTACCGCGACGACGTCGTGGCACCGGGGCTGAGCCCCGAGCAGGCGCTCGACCAGGCCCCGGCCTCGGACCAGCAGCGCTTTGAGGTTCCGCAGATCCTGGGAGAGGACGCATGACCGATCTGACCACCGCCACGGCCGCCGAGCTCGCAGGGCGGATCGCCGCCCGCGAGGTCTCCTCGGAAGAGGTCACCCGGGCGCACCTGGACCGGATCGCCGAGGTTGACGGCGAGATCAACGCCTACCTCCATGTCGGGGGAGACGAGGCGCTCGAGGCCGCCCGGGCCGTCGACGCCCGGCTGGCCGGTGGCGAGGAGCTCGGCCCGTTGGCCGGAGTGCCGGTCGCGCTCAAGGACGTGTTCACCACGACCGACGCCCCGACAACGTGCGCGTCCAAGATGCTCGACGGATACATGTCACCGTACGACGCGACGGTCACCTCGCGGCTGCGCGCCGCGGGCATTCCGATCCTCGGCAAGACGAACCTGGACGAGTTCGCGATGGGCTCCTCCACCGAGAACTCCGCGTACGGCCCCACCAAGAACCCCTGGGACCACACCCGCACGCCCGGCGGATCCGGCGGCGGTTCGGCCGCAGCACTGGCGTCCCACCAGGCGCCGCTCGCTGTCGGCACGGACACCGGCGGCTCCATCCGGCAGCCCGCCGCGCTCACCGCGACCGTCGGGGTCAAGCCCACCTACGGCACGGTCTCCAGGCACGGGCTGGTCGCCTCCGCCTCGTCGCTGGACCAGGGCGGACCCTGCGCCCGGACGGTCGAGGACGCGGCCCTGCTGCACCAGGTGATCGCCGGACATGATCCGAGCGACTCGACGAGCCTGAACGTGGCCATCGACGACATGGTGGCGGCGGCCCGCGAGGGCGCACGCGGCGACCTCAAGGGAGTGCGCGTCGGCGTGGTCCGTGAGCTCGGCGGCGAGGGCTACCAGGCCGGCGTCGAGGCGGCGTTCCAGTCCGCGGTGGAGACCCTGCGCGGTCTCGGAGCCGAGGTCGTGGAGGTCTCGTGCCCCAACTTCCAGTACGCCCTGCCCGCCTACTACCTCATCCTGCCGTCCGAGGTCTCCAGTAACCTCGCGCGATTCGACGCCATGCGCTACGGACTGCGCACCGGTGACGGATCCGCGGACCAGGTGATGGCCGCCAGCCGCGCGGAGGGCCTCGGCCCCGAGGTCAAGCGACGGATCATGCTCGGCACCTACGCCCTGTCGGCTGGCTACTACGACGCCTTCTACGGTCAGGCGCAGAAGATCCGGACGCTCATCGCCCGCGATTTCGACGCGGCCTACGAGAAGGTCGACGTCCTGGTCTCGCCCACCACGCCCACCACCGCGTTCCCGCTCGGGGACAAGGTGTCGGACCCGGTCGCGATGTACAAGTTCGACCTGTGCACGCTGCCGCTGAACCTGGCGGGCCACTGCGGCATGTCTGTGCCGACCGGTCTCGTCGACGGCCTGCCGACCGGAATGCAGATCATGGCCCCGGCCCTGGCCGACGAGCGTCTGTACCGGGTCGGTGCGGCGTTCGAGGCCGCGAGGGGTGCGATCGCGTGACCGTGGTCCCCGAGCGGGACGCATGGAAGGCCCTCGCGGCCCTGGTCATCGGGTTCTTCATGATCCTGGTCGACCAGACGATCGTCGCGGTGGCCACCGAGTCCTTCGTCACGGGGCTCGGCGCCACCACGAACCAGGTCATCTGGGTCACCAGCGCCTACCTGCTCGCGTATGTGGTCCCCCTGCTGTTCACCGGACGGCTGGGGGACCAGATCGGCCCGCGCACGGTGGCCATCGCGGGGCTGGTGGTCTTCACCGGGGCCTCACTCTGGTGCGGTCTCGCGCCCGATATCGAGGCCCTCATCGTGGCGAGGGTCTTCCAGGGCATCGGTGCCGCGCTGCTGACACCACAGTCGCTCAGCGTCATCACCCGCGTGTTCGCGCCCGCCCGCCGCGGCGCCGCGATGGGGGCGTGGGGAGCGGTCGCGGGAATCGCGTCCGTGGTCGGGCCGATCCTCGGCGGAGTGCTCATCGACCTGTTCGACTGGCGCTGGATCTTCTTCGTCAACATCCCCTTCGGAATCCTCGCCGTGATCCTGGTGTGGCTGTGGGTGCCCGAGTTGGGAACGCGGTCCCACTCCTACGACATACCGGGAATCCTGATGTCGGCGGTGGGGATGTTCCTGCTGGTGTTCGGCATCCAGCAAGGCGAGTCCCACGGTTGGGGCGCCACGACCGGTGCGCTGATCGCGGCCGGACTGCTCGGCCTCGCGGTGTTCCTGTGGTGGCAGTCGCGGATCCGCACCGAGCCGCTGGTGCCTCTACGGCTGTTCCGGGACCGCAACTTCTCGATCGGCAACTTCGGTGTCTCCACGATCGGGTTCGTCACGGCCGGCACCATGGTCCCGCTGATGTTCTATCTGCAGGGCGTCAAGGGACTGTCGCCCACCCAGGCCGGCCTCATGCTGTTGCCGATGGCGGTGGTGGCGGGGATCCTCGCGCCCGTCGTGGGCGGGCTCTCCGATCGCCTCGACCCGCGCATCTTCACCGGGGTCGGCTACTTCTCGTACGCGATCTCGATGTTCTGGCTTGCGCTGGGCATGGATTCCCAGTCCTCGATCCCGATGCTGCTCGGCCCCATCGCCCTGATGGGGGTGGCCAACGGGTGCGTCTGGGCGCCCACGTCCTCCACCGCGATGCGCAGGTTGGACCTGGAGTCGGCGGGTGCCGGATCGGGTGTCTACAACACGACGCGTCAGGTCGGTGCGGTGCTCGGGTCCGCGGCGATCGGCGCCCTGATGCAGGCCCGCCTCGTCGCCCACGGGGACGTCGGTCAGGCGGTCGCGGACTCGATGTTCCTGCCCGCGGTCGTGGTCCTGTTGGGCGGTCTGGCCACGATGTGGTTCCGAACGGGTGGGCCGGTCGATGGACAGGCCGGTGAACAGTCGGTGAGCACGGCGCGGTGACCCCGGTTCGTCCCTAGACTGCTGGGGAACCGAGAGGAGCTCCACGTGCGAATTGGCGTGCTCACCGCCGGCGGCGACTGCCCCGGACTCAACGCTGTGATCCGGGCGCTGGTCCGGACCGCTCACTCCGAGTACGACTCGCCGGTCCTGGGTTTCCAGGACGGGTGGTCCGGGCTGGTGGATGATCGTGCGGTCCCGTTGTACGACGACGAGGAGATCGACCGCCTGCTGCTGCGCGGTGGCACCGTGCTCGGAACGGGGCGTCTCAACCCGGATATCCTCACGGCCAGTCTGCCGGAGATCCGGCAGACGATCTCTCGGCACTCTCTCGACGCGTTGGTCGCCATCGGTGGCGACGGAACCCTCAAGGCCGCCCGGTGGCTCACCGAGAACGGCATCCCGGTGGTGGGGGTGCCCAAGACCATCGACAACGACGTGGGCGGGACCGACTACACCTTCGGGTTCGACACCGCGGTGTCGATCGCCTCGGACGCGATCGACCGACTGCACACCACTGCGGAGTCCCATGAGCGCGTGATGCTCGTGGAGGTCATGGGCCGACACGCGGGGTGGATCGCGCTGCATGCCGGGCTGGCGTCCGGGGCCCACATGATCGTCATCCCCGAGGTCCCGTTCGACATCGATTACGTCTGCAAGGTCATGAGGCGCCGGTTCCAGATGGGCGAGGCCTACGGGATCTGCGTGGTGGCCGAGGGCGCCACCCCCATTGAGGGTTCCGGGATGACGCTCCGCGAGGGCGGCATCGATCAGTTCGGTCATCAGGTCTTCACCGGGGTCGCCGACCAGATGGCGGCCGCGATCACCGAACGGATGGACCGGGACGTGCGCACGACCGTGCTCGGGCACATCCAGCGTGGTGGCACACCCACCGCGTATGACCGGGTCCTGGCGACCCGGTTCGGTGTCCACGCGGCGCACGCCGTCCACCGCGGTGACTTCGGTCAGATCGTGGCCCTGCGGGGCGAGTCGATCGCGATGGTGCCGGTAGAGGAGGCGGTGGCCGTTCTCAAGACCGTTCCCGAGGACCGCTACCGCGAGGCCGCCTGCCTCTTCGGCTAGATTGTTGCGCATGGAGTTCACCGAGGTCGTGTCACGTTTCGATCCCGTCATGGGTATGGAGGTGCACGTCGAGCTGCACACCGCCACCAAGATGTTCTGCGGTTGTCCGACCGCATTCGGGGCTGAGCCCAACACGCAGGTGTGTCCGGTGTGCATCGGCCTGCCCGGCGCCCTGCCCGTCGTCAACCGCCAGGCGGTCGAGTGGGCGATCAAGATCGGTCTGGCGCTGAACTGCTCGATCGCCCCGCACAGTCGCTTCGCCCGGAAGAACTACTTCTACCCGGACCAGCCGAAGAACTACCAGATCTCGCAGTACGACGAGCCGATCGCGCACGACGGCTACCTGGACGTCGAGCTCGAGGACGGTACGACCTGGCGGGTCGACATCGAGCGTGCCCATATGGAGGAGGACACCGGCAAGTCCACCCACGTGGGGTCGGCGTCGGGTCGGATCCACGGCGCCACCCACTCGCTGCTGGACTTCAACCGGGCCGGCGTGCCGCTGATCGAGATCGTCTCCAAGCCGATCGTCGGCGCGGGGGAGCGGGCACCCGAGATCGCCCGCGCCTACGTCTCCGCACTCCGCGACCTGCTCAAGAGCCTCGACGTGTCCGACGTCCGCATGGACCAGGGGTCGATGCGGTGCGACGCGAACGTCTCACTCATGCCCAAGGGCACCACCGAGTTCGGCACGCGCACCGAGACGAAGAACGTCAACTCCCTCAAGAGCGTCGAGGTGGCCGTCCGGTACGAGATGTGCCGCCAGGCCGACGTGCTCACCGAGGGCGGCGAGGTCGTGCTGGAGACCCGCCATTTCCAGGAGGGCGACGGCACCACCACCGCCGGACGCCCCAAGGAGTCCGCCGAGGACTACCGCTACTTCCCGGACCCGGACCTGGCCCCCGTCGAGCCGTCGGAGGACCTCGTCGAGCAGATCCGTGCGGACCTGCCCGAGTTGCCGTGGGTCCGCCGTGCGCGGGTCCAGGCGGAGTGGGGAGTCTCCGATGAGGAGATGCGGGACCTCGTCAACGCCGGTGCCCTGGACCTGATCCTGGCGACCGTCGATGCCGGCGCCTCACCGACCGAGGCGCGGTCCTGGTGGGTGTCTTACCTGTCCCAGCAGGCAAACAAGCGGGGGGTCGAGCTGTCGGCACTCCAGATCACCCCGGCGCAGGTGGCCCGGGTGATCGAGCTGGTCTCCGAGGGCAAGCTCACCAACAAGCTCGGCCGGCAGGTCGTCGACGCCGTCCTCGACGGCGAGGGCGAGCCCGATCAGATCGTCGCGGACAAGGGCCTCGAGGTGGTCCGCGACGACTCGGCCCTCCAGGCGGCCGTCGACGAGGCGCTCGCGGCGCAGCCGGATATCGCGGACAAGATCCGCTCCGGCAAGGTCCAGGCCGCCGGCGCGATCGTCGGTGCGGTCATGAAGGCCACGCGCGGCCAGGCCGACCCGGCCCGCGTCAAGGAACTGGTCATCGCCGCCTGCAGCTAGGGCGAACCGCACGTCCAGCGTGTCGCGGTCGTCCACCGCGCACTCTCGCAGGACGTGCCTGTGGCGCACACCGCCAGCGGGGCGAAAGCCAACCGGCCGGGTCCATGAGGGCCCGGCCGGCGTCGTTGTCGTCGTCGTAAAATCTCTCTCCCGCGCCGACCCCGGGCCACCTCCCGGCTACATCCGGGCGTCCCCACCGCCACCGGACTGCGGCAGGATCACCGCGCGGTCATCGGTGGGCACCGGCGTGCCGCCCATCTTGTTGGTGGTCCCGGCGAGCAGGATCCCGTCGCCGATCGCGGTGAGCCCCGTCAACCGGCCGTACTCACCCTCGGCGAGCGACTCCGGCTGCCCGGTGGCGGCCCCGCCGGAGGTCTGGACCGTATCGACGCGCTCGGCGTCCGGAAGGGCGATCGACAGCGTGCCCTCGGCGGCCGCACAGCCGCCCGCCTGACGCTGATCCGGCCACGTCCACACGACGCGATCAGGCGTGCGCAGCGCCGCGCCGCGGTCCGAGACGGTGGACAGGAACACCTCGTCCGCATGGGTGCACACCGCCGTCACCCGGCCCAGCCCCGTGGCCAGCACCTCGGGGTTCTCGGCGCGGCCGATGCCCGTGAAACCAGGGAACCGCACCAGCTCGTCCCCGGCCGCCACCGTGAGGACCTTGTCGACGAACGCCAGACCGCCGGACTCCGCCGGCGGGAGCTCGGCCACCGTCCGCGGCGTGTCCCCGCGCGCGAGACGCTCGACGCGGGTCGGACCGTCGCCCACGACCAGCAGGTACACCAGGCGATCCTCCGCGTAGTCCGGTGACGGCGTCACCGCGGCGACCCGGCCGCCACGCGGGTCGACCCGCCCGAACTCCTCCGGCTCGGTCTCCGGCGCGACGATCTTGATCCCACCCGTGGATTCGGCCACCAGGGCCTTGTCCCCGATGGACGCGACCGACACGGCCGGCTCCAGGCAGGTCGCGATGACCGCAGGATCCGGATCGACACACGGGCCCGTCTCGGGTTCAGGGGCGGGCGACTGCGAACCGGACGTGGGCGGCGGCATCTGTGAGCTCGGCGGTGGCGACGGCGGGGGCGCCCCCTGCCCCGGACCCGGAGCGGGGGTGAACGGATCGTCCAGCCGGTCATCGAATCTCGCGCAGCCGGACACCACCAGCACCAGTGCGAGAAGCAGCGAGATCGATCTCATGCCGACTAGAGTACGGCCCGCCGTGTCCTCGGTGCGCGCGTGGCGGGCTGCGCCTACAGTCGATTCGTGACTTCCTCAAAGCCCGGAGATGACGCCCGTACCGAGATCATCCACGACGTCGACTACCCGTTGGACGTCCCCGCCGCGTCGGGGTCGTCCTCCGGGGACGCGGCGACCACGGCGTTCCCCGCGGCGACGTCGGCCACCACGGCGTTCCCCGCCGCAGGCGGTACGGACTACTCGCAGTTCGCCGAGTCCGGCGGGTACGACATGTCGACGCCGCTGCCCTTCGGTGAGGAGCCCACCACGATCGCGCCTGGCCCGCGCGATGAGATCGGCAGGCGCGGAACCACCGACCTGGGCCTGTTCATCCTGCGCGTGACCGTGGGCGTGCTGCTCACCCTGCGGGGTCTGCAGAAGCTGTTCGGACTGTTCAACGGGCCCGGCATCGACGGGATGACGGCGACGCTGACCGAGGCCGGGTTTGAGCAGGCGCGACTGCTGGCGATCGCCGGCGGTGCGGTCGAGCTGGTGGGCGGGATCATGCTCGTGGTCGGCCTCGCCACCCCGATGGCCGTGGCGGGCCTGCTCGGCCTCGTCGGGCTCATCATCGCCATCACCATGACCGGGAGCGAGCCGGTGCCGCTGCTCGGCGAGACCACGCGAGGCCTGGAAGCGTCGGTCCTCTATGCAGCCGCCCTGCTCGCCCTGCTGTTCACCGGGCCCGGACGGTGGGCCCTGGACCGCAAGTGGGGATGGTCGCATCGGCCGCGGTTCAGCGGAATCATCTGGCTGGTGATCGTGGCCGTGATCGTCGGACTGGTCTGGTACTTCCTCAACGGCACCAACCCGCTGACCTCGAGTGGCAACAGCGCCCCGGTCACCGCGGGCTGATCGCGCTGCGGTGACCGGGGCGACCCGGGACTGCTGGTAGTGCCGGGAACCGCGTCCCCGGCCCGACGTTTCTAGTCCGGAAGGATGCGGACGGCGCCCTTGTCGGCCGAGGAGGCCATCGAGGCGTAGGCGCGCAGCGCCGTGGAGACCTGGCGGTCACGCTTCACCGGGCGCCAGGGGAGGGCGCCCTTGTCCTGACGACGACGAGACAGCTCCTCGTCGCTGACATCGACCGAGATCGACCGCGTCTCCACGTCGATCGTCACGATGTCCCCGTCGCGCACCAGCCCGATGGGGCCACCCGCGGCGGCTTCGGGGGCGATGTGCCCGATGGACAGGCCCGAGGAGCCGCCGGAGAAGCGGCCGTCCGTGATGAGCGCGCACTTGGTGCCGAGGCCCGCGCCCTTGATGAATGCGGTCGGGTGGAGCATCTCCTGCATCCCCGGACCGCCCGCCGGACCCTCGTAGAGCACCACCAGGACCTCGCCCGGTTGCAGCTGCTTGCCCAGGATGGCCGACACGGCCTCCTCCTGGGACTCGACGACCCGCGCCGGGCCGGAGAAGTGGAAGTTCTCCTCGGACACACCCGCCGTCTTGAAGACGGAGCCGTTGGGGGCGATGTTGCCGCGCAGCACCGCCAGGCCGCCCTCCTCGGTGGCCGGATGCTCCACCGAGTGGATGCAGCCGTTCTCGGAGTCGGTGTCCAGAGACGCCCAGCGATTGTCGGTCGAGAACGGCTCGATGGTGCGAACGCCGCCCGGCGCCGCGTGGAACAGTTCGATGGCCTTCTCGGTGGCTGTGCCGCTACGGATGTCCCAGTCGGCGATGTACTGCTCGAGGTTCGGCGAATGCACCGAGTGGACATCCGTGTCCAGGAGCCCGCCGCGGTAGAGCTCGCCGAGGATCGCCGGGATGCCGCCGGCGCGGTGGACGTGCTCCATGTAGAAGTCGGAGTTGGGGGCGACCTTCGCCAGGCACGGGACGCGGCGGGAGATCTCCTCGATGTCGTGGAGATCGAAGTCGACCTCGCCCTCCTGGGCGGCGGCCAGGATGTGCAGGACCGTGTTGGTCGAGCCGCCCATCGCGACGTCCAGTGCCATCGCGTTGTTGAACGCCGACTTGGTGGCCACCGAGCGCGGCAGCACCGAGTCGTCGTCGTCGCGGTAGTAGCGCGTGCACAGGTCGACGATCAGTCGACCCGCCTCGGCGAACAGCTCACGCCGGGCGCTGTGGGTGGCCAAGGTCGACCCGTTGCCGGGCAACGACAGGCCCAGGGCCTCGGTGAGACAGTTCATGGAATTGGCGGTGAACATGCCCGAACACGAGCCACAGGTGGGGCAGGCGGACCGTTCGATCGCATCGAGATTCTCGTCGTCGATGGCCGAGTTCGCCGAGGCGGAAATCGCGGTGATGAGGTCGGATCCGGCCCTGACCACACCGTCGACGACCACGGAGAAGCCCGATTCCATGGGGCCACCGGAGACGAACACCGTGGGGATGTTCAGGCGCATCGCCGCATTGAGCATGCCCGGTGTGATCTTGTCGCAGTTGGAAATACACACCAGCGCGTCTGCGGTGTGGGCATTGACCATGTACTCCACCGAGTCGGCGATGATCTCTCGGCTCGGCAGGGAATAGAGCATGCCGGCGTGGCCCATCGCGATCCCGTCGTCCACGGCGATCGTGTGGAACTCGCGGGCGACGCCCCCGGCCTCGGCGATCTGCTCGGCGACGATCTCGCCGACGTTCTTCAGGTGCACGTGGCCGGGCACGAACTGGGTGTAGGAGTTGGCGATCGCGATGATCGGCTTACCGAAGTCCGAGTCCGTCATGCCGGTTGCGCGCCACAGGGCGCGAGCACCTGCAGCGTTGCGTCCGGCGGTACTGGTTCGTGACCTCAGGGGCGGCATGTGACCTCGATCCGGTTCGGTGACGTGAGTCGGCGTCAACTGAATGTGGCTGCGGCGCTCGACTCTGGCGAGGGGGAATTCGCGCCGTGGCCACTACACGATACGCCCCGGTACGGGGTTACTCTTCTCACGGTCGACCCTTCGGCCGGCACGTGAAGAGAAGGAATGGGGATCCGCATGACTGATTCCGGGCACACCTCAGGACACACCGGCGGCGTGCGTGAGTTCGCCTCGCACTCCGCGGGCGCAATCGTCGTGGTTTGTGGGCTGTTCTTCCTGCTGGCGTTCATGTACCTGGGCGGTACAGCCGACCCGCAGTCGCATGCTCGTCACGTCCCGGTCGCCGTGGTGAACGAGGACGAGGGCGCCACTCTGCAGACCCCGGTCGGGCCACGCAATCTCGACGTGGGGACGCAGATCACCGCCGGCCTGTTGCAGGGCAATGACTGGGGCAAGCTCAGGTTGCATGTCGTTGATGCACAGGAGGCGGATGACGGGCTGAAGGACGGTTCGTTCTTCGGTGCCGTGCGGATCCCACCGGAGCTGAGTCAGCAGGTGGTCGATCTCGTCGAGGCCGCGGCTACTGAGGAGGGGGAGTCCGGTGAACCCCCGGCCCGGGCGGCGGTCACCCTGCAGTACTCGCCCCGGGTCTCGATCGTGTCCGGCCAGGTCATGAACACGGTCGCCGATCGATTGCAGGACTCTCTCCACGAGAACATGGGGGCCCGGCTCGTCGACGATTCGTCGTTGCTGGCCGAGGCGGAGGGGCGGACCATCGGTGCCGCGGCCACCCTGGCGCTGCAGTACCCGGTGCAGGTCGACGTGGTGGAGTGGAATCCGCTCCCGGACGGGGTGTCCAACGCCTCGCTGCCGATGTTCTACGCGTTGATCGTGATCCTCGCCGGGTTCACGGGAGCCATGATCATCCACAATCTCCTGGATGCCCGCCTGGGCTTCATCCCATTGGAGATCGGTCCGCTCGCCCTCCACGTCCACGTCGCACCGTTCGGGCGATTGCAGACCCTGCTGCGGAAATGGGTCGTGACCGTGATCACGGCGCCACTGGTTTCGGTGTTGTGTCTGTGGGTCGCGGACATCATCGGGATGACGGGCTACGACGCCTGGCACATGTTCTGGTTCTCGAGCCTGGTGATCGTGTCGGTGGGCGTGTGTGCCCACTCGATCCTCGCGGCCATCGGCAACGCGGGGTTGTTGGTCAATCTGGTGCTGTTCGTGGTGCTGGGTATCCCGACCTCCGGCGGAGCCACGCCCACCCAGATGCTCCCGCAGGTGTTCGTGTGGATCGGCTCCTTCCAGCCGATGCACCAGGCATACCTCGGACTGCGATCGATCATGTTCTTCGGATCGAGTTGGGACGCCGGACTCGGTCATGCCGTCTGGGTGCTCGTCGGATGGTGCGTGGCCGGGCTTGTGCTGGGCGTGGCGGTCACCTTGCTGTACGAGCGGATGGGACTACGACGACAAGCGGTGGTCGATCGGGTGCCCGCCAATCAGGGCGTGAGCAGTGGCCTGCCGCTGCGAAATGGTTCCCGGGTGCGTCGCGGCGAAGGCGGATCAGTCGTCGCCGGGGGCCGGGGCGCTGTAGGGGTCGCGGATCCGTCCGTCGCTGGCACGGGAGAGTCGGGGCAGGTCGTGGAACGAGACGCCGCCCATCGGGAGTGAATCGTCGTCGACCGTGACAAGGCGGGCGAACCCCTTCTTGGGGAACATCACACCCTTGACCTGATCCCACGGGATGGTCCGCCGGTAGCGCCAGGTCGACACACGGACGCCTTCCTCGTCGAGCCTGGTCGACGTCCGTGCGACCCACCAGCCGAAGGCGAGGGGGAGCAGGATCAGCCAGCCGAGCGCGAGCGGATAGGTGGTGACCGGCCAGGCGATCGCCAGGAGGAACACCAGGATGACGATGTACGACATGGGGTTGACCCGAAATAGTGCCCGGTCGCGGGGGGTGGACTCCGGAAGGGGGGCTCTGAATGACGCGCTCATGATGCCCGCCAGTCTCTCATGGTCCACATAGTGGGATTAGGTTTCCACGAATTGACGCTGCGGCCGACGTCCCCCTAATGTTGTCCGCATGACAACACGGAACGGTCTCGTACTCGGCCGGCGCGTCGGCGCCTGAGCCGTCACCTGGCTTCTCGACGACGCGCACCCTCGCCGGCCCCATGGCCGTCGGGGGTTTTTTGTTGCCGGGTACCCGCGGACCGACCGGACCGCGGAGGGCGACAAACCACTGCTCCACGACCAGCATGAAGGATAGTTGAAGTGAGCGCACCAACGGCACAGCCCGGACCACGTCCGGGTGCAGAGCAGAAGACCCGGTCGGTGGTCCCTGAGCGGATGACCGGAGCACAGGCGGTTGTCCGGTCTCTTGAGGAGATCGGCACCGAGGTGGTCTTCGGCATTCCCGGCGGAGCCATCCTGCCGGTCTACGACCCGCTGTACGACTCGGCGAAGGTCCGGCACGTTCTCGTGCGTCATGAACAGGGCGCTGGTCACGCGGCGACGGGTTATGCCCAGGCCACCGGCAAGGTCGGTGTCTGCATGGCCACCTCCGGCCCCGGCGCGACCAACCTGGTCACGCCCCTGGCCGACGCGCAGATGGACTCGGTCCCGATCGTTGCCATCACCGGTCAGGTCGGCACGGCGCTCATCGGAACGGACGGCTTCCAGGAAGCCGACATCTCCGGCATCACCATGCCGATCACCAAGCACAATTTCCTGGTCTCCCACGGCGATGACATCCCACGGATGATCGCCGAGGCCTTCCACATCGCACAGTCCGGTCGTCCGGGTGCGGTGCTCGTGGACATCCCCAAGGACGTCCTGCAGGGCGAGATGACGTTCTCGTGGCCGCCGGAGATGAAGCTGCCCGGCTACCGTCCGGTCACCAAGCCGCACGGCAAGCAGATCCGCGAGGCCGCCCGGATGATCGACAAGGCCGAGCGCCCGGTGCTCTACGTCGGTGGCGGCGTGATCAAGGCCGACGCCTCCGCGGAACTGATGGAGCTGGCAGAGCTCACGGGTATCCCCGTGGTCACCACCCTCATGGCGCGGGGAGCGTTCCCCGATTCGCACCGTCTCCACTACGGCATGCCCGGCATGCACGGCGCCGTCGCGGCGGTCGCCGCACTGCAGCGTTCCGACCTGCTCATCACCCTGGGCGCACGGTTCGATGACCGTGTGACCGGACGGCTGGACTCCTTCGCCCCCGATGCGAAGGTCATCCACGCGGACATCGACCCGGCCGAGATCGGCAAGAACAGGGCCGTGGACGTGCCGATCGTCGGTGACATCAGGGAGGTCCTCGTCGAGCTGGTGGCCACGCTCCGTGGCGACAGTGACTCGGGTTCCCTGAGCGCGCCCGCGGCCTGGGTGTCGCAGCTGGACGAGATCCGCGACGAATACCCGCTGGGTTACGGCCCGCAGTCCGACGGGTCCCTGTCGCCCGAGTACGTCATCGAACGACTCAGCGCCGCAGCCGGACCCGACGCCATCTACTGTGCTGGCGTCGGCCAGCACCAGATGTGGGCGGCACAGTTCGTCCAGTACGAGAAGCCGCGCACGTGGCTCAACTCGGGCGGACTCGGGACGATGGGCTACTCGGTCCCCGCCGCGATGGGCGCCAAGTTCGGTCGTCCCGACGCCGAGGTGTGGTCGATCGATGGTGACGGCTGCTTCCAGATGACCAACCAAGAGCTCGCCACCTGTGCGATCGAGGGTGCGCCCATCAAGGTCGCCCTGATCAACAACGGCAACCTCGGCATGGTCCGGCAGTGGCAGACACTGTTCTACGAGGAGCGGTACTCGCAGACCGACCTGTCGACGCACTCGCTGCACATCCCGGACTTCGTCAAGCTCGGCGAGGCCCTCGGGTGCGTGGCGCTCCGCTGCGAGCGCGCCGAGGACGTCGACGACGTGATCGCCCAGGCACGCGCGATCAACGACCGCCCGGTCCTCATCGACTTCATCGTGGGCAAGGACGCCCAGGTGTGGCCGATGGTCGCAGCCGGCACGTCCAACGACGAGATCATGGCGGCCCGGGACATCCGGCCGCTGTTCGACGACGAAGACTCCGCGGCCGACGAGCCCGCGGAAATCCACGAGGCGACCGAGCGGATCGATGCCGCGGTGCTCGCCGCCCAGGAGGAGGACCAGTGACCGCTCGCTCCCACACCCTGAGCGTTCTGGTGGAGGACAAGCCGGGCGTGCTCGCACGCGTGGCATCCCTGTTCTCCCGGCGCGGATTTAACATCGAGTCGCTCGCCGTCGGCCCGACCGAGACCGACGGCCTGTCGCGGATGACGATCGTCGTCAACGTCGAGGACTTCCCGCTCGAGCAGGTGACCAAGCAGCTCAACAAGCTCGTCAACGTCATCAAGATCGTCGAGCAGGACCCGGGCGGTTCGGTGTCCCGCGAGCTCACCCTCATCAAGGTCCGCGCCGACGCGACCAACCGCGGCCAGATCGTGGAGATCGCGAGCCTGTTCCGCGCCCACGTCGTCGACGTGGCGCCGGAGTCGGTCATCCTCGAGGCCACCGGCACGCCGGACAAGCTCGACGCGCTCCTGCGCATGCTCGACGGCTACGGTATCCGCGAGATCGTGCAGTCCGGCATGGTCGCGCTGGGACGCGGCCCCAAGTCCATTACCACCACTCGATAGTCTCGACTTCTGACTACCACTCTCTAGAAGGGAATCCACCATGGCAGTGGAGATGTTCTACGACGACGCGGCTGACCTGTCGCTCATCCAGGGCCGCAAGGTCGCCGTCATCGGATACGGCTCGCAGGGCCACGCGCACTCGCTGAGCCTGCGCGACTCCGGTGTCGAGGTCGCCATCGGCCTGCGCGAGGGCTCAAAGTCCCGCGCCAAGGCCGAGGAGGCCGGTCTCAAGGTCATGACCGCTGCGGAGGCCGCCAAGTGGGCCGACGTGATCATGCTGCTCGCCCCCGACACCTCGCAGGCGAAGATCTTCACCGAGGACATCGAGCCCAACCTGAACGACGGCGACGCGCTGTTCTTCGGCCACGGCCTGAACATCCACTTCGACCTGATCAAGCCGGCGGACAACATCACGATCGCGATGGTCGCGCCCAAGGGCCCCGGCCACCTGGTGCGTCGTCAGTTCGTCGACGGCAAGGGCGTCCCGGCGCTCATCGCCGTCGAGCAGGACCCGAAGGGTGAGGGCGAGGCCCTCGCGCTGTCCTACGCCAAGGCCATCGGCGGCACCCGCGCCGGCGTCATCAAGACCACCTTCAAGGACGAGACCGAGACCGACCTGTTCGGTGAGCAGGCCGTGCTCTGCGGCGGCACCGAGGAGCTCGTCAAGACGGGCTTCGAGGTCATGGTCGAGGCCGGCTACGAGCCCGAGCTCGCCTACTTCGAGGTGCTCCACGAGCTCAAGCTCATCGTTGACCTCATGTATGAGGGTGGCATCGCCCGCATGAACTACTCGGTGTCCGACACCGCCGAGTTCGGCGGCTACCTCTCCGGCCCGCGCGTCATCGACGCCGGTACCAAGGAGCGCATGAAGGAGATCCTCGCCGACATCCAGAACGGCGAGTTCACCAAGCGTCTCGTGGCCAACGTCGAGGGCGGGAACAAGGAGCTCGAGGGCCTGCGCAAGGAGAACGCCGAGCACCCGATCGAGGTCACCGGCCAGAAGCTCCGCGACCTCATGAGCTGGGTGGATCGTCCCATTACGGAGACCGCCTGAGTGTTGCCGGGGCAATCCCGGTGAGCGCCCTGTAGCGTGCATCGGGATTCAGATCCCGAGTGCTTGGAGGACCGCCGTGCGTCACATCAACCGAGGTGTGGGTGCGGCGGTCCTCGCCATTTCCCTGGCGGCCTCCCTGGTCGCGTGCGCGTCGGACGGATCCGGCGACGCCGCGGGGGTCGAGGTGACCGAGGCCCAGGGGCCGAAGGTCGCCGAGGACGCGGACGGGACCGGGGTGGAGACCTCGGAGTTGTTGCTGGAGTCCGCGCCGGTGGTCGTCGTCGCCGCCCCCGACGCCGAGGCGCAGGCGCGTGGCGCCTCGGTCGCCGTCGGGCTGCGCGCGCCCATGTTCACCGCCGTTCCGGGCGGGGACGAGGAACTGGCCGAGGAGGTCACGCGGCTCGGCGCCGAGCGGGTGCTGCGGGTCGGCGAGGTGGGATTCGAGTACGACGACGGCGAGGTCGTCGACGCCCCGACGGAACGCTCCGACCTGGAGACGTTCACGGGCATTTCCTTCGCCGGTGAGGACGATATCGCCGAGTCACGGATCGACGACGTCACGGTGCACCAGAACCCAGGGTCGCCGCTACTGATGCGGTCAGGCGAGTCGTCGGTGTCCGACGAGGGAGACGGAGCAGACGGCGGCGAGAACGACGGAGCCGACGGTGCCTCGACAGATGTTGAGCCATTCGAGGTCGGCGCGCCCGCCTGGGAGGGCGACGACGCTCCGAGGGTTCTCGTTCACGACGACACCCCGGTCGCCTCTGTTGCCACCGCGGTGGCGACCGGCGCCGCGGTCACTCACCTCCGCGCACCTGACCCGCGAGTGGACGGCGGTTCGGTGGAGGCCGTGCGTGACGCGGAGGTGGTGTACGCGTTGGGCCCCGACTGGGGTGATGACGACCAGCTCGCGGAGCGGATCGAACTGGCCCGGACGGTGCCCGAGTTGCCCGGTGGCGGACAGTTGATGTTCCCGGGCCGGCGATTCGTGGCCGCCTACGGCTCCCCGTTCACGACGGCGCTGGGAATCCTCGGCGAGCAGGGGCCCGAGGAGAGCGTGGACCGGGTGGAGGAGCTGGTCGAGCAGTACCAGCCGCATTCCCCGGAGCCGGTCATCCCCGCGTTCGAGATCATCGGCACCGTCGCCGCCGGCGGCCCCGGCGACAACGGGATGTACACCAACGAGTGGGATCCGCAGGAGTTCGCCCCGCTGGTCGACGCGATCACCGACGCCGGCGGCTACGCCGTCATCGACCTCCAGCCGGGCAGGGCTGATCTGCTCGACCAGGCCAAGATCTTCGAGGAGATGCTCAAGCGCCCCGGGGTCGGCCTGGCACTTGACCCGGAGTGGAAGCTTCAGGACGGGCAGCAGCCCGGCGCCCAGATCGGGGCGGTGGACGCCGAGGAGATCAATCGCGTGATCGAGTGGCTCGCTGACCTGACCAAGGAATCCGGTGGGCCCCAGAAGCTGCTGATCCTGCACCAGTTCAGCACGGCGATGATCACGAACCGGGACCAGATCGACACCTCGCGTCCGGAGTTGGCCATCGCGCTCCACGCTGACGGCCACGGCACCCCGGATCTGAAGCTGGGGACCTGGGATCAGTTGCGTGCCGGCCTGTCGCCCGACATCTGGCTCGCGTGGAAGAACTTCTACGACGAGGACACCCCGACCTTCACGCCGGAGCAGACGATGGCGGTCGAGCCCCGGCCGTGGTTCGTCTCCTACCAGTGATCGATTCCCGGTAGATCTCAGGCGCCCGCCCGGGCGCGCAGGATCCGCTCGGAGACGTGCGCTCCGGCCATGCCGTGAACACCGGGGCCGGGCGGGGTTGACCCAGAGGCGTGCCACACGCCCGGGATGCCGGTGGCGAACGGATCCACCCGGGGGACGGGACGGGCGATCAGCCCTCGGAGGTCCACGCGTCCCGCAGCGATATCCCCGCCGACATAGTTGGCATTATGCGTGGACATCCGCGCCGCAGGAGTGCAGTGCGTCGCCACCACCACGTCGCGTATCCCCGGTGCGACCGCCTCCAGTGCCACGAGAACCTGTTCGGTCTGGTCCCGCTCGGAGAAGGCGGGGACGTGCGCGTAGGTCCACAGCGGCCTGCGTCCGTCGGGGGTGATACGTGAGGGGTCGGTGACCCAGGGCTGAGAGGCCAGGATCATCGGATCGTCGGCGTGGCGGCCGGCCGCCACCTCATGTTCCGCACGACGAATCCCCGCGGCGTCGCCACCGAGATGGACGGTGCCCGCATCCCGGAGTCGGGGATCGCGCCAGGGAACCGGACCAGACAAGACCAGATCGACCTTCGCCGCCGCGCCGCCCACGGGGGCGCGGACCAAGCGACGGGCACGGCGGGCGGTGGCCGGTGACGGACAGGACGCCAGCAGGACGGATCCGAGGCCTCGAGCGGAGGTGGTGAACACGACCTCGGGTGCGTCGAGTCGGGACAGATCGCCTACGCGGAATCCGGTCCGGATCTCCCCACCGGCGCGCCGGAGCGCGTCGGCGAGTGCGGTCGTGATCGCCCCGCTTCCGCCGACCGGAAGGGGCCAGCCATGGGGAGCGTGAAGCAGCGTTCCGAGGACGAGCCCGACGGCGGTGGCCGCCGGGGATCCGAGTGGAGTGATGGCGTGCGCGGAGATTCCGGACAGCAGCGTCCGCCCGTCCGGTCCCAGTCCGTCGCCCAGTCCTGCCCGGGGGTGTGCTCGGACGAACGCCGCGGCGAGCGCCGCCGTGGCCTGGATCGGGGGCAACGAACGTTGGTCGGACAGTGCGGCGGCGGTCACCTCGTAAGGCCGGCGGGCGAGCGGCCCCATGAGCGACAGCCATGCGGCCGACTCCCTTGCCGAGCCCAGCCCGGCGGCGAGGGTATCCGGGGTGGGGCCCGCCGGCATGACGATCGCGTCCCTTCCGGGCAGTGCATGCGCGAGCTGGACCGGGGGAGTGCGCATTTCGACTCCATGCGCGGACAGGTCGAACTCACGGAAGAAGGGCGATGCCCCGGCCATCGGATGTACCGCCGAGCAGGGGTCGACCAGCACTCCGTCCCAGTGCCCGTCTTCCAGTGCGTTCGCACGGTCCGCATCGTCGAGCAGGTCGACCATGGGAAGGGTCCGGCAACCGCCACCGACACCGTCCTGCTCCTCCACCACCACGACGCTGCGCCCGGCCCGCGCGCACAGAAGCGCAGCCGCGAGACCGTTCGGGCCGGACCCCACGACGATCACGTCCGCACGAACCCGCTCACCCCCGCTCATCCGAACACCTCCAGACCGTAGTGGCGACGAAGTTCCTCCAGCAGATCCTCCTGGCGACGCGCCTGATCCGCCAAGCCGAGCAGGAGGCCGCGGGTGTCGTTCGGGTGGACAGTGTCGTCGTCGTTGTCATCATCGTCGGGGACACGAACTGCGCCGGAGTGAACACCGTCGGCCACCCATGATCCCGCGAGTAGTTCCCACATCGATCTCTTGGCCACCACCAGGGTCCGCAGGCTCTCCAATAACCCGAGCCTGGTCAGGGGTTCGCGAAGGAGCGGCCCCGCCGGGAGCGCCGCGAAGGTGACCGCCGTCGTCACCCGGACGAGCCGGCGTCCCGGTGTCCCCAGCGGTGAAATGCGCGCCAACAAGTGCCTCGCGGTGGCGATCTCCATGTCGAACTGGGCGCGCAGAGGGCGGATCCGGTCCCGGTCGGCGGGATCGACCGCACTGATGCACCTGTCGAGGAGGGTCCGGCCCAGCGCGGCACCGTACAGGTGGGCGCGCAGATACGTGGCAGCCGCGGCCCGTCCACGCGCGGGCGGCCGAGGCTCGGACCGCGACCTCGGGACCCCGCCGGGCGCGGACATCGAACGGGGGGAACGGGCCATGAGGTGACCTTCCGATCATCGGGTGGTGGTCGCGCCGCAGGCGAGGCCCGGGGTATGACTTCTGTCACGGTAGGCGCGCGTGGGGGCGCTGGCCACTGGTAGAGCGAGCGGGTCGGTGGCATAGACTGGCCGTACCCGAATTGACACTGAGGAGTTCCCACTGTGACAGCTTCCGGACGTCCCGTCGTCCTCATCGCCGACAAGCTCGCCCAGTCGACCGTCGATGCGCTCGGCGACGCCGTCGAGGTCCGATGGGTCGACGGCCCGGATCGCCC
>DHCFI07803__coassemble_1166_pt1 | contig 59429 bp, 52 predicted proteins | sample DHCFI07803__metabat2_low_PE_029 | metagenome-assembled genome bin DHCFI07803 | reverse complement strand
CGAAGGTCGTCGTTGACGAAGTAGGGGTTCGATTCGATCTGGTTCACAACGGGGGTCGGCCCGCCGGCCTCGGCAAGCCGATCGAGATTCGCTGCGGTGAAGTTCGACACTCCGATGGAGCCGACTTCCATCTCAGAGCGAATTTCTTCCATGACCGCCCAGACCCGGGCGACATCTGCGTACATCGCCAGCGGCCAGTGGACGAGGTAGAGGTCGATCCGCCCACCCAGCGCCGCAAGGGAACGCTCAGTAGCCGCCAGTGCGGCATCGCGGTCGTGAAACGTGTTGTTGAGTTTCGTCGTCACCCAGAGTTCGTCGCCGGGGATACCTGACGAGGCGATGGCTCGGCCCACGCCTTCTTCGTTTCCGTACATCTGCGCGGTGTCCAGATGGCGGTAGCCGGCTTCGAGCGCGTCTGAGACGACCCTTTCGGCATCTTCCGGCGGGACGCGAAACGTGCCGAATCCGAGCTGCGGTATCACTCGACCGTCGGACAGGGAGACAGCTGGAACCTGTGGTGCTGGAGAAGTCATGTGGCCAACCTACTCGGCCCAAATCATGCGTTCGGGCGACAGCGGATTCCCACACTGTCTTCATACGATCGAATGTGAACAATCGTTTCGGCCGACTAGTCCGTAGAGGGGAACATGAAGAAGATGAAGATCATCGCAGCAAGGACCATCGCGGTCGGCGCGGCGTCCGCCCTGGCGCTCACCATGGTCGGTGCTCCGGCACAGGCTCAGGACGAAGAAGGTATTTCACTCGATACGAGCATGACGCTGCTCGACACGAGCGTTGAACTGCAGGGAGGGGACGGCAATCTAGGCAACATCGCCGCTCTACTCGGAAGCCTCTCGGGGGTGGCCGAGGGCGACATGACAGCGACGCAGATGGTCGACGCGATGTCCAGTGGACTGGACAACGGAGCGTTCGCGGTGATCGCAGGCATCCCGGGGGGTATGCACGATTTCGTTCAGACGTGTCTTCGCGCAATCGCGGGCGAGGCCACCATCGAGGATGTCTGGCGTCAGTTCAATGCGATTGGTGCGCCCCTCGAGCACTGCAATGAGACCAGTGACGCTGGCGGATATGGCGGGGTTCATCGTCGAATCGAGCTAGGACGACCCGGGCCCACTTTCTTCCGTTTGCGGTATGAGACATACCGCATTCCGGACACCATCACCGTCCGCTACGAGGGACGGGAAATCTTCGCCGATCACTATCGGAGCACCCACGGTGACAAGTGGGTGGACATCCACGTGCCGCCGGGGGCCTCCACCGCGGTTCAGGTCGAAGTCGTGGCCAACGAACCAGGCACTGAATGGAACTTCACCGTCCACTGCCCCTAACGGAAACAGCCGGGTAACGGCTACCGGTCACAGAGACATCCGGGCCCATCTCGCAGAGATGGGCCCGGAATGCATTTACGCGGTGCGTAGCGATGCCTCCACCAGATCGAGCATCGCATTGACGTGTTCGGTACCGCGTCCGGTGGCCAGGTGCGTGATGAGTCCGTCCAGGACGATGTTCAGGTACACGCGGAGGACATCTTCTGGGATATCGGTCCGCATGCGACCAGACTCCTGCTGCTCTCGTACACGCGCGATCACGGCCTCGTCGAGTTCGGTCTGTCGATCAGTCCACCGCTCACGGAACGCTGGATCCGTTCGGATCCGACGAGCGATCTCCAGTCGGGTTCCGAGCCAGGAGAACTCCTGTGGATCCGCGAGGATCTCCCGCATCACCTGCACGAGACCTTGTTCGGAGACGGTCTGCGCCATCGCAGCGGCGTCCTCGTGTGCCAACGCCAGGAAAAGCGCATCCTTGTCGTCGAAGTGGTGGAAGATCGCGCCGCGACTCAGACCGGTTGCTTCCTCGAGCCTACGAACAGTTGCGCCCTCGAAGCCGTACTCGGCAAAGCAGTCACGTGTCCCCGTGAGAATTTGGTAGCGCCGGGCATCCATGTGGTCTTGGCTGACCCTGGGCATCCGTCAACCCTTTCGTCCGGATACACCTCGGCGGTGCGCGGTTGCCCCGCAGGGAGCAGGGGAACCGCACACCGCCGTCGATGTGATTAGGGGATCAGCCCTTGATCATGTTGCGCAGCACGAACTGCAGGATGCCGTCGTTGCGGTAGTAGTCCGCCTCGCCGGGGGTATCGATACGCACGGTGGCATCGAACTCCACGGTGCCACCGTCCTGCTTGGTGGCGACGACCTTGACCGTCTTCGGGGTGGTGCCGTTGTTGAGCTCCTCGATACCGGTGATATCGAAGGACTCGGTCCCGTCCAGACCGAGGGTCTCGTGGGACTCGCCCTCGGGGAACTGCAGCGGGATGACGCCCATGCCGATGAGGTTGGAGCGGTGGATGCGCTCAAACGACTCGGCGATGACGGCCTTGACACCCAGCAGTCGGGTGCCCTTGGCGGCCCAGTCACGCGAGGAGCCGGTGCCGTACTCCTTGCCAGCGATGACGACGAGCGGCGTGTTCTGCGCAGCGTAGTTCTGCGCGGCGTCGTAGATGAACGCCTGCGGTGCACCCTCCTGGGTGAAGTCGCGGGTGTAGCCGCCCGACACACCGTCCAGCAACTGGTTCTGCAGGCGGATGTTGGCGAACGTACCGCGGATCATCACCTCGTGGTTGCCACGACGCGAGCCGAACGAGTTGTAGTCCTTGCGCTCCACACCGTTGGCGTCGAGGTACTGCGCCGCCGGGGTGCCCGGCTTGATGGTCGAGGCCGGCGAGATGTGGTCGGTGGTGACCGAGTCACCGAGCTTGGCCAGGACGCGGGCGCCCTTGACGTCGGCGACCGGGGCCGGCTCCATCTCCATGCCGTCGAAGTACGGCGCCTTGCGCACGTAGGTGGACTTGTCGTCCCACTCGAACGTCTTGCCGTCCGGGGTGCTCAGACCACGCCAGCGGTCGTCACCGGCGAACACGTCGGCGTACTTCTCCTTGTACTCCTTGGAGGAGATGGAGGCCTTGATCGTGGACTCGATCTCCTCGCCGGAGGGCCAGATGTCCTTGAGGAAGACGTCGTTGCCGTCCTGGTCCTGGCCGAGCGCGTCGTTCTCGAAGTCGAAGTCCATCGTGCCGGCGATCGCGTAGGCGATGACCAGCGGCGGGGACGCCAGGTAGTTCATCTTGACGTCCTGGTTGATCCGGCCCTCGAAGTTGCGGTTACCGGACAGCACCGCGGTCGCGGTGAGGTCGTACTCCTGAATCGCATCCGAGATCTCGCCCGGGAGCGGTCCCGAGTTACCGATACACGTGGTGCAGCCGTAGCCGACGAGGTAGAAGCCGAGCGCCTCAAGGTCGGGCCATAGTCCGGCACGCTCGTAGTACTCGGTGACGACCTGCGAGCCCGGGGCCATGGAGGTCTTGACCCACGGCTTGGCCTTGAGTCCCTTCTCCGCGGCCTTACGGGCGAGCAGACCCGCGCCGATCATGACCGACGGGTTGGACGTGTTCGTGCAGGAGGTGATCGAGGCGATCGTCACGATGCCGTGGTCGAGGATCATGCCCTCGCCGCGCGACTCGACCGCGACTGGCAGGGACGGGCGGCCCTCGGCACTGGCGGAGGCGTCGGCGACAATCGCACCCTCCTCGGCGAAGGCGAGCTTCGCACCATGCGGCACCGGCGGGGTGGCGCCACCCTCGGCGACCATGTCGCGAACGCCGTCGTCGCCGCTGCCGTTGTGGACGTAGTTGTGGATGTCCTTACGGAAGGCGCTCTTGGCGTCGGCGAGCTCGATGCGATCCTGCGGACGCTTGGGGCCGGCGATCGACGGGACGACGTCACCGAGGTCCAGCTCGAGGTACTCGGAGAAGCTCGGCTCGGGGCCCTCCGGGTCGAGCCACATGCCCTGCTCCTTGGCGTAGGCCTCGACCAGAGCGAGCTGTTCCTCGTCGCGGCCGGTCAGTCGCAGGTAATCGATGGTCTCGCCATCGATCGGGAACATGGCACAGGTCGAGCCGAACTCGGGGCTCATGTTGCCGATGGTGGCGCGGTTGGCCAGCGGCACGGCGGCGACGCCGGCACCGTAGAACTCGACGAACTTGCCGACCACACCGTGCTGACGAAGCATCTCGGTGATGGTGAGCACGACGTCGGTCGCGGTCACACCCGGCTGGATGGAGCCGGTGAGCTTGAAGCCCACGACGCGCGGGATCAGCATCGAGATGGGCTGGCCGAGCATCGCGGCCTCGGCCTCGATGCCGCCGACGCCCCAGCCGAGCACGCCGAGACCGTTCTCCATGGTGGTGTGCGAGTCGGTACCGACACAGGTGTCGGGGTAGGCCTGACCGTTACGAACCATCACGCTCCGGGCCAGGTACTCGATGTTGACCTGGTGGACGATGCCGGTGCCCGGGGGGACGACCTTGAAGTCGTCGAACGCGCCCTGGCCCCAACGGAGGAACTGGTAACGCTCCTCGTTGCGCTGGTACTCGATCTCGACGTTCTTCTCGAAGGAGTCAGGTCCACCGAAGGACTCGATGATGACCGAGTGGTCGATGACCATCTCGGCAGGCGCCAGCGGGTTGACCTTGTTCGGGTCGCCACCGAGGGTCGCGACTGCCTCGCGCATGGTGGCCAGGTCGACAATGCAGGGAACACCGGTGAAGTCCTGCATGATCACGCGCGCCGGCGTGAACTGGATCTCGGTGTCGGGCTCGGCATTGGGATCCCAGTTGGCCAGGGCGTCGATGTGCGCCTTGGTGACGTTGGCGCCGTCCTCGGTACGGAGCAGGTTCTCCGTGAGGACCTTGAGGGAGTAGGGGAGCTTCTCGGCTCCCTTGACCGCCGAAAGGCGGTAGATCTCGTAAGCCTCGCCGCCGACCTCAAGGGTCCCCTTGGCGCCAAAGCTGTCAATGCTTGCTGTCACGTCAGCTCCACTCGTGGTGTGAATGTCGGTTAGTCATCCCTCCCGAAGTCACCGCGTGTCGTGCTACGGCGACGCCGGGTCGGACACAGAATCCATTGTGGACCCTGTCCCTCGTTTGCGTTCGCCAATTTACCAGTACGTCCGTTCTGTTTAGTATCCGGCACGCCCGAAAGTGGGGATGGGGGAGCCGATCCCGCGCCGTCCGGCGCGTATGTTCCCGGTCGGCGATGACGAGGTGGCACGATGTCCGACGTGGACGCCCCAGATGACTCCGTGACGACGCTCGCCTACCAGGACGAGCCCTTGATGTCGTTGCAACTGGGCGAGGTCCCGACCTGGCTCGACTACCAGGCGGTCGTCGACGACCTGGCGGACGACGGGGTCGCCGCGCCGGAACAGTTCGTCGACGGCCTTCGTTCGGTGGTCTCAGACGCCGCCGACCGTGGACTGGACCTCAAGATCGTCTACACCGAAGCCCCAGCGGCCGTCTATACCGACGCCCGTGACGTCGCCACCCTCCTCAACGAGGAGTACGAGGGCACTATTTTCGTCCGCACGCCGGTGTTCGTGGGCAGCTCCAGCGACACGATCCCTCGCCACCGCCTCGAGGCCGGCCAGGACGACGCCTGGGAAGAATTCGACCCCGTCACCTCCGCCACCGTCTTCGTCAACAAGGTGACGGCTCCCGGTCCGCCGTGGGGCGCATTGACCGCGATCACCCTCGCGCTGGCAGTCGTGGCCGTCGTCGCCTTCATCTTCCTTCTCCGCCGACGCCGACAGGGCTGATTCCCGGGCGATCCGTCCGACCTCACGCTCCGCACGCACCGTCGAATCGTGCGTCCACCCCTGAACGTGCGGCACATGCCGCGCTTCCGGCAACGAACGCGGGTCCTCAGGCGGCGTCCGGCCGCGATCGCGACACGCCGCCGCTCCTGCGGTAACACAAGTTACAGCAGTGTATTTTGCCTCCCAATGTTTCACATGTGCCATTTGTGACCTACGGTGCTTAAGGAACCAACGGTTCTGTCGTGCAGGATTGAGGCTCTAGTGGCGCAGGGGAAGGCATCACGAGAGTTCCTCCACCGGCTCGGCCACACGGCGCCTTGTCGGCGCCGTGCGAGATGCCGCATCTGGATGCGGTCAGCGGAAGGTGAAACGTGGAGCCCGACCATTCGTCGCGCCGCACCCGTGGGGTGCGCAATCGTAGAAGCCTCGGCCGAGCGCCCGGGCGTGCCGCTCTCGCCGCGGCCATCGTTATGGCCACCGGCTCAGCCGTTGTCCAGGTCCCGATAGCCGCGGCACAGGACACCGCGCAGGTCGCACCAGATGACATCAGCGGCCTCATCCGCGCTGTGGCGGATGCCACCGCCCGCCTCGATGCCAAGCGCGAGGGGATCGCCGTCGCACGGGATGAGGTGAACAAGACTCTCGTCGACCTTCAGTTGGCACGGATCGAACTCGACCGCGCGATCGCCGACGTCGACCGGACCGCCCGGGAACGTCAGCAGGCGGAGACCGACGCGGATTCGGCGCGCGGGACCCTCGAGGACTACTCCCGGCTGCTGCATCGCCAGGGCACCGCCCCGGGTGCCGCGTCGGCGCTCCTCGACCCAGGAGGGCCCGCGGACGCAGGACTCCGCCAGGAATATCTGAAGCGCGCCGCCGCCGACCAACGCAGCGTCGTGGGCGACATGACGGCCGCCGCCGAGGCCGCCACGGACCGGGAGAACGCTGCGCTCGGGGCCCGCGAGACCGCAGAGCAGCGCTACTCGGACGCATCTGCGCGTCGGGATGGTGCCGAAGCCGAGATCGCGACCGTGTCGGCCGAGGTCGCCTCGCTCGAGACTGAAGTCGAGGAGCTCACCCGCGAGTTGCAGGAGCAGAAGACTGCGCTCGCTGCCGCCGGGGCGACCCCGGCAGGTCCGGGTGTGGGTGACGAACCGGAGATCACCGTCGACAACGAGGCGATGCGCTCCGAAGCCGTGCGCGCACTCGCCGATAACCCCGAGGCGGGACAACAGGCGGCCGACATCGCGTCTGCGTTGCCCTCGCACCTCGACCTCGGCGCGATCAGGAACTACACCGGCTCAACGGGCGACGTGACAGACGCGATCGCCGGAAATATCGATGCAGGCAGCGTCGGAGCTGCGGTTGACGCCGGGATCAACGGCGACACCGAAGCGATCATCCAGCAATTCAGCGACGCCATCGCTGCCGCCGATTTCGGCTCGCTGGCCGACGGACCCGCAGCGCCGGCAGCACCGGGCCAGGGTGGGGGCGGCGCCGACTCCGGGACCCCGTCCAACTCGGCAAAGGTCGAGACGGTCGTCAACCGCGCGATCTCGCAGCTCGGCGTGCCGTACGCGTGGGGAGGCGGCGACGCCAACGGTCCGACCAGGGGCATCCGTGACGGCGGTGTGGCCGACAGCTATGGCGACTACAACAAGATCGGCTTCGACTGCTCAGGGCTGATGATCTACGCCTTCGCGGGCATCGGCAAGGCACTTCCGCACTACACGGGCTACCAGTACCGGGAGGGCACCCAAGTGCCGGTCGCCAATCGCAAGCGTGGCGACATGCTGTTCTGGCCGGGTCACGTCGCCCTCTACCTAGGCGACGGCAAAATGGTCGAGGCGCCGCAGTCGGGTGATGTCGTCAAGATCTCGCCCGTGCGGATGGCGGGGATCATGCCGTACGCGGTGCGTCTCGTCTGATTCGCCCGCCCCGATTCCGATGCCCCATCCGATCGACTTCGTACACTCGGGCACCGGGCTCCCGTGCTCGGGTGCCCGACCACCGTCACCGACGGTGGTCGGGCCGGTTTCGTAGGTATCCCGGTACTGTCGTCCCCAGTCCGCCCGAGTACGCCAACGACGGTTGCCCGGGAATCCCGACCACGCGAAGGAGCTCGTCGCGGTGAGCGATCCCCACTCCGCCCCTCTGACCTCTCAGGGCACGCCCGCCGGCACAAGCGCGCCATCCACTGCGGAGGATGCACGACTCCTGGAACGGGCCGTGTACGAGGTCAAGAAGGTCGTCGTGGGCCAGGACCGGCTCATCGAGATGATCCTTGTCGGGCTCCTGTCGCGCGGACACATCCTGCTCGAGGGCGTGCCCGGCGTCGCCAAGACCCTCACGGTCGAGACGTTCGCCAAGGTCGTCGGCGGTAGCTTCCATCGACTCCAGTTCACCCCTGATCTCGTCCCCGCCGACATCGTGGGTACTCGGATCTACCGTCAGGGACGCGAGGAGTTCGAGGTCGAACTCGGGCCCATCCTGGCCAACTTCGTGCTCGCAGACGAGATCAACCGTGCGCCGGCCAAGGTCCAGTCGGCACTGCTGGAGGTCATGGCCGAGGGGCATGTGTCGATCGGCGGCCAGACGTTCCCGATGCCGTCGCCGTTCCTGGTGATGGCCACACAGAACCCGATCGAGAGTGAAGGCGTCTACCAGCTCCCCGAGGCCCAGCGAGATCGCTTCCTGTTCAAGCTCGTGGTCGACTACCCGAGCCCGGAAGAGGAGCGGGAGATCGTCTACCGGATGGGGTCGACCCCGCCGGAGCCCACGCAGATCCTCGGAGTGGACGCACTTCAACGTCTTCAGAGCGCGGTCCGCGAGGTCTTCGTCCACCACGCCCTCGTCGATTACGTCGTGCGCGTGACCGTTGCGACACGGGAGCCCGCCCGTCACGGTTTGCAGGACGTGGCCACCTGGCTGGCCTACGGCGCCTCGCCGCGCGCCACTCTCGGTACCGTCACCGCGGCGCGCGCCCTGGCTCTCGTCCGGGGGCGCGACTACGTGGTGCCGCAGGATGTCGTCGACGTCCTTCCGTCGGTGCTGCGTCACCGCCTCGTCCTGACCTACGACGCCCTCGCTGACGAGGTCACCGCCGACACCGTGGTCCGCCGGGTCCTCGAGGCGGTCCCGCTGCCGCAGATCAGCGCGGTCCCGGCCCAGGCCGGCCCGCCGCCGTCACAGTGACCGCCGCGGGGGAGGAGCGGCGCGACGATCCGGTCGACGCACCATCCCGGGCCGCCCTCAACCAACTCGAACTCCTCGTCACCCGCAGGCTCGACGGAGTTCTCAACGGTGACCACCGAGGGCTGCTCCCCGGGCCCGGCACCGAACCCGGGGAGGCCCGGGCGTACGAGCCTGGCGATGACGTCCGCACTATGGACTGGTCTGTCACCGCACGAACGACAATTCCGCATATCCGGCAGACCATCGCTGACCGTGAACTCGAGACCTGGCTCGTGGTCGACCTGTCCCCGTCACTCGACGTCCAGGGGCGGTACGGGGTCAAACGCCGGCTGGTGGAAGCAGCGGTCGCGACCGTCGGGTTCCTCTCCGCCAGCGGTGGTAGCCGCGTGGGAATGGTCATCACCGGCAATGGTCGACCCCGGGTGCTACGCGCAGCCGGGGGCCGGGACCACGTTCGCAGACTGCTCGAAGAAGTAGCGCATTCCTCGTGCGAGGTCGCTCCGGGTGGAGCGCTCGTCGACTGTCTCCGGGCTGTCCGCAACGCCGCCAAACGACACGGCCTCGTCGTGGTGATCTCAGATTTCCTCTCCGAGGTGAACTGGGAGCGCCCCCTGCGGGTCCTCGGCACCCGCCACGAGTTCCTGGCTGTCCATGTCGCCGACCCGCTCGACATCTCACTGCCCACCGTCGGCGCTGCGTTGCTGCAGGATCCGGCGACGGGCGAGGTCCTCGAGTTGGAGGTCGACGACGCCCTGGCCGCGGACTACCGCCGCGCCGCCGCCGACCACCGCGCGGTGGTCCATACCGCGCTGCGCCGTAGTGGCGCCCCCGTCCTGGCATTGCGCACCGACCGCGACTGGATCCGGGACGTGATCGACTTCGTCGGCGTTCGGCGACAGGGAGGGTTACCCACCGGGGAGAACCTCGAGCGTGGTCTGCCCGACGACGACCCGGCCGCGGAGGTGAACCGATGAGCCTGTCCGAATTCCAACACCCGCTGTGGCTTCTCCTGCTCCTGGTGCCGGTGGTGATAGCCGTCGGCTACGTCATCGCCCTGCGGTCCAAGAAGCGGCGGACGGTGCGGTTCGGCAACTTCGGCGTCCTCCGATCAATGGACACCGGGCGCAAGCGTTGGTTCACGCACGTGCCCGCAGTGCTCCTCCTCGTGTCGATGGTCTGCCTCGTGATCGCCCTGGCCGGGCCGCAGAAAGAGCAGAAGGTACCCCGAAACCGGGCCACGGTGATGCTCGTCGTCGACGTGTCTCTCTCCATGGAGGCCACCGACGTCGCGCCGTCGCGCCTCGAGGCGGCGCAACAGGCTGCGACGACCTTCGCCAACAACCTCACCCCTGGCGTCAACCTGGGCCTGGTCTCCTACGCCGGCACCGCATCGATGCTCGTGGCACCCACCACCGACCGCGGCCCCGTTGTACGCGCGGTGGACCGGTTGAAACTGGACGAGCGCACCGCCACGGGCGAGGCGATCTACACCGCCACCCAGGCGATCACCACGTTTACCGACAGCCTCGGCGGCCCCGACCAGGCGCCACCGGCTCGCATCGTCCTGTTGTCGGACGGCAAGGAAACCGTGCCGTCCGACCCGACCGAGGAGCGCGGTGCCTTCACCGCGGCCGAGCGCGCAGCCGAGGCCGGGATACCGGTGTCCACCATCTCGTTCGGAACAACGTACGGCACCGTTGACATCCAGGGCCAGCCTCAGCCGGTGCCGGTCGACGACGCCTCGCTCAAGACGATCGCCGAACTGTCCGGCGGGGACTTCTTCACCGCCTCCAGCCTTGAGGAATTGGACTCGGTGTACCGCACACTCGAGGAGCAGATCGGCTACGAATGGAAGAAGGCCGATGCCTCCCGTCCGTGGTTGATCATCGGATCCCTCCTGGCGATGCTGGCCGCAGCCGGTTCCCTTGCCGCCCACCGACGCATCCCCTGACGTCGATCGTCGGCGACACCCCACAGGTGTTCTCGGGACCCGCGGGTCCGCTCGCTAGGCTGGGCGCATGTCTTCCGAGAGCAGGCGCGACACCACCCCACGAACAGTCCTCGTCACCGGCGGCAACCGCGGGATCGGCAAGGCGGTCGCCGAACGACTCCGGGCGGACGGGCACCGGGTAGCGGTCACCCACCGCGGCTCCGGCGCCCCGGAAGGACTGTTCGGAGTTGTGTGCGACGTCACTGATCCCGAGTCCGTGGACGCGGCATTCGCCGCCGTCGAGGAAGAGTTCGGTCCCGTCGAAGTGGTGGTTTCCAACGCGGGAATCACCGACGACACCCTGCTGATGCGCATGAAAGACGAGCAGTTCACGCGCGTCGTCGAGGCCAACCTCGCCGGCGCGTTCCGGGTCGCCAAGCGCGCGTCACGCGGCATGCTCCGAGCGAAGTTCGGTCGGATGATCTTCATCGGATCGGTGGTCGGACAGTCCGGAACCGCCGGGCAGATCAACTACGCGTCCTCGAAGGCCGGATTGATCGGTATGGCGAGATCGTTGACCCGCGAACTCGGGTCACGCAACATCACCTCGAACGTCGTGGCGCCCGGATTCATCGACACCGACATGACGGCAGGGCTCGACGAGAAGACGCAGGAACTGGCCGTGGCGGCCATCCCGCTCGGACGCAAGGGCTCGTCCGACGACGTGGCCGGGGCCGTGAGCTTCCTCGCCGGTGACGATGCCGGCTACATCTCCGGGGCCGTGATCCCGGTCGACGGCGGAATGGGAATGGGACACTGACATGAACCAGAACAGCACCGACACCACCAGCGCGGAATCGGCGGGCTCCGGCCTTCTGGCGGGAAAGACGATCCTCATCACCGGTGTCATCACCGACGCCTCGATCGCCTTCCACATCGCCAAGCATTGCCAGCTCCACGGGGCGAAGGTCATCCTCACCGCGTTCGGTCGGCCCTCACTGGTCAAGGCGATCGCCAAGCGTCTGCCCGAGCGTCCGCCGGTGATCGAACTCGACGTCCAGAGCGAGGAGGACCTCACAGCACTGGCCGACCGGGTGCGCGAGCACACCGATTCGCTGGACGGTGTCGTCCATTCGATCGGATTCGCACCGCCGAGCTGCCTCGGTGATCCGTTCCTCGACGCGCCGTGGAAGGACGTCGCGGTGGCGTTGGAGGTCTCCGCCTACTCGTACGCCTCGCTCGCCAAGGCCGCCCGGCCGCTGCTGAACGAGGGCGCCTCGATCATCGGGCTGGATTTCGACCCCCGGTTCTCGATGCCGTTCTACAACTGGATGTCGGTGGCCAAGAACGCCCTCGAGTCGGTCAACCGCTACGTGGCGCGAGAGCTGGGCCCAGACCAGGTGCGGTCCAATCTCATCGCGGCCGGGCCGATCAAGACGCTGGCCGCCAAGGCGATCGCCGGCGACGCCCTCGGACCCGGTGGTGAGCTCGACCAGATGCAGGCCGAGTGGGATCGCCGCGCGCCGCTCGGCTGGGACGTCGACGACCCGACGTCGGTGGCGACCACCGCGGTGGCACTGCTCTCGGATCTCATGTCCGCCACCACCGGCACCGTGATCTACGCAGACGGTGGCGCCGGCACGGTGTCCTTCAGCGAACAGGGGAGCTGACGTGTCCGACCAGACTTCCACCGACAGCCCGGTGGATGCACTTCTGGTGCTGTCCTTCGGCGGACCCGAGGGGCAGGAGGACGTTATCCCGTTCCTGGAGAACGTCACCCGTGGTCGGGGCATCCCGAGGGAGCGGCTGGAGGAGGTCGCGACCCATTACCGCCACCTCGGTGGCCGCAGTCCCATCAACGACCTCAACCGCGAGATAATCGCCAACGTCAGAGCAGAGCTGGCCGGGCGTGGTCGCGATCTGCCCGTGTACTTCGGCAACCGGAACTGGACGCCGATGGCCGAGGACACCGTGCGTCAGATGGTGGCCGACGGCGTCCGCACCGCGGCCGTCTTCGCCACCTCGGCCTGGGGCGGCTACTCGGGCTGTGCGCAGTACAACGAGGACATCGCGCGCGTCCGGGATCAGGTCGCCGACGCACCGGCGATGCTGCGCCTGCGCCAGTTCTATGACCACCCGTTGTTCGTGGAGCGCTTCGCCGCCGACCTACGTACGGCGGTCGACGCCGCCGCTCCGGGTGCCCGGGTGGTCTTCACCGCGCATTCCGTCCCCGACGCCGCTGATGCGGCAGCCGGTCCACCCGAGCTCGGCGGGCACCTCTACAGCCGTCAAGTGCATGAGGCGTCGCGTCTCGTCGCCGAGGCCGCCGGTGTGGGGGACTACGACGTGGTGTGGCAGTCGCGTTCGGGTCCGCCGAGTGTGCCGTGGCTCGAACCCGATGTCGTGGACCATGTCAGCGCCCTCGCAGAGGAACGGGGCATCACCGATGTCGTCGTCGTCCCCATTGGTTTTATCTCCGACCACGTCGAGGTGATCTGGGACCTCGACACCGAGCTGGTGGACGAGGTCCGCGAGCTCGGGGTGACCGTGACCAGGTGCGCGACGCCCGGCCCCAGCGCGGAGTTCGCGCGGATGGTCGTGGACTTGATCGAGGAGATCGAGGCGGGCACCGCGCAGCCACGACCCGGGGCGGTGCCGGCGCTCGGCCGCACCCGCGACGGCGAGCGCTGCGGCATCGGCTGCTGTTCCCGCTGACCGGCGGGTTGGGCACCCGATTCGATCAGCGCAACCTCGGGCCGATCAGGGCGGTCCTGGTTCGCTCAGCGCAGTCCTGATTCGCGCAACGCCTCGTCACCCGCGGCGGCCACAGCGGACCGGCGCGCGGCGTCCTTCACCGCGACCAGGCGCCGGAGGATGGGCTCCCGCGTCGCGGCGTCGACGCCCAGGCCGGGCCGGGACAGCGCCAGGGAGGTGATCGCCTCGACCCGATCGATCCGGTCGACGAGTTCCAGTACCCGGGAGGGCAGGCCCGGCGGCAGCCGCGTGACGGTCGAAGGTACGTCCACGCGGCCGGCGGCACCTCCACCGGACGCCGATCGCTCGATGAGCTCGGCGGCGTCCATCACGGCGCGGCCGAGATCGGACATCGCCTCGGACGGGCCGGGCGGTTGCGGCGCGACGGGGCAGTCCACGACGCCACGTAGTCGCCACCGGAGCACGTCGGGGTGCGGTCGCACGCAGGTCAGGCACAGCGCCTCCCGCGTGCCCGGATCTCGGATGAGCACGCCCCACCCGGCTTCGGCGACGTCGGCACGCACCGCCGGCACCGGCGGAAGGCTCGAGGAGTCGCCCGGGGCGGTCGTCAGGAGCGAGAGCACCTCGACGGCCGGGGAGGAGCCACCCACCCGGCGCAGCGTGCGCACGATGCCGGGCAGGATCCCCACCGCACCGGCAGCGGGATCGACGTCCTCCAGCCCGAGCACCGGGTCCCCGGCGACCTCCATCAGGTTCGACTCGGCCAGCCCGCTGACGTGCGAGCTCAGGTCATCGAACGGCAGGTCCGCCCACGCGGTGCGCAGGAGGTAGAGGGGCAGCGCCCAGGCGGGGGACAGCGCCGTACTGGTGGTGAGGGGGCGGGACATGACGATCGATCCTACCGCCGGTGTGCCGTCGCGCCGCCGGTCGTCGCGCCGACTACGGTGTCGGGCCATGGCTGATATGTACGGCTCCGACGTCCTGTCCGGCACCGCGCGGCGCCGCCGCCCCCAGGTCCCCGTCGTGGATGCGGAGCGGGAGCTGGTGGTGGAGGACGCCGGGTCCGGCTTCTGCGGCGCGGTCGTGGGTTTCGATCGGAGCTACGACGGGGAGTTCGTCAAACTCGAGGACCGCAAGGGACGGGTCCGCCTGTTCGCCATGACCCCGTCCGCCTTCCTCATCGACGGCAAGCCGGTGACTCTGCGCAAGCCGGCGCCCGCCAAGGCGACGGGGCCCACCGTGACGGCCTCGGGGTCGCGGAAGGTGGAGGGACTACGGGCCCGCACCGCCCGGGCCGGTCGGATCTGGGTGGAGGGCATCCACGACGCGGCGCTGGTGGAGAAGATCTGGGGCCACGACCTGCGGGTCGAGGGCATCGTGGTGGAGCCGCTCCACGGCATCGACGATCTGCCGGGACTCGTCGCGGAGTTCGGGCCGACCCCGCAGGCCCGCCTCGGCGTGCTGGTGGACCATCTGGTGGAGGGCAGCAAGGAGTCGCGGATCGTGGCCGGTCTGGGCGGGGACGTCCTGGTGACCGGCCATCCGTACGTGGACATCTGGCAGGCGGTCAAACCCGCCGCAGTCGGCATCCGCGAATGGCCGGTCGTGCCGCGCGGCGAGGACTGGAAGACCGGGATCTGCTCCCGCCTGGGTTGGGGCGAGCCCGCCGACGGCTTCCGCCACGTCCTGTCGTCGGTCAGCAGCTACCGCGACATCGAGCCGACCCTGCTCGGCGCCGTGGAGCGCCTGGTCGACTTCGTCACGGAGCCCGCCTGACCGGCAGTCGTGCGTCGAGCACCATCCCCGCCACGCCGACGGCGGCGAATCCGACCGTGGCCCACAACGCCGCACCGCCTTCGCCCGCGGTGAGTGCGTTCCCGAGCAGGATCGCCGCGACGGTGCCGGGCGCGCTGCCGATCACGGTCGCCGGCAGGAATTGCCGCCGCCGGATCGAGGTGAGGGCGGCCGCGTAGTTCACGACCGAGAACGGCACCGCCGGCACGAGTCGCAGACTGCCCACCGACAGCCAGCCCCGGCGCCGGAGCCGCACGTCCACCCGCTCGATGCGGGGGTCCGCACGCAGGGCCGCCGTGCGCTCGTGGCCGAGCCTGCGGACAAGTTCGAAGGCCAGTGCCGCGGCGACCCCGGTCGCGACGAGGGACCAGGGGATGGCCACCGCCGGTGGGAACAGCACCGCCGCCGAGTAGGTGAAGGTGGAGCGGGGGATCGGCGCCACGGTCACGACGGCGTAGGCGGCGAAGAACGCGGGTACGAACCACGGGCCGAGCTGGGTCGCCCAGGAGCGGAGCTGTTCCAGCCCCGGGGTGGGGACGAAGGTCGCGAGGACGACGACGACAACGACCGCCGTCACCCACCCGATCACCCGTCTGCGCACCGGGACGACTCTAGCCCCCTCGGATGTGGCCGGTTTCCCCCTTTCGGAGTCCCCAGCACGCCAGGCATGTTCCTGCCGTCTCGGACGCTGCACTAGAGTCGCGAGGTGACCCCCTTCACTCCACAAGAGAACGAGGTACCGGTGACCAGTCCGACCCCAGGTCCTGACCTTCACTCCTGGTACGCCTCTGTGGGAGCCGTCCTCGCGAAGGCCGCCCGCAAGGATCCCGCCGAGATGCCCGACGACGCCTGGCGTTCGCTGATCGCCACCACTCGTGACGGGATCGAAGTCAACCCGCTGTACACGCGGGCCGATGAGCTCGCGGAGCGGACGGCACCGGGCGAATTCCCGTACGTTCGCGGCGGCAACCGGGCCGGTCTGCCGGACAACGGCTGGCACGTCAGCGCTCGCGTCGAGGCGACCGGTGATGTCTCGCAGGTCAACACCGCGATCCTCGATCAGCTCGAGCAGGGCGTGTCGGCACTGTGGCTCACCGCCGAGGCCTCCGACCTGGCGGGCGTCCTCAAGGACGTCTATCTCGATCTGGCTCCGGTCACCTTCGAGTCCGGGACGGACCTGGTCGAGGTCGCCGAGGCTTTCCTCGAACTGCTCGATCAGCGTCGCGCCGCCGGCGACGGGGTGACCGACCGCGCCGCCGTGGTCGCCGACCTGGGGGCCGCTCCCGTCACCGCCGCCTACGCAGGCACCGACTCCATCGGCCTGGATGCCGCCGTGCGCCTCGCGGCCCGGGTCTCCGAGCGCGAGGAGACCCTCCGCACGTTCGTCGCTGACGGCACGGTGTTCCACGCCGATGGCGCCGGCGATGCCCAGGAACTCGCCTACGCCGTCGCGGCCGGACTCGAGTACGTCCGCGCGCTCATCTCGGCGGGGATGTCCGCCGACGCCGCGCTCCGTCAGGTGTCGTTCCGACTGTCGGCCACCGATGACCAGTTCGCCTCGATCGCCAAGTTCCGCGCGGGCCGTCTCATGTGGGCGCGCGCGGCGGAGCTGCTCGGCGCTCCGGAGGCCGGCGGTGCCCCGCAGCACGCGGTCACCTCGTCGGCGATGATGTCGCGTCGTGACCCGTGGGTGAACATGCTCCGCACCACGCTCGCGGCCTTCGGCGCGGGTGTCGGCGGCGCCAACGCCGTCACCGTCCTGCCGTTCGACGCCTCGGTCCCGGGCGGGATCGAGAGCACGTCCCGCTCGTTCGCCGACCGGATCGCCCGCAACACGCAGCTGTTGCTGCTCGAGGAGTCCCACCTGGGCCACGTCGTGGATCCCGCCGGTGGCTCCTGGTACGTCGAGTCCCTCACCGACTCACTGGCCGAGGCCGCCTGGTCGATCCTGCAGACCGTCGAGGCCGGCGGTGGCCTGTCCGAGGCGATCGCGTCCGGCTCGGTGGCCGAGGCGATCGCGCGGGTGCGCGACGCACGCGATGCCGACATCGCGCACCGCAAGGCGCCGATCACCGGTGTCTCCGAGTTCCCGAATCTCGGCGAACCGGCGTTCGACGAGTCCCGTCGGGGTGGTGAGGGCTACCGCTACGGTCTGGCCTTCGAGAACCTGCGTGACCGTTCGGATGCCCACCTCGAGGCGACCGGATCGCGGCCGACCGTGTTCCTCGCCGGTCTCGGCCCGCAGGCGGAGACCACGCCCCGCGTGACCTTCATCGCGAACCTTCTCGCTGCCGGCGGCATCGAGGCCCGCAACCCGGGCGTCACCGAGGCCGGTCAGTACGCCGACGCTCGTGAGGGTGATGAGATCGCCGTGCTGTGTGGCGGCGACAAGCGCTACGCCACCGAGGGCTCGGACGCCGTCGCCGCGCTCCGCGCCGCCGGTGTGTCGACCGTCTACGTCGCGGGAGCCGAGAAGGGTTTCCCCGCCGATGCCACCGACCGTCCCGACGGGTTCCTGGGCCTCGGTATCGACGCCGTCGCCGCCCTGTCCACCCTCCTCGACCAGCTGGGAGTGAAGTGAGATGACGACCTTCCCCGATTTCAGTACCGCTCCACTCCGCGAGGGCTCCGCGACCGCAGACGCCGAGGTGGACGCCGCCGCGACCGCGACCGCGTCTGATTCCGCCGCTGACGCCGTCTGGGAGACCCCCGAGGGCATCGACGTCAAGCGCGTCTACACCAAGGCCGACCGCGACGGTGTCGAAGCCGGCACCACGGCGACCGACGACGGCGAGACCGTCACCCCGTTCCCGCTGGACACCGTGCCCGGTGCCGCCCCGTTCCTGCGTGGGCCGTACCCGTCGATGTACGTCAACCAGCCGTGGACCATCCGCCAGTACGCCGGCTTCTCGACTGCCGCCGAGTCCAACGCCTTCTACCGCCGCAACCTCGCGGCCGGCCAGAAGGGCCTGTCGGTCGCGTTCGACCTGGCCACGCACCGTGGCTACGACTCCGATCATCCCCGCGTCGCGGGTGACGTCGGTATGGCCGGTGTGGCGATCGACTCCATCCTGGACATGCGCGAGCTGTTCGACGGTATCGACCTGTCGGCCGTGTCGGTGTCCATGACCATGAACGGCGCGGTGCTGCCGATCCTCGCGTTCTACGTGGTGGCCGCCGAGGAGCAGGGGGTGACGCCGGAACAGCTCGCGGGGACCATCCAGAACGACATCCTCAAGGAGTTCATGGTCCGCAACACCTACATCTATCCGCCCAAGCCGTCCATGCGGATCATCTCGGACATCTTCGCCTACACCTCGCAGAAGATGCCGCGGTTCAACTCGATCTCGATCTCCGGGTACCACATCCAGGAGGCCGGGGCGACGGCCGATCTCGAACTGGCGTACACGCTCGCCGACGGCGTCGAGTACATCCGGGCGGGCCTGGAGGCCGGTCTCGACATCGACAAATTCGCCCCGCGTCTGTCCTTCTTCTGGGCCATCGGCATGAACTTCTCGATGGAGATCGCCAAGCTGCGCGCCGGTCGCCTCCTGTGGAGCGAGCTCGTCGAGAAGTTCGACCCGAAGAACGCCAAGTCCAAGTCGCTGCGTACCCACTCGCAGACCTCGGGCTGGTCCCTGACCGCGCAGGACGTGTTCAACAACGTCGCACGCACGGCGATCGAGGCCATGGCCTCGACGCAGGGCCACACGCAGTCGCTGCACACCAACGCGCTCGACGAGGCGCTGGCACTGCCGACCGACTTCTCCGCTCGCATCGCCCGAAACACCCAGCTACTGCTGCAGCAGGAGTCGAACACCACCCGTCCGATCGACCCGTGGGCGGGTTCGTACTACATCGAGTGGCTCACCGCACAGCTCGCCGACAAGGCCCGCCTGCATCTCCTCGAGATCGAGGAGGCCGGCGGCATGGCCCAGGCCATCGGGGAGGGCATCCCCAAGCTGCGCATCGAGGAGGCCGCGGCCCGCACCCAGGCGCGTATCGACTCCGGCCGCCAGCCCGTCATCGGCGTCAACAAGTACGTCGTGGAAGAGGACCAGGAGATCGAGGTCCTCAAGGTCGAGAACTCCCGCGTGCGGGCCGAGCAGGTCGCCAAGCTCGAGAAGCTCCGCGCCGAGCGCGACGAGGAGGCCTGCCAGGCAGCTCTCGCCCGCCTCACCGCGGCCGCAGAGGGTGGACCGAGCAGCGATCTGGACAACAACCTGCTCGCGCTCGCGATCGACGCCGCCCGGGCACAGGCCAGCATCGGTGAGATCTCGGATGCACTGGAGAAGGTCTACGGTCGTCACAAGGCGGAGATCAAGACCCTGTCCGGTGTGTACCGGCAGGAGGTCACCAAGGAGGGCGCCGTGGACAACGTCACCCGTGCCATGCAGATGGCTGACTCGTTCTCCGAGCAGGAGGGGCGTCGTCCCCGCATCCTGCTGGCCAAGATGGGCCAGGACGGCCACGATCGTGGTCAGAAGGTCGTCGGCACGGCGTTCGCCGACCTCGGCTTCGACGTCGACATGGGCCCGCTGTTCCAGACTCCCGAGGAGGTCGCCCAGCAGGCCGCCGACGCCGACGTGCACGTCGTCGGTGTCTCCTCGCTCGCGGCCGGCCACCTCACGCTGGTCCCGGCCCTGCGTGCGGCGCTGGCCGAGGTCGGCCGTGAGGACATCATGGTCACCGTCGGCGGCGTCATCCCGCCGGGTGACTTCCAGGAGCTCTACGACGCCGGTGCAGCCGCGATCTACCCGCCCGGCACCGTGATCGCGGAGGCCGCCATCGAGCTGCTCGGCAATCTCGCCGACGAGCTGGGCTACGAGCTGGGTTCCTCGGGCGAGGAGGCCGGCACGGAGGTGGGGTCCTGACCCGCCTCGGCTCCGGACCCGACCCCGCGGGGTCGGGGAATCTCTCAGGCAGCTTGTCCACCACGCTCGGCACCGGTGCGGTGCGCGGTCCGGTCCCCGCGGCGACCGGACCGCGACCGCGGCGCGAGATCGACGTCGACGCACTGCTGGCCGGAGTTCTGGAGGACCGCCGTCCGATTCTTGCTCGGGCCATCACGCTGCTGGAGTCCACCAACCCGACCCATCGGGAGAAGGCCCAGCAGCTACTGCTGGCGGCGCTACCGCACTCCGGCGGCGCACTGCGGATCGGGATCACCGGTGTCCCGGGGGTCGGCAAGTCGACGTTCATCGAGTCCTTCGGCCTCTACCTCGTGGAGAAGGGACTCAAGGTCGCCGTCCTGGCCATCGACCCGTCGTCGACCCGGACCGGCGGATCGATCCTCGGTGACAAGACGCGCATGGCCACGCTGTCGACCGAACCGCGGGCCTACATCAGGCCGTCACCGACGTCCGGCACCCTCGGTGGGGTGGCCAAGGCGACCCGCGAGTCAATGGTGCTTCTCGAGGCCGCCGGCTTCGACGTGATCCTCGTGGAGACCGTCGGCGTCGGCCAGTCCGAGGTCACCGTCGCCGGCATGGTGGACTGCTTCACATTCCTCACGCTGGCCCGGACCGGCGATCAGCTCCAGGGCATCAAGAAGGGTGTGTTGGAGCTCGCGGACGTGGTGGCGGTCAACAAAGCCGACGGTCCGCACATCAAGGACGCGAAGCGGGCGGCACGTGAACTCGGTGCGGCGCTCCGGTTGGTGCGGCCGGCGGATGCCGTGTGGAAGGTCCCCGTTCTGACGATGTCCGGTCTGGAGGGCGAGGGACTCGACGGCTTCTGGGAGGCCGTGCAGTCACACCAGTCCGAGATGGAGAAGATCGGCGAGGTCGCCGGCCGTCGTGCCAGACAGCAGGTCGACTGGACCTGGTCCATGGTCCACGACACGCTGATGGCACGACTGGAGGCCGACCCGGATGTCCGCAGTGTTGCTGCAGACGTAGAGCGTCAGCTCCGTGAGGGGACGTTGACCGCCGCGCTGGCGGCGCAGTCCATCATCGACGCCTTCGACTCCTAACGGCCCAGATGCCGTACGGTCGCTCACCGACACAAGACGGTCTCCCCGCATGAGCGGGGAGACCGTCTTTGCTGTGCTGTCGGTGCTCTCACCACCGGGGCGGGGCCCCGTGTTGGGTCAGCGCTTGCGTAGGACCAAGCCCACGGCGGCGATGTGCTTGTCGTGGGTGGTGAACGTCTTGCGCATCGCCAGGACGCGCTTGCGGGCATCGGAATCCCGCACGAGGTTGGAGACGATCTTGGCGACACCGTCGATGCCCTCGTCGGCGATCATCTGGCGGGGCTTCAGCAGACCCATGGGCCGGATCTCGGTGGATTCGACGTCGAACCCGGCGGCACTGAAGAGCTCGCTCCACTCGGACACGGTGAGCGGGCGGGCGTTGACGCGGATCGAGCGGGCGAGATCCTTGCGGATCGTGGTCTTGATGTCCTCGTCCAGGTCATCCGGAACCAGGCACAGCTCATGAACCAGGTAGCGGCCGTCGGCATCCAGGACGCGGGCCGCCTCCTCGACGATCTTCTGCTTGGTGGAATCTCCCTGCATGGTGAGCATCGCCTCGCCGACCACGATGTCAGCGGAACTCGCGTCGAGGCCGGTGTCCTGCGCGGTCGCGACCACCATGTCACCGCGGCCGTCGATGGCCGAGCGGGTCACCTCGACCGCGTCCGGATCGGAATCCACACCGGTGTACGAGGCCGGGGACTCGGCCAACAGTAGGGACGCGGTCAGTCCGAGTCCGGGCGCGAACTCGACGACCCGCTTGCCGGCGATGGTGGCAGAGCCCACCATCCACTCCGACAGCTCACGGCCGCCGGGCCGCAGGACCTTCTTGCCCACGCGGGCGAGTAGCCAGTGGCCGGCGACGGATTCTGCGTCGCGTTCGTGCTGGGGGAGCTGAGGGCTGGTGGTCATGGGTAATCCCTTCGGTATGGCGGCATCCGACGTCGACGACCACTCATCGAAAGCGCCGACATTAAGGTAAGGCTACCCTCCGGCCATCGGCTCCGGAAGCGGCACCCCTCCGTCTCGAGCACGTGGCCTCACGAGGTCATCGAAACGCCCTTTCAGACCGGAGCCGTGCAGGTCAGGCCTACTCATGCGGACCACCAGCGCTGCACCAGGTATCTCCTCTCAGTTTCGTTGCGTGCCAGTTCATGTGCCCGCGACCATGCGTTCCTGGCGTCGTCTGGTCGGCCCAACATCTCAAGGGTCACCGCGCGGGCCTCGTGGAAGGGGTGGTGGCCGTCGAGCGCAGGATCCGCTCCGAGTTCGTCGAGGAGGGACAGTCCGATACCGGGACCGTCGCGCCGTCCGATCGCGACGGCCCGAGCGAGTTGTACCGCCGGACCGGGGGACACCGCGCCGAGGATGTCGTAGAGGACAACGATCTGAGCCCAGTCGGTGGAGTCGATATCCGGTGCCTCGGCGTGGACCGCGGCGACCGCTGCCTGCACGGCATAGGGCCCGGGTCCGCCGGCTGCGGCCCGCCCGGCCAGCGCCAGTCCCTCCTCGACCAGCAACCGATCCCATCGGCTGCGGTCCTGCTCAGCCAAGGGAACCGGAAGTCCATCATGGTCGACGCGGGCTGGCGACCGCGCCTCGGTGAGCACCATGAGCGACACAAGGCCTGCGACCTCGGGATCATCTGGGAGCAGGTGGTAGAGGATTCGGCCCAGGCGGATCGCTTCGGACGTCAGATCGACCCGAAGGTGATCAGAGCCCTCGGTTGCCGCGTACCCCTCCGAGAAGACGAGGTAGATCGCGGCGAGAACAGCGGGAAGCCTGATTGGCAGTTCTGCCGCGTCCGGGACGCGGATCGGAATCCGGGTGACCCGCATTCGCTTCTTCGCCCTCACCAGTCGCTGCTGCATGGCCGGGACCGGGACCAGGAATGCCTGCGCGATCTCCACGGTGGTCAATCCCGCGAGGTATCGCAGGGTCAGGGCAACCTGTTCTTCCGGCTTGAGCGTGGGATGGCAGCAGGCGAAGAACAACTCGAGTCGTTCGTCCGGGATCTCGTCGGGGTCCGCGAGGGAGGCCGACGGGCGCGGAGGTGCCCGCCTGTCCTGCTCCACCTGCAGCTGCGCGACCCGCAGGGAGAGTGTCTTCTCCCGTCGCAAGCGATCGATCGCCTTGCGGGTGGCAGTGGTCATGAGCCACGCGAGCGGGGTGTCCGGCACTCCGGTGCGCGGCCAGGTCTCCAGGGCCGCGGTCAGTGCGTCCTGTGCGGCGTCCTCTGCCAGATCCAGGTCTCCGAACCGGGAGACGAGCGCGGCCAATAGGCGGGAGCGTTCTTCGCGTCGCAGGGCGGTGCGCGCGTCGGCCGCAGCGGGGCTGACGTCGGGATCCGGGCCCTGGTCCCCGGGCGACGCCCGCCGTCGGACGGGAACGGCGTCCTCCCCGTTACCGCCCGACAGCCGACCGCCCGTCATCAGTACTCCGCGATCGCGCGGACCTCGACCCTGCCCCCGTGGATCCCCGGACAGCGCGCCGCCCACTTCAGGGCCTCGTCGATGTCCGCGACATCGATGACGATCGTCCCACCGACGAACTCTCGGCTCTCGGCGTAGGGGCCCGAGGTCACCACGGTTTCGCCGCCGCCTGCGGGCGCGGTGACGGAGACCCCTGTGTCGGGGTCCTCGAGAGCGAAGCCGCCGGCGAGGACTCCCGCCTTGGACAGCTCGGCGTCGAACTCGATGAACGCCTCCGGACCCGGCCCTTCCTCGACACCGTTTTCATCCGCCTCGCCACAGCGGGCGTCCTCGATGTTCCCGAACATCAGCAGTACATACTTCATGTCGACCTCCTGGTCGTCGGTGATGATCGTCGGTCGCGTCAGGTGCGCCGACATCATCTTGACGAACGGGATACCCCAGATCGACAGGTCCGCCGAAAAAGATTTCTCGGGACGTCAGATTCGGGGGAGTGGAGGCCTGGGAAGGGGTGGGGGCTCCGGCGTCCGGTCAGGGACGTTCGAGCGCCTTGCGGGCGGGTTCCTCGAGGAAATGGTGGCTGGCCGCACCGGCCGCGATCGACCCGGCCACGGTGACGGGCCAGATGACGTGCATACGCCGGTCCCACAGGGCGGTCCGGGTCACCGGGAATGCGGCGAGCAGGATCAGCTGGTGCCACAGGAATATCCCGTATGACCAGGTTCCGAGCTTTTGTAGTGGAGCGGACTCGAGCAACGGGAATCTGGTCCCCTCGGGCGCAAGAACCACCGGGGCCAGGACGAGGAACGCCATTCCGCCGGCCAGACCGGTGCGCGCGGCGAACTCCACCGGTCCTGGATGGGTGAAACCCTCCGAGAACCAGACCGGGACGGTTGTGGCAACCAGGGCTGCTCCACCGGCGATCCACCAGCCCCACCGGGCCATCGTGTCGCGACACATCCGCACGAGCGTGCCGGGGGGCGCACTGGCGATCTCCGCCAGGAGCATCCCGGCAGCGAACCACGCGGTGAACGCGGGCGGGAGGATCTGCAGGTTCACCTCGGCGGGGATGATGCCAAGGGCCGCCCACGGGATCGCCGGGAACACCAGGCCGGAGGCCCCGAAGGCGATGATCGCAGGAATGCGCCATCCGGCCGAGTTGCCCCGAAGGTTCCGCATGGACGTCCAGAGCAGGGGCAGGGCCGCGTAGAAAGCCATCTCCACGGCCAGGGACCAGGCGTGCGTGAGGCCGGCGACGAGGAACTTCGGCGTATAGATCTGCGTCAGCGTGAGATTGAGCAGCCACGTGACCGGACCGTTGACGTGGTTCTGCTTCAGCAGCAGCATCGCGGCCCCGACGAGGATCACGTAGGCGGGCATGATCCGCTCGACGCGCGACCTCAAGAAATCGCCGGTGGTTCTCGCCGTTCCGGGCTTGTCCTCCCATGCGTGACGCGCATGCGACCGCCAGACCAGGAAGCCGGACTTGGCGAAGAACACCGCCACGGCCAGGTCCAGCCGCCCGAAGATCCTCTTGACGGGCGAGCCATATGAGGACCGCGTGACAAACGCGATGTGTGTGGTCATGACTCCCACGGCGGCGAGCCCTCGGATGCCCTCGAGAGCGGGCACAAAGCCACGGGCACCGGCCGGACGTCGAAGTCCGGATGCCTGACCTCCTGAGCCGTCCGTCAACACCACGGACTCGGCGACTCCCGCCGTGGAATCGGGCAAGCCACTGCCGGACCCATTGGCTGCCGGAGTGCCGACGCGCACACCCGCCGGCCTACGAACACCGGAGAACTCCAGCATCGAGTCCGAGAGAACTCGGAGACGGCGATCCACCTGTGCACGCGCCGTGGTGAGGGCAACCCTGACCGTGTCGGCCAGAGGCTCGGCGCGCCCCTGCGTCACCGCGGTACGCCTGGCGCTCACGCCGGCGACGACGGCCCCACCCGCAGCGACGAGCAGAGCAGCAGCGACCGACCTCATGGAATCTCCCGGGCTGTGAAAAAAGAGAGGACAACGTACGCGCGACATTCCTGAACCGGGACCGCGCACATCCGAAGGAGCCTAGCACCGGTTCTAGTTCTGCCCGTTGGGCACCCACGGCCCTGATGTCCGTGGTCCCGCACGGCAAGTCCGGCGCCTCGGGTGCGCGCTCAGCGGTGCAGGCCGGTCCTCAGGCTCAGCCCAACGAGGCGATCGCGGCGAGGACCTCGTCGACGACCGCCGGCGGGCCACCGGGGAGCGTGACTGCGGTCGCGATCCGGGCATTGGGCGCGCGGCCCCGCTGCCCGCGCCTGTCCTCGACCGTCATGCCCCGGGTGTGCTCGCCGCGGCACTCGACACGAACGTGGCTCTGCTCCGCCACCACACGGTGCGGATGCAGTGCGAGCCATGCCACGAACGGATCGTGCACCTGCGCCAGATAACCCTCGCCCACGGAGTCGTGGAACTCGAAGTACAAGCGCAGGGCGTCGACGAGCGCGCGGGTCAGCGGGGTGTCGGAGGTGGCGAGCAGCCGCTCCGAGTGCGCCGGAGTCCACAGCGCCTGCTCCGTCAGATTCAGTCCGCACCACAGGGGCGCCGGCACCTGTGAGAAAGAGGCGTCGGGGGCGGCGGACCGCGCGCGCTCCCACGCGAGGCACACGGCGTCGGCGGCCTCGGGGTCGACGTCCACGTTCCATTCGCTGGTCGGCGTGGTGTTGCCGGGATGCCCACGGAAGGTGCCACCCATCACCACGAGCTCGGACACCAGTCCCGGCAGCCCCGGCTCGAGCACCAATGCCTCGGACAGGGTGGAGGAGGGCCCGGTCACCACCGCGACCAGCTCACCGGGATGTTCGCGAGCAGAGTCCACCCAGAGCCCGGCACCACTGCGGGGATCGAGCCGGGCCCGTGTTGTCGTCGTCGTCCCATGGTCTTTTCCGACCGTCAGGTCGGCGTACCCCGCGCCCCGGGGGCCGTGGGTTTCGGGCGTGAACACGTGCGGCACCACGCTCGCACCGGCCGCCCCGGCGCACACCGGCAGCGGGGGAGCACCGGCGAGGTCCAGCCAGGCCAGGGCGTTGGCCACGGTGTCGTCGAGTCCCACGTTGCCGGCGGTACACACCACGCCGACCAGCTCGATCCGCCCGGCCAGGTGCTGGGCGACGAGGTAGGCGATCGCGAGGGCGTCGTCGATGCCCGGGTCGCAGTCGAGGAGGACGGGCGTGGGTTTCATCGCCTGTAGAGGCCCGTGAGGAGGACGTCGCGGGTCAGCTCGAGGTGGCCGAGATGTCCGGCGAGGTCGTGGAGGATGTGGGCGAGGACCCAGTCGATCGTGAACGTGCCCGAACGCCGGGCGGTGTCCACGTCGAACGCCGTGCCCGTCGGGTGGGCGAGCTCGCCTCGGACAATCGCGGCGGCGGTCCACTCGGGAAGGCGGGCGACGAGCGCGTCGAGACGGTCGAGTTCGGGACCGACCGGCCCCGCGTACGCGAACTCCGAGGTCCGGTCGCGTTCGACCGACTCGCCGCCCAGGCACGCCGCGCCCCACGAGGTCACCACGCCGCAGAGGTGGTGGACGAGCGCCGCCGCCGTGTTGGTGGGCCACCCCGAGTCGTGGGCGGAGGGCGCCGTGTGGACCAGCGACTCGTCGAAATCTCCGCCGAGATCAGCCACAGCCGCGCGCAGCGCCGGCAACAGCTGCGTGGTGAGGACCTGCTGGACGGCCTCGCCCGGCACGCCCGCTCCGGGCTCACCCGACGCGGCCGGGTCGCTCACCACGGGCTCGGCTCGAAGTCCTTGAGGAAACAGCCGTAGAGGTCCTCGCCGGCCTCGCCGCGCACGATCGGATCCACCACGCGGGCGGCACCGTCCACTAGGTCGAGCGGGGCGTGGAAGCCCTCCTCGTGCAGCCGGACCTTGGTCACGTGCGGGCGCTCGTCGGTGATCCAGCCGGTGTCGACGGCGGTCATGAGGATGCCGTGCTCGGTGAACATCTCCTCCGCCGAGGTGCGGGTGAGCATGTTCAGGCCGGCCTTGGCCATGTTGGTGTGCGGGTGGCCGGCGCCCTTGTAGCGGCGCGAGAACTGCCCCTCCATCGCGGAGACGTTCACCACGTATTTGCGGCGCGCGGCGGAGGCGGCCATCGCCGGGCGCAGCCGGGAGACGAGGATGAACGGCGCCACCGAGTTGCACAGCTGCACCTCGAGCATCTCCATCGGCTCGACCTGCTCCACGGTGGCCACCCAGCTGTTGTGGTCCACCACGTCCGGCAGGAGCCCGCCGGCGTCGATCGCGGTCCCGGCGGCCATCCGCTCGAGCGACGACGACCCGGCCTGCAGCGCCAGGGCGGCGATGTGGTCGGCCTCCCGCTCGGCCTCGTCGTGGCCGATCAGCGCGGACTCGCCGCCCATCAGCGCGGCCGGATGCAGCTCGGACGTGCGCCCCATCGTCACCATCGGCACCTCGGCGGCGCGGCCGGTGATGGGCGCGTTCTCGCCCTCGACCAGGCCGGAGTAGGAGCCGGGGGAGCGGCGCACGGTCTGCGCGGCGTTGTTGATGAGGATGTCCAGCGGCCCGGCGGCGGCGACCTCGTCGGCCAGCGCCACCACCTGGGCGGGATCCCGCAGGTCCACGCCCATCACGTGGATGCGGTCGGCCCAGTCCGGGTAGTCGTCCATCTTGGCGAACCGCCGCACGGCGTCGCGCGGGAACCGGGTGGTGATCGTGACGTCCGCGCCCGCCCGCAGCAGCATCAGCGCGATGTACATGCCGATCTTGGCGCGGCCACCGGTGAGCAGCGCCCGGCGGCCGATGAGGTTCATGGCCGGATCGCGGCGCGCACGGTTGGCGGCGGCGCACTTCGGGCACAGCTGGTGGTAGAACGCGTCGACCTGCGTGAATCGCTGCTTGCACACGTAGCAGGCCATCGCGCGTTGCAGGTGGCCGGCGATCGCGCCGGGCGTGTTGGAGACCAGCCGGATCCCGGCGGTCTCGTCGTCGATGCGGGTGGGGGAGCCGGTCGCGGTGGCCTCGATGACCGCCTTGTCCGCCTCCTGCCGCTCACGTCGCACCTCGGCGCGCCGCGCCTTCTTGAGGAGCTTGAACATGTGGCCCACCGACCGCTGCACCCGGATCGAATCGGGGTGGTCGGAGTCCAGCGCGGCCGCCTGCTCGAGGACGCGGTGGAAGGTGTCGAAGTCGTCGGGATCGATGCCGGTCACCAGGACACGGTACGACGACGACGACGTCAAGCGCTAAACGCTCCGCCCGGTCTCGGGTGGGACGTCTCCCGCCCGCAGCCCGGCGAGCGCCGCGTCCATGGCCCGCTCCTGATCGGTCCGCGATCCCTGCGCTCGTAGCCCGGTGGGGCCGGACTGGTCGACGCGGCGGGCGTACGCCTCGGACACCAGCTGGGCGTGGGCCTCGAACCCGAGGCTCTCCGGGCCCGGCGCCGGCGTTCCTGCGATCGGGGTCTGGATTCCGGCTACCTGGGTCTGGATCCCGGCGATCAGGGCCGGGTTCGCCGTGAGCGCGGCGCGCCAGTCATAGGCACGCCGTCCCAACCTGACCTGCTCGACCAGCGCCAGGAGCACGTACCGCGGGCCGATGACGCGTCCCTGCCAGATGTGCACGAGTTCGTGGACGAGCGTCGGGGTGGCACAGGGTCGGGCCGTACCTGCTGGCCGCTTCGCGTCCCTGTGGCTGGCCGCCTCGTCTGCATCGTGTGCGGCTGTGCGGCCCTGCACGTCGCAGACCCGGTGCACGACGCCCGGGTCTTTGCCGAGATAGATCAGGCCGGGCAGCGCGAAAGCTCTGGGGTGGGGGATCCCCGGGACGTGTCCGCGGCGGATGACGATGGCGTCCGGGTCCACGGTGTCACCGAAGATCGAGTGCAGGTCATCGCGGACCTCCCGCGGGAGGTGCAGGCGGGGCGGCGCCACCCCCGCGATATCGAGAATCCGGTCAACGGCCCGGGCCGCGGTGGCCAGGACCGAGGCGAGGCCATCGGCGAGACGGGCCCCGGCGCGCGGGCGGGCCGGCTCGGTCATCGCCTTCCGTCCGCGTCCGCGCGATTGTGCTCCAGCGCGGTGTCGAGCCAGCTTTCCAGCGTCGCGTCATCCTCCAGTGCGGGGGCGGATATGGAGATCCAGCCCGGGCCCATGTCCCGGCCCGCACCCATCTCCGCCTGCGACGCGCCGGCACGCGTGAGCAGGCCGTCGTGGCGTTCGGTGGCCACCCGCACGAGCAGCGAGCCGTCCTTCCCGGCGCTCACGAGGATCTTGCCCCGCACCATCACGCACACGCCGCCGAACATGGACTTCTCGTCGGTGATCGTCTCGTCGGCGAGAAGTTCCCGGAGGCGGTCCAGAAGCGACTGCTGAGCTACCGGCTTTGCACGTGGGGGCATCGGCCCGACCTTCCCAGAAGTGACTTCGTGGCGGCTGAACCGTCCCGGCAGTGCCCGGTGGATCGAGAGCAAGTGCCACACGGTCGTCCGACTCAACCCTAGGGCTAATGCGTCCGGTGGGGATCAGGTCTGGTCATCGGCTTTCCCGCATGTATCGGGTACCCAGGACTGACCCCGTAAACGAGAGCGAGCCCCGGATCCTTTTCAGGATCCGGGGCCCTTCTACTGTCTCGACACAGTGTGCGCGAGGGGGGACTTGAACCCCCACGTCCGTTAATAGGACACTAGCACCTCAAGCTAGCGCGTCTGCCATTCCGCCACTCGCGCTTGCACACTTGCGGGCTTTCACCGGAACTTCCCGGCTTGGCCGTGCGAGGAATGACATTAGCCGATGCCTGATCCGGGGTACAAATCGGGGGCCGCGCGTGCCCGACGTTCCGCGGTCAGCGCTGGTAGACAGGGACCTGAACGGCCGGAGACACGCTCCGGATCCGAGGACGCACCAGGAGGATCACGTTGACCGAGTTTCGAGTTGCTGACCCGTACACCGCCCTTCCGGAATTGCCCGCGCTCGAGGTGACGAGCGAGTCCTTCGCCGAGGGCGCGACGCTTTCCGCCGCACAGTTGGGCGGCGTGATGGGCGTCTCCGGTGGGCAGGACAAGTCCCCTCAGGTGAGCTGGAGCGCCGGGCCGGAGGGCACCAAGAGCTACGTCGTGACGGTCTTTGACCCGGACGCCCCCACCGCGTCGGGGTTCTGGCACTGGTCTGTGGCCAACATCCCGGCCGACGTCACGTCGCTGCCGGAGGGCGCCTGCACCGCCGAGGACACCTCCGGCCTTCCCGAGGGCACCGTGGTGGTGCGCAACGACGCCGGCTTCAAGGGGTTCGTGGGCGCGGCACCGCCGGCCGGCCACGGCCCGCACCGCTACATCCTCGCCGTCCACGCGGTGGGCGACGTGCTCGAGTTGGGCGACGACGCCTCGTGCGCCTTCGTCGGCTTCAACCTCTTCGGGCAGGGACTGGCCCGCGGGCGCGTCACGGGACTGTTCGAGCAGTGACATCCCAGCGGTGAGCGCCGAGCGCTGACACCGGACTCCAGACGAACGACGGCCGGTCGTGGGACCCACACCCACGGCCGGCCATCGTGTACCGCTGACAATCAGCGCACTGCTGAACCCACGGCTTGATCCAACGTCGAGAACCCGGCCTGGCGCAGTCGCCGGGCCACGAGTCGGTTCGTGCCCCCGAGCAGTCCGAGACCGCTGTAGATGAAGCCGGTGTAGGTCTGTACGAGGTCCGCACCGTGCGTGATGCGGTCCCAGACGTCTTCCGGGCTCTCGATTCCGCCGACCGAGATGATGACGATTTTCCCGCCGGCCCGTCCGTAGATGCGGGACAGCACCTCGCGGGACCGGGCCGCGACCGGTGCGCCGGAGATGCCTCCGGCCCCGAGCGATTCGACGGTGGACGCTGAGGTCCGCAGTCCGTCTCGGGAGATCGTGGTGTTGGTGGCGACGATCCCGGCGAGTTCGAGTTCCAGGACGAGATCGGTGACGGCGTCGATGTCGTCGTCGTCGAGATCGGGCGCGATCTTCACCAGGACCGGAATGGTCGCGACGTCGCGGACAGCGGTGAGGATGGGACGCAACGACTCCACGGCCTGCAGGTCACGCAGTCCCGGGGTGTTGGGAGAACTGACGTTGACGACGAGGTAGTCCGCGAGTCCGGTGAGCATCGTCGCGGACGCCACGTAGTCCCCGATGGCCTCCTCGGCCGGGACGACCTTGGTTTTGCCGATGTTGATCCCCACCGGGTCGGACGTGCGTCGCCGACGAAGATTGTTGGCCGCGTTACCCGCCCCGTGATTGTTGAAGCCCATCCGGTTGAGGATCGCCCTGTCCTCCACCAACCGAAACAGGCGGGGAGTGGGGTTCCCGGGCTGCGCCGAGGCGGTGACCGTGCCCACCTCACTGAACCCGAAACCGATCGCCCCCCACGAGTCCACCGCCGCGGCGTTCTTGTCGAACCCGGCGGCCAGACCGAGTGGCCCCGGGAACGTGCGGCCCAGGATGTTCTGAGCGAGGATCGGATCGTTCACGCCGAGGACGCGGCGGACGACTGTGCCCAGAGGCGGGACCAGTGTCAGGAGCTTGAGCAGCCCGAAGACCAGGTGGTGGATCCGTTCCGCGGGAAAGCGGAACAGCACCTTCTTGAGCAGTGCGTACACGATTCTCCTCAGGTGAGACGTCTGCGGTCGGCGTCGATCAGCCGGCCGGGTCGGTCAGGGTCGGTCGGATCAGGTGAAGCCCGGCGCCATCACCCGACCCGACCACCACGGTGCCGGATTCGGTGACGGCCAGGGCGTCCGGCTGTCGTACGGTCGGAATATCGGCTCGGAGGACACCGATCCCATCGCCGAGATCGTACGCCTGCACGGTGTTGGTGGCGGTCGACGTGACCCACACGATCGAGTCCGAGGAGGAGTCCTGCGCCACCGCCCACGGAGCCGGCGCGACCGGGAACTGCTGATGGAGCCGCACCGGGGACGTCGAGTACACCAGCAGGGTTCCACCGACCGTGTCGGACGCGACCAAAGATCCTTCGCCCAGGTCGCCGATCATCCCCGCACCGCGACCGGCACGCAGGAGCGGTCCCGCGACCTCTTCGGCCGGGTCGACCGAGGCGACGACGGTGTCCGGCCGACTCAACGCCGTGACCGATCCATCCGGTGCCACGGCGATCTCGCTGACCGTGGTCAGTCCTGCCAGCCGACTCTTCTCGACCCCCTCGGCATCGCGGAACACCACCTCGCCGGTTTCGGTGCCGGTGATCAGGTCGCCTTCCGGGGTGACAGCGGCAGCGGATACCGGCCCGAGTCCCGAGAGCGTTCGGCTCTCACCCTCCGGCGTCACCAGCACCACTCCGTCGGCAAACGGGACGACTATCGATCCGTCGTCACCCGCGGTGGCGGCGCCCACATCATCGGGCAATTCGACCGTCTCCTCGGGGATCCACCGGGTTCCCTCGACTCGACCGATCTCGAGGGTGGACGGCGACGTGGTCTGCGCGGCAACCCGGTCGCCGACGGCCACGAGCGCCCGCACCGTCCCGGGAACCGAGACGACTTCTCCGCCCTCCGGCTCGTAGACCTGCGGGGACTCCGCCGGAGCAGCGTTGCCCTGGGCGAGCTGCGTCTCGTCGAGCTGATCCGAGGCGGATGAACAGCCGGACAGTCCCACGACGAGTGCGAGAAGTGCGGCGGGTACGCCTGATCGGCGGAGGACACGACGGGTCACGGTGTTCCTTTCGACGCGCCCTATTGTCCACCACGCACGTCCTCCGGCACCGTTCAGGTCCGGGCGACTACCCTCACGGCGTGCGGCAGGCGCGGGTGATCGATGAGACGGTCACACGCGGATGCGTGCCGGCACCACCAAACCTCGCACCTACGAGAAAGGCCGCACTGTGAACACCACGGTCCTCGCCGAACCAGCTGTGGAAGGGATGTCCTGGCTCCAGGTCATCGTGCTGTCGGCCCTCCAGGGGCTCACCGAATTTTTGCCGGTGTCCTCATCCGGGCACCTTCGGATCTTCTCCACCTGGTGGTTCGGCGCGGATGCGGGGGCGTCGTTCACCGCGGTCGTTCAGCTCGGCACGGAAGCCGCGGTCCTGGTGTTCTTCTTCAAGGACATCGTCCGGATCATCGTGGCCTGGTTCCGCGGGCTGTTCAATGCCGACAAACGTGACGACCCGGACTACCGACTCGGGTGGTTTGTGATCGTGGGTTCGATCCCCATCGGGATCATCGGATTGCTCGCCAAGGATCTGATCCGGGACGCGGCCCGCAATCTGTGGATCACCGCCATCGTGCTGATCCTGTTCTCGTTCGTGTTCCTCCTCGCGGAAAAGATGGGCAAGCAGGACCGCCCCGTGGAGCCGAAGCAGCTCAAGGGGCTCACCATGAAGGACGCGATCGTGATGGGCCTGGCACAGTGCCTCGCCCTGATCCCGGGCGTGAGCCGCTCCGGTGGCACCATCTCCGCTGGCCTGTTCCTCAACATGTCCCGCGAGGCAGCCGCCAGGTTCTCGTTCCTGCTCGCCATTCCCGCTGTCCTCGCCTCGGGATTGTTCAGCCTCCCGGACGCATTCGACCCCTCCGTCGGTCAGTCCGCGAGCTGGGCGCAGTTGCTGATCGGTACCGCGATCGCCTTCGTGGTCGGGTATGCCGCGATCGCCTGGTTCCTGCAGTTCGTCCAGAAACATTCCCTGGCATGGTTCGCGGGCTACCGCGTCATCCTCGGCCTGTTGGTCATGGGACTGCTCGCCGCCGGCATCATCCCCGCGACCTGATCCGTTTGCCACACGCGCATCAACCGCGCCCCTCTGCCGTAGTCGCGCGGCGTCGGTAATCTGCCTGCTATGACCGTCATCCTCCTCCGACACGGCCGCTCTACCGCCAACACCGCGCTCACGCTGGCCGGTCGGACGCCCGGGGTCGGCCTGGACGAGCTGGGCCTGTCCCAGGCGGTTGCCCTGTGCCGGCGTCTGGACGGCCTGCCGGTCGGGGCGATCGTCCGGTCACCGCTGATGCGGTGTCGCCAGACCGTGGAGCCGCTCGCGCAGGCACTCGGTCTGGAGCCGATGGTGGAGGAGGGGCTCGTCGAGGTCGACTACGGAAGCTGGACGGGACGCCCCCTCAAGGACCTGTCCTCGGAGCACATGTGGTCTGTGGTGCAGCAGCATCCGTCGTCGGCGGTGTTCCCGGAGGGCGAGTCTCTGTCCGGGATGGCCTCACGGGCCGTCGACGCGGTGCGTCGCCACGACCGGCGTCTGGCTGAGCAGGCCGGTGAGGATGTGCTGTGGGTGGCGTGTAGCCATGGGGATGTGATCAAGTCCGTGCTGGCGGATGCGTACGGAATGCATCTGGACCAGTTCCAGCGCATCGTGGTGGAACCCGCATCGGTGTCGGTGGTGCGGTACACACCGCACCGTCCCTTCGTCCTGCGGGTCAATGACACCGGCGGAGACCTGTCCGGTCTGCGAGGTAACCCGGCCGGTCAGGTGGACAAGCCCACGGCCGGACACTCCGAATCCGATGCGGTTCCGGGAGGGAACGTAACCTGATGGACCGCACCATCACCACCATGAAGTTCCAGACCGATACGAGGAGTCGACCGGCATGAGCAGGGCAGTCCACGAGTTCCGCGACCCGAGCCGGTTCGTGGTGGGCACTGTCGGGGAGCCCGGCGAACGCGTCTTCTTCGTCCAGGCCTCCGAGTCCGGGCGAACGATCACCGTCCGCTGCGAGAAGCAGCAGGCCAAGATCCTGTCGGACCGGATGGGGGACCTGCTCGACGAGATCGCGTCCAAGTCCGACATCCCGGTGCCCCCGGCGAAGGGCACGGTCGACGATCTCGACCCCCTCGAGATGCCCGTCGATCCCGAGTTCAACGTGGGCACCATGGGACTCGGGTGGGACGGCGACAAGGGCCAGGTGGTGGTCGAATTGCTGGCGATCGACCCTGATGCCACCGACGAGTCCGTGGTCCTGTCCGACTCCGAGGACGCCCCGGACGCACTCCGGGTGTTCCTCACGCCGGACCGTGCCCGACAGTTCGTCCTGCGCAGCGACAAGGTCGTCTCGGCGGGACGTGAGCCGTGCCCGTTGTGCGGGGAGCCCATCGACACCACCGGCCACCTGTGCATCCGGCTGAACGGATATCGGCCCCGGTCCGGTGAAGAGCTGACCGAACTCGTCGACCCGTGACCACCTCCTCCGACGGACCCGAGCTGACCGTCGTTCATCGGATCCGATCCGGAAGCAATGCCGTCTATCGCTGCGTGGATCAGCACGACGAGAGTTGGGTCTACAAGCCGTCGGCGGGGGAGCGGCCCCTGATGGATTTTCCCGACGGCAGCCTCGCGGCGCGGGAGGTCGCGGCATACACGGTCTCCGCGTCGCTGGGCTGGGATCTCGTGCCCGAGACCGTCACGGCACACGGCCCCGGCGGCAAGGGCATGGCGCAGCGCTGGGTCGACGAACGGCAGCCCTCAGACTCCGGCACCCCCGACCCCGTGGACGTGCACCCGGTCGATGCCGTGCCGAAGGGCCGAGCCGTCGTGCTGCGGGGCGAGGGCGCCCGGGGCGAAGAGGTGGTCGTCGCGCACGACACCGATCAACGGCTACGCCGGATCGCCCTGTTCGACCACGTGATCAACAACGCCGACCGCAAGGGCGGCCACGTCCTGGTGGATCAGTCCGGCCGGACGTGGGCGATCGATCACGGCCTGTCCTTCCACTCCGAGCCCAAGGTCCGCACCGTCCTGTGGGGGTGGGCCGGCCAGCCCCTCGACGGGGGTGAGGTCGAGGGACTGTCGGCGCTGGCGCGGCAACTGTCCGACGAGGCCGACCTGACGGCGGATCTGGGGCTACTGCTCTCATCGCACGAGATCGCCGCGCTGGCAGACCGCCTCGAGGCCCTGCTCGCCGACGGCAGATTCCCCGTCCCCGGCCCCGGCTACCCCTTACCCTGGCCGCTCTTCTGAATCGCCGAAGTCTCTAGACTCGCCCTCATGCACTCGTGGTCCTCGCCTGTCGTCCCCTCGGTTCCCGGCGACGGTCTTCCCCTGAGATTGTTCGACACCGCCGAGGGCGCCGTCCGCGACCTGGACGCGGGGCCCCTCGCCCGGATGTACGTATGCGGGATCACTCCGTATGACACCACCCATCTCGGCCACGCCGCGACCTACCTGACCTTCGACCTGGTGTATCGCCAGCTGCTCGATGCGGGGCACGCGGTGCACTACGTCCAGAACACGACCGATGTCGACGATCCGCTGTTCGAGCGTGCCGAGCGCGACGGGGTGGACTGGCGTGAACTCGGGGATGCGGAGACGGACCGCTTCCGCGCCGACATGGAGGCGCTGCGGATCATGCCGCCGCAGCAGTACGTGGCCGCCACCGAGACCATCGACGAGGTCGTGGAGATGGTCGCCGAACTGATCGACCGCGGTCATGCCTACCGGATCGACCCGTCTGTCGACGGGTACGCCGACGTGTATTACCGCCATCGTGCAACGCCGGACTTCGGTTACGAATCAAGATACGACGACGACGAGATGGCTGCCGCATTCGCGGAACGTGGTGGCGATCCGGACCGACCGGGCAAGGAGCATCCCCTCGATGCCCTGCTGTGGCGTGTGCAGCGACCCGGTGAGCCCTCGTGGCCGTCGCCGTGGGGCGACGGACGGCCCGGCTGGCATATCGAGTGTTCCGCGATCGCCCGCAACCGGCTGGGTCTCGGCTTCGACATCCAGGGCGGCGGAAGCGACCTGGCCTTCCCGCACCACGAGTTCTCCGCGGCGCATGCCGAGGCCGCGGCCGACGAGCGACCGTTCGCCCGGTTCTACGTGCACGCCGCGATGATCGGCCTCGACGGTGTGAAGATGAGCAAGTCTCTCGGCAACCTCGTCCGCGTGCAGACACTCCGCGAGGAGGGCGTGGACCCGGCCCTCATCCGACTGGGTCTGGCCACCGGCCACTACCGCACGGACCGTTCGTGGTCGGCCGAGGTCCTCGAGGAGGCGCGTGAGCGCTTCGGGACCTGGACCAGCGCGATCGAGCGTGGCGCGGGCGCCGAGGCCGGACCGACGATCGCTGCCCTACGGGAGCGGCTGGCGGACGATCTCGACACCCCGGGCGCGCTCGCCGTGATCGACTCCTGGGCGGCGGCGACGCTGGACGGGGACTCGGCGGACCCGACGGCCGGCAACGCCATCGCCACCGCCGTGGACGCATTGCTGGGAGTCCGCGCCGCCGATTCCTGAGGGCCGGCATCGCCGTTGGCGTTGGCGTTGGCGTTGGCGACTGAATTCTCCCGGCATAAAGCGTGAGAGCACACCGGGCCCGATTGCGTGACTATTCCGAGGTCGGATCGTCCCGGTCGCCTCGCAGGAAGCGCTCGAACTCGGCGGCGATCGCGTCGCCGTCGACAAGCGGCATGGCTTCTCCACTCGAGGCACGGCCTCGATCCGGCTCCGGATCGTCCCCGTGCTCGATCTCGTTCTCCTCGTCCATCCGGTCCTCGAGGGAACGGATGTAGTCACGCAGATCCTCGTCCTCGCCGGCGGCGGCGTCGACCTTCTCGACCCACGTCCGGGACTGCACGCGCAGCGCATCCATGCCCACGGCCATACCCAGGTTCTCCGCGAGCCAGGACAGCATCGCTTCGGTGCCGCGCGGATTGGGCGGGGAGGCCACGTAGTGGGGGACACCCGCCCACAAACTCAGGGTCGGGACCCCGGCCTCGGTGAGCAGTTGCTGCAGGACCCCCGTCATCCCGGTGGGGCCCTCGTACTCGGTGGCCTCGACACCCATGGTCGACATGCGCTGCCGACTGAACGCGGAACCGGACAGCGGCACCGGCCGCGTGTGGGGGACATCGGCGAGGTAGGCGCCCAGCAGAACGACCTGGGATGCGCCGAGGGTGTCGACGAGATCCACGAACTCCGAGGCGAAGGTGCGCCATCTCAGGGCCGGCTCCGGGCCCTGCACCAGCAGCACGTCGTTGGCCACGCCGTCCGGACGGCATGCCGAGACGACGATGCGCGGCCACTCGATCGACCGGGACACCCCGTTCGACTGGCGGATGACCGGCCGCTGATCCAGGTAGTCGAAGAATTCGTCGCCGCCGATCTCCGCGATCTGCCGGGCCTCCATGTTGAGCGCGAGATGCTCGATCGTCCCGGTCGCCACGTCCGCTGCGTCGTTCCAGCCCTCGAACGCCACGATCATGACCGGGTTCTCCAGATCAAGATTCCCGTCAGGACTCCATTCGACAGTCATCAGTACAGCCTACGTCCGTCGCATTTCGGCTCACCCATACACTGGGGGCCATGTCTGTCGATTTCGATTCGCCCTTGTTGGATGCCGCGCGTCGGCGCGTGTTGATCGGCGACGGTGCGATGGGCACGATGTTGCAGGCTGTCGACCTCACGGTCGACGGTGACTTCCTGGGTTTGGAGGGCTGCAACGAGATTCTCAACGACACCCGACCCGATGTGGTGGAGGATATTCACCGCGCGTTTTTCGAGGCCGGTGCCGACCTCGTGGAGACCAACACCTTCGGCTGCAACCTGTCCAATCTGGGCGACTACGACATCGTCGACCGGATCGGTGAGCTCGCCGAGAAGGGCGCGGCGATCGCCCGGAAGGTCGCCGACGAGATGGGTCCGTCAGAAGATGGCACCCCGCGGATGGTCCTGGGCTCGCTCGGGCCGGGGACCAAGCTGCCCTCGCTCGGTCAGACCACGTTGGCGGAGATCCGTGCCGCCTACGCGCAGGCGGCCGAGGGGTTGGCCCGCGGTGGCGCTGATGCCTTTCTGATCGAGACCAGTCAGGACCTGCTCCAGGTCAAGGCGGCCGTCCTGGGCTGCAAGGACGGCATGGCCGCGGCGGGGCGGCGGCTGCCGATCATTTCTCATGTGACGATCGAGACCACCGGCACGATGCTGCTGGGCTCGGACATCGGTGCGGCACTGACGGCGCTGGAGCCGCTCGGCATCGACATGATCGGTCTGAACTGTGCGACCGGGCCGGCGGAGATGGTCGAGCATCTGCGCTACCTGTCGCAGCACGCCGGGATCCCGGTGTCGGTGATGCCGAATGCCGGTCTGCCCGAGCTCGGCGCGAACGGGGCCGTCTACCCGCTGGGGGCTGAGGAATTCGCCCCGCAGGTCGCCGATTTCGTCTCCGAGTTCGGGCTGTCGATGGTTGGTGGCTGCTGCGGCACCACGCCTGAGCACATCACCCGCCTCAAGGAGCAGGTGCTGTCCAGGACGAAGGCCGAGCGCACCATCGAGCCGGTCAACGCGGTGTCCTCGCTGTACACCTCGACGCCGCTGCGTGCCGATGCCGGGATCATCATGATCGGTGAGCGCACCAACGCCAACGGGTCCAAGCGATTCCGGGAGGCCATGCTGGCCTCCGACTGGGAGCAGTGCATGGACATCGCCAAGGAGCAGATGCGCGACGGCGCCCAGATGGTCGACCTGTGTGTCGACTATGTCGGCCGTGACGGTGCCGGCGACATGGCCGAGCTCGCGGGCCGTTTCGCCACCGCCTCGACGCTGCCGATCATGCTCGACTCCACCGAGCCGGAGGTCATCAAGGCCGGTCTGGAGCGCCTGGGTGGGCGCTGTGCGGTCAACTCGGTCAACTACGAGGACGGGGCCGGCCCGGATTCACGGTTCCAGAAGATCATGCGTCTGGTCGCCCAGCACGGTCCCACCGTGGTCGGTTTGACGATCGACGAGGAGGGCCAGGCCCGCACCGCGGAGCGCAAGGTCGAGATCGCCGAGCGGTTGATCGCCGACCTGACCGGCAATTGGGGGGTGGCCGAGGACGACATCATCATCGACTGCCTCACCTTCCCGATCTCCACCGGTCAGGAGGAGGTGCGCCGGGACGGTATCGAGACGATCGAGGCCATCCGTCGGCTGACCGCCAAGCATCCGCGGATCCACACCACGTTGGGCTTATCGAACATCTCGTTCGGCCTCAACCCAGCGGCTCGCCAGGTGCTCAACTCGGTGTTCCTGCACGAGTGCATTCAGGCCGGCCTGGATTCGGCGATCGCGCACAGTTCCAAGATCCTGCCGATGAGCAAGATCGACGAGCGTCAGCGTGAGGTCGCACTGGACCTGGTCTATGACCGTCGTCGGGAGGGCTACGACCCGCTGCAAGTGTTCATGGAGCTGTTCGAGGGCGTCTCGGCCGCCAGTGCCAAGGACGCCCGCGCCGCCGAGCTCGCCGCGATGCCCCTGATGGAGCGGCTGGCCGCGCGGATCGTCGACGGCGAACGCAAGGGCCTGGAGGAGGACCTTGACGCGGCGATGGAGCAGATCCCGCCGCTGCAGATCATCAACGAGCACCTGCTGAACGGCATGAAGACCGTCGGCGAGCTGTTCGGCTCCGGGCAGATGCAGCTTCCGTTCGTGCTGCAGTCGGCGGAGACGATGAAGGCCGCCGTCGCCCATCTGGAGCCCCACATGGAGGCCAGTGACGAGGACGGCAAGGGCCGGATCGTGTTGGCCACCGTCAAGGGCGATGTCCACGACATCGGCAAGAACCTGGTCGACATCATCTTGTCCAACAACGGCTATGACGTGGTCAATATCGGCATCAAGCAGCCGATCGCCGACATCATCTCCGCCGCCCGCGAGCACAAAGCCGACGTGATCGGCATGTCCGGACTGCTCGTCAAATCGACGGTGGTCATGCGCGACAACCTCGCCGAGCTCAACACCGAGGGCATCTCAGGCGAGTTCCCGGTGCTGCTCGGTGGCGCCGCACTGACCCGCGCCTACGTGGAGGTCGACCTGGCCGACATGTACCAGGGCGATGTGTTCTACGCGCGGGATGCGTTCGAGGGCCTACGACTGATGGACGAGGTCATGACCTCCAAGCGCACCGGCGTGCCGATGTCGGAGTCCTCGGAGTCGGCGGCCAAGGCCGCCGAACGGCGGGAGCGTCGTGCCCGGTCGGAGCGGATCGCCGCCAAGCGGGCCGCCGAGGCCGAGCCCGTGGTCATTCCCGAGCGCTCGGATGTCGCCGCGGACCAGCCGATCGCGACCCCGCCGTTCTGGGGGACCCGGATCGCCAAGGGCATCCCGGTCGCCGACTACGCCGGCCATCTGGATGAGCGCGCCCTGTTCTTCGGGCAGTGGGGCCTGCGTGGCACCCGTGGCGGCGACGGGCCCGACTACGACGAGTTGGTCGCCACCGAGGGTCGTCCGCGGCTGCGGGAGTGGATCAGCAAGCTCACCACCGAGGGCATCCTGTCGCACGCGGCTGTCGTGTACGGCTACTTCCCGGCCTACTCGGTCGGCGACGAGATCTGGGTGCTGGCCGAACCGCGGCCCGATGCCGAAGTGCTCCACAAGATCGCCTTCCCCCGCCAGCAGCGGCCGCGATTCCTTTCCATCCCGGACTTCATCGCCTCGCGTGAGCGCTGCGAAGCCGAAGGCGTGGTGGACGTCCTGCCCTTCCAGTTGGTCACCATGGGCACGCCGATCGCGGATTTCGCCAACGAGTTGTTCGCTGCCGACAACTACCGCGACTACCTCGAGGTGCACGGCCTGTCGGTGCAGTTGACCGAGGCACTCGCCGAGTTCTGGCACCGCCGGGTCCGCGACGAACTCAGGCTGCCCGACGGCGCCGTCTCCGCCGAGGACCCGGACGCGATCGAGGAATACTTCAACCTCAAGTACCGCGGCGCGCGCTACAGCTTCGGTTACGGCGCATGCCCCGACCTGGAATCCCGCAAGGTCGTCATCGACCTCCTCGAGCCCGAGCGGATTGGAGTCGAGTTGTCCGAGGAACTCCAACTCCACCCGGAACAGTCCACTGACGCCTTCGTGCTCTACCACCCCGAAGCGAAGTACTTCAACACCTGATCAATGCCCACTGTGAGGTCCGGACCCGATCGATCGGGTCCGGACCTCGCCGTATTTCTCACTGATCTCCGTCGTGAACTCCCGGCTGGTCCGCGGACGCTCACCTGCCCACGCACGGCTAACGTTCAGCCCAACCGTGCCGATATAACCGGCAGAGCCATTGCTTGAAGCGAGGAGTACGCCATGAGTGCTATCCGTCGATCTGCCGCAGCCACGTGCGCGGCCGTGATGCTCGCCGGGGGAGTGGCGGTGGCAACCGCCCCGGTTGCTTCCGCGCAGGTATGGCACGAGCACCCGGCCTGGGATGTACGCCTGCCGTACCCCACGGGGGGCGAACACACCATCCGGTACAACGTGTTCCCGAGCTGCAAACTGGGCGATGACGGCCGGTTCCACCAGGCGGTCGCCGCGGGCGCGAGAGACCTGGACCAGCCGGTCGGATCGTTCGACTTCTGGTCCATGATGTTCCCGTTCAATTCAGCGACGATCTCCTGGCACAACATCGACACCGATGCGCGTGGCTCGGAGACGGTCCAGTCGACAGGCCCCGAGGTGGGGACCCAGGCGACGATCACCGGGCGCGGACACATCGCGGTGACGGTCTCGGCGAGCAAATCGCTTCTGCCCACCTTCGCACCGGGATCCGTGGCGCCTTTCGGATCACACACCCACACCGAGCACTTCATCGTCGCCCCGCAGGCCTGCTAGCGCGCCGCAGCCGACAGCCGCCTCAACGTGGCATTGAACTGTCCCGCGAAGCGGCGCGGTACCTGATGTCCGTCGGATCAACCCGGCTGCGTTCGGTGGGTGTGCCCCCGCGGGCGCTCAGATCTGCCGGCGCGCGGGCATTCGGGTAAACAGTAGGCCGTGACCAGCATCGCCATTGATCAAGCCCCTGCCGCCGTTTGTCTCGATATGGACGGCACCCTTGTCGACACCGAACGTCTGTGGGACATCGCCGTCTACGAACTCGCTGAGCACATGGGGCGACCGCTGGACGAGGCCACCCGTGAACGCACCCTCGGCAACTCTCTCCAGGGGTTCTTCGAGATCCTCGGCGAGTACACCGGTCATCGCATCGAGGGCGAGGAGTTCGACCGTCTGGCCCACCAACTCAACACTCGCGTGACCGAGCTGATGCGTACCGACATGCAGTGGCGCCCAGGGGCGCAGGAGCTCCTCACCGAGATCGCCGACACCGGGACACGCGTCGCACTGGTCACCAACACCACCGCCGACGTGGCCCAGGTACCACTGGAGTTCATCGACCGATCCCGGTTCGAGGTCGTGGTGACCGGATGCATGGTCCCCAATGGAAAACCTGCCCCGGACCCCTATCTCCTGGCCTGTGAACGTCTGGGACTCGAGCCCGGGAACACCGTGGCTGTGGAGGATTCGGTCACCGGCGCCACGGCCGCGGTGACCGCTGGATGTCGGGTGCTCTACATCCCCTCCACCGACGGCCAGCCCGACGTCGCCGGCGCGCACACACACTCAACCCTGGCCGGGGTCGGCATCGCGGAATTGCACACACTCACCTCGGGCACACCCGTCACCGCCGCTGTGGGAGAATCGGGCGTGTGAAGACCTTCGACTCGCTGTTCGCCGAACTGTCCGAGCGGATTGCCGCGCGCCCTGAGGGCTCCGGGACCGTCACCGCATACGACAAGGGCGTCCATCATCTGGGCAAGAAGGTCATCGAAGAGGCTGGTGAGGTCTGGATCGCGGCCGAATACCAGTCGGATGCGGAACTGGCGGAGGAAATCTCCCAGCTCCTGTACTGGACGCAGGTCATGATGCTCAAGCGGGGTCTGGGCCTCGACGACGTCTACCGACATCTCTAGACCGTCGCGTCCGCCACAACCCTCACTCACTCACTTTCTGGAGCCACCATGCTGCGCGTAGCAGTGCCCAACAAGGGCGCCCTGTCCGAGTCCGCCTCCGAAATGCTCGATGAGGCCGGCTACCGCCGTCGGCCCGAAGGCAGCAAAGATCTGTCGCTGATCGACCGTGCGAACGATGTCGAGTTCTACTTCCTCCGGCCGAAGGACATCGCGGTCTATGTCGGCTCGGGCCGACTCGATCTCGGGATCACCGGCCGCGACCTGGCCGCGGATTCGATGGCCGAGGTCGACGAACTGCTGGAGCTCGGTTTCGGCCGTTCAACTTTCCGCTATGCGGGCCCCGCCGGCGACGGCTGGTCCACCGAGCGTCTGGCGGGTGCGCGGATCGCCACGTCGTACCCCAACATCGTCCGGCGTGACATCGCAGCCCGCGGCATCGAGGCCGAAGTCATTCGCCTGGACGGCGCCGTGGAGATTTCCATCCAGCTCGGCGTCGCAGATTGCATCGCCGACGTGGTGGGGTCCGGGCGGACGCTCAAGGTCCACGACCTTGAGGCCTTTGGCGACGTCCTGTGCGACTCATCGGGTGTTCTCATCTCCCGGGTGGATGCCGACGTCACCCCGGCCATGGCCCAGATGCGCGCACGACTTCAGGGCGTGGTCTTCGCCCAGCAGTACATGATGCTCGACTACAACTGCCCTCGGGAACTGCTCGACAGCGTCTCCAAGATCACCCCGGGTCTGGAGTCACCGACCGTGTCACCGATGGCGGATCCGGCGTGGATCGCGGTGCGATCGATGGTGCCGCGTAAGCAGGTCAACTCGATCATGGACGAGCTCGCTGCGGCCGGAGCCAAGTCGATCATCGCGACCGACATCCGGTCCTGCCGGATGGGCTGACCTCACTCCAAGAGCAGGCTGCGGCCCGCCGCCCATCTGCTGGTTTGCTACACCTCGGCCACCACACCTCCCGTCGACAGTCACCGCCGGGAGGTGCGGTGGCTCCAGTCGCTACACCGCTTCTATGAGCAGCGACTGGAGCGTGTTGCCGATCTCACCGGACTCGTCGAATAGTGTCCCGGAGGTCGTTCCTACACCGTCGGGTCCGATCGAGGCGTTCGCCCTGACGCCGATCCACTCGCCCCGCGGCAGACGGTGCAGGTGTGTGACCAGGTCGGTGTTGAGGAAGCGCCATCGGGCCGGATCGAGGACGGCGCCGACACCGTTGGCGATATCGGCGATGCACATCACCTGAACGACCGGGGTCACGGTCTCCCCGGCGACCAGCGGGTACCGGGGCCGCGCCCACACCGTGCCGTCCGCGGCGCCGCGGATCTGAAGCGAGTCGATGTATCCGCTGGTCCACTGTGTGAAGAATGAACTGTCCATGTCCTTATCGGGAAGCTCCCGACGGGGTTCAACGGTCTGCTCCACCGTCTCGGTATCACTCGTGCGCAGCCGCCACGCGCTCGACCGGGCCACGTTCCGGCCGCCGGCCTCGAGCTCGGACTCAACGAGTTCGATCCGTTTTCCAGGGCGGACGACCCGGGCCCGAGTCCGCAGTTCACCGAGGGGCACCGGCCCGAGGATATCCATCGCGATACGGGAGATGCGCGTGCCCTCGGCACCCTCCACCCGTTCCATCGCGCGGGTGAGCAGCGCGGACGGGGGAGCCCCGTGCTGCAGCTCCGGGCCCCATGCGCTGACCGTGTGCTCGGTTGCGCGGAACCGCTCCCAGCCTTCGTCCTGCCCCAACGGCTCGAAGTAGGCCTGTGTCATCGTGTACTCCTCGACTGTAACCGGCCCGGCGGAGGGTCAGGGTGTACCGGTGGGAACCACGCGCACTCCGGGCCATCCGGGGTACTCGGGAGGGGTGCCACCGAATGCCGGGCACAATGCCTGATGATTGCACCAGTCGCACAAGCGGGACGTCTTGGGGCGGAAGTCACCGGACTCACCGGCCTCGACGATCTCCGACCACAGCACGTCAAGTTCCCTCTCTGTGCTCGACATCATCGCGAGATCAGGCGTCAGGGTGAGCCAACTGCCGTTCTTGAGGTAGATCAACTTGAGCTGTGCCGGAATGACGCCGTGGGTGCGCTGGTACATGAGGGCGTAGAAGCGCATCTGGAACATCGCCTTGTCCTGGAACCGCGGGTGCGGCGGTTTGCCCGTCTTGTAGTCCACCACCCGGACCTCGCCGGTCGGCGCCACATCCACGCGGTCGAGGTAGCCGTTCAAGGGGGTTCCGGCGTCGGTGGCGGTGATGATGTACCGCTCACAGGACTCGGGGGTGAAGCGCTGCGGGTCCTCGACGCCGTAGAGAGCGGAGACGAGCGCGGCGACCTCGGCCTGGAACTCGGGCCGCTGCTCTGACGGTACGACCTCCGCACCGGACTCCAGCTCGTAGAACCGGTCAACCGCCGTGGGAACCAGTTCGGCGGCGCGCTCGGGTGCGCGCTCGGATTGTTCCAGCCCGTACAGCTCCTCCAGGACGGCGTGGACCACGGTTCCCAGCACCTGCGCACGCGTTTTGGGCTCGGGGATCCGGTCGACCGTCTTGAGCCGGTAGAGCAGCGGACACTGGCGAAAATCCGCCGCCCGTGACGCCGACAGGGCCAGTGGCTTGGGAGCAGGCGGGGTCGCATCGATTTCGAGGGGATCCATCACACCTGGCAGGGTAGACAACCGGTCGGACATCCGGCCCCCGAGATGCACCCTGGAGGTCCACCGTGCAGCGTTCCGGCCCGTTCGACGTAGGCGACCGTGTCCAGCTCACCGACGCCAAGGGACGCAAGTACACCGTCGTCCTGGTCGCAGGCGCCGAGTTCTTCACCCACCACGGTGCGGTGCGCCATGACGATCTCATCGGGGCGCCCGAGGGCTCGATCATCACCTCGACCAAGGACGCCAACTACCTGGCCCTGCGCCCGCTGCTCACCGACTATGTCCTGTCGATGCCGCGCGGTGCCCAGGTCATCTACCCCAAGGACGCCGCACAGATCGTCCACGAGGGCGACATCTTCCCGGGTGCCAGGGTTCTCGAGGCCGGGGCGGGCTCGGGCGCGCTGACCTGTTCGCTGCTGCGCGCGGTCGGCCCGGAGGGGCAGGTCTTCTCGTATGAGATCCGCGAGGACCACGCCGAGCACGCCGAGCGCAATGTCCGCACGTTCTACGGGGACCTGCCCGAGAACTGGGATCTACGGGTGGCGGACCTGGCGGAGGCCTCTATCGATGCGCTGGGCGGCCAGGTGGACCGGGTGATCCTGGACATGTTGGCGCCCTGGGAGTGCCTGCCGACGGTGAAGGACGTGATGGTCCCCGGCGGTGTCCTGGTGGTGTACGTGGCCACCACGACCCAGCTGTCCGACGTGGTGGAGGCGCTGCGCCGTCAACAGTGCTGGACGGAGCCGCGGGCCTGGGAGTCGATGAACCGTGGGTGGCACGTGGTGGGACTGGCGGTGCGCCCGGAGCACCGGATGCAGGGCCACACCGCGTTCCTGGTCACAGCCCGCCGCCTCGCCGAGGGGGTCACCACCCTCAAGCCGAAGCGCCGGTCCGGCAAGGGCTGACCGACGCAGGGCGCCCTCCGGTCACATCCGAACAGGTCAGGTCCGTTCGAATCGGGGGAGGGTTGGTAGGGGCCCAGCCGCCGCGCCCCGTTCCACCTCGGCGATAAGGTGGAGGGGACGACGACGAGCCGGCATCACCGGGTCTGCTCGTCGACGACCAGGAGGGCAGGTGATCGCGTGACCGAGGGACGTTCCCCGGCCGGACAGGGTGATGATCGGGTCACGGTCGACCGGGCGGAGCTCTCGCGGCTACGCAAGGCGGTCGACGAGGGGGCCCGCTCGGACCGCGAGAAGGCGATCAAGATCGACGCCCTGGGCGCGCGCAACGTTCGGCTCGCCGAACTCCTCAAGGACTCTCGCGACCAGCTGGAGGTCCTCAAGGGTGAGGTCGAGCGCCTCGGGAACCCGCCCAGTACGTACGGCGTGGTGCTCTCACGCCCGACGGAGGACGCGACGGTCGAGGTCATGACCGCCGGACGCCGGATGCTCCTCACGCTCGCCCCCGGAGTCACCTCCTCGACCGTCACGGTCGGCGCGACGGTGCGCCTCAACGAGGCGCTGACGGTCCTGGAGGTCTCGTCCGACCTGCCGACCACCGGGGTCACCGCGATCTTCCGCGACGTGCTGGCCGACGGCCTGCGCGCCCGCGTCGTGATGGGTAATGACGACGAGCACATCGTGCATCTGGCCGAGGCCCTCCAGGGCGGACGGACTTCCGACCGCCCCGCCCCGGTGCGGCCGGGGGACGCCGTCCTGGTGGATCCGAAGGCCGCGGTGGCGTTCGAGGTCGTGCCCAAGGCGGAGGTCGACGAGCTGCTGCTCGAGGAGATCCCGACCGTCGACTACTCCGACATCGGCGGTCTCGGACCGCAGATCGAGCAGATTCGCGACGCGATCGAGCTGCCGTTCATCCACCACGACCTGTACCGCGAGTTCCACCTCGCGCCCCCGAAGGGCGTGCTGCTCTACGGCCCGCCCGGCTGCGGCAAGACCCTCATCGCCAAGGCCGTGGCCCATTCGCTCGCACGCGCCTCGGCGCTCTCCCGTGGCGATGACGTCTCTAACGGCCACTATCCGAACTCGTACTTCCTGTCGATCAAGGGCCCCGAGCTGCTCAACAAGTACGTCGGCGAGACCGAGCGGCACATCCGGTCGATCTTCGAGCGTGCCCGGGAGAAGGCCACCGAGGGCAACCCGGTGATCGTCTTCTTCGACGAGATGGACTCGATCTTCCGTACCCGCGGGTCGGGGGTCTCCTCGGACATGGAGACCACCATCGTCCCGCAGCTGCTCGCGGAGATCGACGGTGTGGAGGACCTGCGCAACGTCATCGTGATCGGCGCATCCAACCGCGAGGACATGATCGACCCGGCCATCCTGCGCCCGGGGCGACTCGACCTGAAGATCCGGATCGACCGCCCGGACCGCGACGCCGCCGTCGACATCCTCGGCAAGTACATCACCACGGACCTGCGGTTCGATCCGGAGGACATGAACGGTGCGGGCCCGAAGGAGCACGTGCGGGCGCTGATCGATCGGGTCGCCGAGCGCCTCTACACCCGTGAACCCGCCACGACCTACGTGCACCTGGTGTTCGCCTCCGGACGGCGGTCCTCGCTGTACTTGGCCGACCTGACCTCCGGGGCGATGCTGCGCAACATCGTGGACCGCGCCAAGAAGCTCGCGATCAAGGACATCGTCCACGGCAGCGGAAACGGCCTGACCACCGATGATTTCCTGGACGCCGTGGACGCCGAGTTCGCCGAGAACACGGATCTGCCCAACACCTCCAATCCGCAGGAGTGGGCGCGCCTGACCGGCGTGCGCGGTGAGCGTGTCGTGGAGGTCACCGTGCCGAACAGGGGAGTGGACGAGTGAGTGGCGACAGCCGATCGGCCGAGGCAAGCCAGTCCGCCCTAGGGCACGAGGGTGCCGAGGAGCCGCGCGGGCGGATCATCGGGACCGAGATCGAGTTCGGCATCGTCGCGGTGGGTCAGCCACTGCTGAGTTCGGTGGTCACGTCCACACAGGTGATCAAGGCCTACACCGACCCGGGTGAAGGCGTCGGCGGCGCCGACGAGGCACGGTGGGACTACGGGTCCGAGTCGCCGCTGCGCGATGCCCGCGGCTTCGACCTCGGCATCGCCCGCGCCTATGACCCCAGCGAGTTCGGCGTGACCAACCGCGTGCTCACCAACGGCGCGCGCTTCTACGTCGACCACGCCCACCCCGAGTACTCGGCGCCCGAGGTCGACTCGCCGCGCGACGCGGTGATCTGGGACAAGGCCGGCGAGGTGATCATGCACCGGGCCGGCGTCGAGTCCACGGCCACGGAGGGCAATGCCGAACTCAAGCTCTACAAGAACAACGTCGACGGCAAGGGCGCCTCCTACGGCGCGCACGAGAACTACCTCGTCCGGCGCGACGTGGATTTTGACGCGCTCACCCTCAGCCTGGCCACCCATCTGCTGTCCCGGCAGATCTACACCGGCGCCGGCCGGGTGGGGATCGGCCAGGAGGGCCAGGCCGCGGGGTTCCAGATCTCGCAGCGTGCCGACTACATCGAGGTGCTCACCGGGCTCGAGACCACGCTGCGCCGCGGGATCATCAACACCCGCGACGAGCCGCACGCCACAGACGAGACCTGGCGTCGGCTGCACGTGATCATCGGCGACGCCAACATGGCCGAGCTGCCCACCTACCTCAAGATCGGCACCACCTGCCTAGTCCTGGACGCGATCGAGGCCGGCGTCGACCTGGCGGACCTGCTGCCCGAGGACCCAGTCGAGGCGGTGCACATCATCAGCCACGACCCCACGCTCACCGCGACCGTGCGCCTGGGTGACGGGCGGCAGCTCACCGCGCTTCAGATCCAGCGGGAGATCCTCGCCAGGGTCGCCGAGGTGGTGGGCGACGGCCACGGCCGTCCCGCATGGTCGCTCGAGGTGCTCGCCGAATGGCGCGAGATCCTCGACGCGCTCGGGGAGAACCCGATGTCGTGCGCGGACCGCCTCGACTGGCCCGCCAAGCTGCGCCTGCTCGAGGGCTTCCGGGCGCGCGACGACCTGTCGTGGGACCACGCGCGGCTGGCGCTGATCGACTTCCAGTACCACGACATCGATCCGGGTCGCGGACTCTACAACCGTCTAGCGGCCAAGGGGGCCATCCGCAGGCTCACCAGTGACGCCGAGGTCGAGGCCGCGATCACGACCCCGCCGGAAAGAACGCGGGCGTGGTCCCGAGGTCGCTTCCTGGCCGAACTCGGGGACCGCGTCCACGCGGCGGGGTGGGACCACGTCGTCGTCGTCGACACCCGGGGGCAGGACCGCCGCATCGACCTCTCCGACCCGTACACCGGCACCAAGGCGTACTGCGAGGCCACCCCGGACTTCCTGTCGGCCGACGGTCCGAGCGGACCCGACCTACCCACCGGCTGAGACCCGACCTTCGCGCGGACCACGCACGACCCGGCGCCAGGCGCCACTAACCGAGGAGCAAGCACCATGTCCCAGATCCAGAAGAACGCCGGCGGACCCGGTGAGGGCGACGACGAGGCCGGCCAGGTCGCCAAGTCCGCAGACACCACCGCCGCCGACTCGCTGCTGGACGAGATCGACGACATCCTCGAGACCAACGCCGAGGAGTTCGTGAAGTCCTACGTCCAGAAGGGCGGGCAGTAGAGCCCATGCAGCGGCGCATCGTCGGAATCGAGACCGAGTTCGGGATCACCAGCGTCGGAGGCGAGGGTGGCCGCTCGCTCGGCGCCGACGAGATCGCGCGCTACCTGTTCCGCCCCGTCGTGGAACGCTGGCGGAGCTCGAACGTCTTCCTGGACAACGGCTCCCGCCTCTACCTCGATGTGGGCTCGCACCCCGAGTACGCGACCGCCGAATGCGACGGGCTGCGGCAACTCGTGGCCCACGACCGGGCGGGGGAGCGGATCGTCGACGAACTCGGGCAGCAGGCCGAGCAGTCGCTGGCCGAGCAGGCGATCGATGCCAAGGTCTACCTGTTCAAGAACAACACCGACTCGGTCGGCAACTCCTACGGGTGCCACGAGAACTACCTGCTCGACCGGTCCACCCAGGTGCGCAGCATCGGCACCACACTGCTGCCGTTCCTGGTGAGCCGCCAACTGATCTGCGGCGCCGGCAAGATCCTGCCTGGCACCCCGGCGGGCGTCGGGCTGGACGAGACCCGTGACCCGACGTTCTGCTTCTCCCAGCGGGCCGAGCACATGTGGGACGGTGTCTCCTCGGCCACCACCCGGTCGCGGCCGCTGATCAACACCCGCGACGAGCCGCACGCCGACTCCACGCGGTTCCGCCGGATGCACGTGATCGTGGGCGATTCCAACATGATCGAGACCACGACGCTGCTCAAGATCGCCACCACGCGGCTCGTCCTGGAAGCGATCGAGGCCGGCGTGGAACTGCGGCCCATGGCCGTGTCCCATCCCGTGCGCGCGATCCGCGAGATCAGCCGCGACCTCACCGGCACCCGGCCCGTCACCATGACCGACGGCACCACCATGAACGCACTGGAGATCCAGCGGGAGTTCCTCGCCTCGGTCCACCGCTACCTCGACGCCGGGGGATGGGAGCGCCAGGACCGCGACGTGGTGACCGACTGCGTCGCACTGTGGGAGCGGGTGCTCGACGCCGTCGAGTCCGGCGACCACTCCTCGATCGCCGCCGACATCGACTGGGCCGCCAAACTCCAGCTGATCCGGCAGATACAGGACAAGACGGGCGCCGACCTGAACCACCCGCGGCTCGCCCAGATCGACCTGACCTACCACGACATCCGGCCCGGCCGGGGGCTCCATTCCGTCCTCGAGCGGCGGGGCCTGGTGTCCCGCGTGGTGACGGACGCGGAGGTCGAGCACGCCAGCGCGGTCGCCCCGGAGACCACCCGCGCGGCGCTGCGCGGCCGGTTCATCCGCGCCGCCCGCGAGGCGGGACGCGACCACACCGTCGACTGGGTCCACCTCAAGGTCACCGACGGCACCCTGCCCACCGTCGCGCTGACCGATCCGTTCACGAACGAGGACCCGCGTGTCGACGACCTGATCGCGGCGCTCGGACGATAGCGTTCCTTTACGTGTCCACCTCGAAGTCCCAGCGCCTGGTCAATCTGGTGATCTGCCTGCGCTCCACCAATGCCTACCTGTCCGCGGACGAGATCAGGCGGATGGTGCAGGGCTACGACGACTGCGAATCCGAGTCGGCCTACCTGCGCATGTTCGAGCGCGACAAGCGCGAACTGCGGGACGCCGGGGTGCCGCTCGAGCAGGGCGCATCCCTCGCGCCCGGATCGCCGGCCGGGTACCGGATCCCCGCCCAGGACTACGAGCTGCCCGAGATCAGTCTCACCGCCGAGCAGGCGGGCGTGCTGGCCGTGGCCGCCGAGGTGTGGCGCGAGGGGGAGCGGTCCGTCCGCGCGGGCGGGGCGCTCGCCAAGCTCACGGCGGCCGGCATCGACCCGGTCCGCGCTCACGACACGACGGTCTCCGTGGAGGACCCGGTCGAGCTGGCCACCGCGGCCGTGATCGCCGAGGCCGTCGCCGAGCAGACCGTGGTGACGTTCACCCACACCTCGGCCGGGGCCACCGAGTCCACCAGCCGCCGCGTCGAACCGTGGTGGACCGGCTCGCGGCACGGCCACTGGTACCTCGTGGGCCACGACCTGGATCGCGGCGAGCCCCGGACTTTCCGCCTCATCCGCATGACCGATGCCCGTGTCGGCCGCGCGGGGCGCACCGTGGCGGTGCCTCCCACCGAGCGCGTGCTCGCACTGCTCGACGACGCGGTGGCCCGCCTCAACCCGGTCGTCGACGCCACGGTGTGGGCCGCCGACGGACGGGCCGCGGAACTGCGCGCGATGGCGCGCGCGGAGACCCCGGCCACGCGCTTCGGCACGAGCGGCGCCGATCTGGACGTCTCCGCACCGCTGGGGGAGTTGTCCTCGCTCGTGGCAGCGCAGGGCGCCGACGCGGTGGCGTTGCGCCCGAGCGAACTCCGCATCCGGGTTCTGACCATTCTCACCGCCGCCGAGGGGGCCCACCGATGAGTCCACGTTCGGTCCCGCTCGCGACCCTGCTCAGCGTGGTCCCGTACTTCCACAGCCGTGGCGCGGTGCCGGTCGCCGAGGCCGCCCGCGATCTGGGGTTGAAGGACTCCCAGCTCCGCGACGCACTCTGGCAGCTGTGGTCCTGTGGCCTGCCCGGCTACGGTCCCGGTGACCTCATCGATCTGGCGTTCTCCGCCGAGGACCTGGACGAGGCAGAGCTTGTGGAGGTGACGTTCACCGCCGGGATCGACCGTCCGGTGCGCCTGACCGCCGCCGAGGCCGTGACCCTCGAGACGGGTCTGGCGGTGTTCCTGGACCGGCCCGAGGTGGTGGACCAGGCCGCGCTGCGCGACCTGTTGGGCACGCTCCGCGCCGCCGCCGGGGGTGACGCCACCCCCGCGCGGGTGGACTCCGGCACCGGGCATTCCGACGCCGATCTTGTGCGCACCGCCGTCCGGTCGGGCCGAGCCCTGCGCTTCGTCTACCACTCCGCCAGTTCGGATTCCTCGACGATCCGGGTGGTGGATCCGGCGCGACTGTCCGTCGCCGACGGCCACTCCTACGTCCACGGGGTCGACCGTGGTTCCGGCGCCTGGCGCACGTTCCGCACCGATCGGATGAGCCGCGTGGAGGACATGGGTCCGCGCCGCGCGGTGGGACCGGAACCCCAGGACGACGACGACAACGGCGATCGCCTGATCGAGCGGGCCATCGTCCCCGCGGCCGGCGCCTGGTTCCTCGACGAGTTCGGTTTCCATTCGGTCCGGCGCCGCCCGGACGGCGATCTGGATGTCGAGATCGCGTATTTCGACCGGGCCTGGCTCGTACGCTTCCTGCTCGGCCACGCCGACGTGGTGACCCCGGTCGATCCGGAGCTCGCGCGGGTGGTCGCCGAGCGTGCCGTCGCCGGTCTGGCGGCCTACGCGGACTCCACGCCGGATCATGCGGGAGAAGAGCCCGCGTCAAACTCGTGAAATCCCGGTGAACTAGCAGGTCATCGCAGGTAACGGCGGAGTCTGAGGTGTGATCGCCTCACCGGGGTGCGTTACCATGGAAACGTTGTCAAACAAACGGAGGTTGACATGGGTGCGTTGAGCATCTGGCATTGGCTCATCGTCCTCGCGGTGGTTCTGTTGCTGTTCGGTTCCAAGAAGCTGCCCGAGATGGCGCGCGGTCTTGGTCGGTCGGCACGCATCTTCAAATCGGAGATCAAGGAGATGCAGAACGACGACAAGGACCCGGAGTCCGAGCCGCAGGCATTGACCCAGGCGCAGCCGAACGCGGCCCAGTACGCGCAGCCGCAGGCGCAGCAGTACCAGCAGCCCGCGCCGCAGCAGCAGGCGCAGCCGTTCCAGCAGGCCGCCCCGCAGCAGTACCAGCAGCCGGCCCCGCAGCAGCAGGCGCAGCCGTACCAGCAGCCGCAGGCGCCCGCCGCACCGCAGCAGGGCCAGCCGCAGCAGTATTCCGACCCCACCACCCCCTACCAGGGTGGACAGGGACAGTAGGTCTTCTCGTCAATGACTGATACCGGCTCCCCGGCGACCGGCGTCTCCCAGAAGGGGGGCGCCGGTCGCCTGCGGTCGAAGCGTCGTCGGCGGCCACGCAATCCCGACGGCACGATGCCGCTCATCGAGCACATCTACGAGCTCCGCAAGCGGCTGCTCATCGCGGTTGCGGCGATCGTCGTGGGCCTCGGGTTCGGGTTCTTCTGGTACGGCAGCTCGCTCGGCCCGATTCCCTCGCTGGGCGAGATCCTCACCGGCCCCTACTGCGACATCCCGCCGGGCGCGCGGCTCCAGCTCGGGGACGGTGACGAGTGTCGCCTGCTGGCGACCGGCCCGTTCGAGCAGTTCATGCTGCGCCTCAAGGTGGCGGCGACGGCCGGCATCGTGATGTCCAGCCCGGTCTGGCTGTACCAGCTGTGGGCGTTCATCACCCCGGGCCTGCACAAGAACGAGAAGCGTTACGGGATCGCGTTCACGATCCTGGCCGCGGTCCTGTTCATCGGTGGCGCGGTCCTGGCGTACGTCGTGATCGTCTACGCCCTCGAGTTCCTGCTCTCGATCGGTGACAACGTCCAGACCACGGCGCTGTCCGGTAGCCAGTACTTCACGTTCCTCATCCAGCTCATCCTCATCTTCGGGGTGAGCTTCGAGATCCCGCTCCTGCTGGCCATGCTCAACGTGGCCGGTGTGGTGAGCTACGAGGCTCTCGCCAAGTCCCGGCGCGGCATCATCATGGGCATCTTCGTGTTCGCGGCGGTCGCCTCGCCCGGACAGGATCCCTTCTCGATGCTCGCCCTCGCCCTGGCGGTCACCCTCCTCGTCGAGGGGGCGATCCAGTTCGCGCGCATCCACGACAAGCGCAAGAAGAAGTCGAAGGCCGAGTGGCTGGACGTCGATGACGAGTCGGCGTCCACGATCGAGGCGGCCAGTGGGATCGGCGCCTCCGGCGACCTCGGGTCCTCCGGCCCGCTGGAGCGTCCCGCGCCCGTCCGCACGTCGGCCCCGGCCGGCGGTTCACCCGCAACCACTGCCAGCCCGCTCCAGGCACCTGCTGCCGGCGGGTCGCTGTATGACGACATCATCTGACGCCGCCGGCACGCCGGACACCCTGGAGACGTTCCTCGCCGGGGAGGGGTTCACCCCTGATCCGTTCCAGCTCGACTCGTTCGCCGCCCTGGACGCCGGGCGGAACCTGCTCGTCTCAGCGCCCACGGGATCGGGCAAGACGCTGGTCGGCGAGTACGCCGCGTTCCGGGCGCTCAGCAGTGGAGGCCGCTGCTTCTACACCACGCCCATCAAGGCGCTGAGCAACCAGAAGTTCCGGCAGTTCCGCGAACGCTTCGGCGCGGAGAACGTCGGACTGCTCACCGGTGATCACTCCATCGACGCGGATGCACCAATCGTGGTGATGACTACCGAGGTGCTGCGGAACATGATCTACGGTGGCTCGTCGGCCCTGCACGACCTGGACTGCGTGGTGATGGATGAGATCCACTACCTCGGGGACCGCTCCCGCGGCGTGGTGTGGGAGGAGATCATCCTCACCCTCGATCCGGCCGTGCGTCTCGTCGGGCTCTCGGCCACCCTGAGCAACACCGACGAGCTGGGGGACTGGATCACGGAGATCCGCGGCGACACCGCGGTCGTGCTGTCGGATCACCGGCCCGTCCCACTGGCTCACATGCTCTACACCGATGGAGACCTCATCCCGGTCCGGGCGGCTGCGGACCAACAACGCCGCAGCCGTTCCGGATACCACGACGAGAGGGTCGCCTCCCGCCAGCGCGCCCAGTGGGCCCGGCGCCAGGACGTCATCGAGAGGCTGGATGACGAGCGCCTGCTGCCGGCCATCTACTTCGTGTTCTCCCGCGCCGGCTGCGACGGCGCCGTTGCCCAGATGCGTCGGGCCCGGCTCCGGCTGACCACCGGCGAGGAGGCCCGCCGGATCGCCTCGCACGTGGACGCGGCCTGCGCCCAGGTCCCGCAGCACGATCTCGATGCGCTCGATTACCAGGCCTTCCGCGCCGGGCTCGTCAGCGGGATCGCGGCACACCACGCCGGCATGCTGCCGCTGTTCCGGACGATCGTGGAGGAGTTGTTCTCCGCCGGGCTCATCAAGGTCGTCTTTGCCACCGAGACCCTCGCGCTCGGTATCCACATGCCGGCCCGTGCGGTCGTGTTGGAGAAGACCACCAAGTACAACGGCGAAACCCACGCGATGCTCACCTCGGCCGAGTACTCGCAGATCACCGGCCGAGCCGGCCGGCGAGGGATCGACACCAAGGGCACGGCCGTGGTCCTGTCGCAGCCGGATCTGGACCTCGATGCCCTGTCCGCGCTCGTGGACACGCCACGGTTCCCGCTACGCAGTGCGTTCGCGCCCGACTATTCGATGGCGGTAAACCTCGTCGAGCAGCGCGGCGTCGAGGAGGCCACCTCCCTGATCGGCCGCTCGTTCGCGCAGTTCCAGACGGACCGGACCCTGGTGTCCCGGTCTCGCGCTATCAGCCGGCGAGAGGACGAGCGGGACCGGATGCGCGCGAGCCTCGTCGAGGCCGGCGGCGACGAGGAACTCGACGAGTACATGGCCGCCCGTGCGGAACTGAGCCGACTCGAGCGCAAAGCAGAGAAGTCGTCCAAGGACGATCGACTGTCCGCTGTCCGGGCGGGAATGCTCAAGCAGACCGCCGGCTCGGTCATCACCGTCGGCCGCAAACGGTTCGGGATGGTCGCGACCGTCCTGCAGGTCCGGACCGACATCCAGTCCGACCCGGGTCTGCTGTGCCTCACCGACACCGGGTGGATCGGCTGGCTCGGGCAGCACGATTTCGCGGCGCCGCCGATCCCTGTCGGCAGGGTCGACCTGCCCAAGGGCCGGCGCAAACTCGACAGCCGCGCCAAGCGTGCACTCGTCCAGCGCATGGAGCACCTGCGGGGCAAGGCCAAGGCACGGTTGAAGAAGTCGGGCGACAAGCCGGTACGCAAGGACCCCCGCATCGCGGCCGCCCGCCGCACGGTGCGGCAGCACCCGCTTCACGACGATCCACGCATCGACAAGCTCGCACGGCTACACGAGCGGTGGGCCAAGGCCGACGCTGACGTGAGGGCCATGAACGCGGAACTCGACGCCGACGCCGACTCCCTGGCCCGCCGGTTTCGCCGCATCGTCGAGCTGCTCGACCAGCTCGGATATCTGGAGGAGGTCGACGGCGCACTGCGCGCCACCGACGCGGGTCGGCTCCTGGCGGGGATCCACACCGAACAGGATCTGTTCGTGTCGGAGTGCCTGCGCCGGGGTGTGTGGCGTGGTCTCGATCAGGCCGGACTGGCCGCCATGGTTGCCACCGTCGTCGCGCATCCGCGCACCGAGTCGGCGGTCCGTGAGCCCTCGGACGAGGCCCTTCGTGTCGCACTCACCGAGACCGAGAGTGTGGCCAAGGACGTCGCCGGCGTCGAGCGGGATCATCGACTGCCCACGACGCCCGACCTGGACGCCGGGCTGGCCCCGGTGATGCATCACTGGGTCTCCGGCGGGGCCCTGTCCTCAATCCTGGCGGCGTCGTGGCAGGAGGGCGTGGAGCTGACGGCAGGCGACTTCGTCCGGTCAGCCCGCCTGGTGCTGGACGTGCTCGCGCAGATCGGTCAGGTGGCCGAACCCGAGCTCGCACGCACCGCCCGGTCGGCCGTCGGCGCACTTCGCCGGGGCGTCGTGCTCGACCACATGGCCTGACCGCGCCATGAACTGACCGAGCCTTGACCTGGCCGAGCCTTATGTCGTCGCGAGGTCCTTGGTGGCCTCGACCAGATGGCTGATCGCCCGCGCCTGGCCGGTCGTCCGGCCGAGCTCGTCGAGGGCCGCGGTGTCG
>DHCFI07803__coassemble_1155_pt1 | contig 78234 bp, 63 predicted proteins | sample DHCFI07803__metabat2_low_PE_029 | metagenome-assembled genome bin DHCFI07803 | reverse complement strand
GGCGGGTCCCACGCCGAACACTGGATCAGTGGACTCGACGAAGTCGGCCGGCACTACGGATTCCGCGTCGTCACCGTCCTGAAGATGGGCTGCCCGCTCACCCTCGACGCCTCGGTCTCCGACGACGGCGAGCAGATGTACGACAGCTGCGCCGAATGGACGCCGGATGCACTGGCCACGATCGCCGGACTGCAACCGGAATTCGTGTTCACCAACGCGAGCCGCCCTGTGGGCGTGATGGGCCCCGACGTCACCCCGCGCCAATACATCGAACTGTGGCGGGCGCTCGAGGAGCAGGGCATCGGCGTCCTCGCGATTCGCGACACCCCGTGGCTCAACAACGGCCGCGGCCCCGTCCGCGCCAGCGACTGCCTCGGCGGCGGCGACAGCCCTGAAGAGTGCGGGATGCCCCGCGAACGGTCCATCTCGCCGATCAACCCGGCGTCCCTCGCCGCAGCCGGACTCTCCAACGTGCGACTGGTCGACCTCACCGACGGTCTGTGCGGTCCCGAGAACTGTCCGGTCGTGGTGGGCAACGTGATCGTCTATCACGACTCTCATCACCTATCCGGTTCCTGGGTGCGCTCCGCCTCCGGTGAACTGGCCCGTCAACTGGGCCCTGCCACCGGCTGGTGGTGACCCCGGCCCCGAGGTCGGACCCGAAGTGCGGCCAACGCACTACTCTTGGACCACGTGACCAACGCCGAGTCCCAGCAGTCCGTTCCCGAACTCGTCCGTGCCTGGCCGGGTACCGCTTACCCGCTGGGTGCAACCTATGACGGCACCGGCACGAACTTCGCACTGTTTTCCGAGGTGGCCGAGAAGGTCGAACTCTGCCTCATCGACCGCGAGGGTGTGGAGACCCGCATCGAACTCACCGAGGTCGACGGCCACATCTGGCACTGCTACCTGCTCGGTGTCACCCCGGGGCAGCGCTACGGATACCGCGTACACGGCCCGTACGAACCCGAGAACGGCCTGCGTTGCGACCCCTCCAAGCTCCTTCTCGACCCCTACGGCAAGGCCTTCGGCGGAGCCTTTGACGGCGACCCCAGCCTGCACAGTTACGACCTGGACAACCCCGACGAGCGCAACACCGACGACTCGCTGGGCCACACCATGACCACCGTGGTGATCAACCCCTTCTTCGACTGGGGTAACGACCGGGCACCGAATCACGAGTACCACAACACGGTCATCTACGAGGCCCACGTCAAGGGCATGACCGCCACCCACCCGGACGTGCCGGCGGAGATGCGTGGCACCTACGCCGGCCTGTCCCATCCCGCGATCATCGAGCACCTCAAGGACCTCGGCGTCACCGCGATCGAGCTCATGCCGGTCCACCAGTTCATGCAGGACCAGCGCCTCATCGACCTGGGACTGCGCAACTACTGGGGCTACAACAGCTTCGGTTTCCTCGCCCCGCACAACGAGTACGCGTTCGCCGACAAGCCCGGGGACGCGGTGACCGAATTCAAGGCGATGGTCAAGGCATTCCACGACGCGGACATCGAGGTAATCCTCGATGTGGTCTACAACCACACCGCCGAGGGCAACCACCTCGGCCCGACCATCGGCTTCCGCGGAATCGACAACCAGGCCTACTACCGACTGGTGGAGGGCGACGAGCAGTACTACAAGGACTACACCGGCACCGGGAACACGCTCAACGTGCGGCACCCGCACTCCCTGCAGCTGATCATGGATTCGCTGCGCTACTGGATTCTGGAGATGCACGTCGACGGCTTCCGGTTCGACCTCGCCTCCACCCTGGCGCGGGGTCTGCACGAGGTGGACCGACTGTCGTCGTTCTTCGACCTCGTGCAGCAGGACCCGGTTGTCAGTCAGGTCAAGCTCATCGCGGAACCGTGGGACGTCGGCGAGGGCGGCTACCAGGTGGGCAACTTCCCGCCCCTGTGGACCGAGTGGAACGGCCAGTTCCGTGACACGGTCCGCGACTTCTGGCGCGGTGAGCCGTCCACCCTCGGTGAGTTCGCATCGCGGCTCACCGGTTCCTCCGACCTGTACGAGCAGACCGGCCGCCGCCCCACGGCGTCGATCAACTTCGTGACCGCCCACGACGGGTTCACGCTCAACGACCTGGTGAGCTACAACTCCAAGCACAACGAGGCCAACGGCGAGGACGGTAATGACGGCGAGAGCCACAACCGCTCCTGGAATTGTGGCGTCGAGGGCCCGACCGACGACCCAGAGGTCCTGGCGCTACGGCACAGGCAGCGCCGCAACCTGCTGACCACGTTGATCCTGTCCCAGGGCACGCCGATGATCGCGCACGGGGACGAGATCGCCCGCACACAGGACGGCAACAACAACGTCTACTGCCAGGACAACGAGATCTCCTGGATGAACTGGGAACTCGACGAGGAGCAGTCGGACCTGCTCGAGTTCACCCGGCAGCTCGTGCGACTTCGCAAGGACCACCCGGTCTTCCGGCGCCGCCGCTTCTTCGGTACTCCACTTCGCGGCGAGGAGGACCCACAGGACATCGCCTGGTTCACCCCGGACGGCTCGGAGATGACCAGCAAGGACTGGGACTCCGGGTTCGGCAAGTCGTTGACCGTGTTCCTCAACGGCGACGCGATCCACGAGCCGGACGAGCGCGGCCAGCGAATCATCGACGACTCGTTCCTCCTGTTGTTCAACGCCCACAGTGAGCCACTCGACTTCACGCTGCTCGGCACCGAGTTCGCGGAGGAATGGGAGGTCGTCCTGGACACCACCCTGACCGCGTCGGAGGAAGCCCGCACTCTGTCCGCGAGCAGCACGCTCACGGTGACCGACCGTTCCACCGTGGTTCTACGAAAGCTGAGCTGACGATGCGGAAGCTGCCGTCCAGTACCTACCGACTCCAGCTACGCACCCCCTCATCCGACCCCGCCGGCCGTGGTTTCACCCTGGCCGACGCCCGCGACCTCCTGCCGTACCTCGCCGACCTCGGTGTGGGTGCCGTGTACCTCTCCCCGATCCTCGAGGCCACCCCCGGCTCGACCCACGGCTACGACGTGGTGGACCCGACCGCCGTGTCGGCCGAACTCGGGGGGATCGAGGGCTTGCGCGCCCTCCGCGCCGCCTGCCGCGAGCATGGCCTGGGCCTGGTGGTGGACATCGTGCCCAACCACCTGGGCGTGGACTCCGCGGCCGCCAACCCGTGGTGGTGGGATGCTCTCCGCAGGGGCCCGGAGTCACCGTATTTCTCGTTCTTCGACTTCGATACCTCCCCTGCGAACGGCGCCGACGGGAAGATCGTGCTGCCCGTTCTGGGCTCACCGGATGCGGTGGATGACCTCGTCGTCGTCGACCCATCCCGCACCGACTCCGGCGAGGCCGAGCTCCACTACTTCGAGCACCGCTTCCCCATCGCCCCCGGCACGGCAGACATTGCCCCCGGCACGGGCGGTGGTACGGCGCGCGAGGTCCACGCGCGACAGCACTACCGGCTCGTCCACTGGCGCGAGCCGCTGCTGGGCTACCGGCGGTTCTTCACCGTCACCGGGCTGGCCGGGGTGCGGCAGGAGGACCCGAACGTCTTTGACGCGATGCACGCCGAGGTGCGGCGGTGGTGCTCGGAGGATCTGGTCGACGGCATCCGCGTCGATCACCCGGACGGGCTGGCCGATCCGGTCGGCTACACGCGCCGACTCCGCGAGCTCGTCGGCGACCGCTGGCTGCTCCTGGAGAAGATCCTGTCGCCCGGCACCGGCTCGGTGCCGCCGGAGGTGCTGGATCCGGCGATGGGAGTCGACGGCACCACCGGCTACGACGCCCTGCGCCTCATCGATCACCTGCTCGTCGACGCCCGCGGCGAGGCGCACCTGTCCGCCCTGGCGGCACAGTACAGCGGCGGCTTCGGCGACGATGCGCAGGTCCACGCCCAATCCGCCGCCATCAAACGTCAGATCGTGGCCGAGGACCTGGCACCAGAGTTGGGGCGTTTGGTGCGGGCTGTCCGGGCGGAAGGATGGGTGCAGTCGGAATCGTCGGCGCGACCGGTCGGGTCGGTGGGTGGTGACGTTTCCGACAAGCGATATGACGACGACGACACCACCGATTCAGACGCCCAGCTGCGGGAGACGCTGGTCTCGGTGATCGCTCTGACGCCGTTCTATCGGGCCGATTATCCGGTCCTGCGCGGCACACTCCCGGCCCTGCTGGACGTCCTGCGACGTGAGCGCCCCGAGCGGACGGCGGCACTGCAGCTCATCTCCCGCGCCCTGGCCTGCGGCGGGGAGGCCTCGGCGCGGCTCGCGCAGGTCACCGGTGCGGCCACCGCGAAGGCCGAGGAGGACCGGCTGTTCTATCGGCTCGGTCGGCTCGTCTCGCTCAATGAGGTGGGCGGCTCGCCGGGTCGGATGGGCCTGTCGGTGGACGCGTTCCATCTGACGATGGCCGAGCGCGCAGCCGCCATGCCGGGGACCATGACGGCACTGTCCACCCACGACACCAAGCGCGGCGAGGACGTGCGCGCCCGCATCTCGGTGCTGTCCCAGGTGCCCGACGAGTGGGCCGACTTCGTCGCCGAGGTGTTTGCCACGTACCCGCCGCCTGCCGAGGACGCCGGTTACTTCCTGCTGCAGGTCATCGTGGGTGTGTGGCCGACCGCTGAAGGGTCGGCGGCCGGGCAGTCCGAGCTCGCCGGGTCCGCGTCCTCGAGCCCGGCCGCGGACGCCTCGGCGCTGCGGCCCCGGCTGCACGCGTACGCCGACAAGGCGATGCGCGAGGCCGCTGTCCACACCACGTGGACCGACCAGGACGCAGATTTCGAGTCAGCCGTGCATCGGTGGATTGACGACCTGATCGACTCGGGTTCCGGGCTGGTCGGGGGATTCGTGGAGCGCATCGCGCCGGCGGGTCGCGACAATTCCCTGCTGGCCAAGGCTGTGCAGTTGCTCTCCCCCGGCGTTCCGGACGTCTACCAGGGCACCGAGGTGTGGGAAGACTCGCTCGTCGACCCCGACAATCGGCGGTTCGTGGACTACGGCCCCTTGCGGTCCGGGGCGATCGCCCGCGTCCGGCATCCCAAGTTCACTCTGGTGCGCGAGATCCTGCGGCTACGCCGCGACCACCCCGACGCGATGGCGGGTGGACCGCACCTGCCGATCCCTGTTCACGGTCCGGCCGCCGCCGACGTGGTGGCGTTCATGCGCCCCCTGGGCTCTGACGGCTCCGCGGACATGTCCGAATCCAGTTGCGCGACCGCTCCCAGGAGCAAGACCGGTTCCGGGAGCGAGGCCGGTGTCGGCTTGATCGCCCGCCGACGCACCGCGGTCATGCCCGCCGAGAATTTCCTGCGGACCGTGGTCGACCTGCCCGCTGGGTCGTGGGCCGTACGCCCGGATGGCTCGGTGATCTCGGGCCGAGTCGATGTGGGCGAACTGTTGGCGGAAGTACCCGTCGTCGTTATCGTCCGCGACGGCGCCTGATCGTCCAGCGGCCTCTACCCGGCGCGTCCGTGCAGCTCCAGCCGCGACTGCGGCCGGTCAGTTCCTGCCACGGTCGCGGCCGAGAAGACGGTCGGTTTCGCGCCGCTCGCGCTTGGTAGGTCGGCCGGCACCGCGATCGCGCCTGGGCTGCGAGGCCAGGATCTCGTTGGACGGTGGCGGCGGCGAATGATCGATGTAGCAGGTCGCGGCCACCGGAGCTCCGACTCGCTTGCTGACGGTCTCGACCACCTCGAGGATCCTCATTCGACCCAGCGCGCCCGTGACCTGCACCCGATCGCCGGGAACCACGTTCTTCGAGGGCTGCACCGCCTCGCCGTTGACCTTGACGTGGCCTCCCCTGCACGCGGCCGCGGCTTTGGTCCGCGAGGGAAACAGCCGCACCGACCACGTCCACGCATCAACCCGCACACCCATTGCACGAGCCTATCGACAACCGCCGTCCCCGCCACGACACCGCCTTGTCCGTCCAGGTGGTGTGGAGTGCCCCCTGTGAAGCCCGTTCTGCCCATGCCGTCTCGTCCTGCCTATCTGAAGCTGATCTGCCTAGCGGGCCCCATGTGCAAGTCGGACTGCGATAGGCAAGACGAGGCGATATGGGCAGATCGTGTTCGGATGGGCCGATTGCGGCTTGATTGGCCGGGCGCGCCGGAATAGTCGCGCCGACTGACGCCCGGTCACTTCTGGCTTCCACGCTCATCCGATTGGCACGCTCGCCGAACTATACGGCGACCGGAAAGAGCACTCGCAGTATCCGCTCGGCCAGCAATTGCGGATTGTCGAGATCAGCCCATCGCCAGTGGAACACCCGATAGCCGAGACCGATGAGGGCTGCATCGCGATCTTTCTCGGCGGCAAGGCGACGGCGAGTCTCGGTCATGTCAACGCCGTCGAAGTACTTGCCGAAACCATCACATTCGCCGATCACTCCGTATTCACGCCACAGGAAATCCACCCGTGCGACGCGATTGCCGTCGTGGTCGTCAATCCTCACCTGCAATTCTGGCTCCGGGATCCCGTAGTCGGCGAAGATCAATCGGCTCCGTGTTTCCGCCACGCTCTCGCTTCTGCTATCGACCAGCTGCAGTGACCGTCGTGCACGTTTGATCCCGGACTTTCCGGCCATGTCCTCGAGAGTCTGTTGAAGCTCTGGAACAGAAGTCAGGTTGCGAGCAAGAGCAGCATCCGCCACCGAGACGGCCGTATCCCGGCGAGTAGTGAGGGCGAGGTCCGCGACAGTCCGAGTCGGGCTGGTGACCTTCAGGCCGTCAACGATCAGCACTTCGTCTTGATCGAGTTCTCGGCTGCGGAATCTCACCCTGTGTGTCGTACGAGTTCGAGAGACCTCGGCCGCCGTGCACACATCGACCCTTCCCAGCGGAAGATCCCAATCCGGCAATCCATGAATCAAAGCCGCAGACGAATGGGAGAACACCGGTGAGTCGAGAGCCTCGTCTGTCGCGAGGACACACAGTAAATGGCGGTCCTTCCGGGAGAGCTCCCGAGCCGACGCGTCGACGTAGTACCCGGGTCTGAGCCGGACAAGACCCCCTTCCTCCACAGCTCGGCTCATCCCCTGACTTACCATGCCCCTGTCGAGGAGTTGCTCGGTCGTCAACAACAGCGAACGTAGTTCCTTGATAGATGTCATGCCACGATGATCATTTGCGATTGAACGCAGAATCGCCAGGAGAGCACGAACGACGCTCTGCCTGTGGACGGGCAGAAGCATGTGGACAAGAGATCCGTGAAGTGCGGAATGGCCAGCATCTGCTGGTCGCGACGCCAAACCACTAATTCGGTATCGATTCAAATGGACGATCTGCCCATTCAATTTCGATCTACCCACATGGATTCGTCTGACCCATCGCATTCCGACTTGCATATGGGGCCCGCTAGGCAATTCAGCCTCGCATGGGCAGGACGACAGCAGATGGGCAATTCGCGATCCGATAGGTAGATCAGCACCCACCCTGAGCATGGGGTTGAATGCGGCGCCCGTGCGGATCCGGCAACGTGCGAGACTGGGCTCACAGATAGCGAATCACCTCCGGAGGCCCCGTGTCCGACACCACCGCCCTTGCCACCGCCGCCGACGTTCTCGAGAAGGTCCTCGATGATCGTCACAGCTGCCGTGCGTTCACCTCTGAGACCATTCCCGAGGAGACGATCGAGCGGATCCTGCAGATGTCGCAGCGGACAGCGTCCTGGTGCAATTCGCAGGCCTGGCAGGTCGAGCTCGTATCAGGCTCCGCCACGGCCGCGTTCAGCAAGGCGCTGATGGATCACGTGGCGACCAACGGCATGGGGTCGGATCTGCCGGCGCCCGAGCGCTACGAGGGGGTCTACAAAGACCGTCGTCGGGCCAGCGGATACGGGCTCTACTCGGCGCTGGGAATCGAGCGGTCCGACCACGATGCCCGTACCCGCCAGATGCTCGAGAACTACCGCTTCTTCGGAGCACCGCACGTCGCGATCATCACCTCTGACGCCGGCCTGGGCACCTACGGCGCGGTCGACTGTGGCGCCTATGTGTCCACGTTCCTCGCGGCAGCGACGTCACTGGGGGTGGCCACCTGCGCGCAGGCGGCGCTGGCGCTGTACTCCGACGCGGTCCGCGAGCACCTGGACATCCCGGAGGACCGGCTCATCGTGTGTGGCATCGCCTTCGGCTACGCCGACACCGAGCACCCGGCCAATGCGTTCCGCACCGAGCGTGCGGACCTGTCAGACGTGGTGCGCCGCCACGGCTGAGGCGCCTGCGACCGGCTCCGGCTCCGGCTCCGGCTCCGGATCAGTACAGTTCCCTCGGCTGGTCCTTGCCGCTGATCGCCTTGCGGACCTTCATTCCGTAGTAGACGGCGGCGATCCCGGCGAGGACCGTGACAACAGCCCAGTACGTCCCGATGAATCCGACGGCTCCTAGCGACACAACCGTCACGCCCAGAGCAATCGCCGTGTTCCGCGAGTTCTTGCGGACCTGCTGTTTCTTAAGCTCAATCGAGTTCGGCTGGTAGGGCTGCATGCTCATACCTTCAGGATTCCATATCTGCGCGTGAGGCCGCGTTCTCGGTGGTCGCGACCCCCACGGACTCCCACTCGGCACCCCCGGACGTGCGGGTCGCGAGGATCGGCCCGAGTACGTCCAGCTCGCCGGCCACCCTCATCCGGACCCGCCGTCCGTAGTCCACGTCCAGGACCTGCGCACCGGCCGCACGCACCGCCGACTCGAGCCCACCGGCCACGGAGTGATCCACCTCGGCGACCCACGCGGGCGTGCGAACGACCTCCACGACCAGGCCGGAGCGCCACGCCTCGTCGACCGCGGCGCCCACGGCCGCCGCATAAGCCCTGGCCAGCCCACCCGTACCGAGCTTGGTACCGCCGAACCAGCGGACGACCACCGCGCACACGCCGGTCAGCCCGCTCCCGCGCAGCACGTCCAGCATCGGCGTGCCGGCGGTCCCGGAGGGTTCGCCGTCGTCATTAGACCGCTCGATCCGGCCGGCCCCGTCCACGTCCACCAGATAGGCACTGCAGTGGTGACGAGCGGTGGGATACGTGGCCCGGAGTTCGGCAATCAGCGCGCGGGCGCTCTCGTCGTCGTCGCACCGTCTCAGCACTGCGACGAACCTGGAGCGCTTCTCCTCGTACTCCCCCGTCACGTCGGGGCCGGCGGAGAGCCGGAGGTCTCGGGGCGCGGTCGGGTCCATCCCTCCAGTATCGCGATGTGCGCGGCGCGGCACTTGCCTACCCTGGGCGGTGTGATCTCCCCGCGCCCCGCGACCAGTTCCCACCACGCCCCTCACCGCCACGCCGATCACGGTGCCCACCACCGCCCCGACCCCGACGTCTTCTCGGTCTGGGCACCGCACGCCCGCGCCGTCGGACTGGTGCTGGACTCCCCCGGCGCCGCGCCCGTCCCCCTACGCCGCGGCGCCGGCGGGTGGTGGGTCTCCGAGGTCCGACGGGAGGCGGGAAGGGACTACGGGTTCGTGGTCACCCCGGGTGATGGGGACGACGACGACAACGTCGACACCGGCCCCGCCGGCGGAGCCGGGCCCGTCCGGCCCGATCCCCGTTCTCCGCGTCAGCCCTACGGTGTGCACGGGCTGTCCCGGGTGCATCGACTCGACCCGGCAATCTGGACCGACTCGTCCTGGACCGGGCGGCAGTTGGCCGGCTCGGTCATCTACGAGTTGCACGTGGGCACGTTCTCGGACGGTGGGACGCTGACCAGCGCGATCGAGCACCTCGACGAGTTGGTCGACCTGGGCGTGGACATGGTCGAGGTGATGCCGGTCAACGCCTTCAACGGTGAGCACGGCTGGGGCTACGACGGCGTGGCGTGGTTCGCGGTGCACGAGGCCTACGGTGGGCCGGACGCGTTCCAGGCGTTCGTCGACGCCTGCCATGCTCGCGGGCTCGCGGTGTGCCTGGACGTGGTCTACAACCACCTGGGGCCGTCGGGTAATTACCTGCCGGAGTTCGGCCCGTACCTGTCCGCCGCGGACGGGCCGTGGGGGTCCGGCCTGAACCTGGACGGCCGGGATTCCGGCGAGGTGCGGCGCTACATCGTCGACAATGCACTGCGTTGGTTCGACGAGTTCCACGTCGATGCCCTGCGCCTGGATGCGGTACACGCCCTGCACGACGATTCCGCCGTGCACCTGCTGGAGGAGTTGGCCGTGGCCACCGAGGCACTGTCGGCGCATCTGGGCAGGCCGCTGTCACTGATCGCGGAGTCGGACCAGAACAATCCCCGCACGGTCACCGCCCGCGCGGCCGGCGGGCTGGGTCTGGACGGCCAGTGGTGCGACGACGTGCATCACGCCATCCACTCCGCCGTGTCCGGCGAGCGTCAGGGCTATTTTGCCGACTTCGGGTCGCTCGAGACGCTGACCAGGGCCCTGACCGGCGCGTTCGTCCACGACGGGACGTGGTCGGCGTTCCGCGGCCGGGTTCACGGCCGACCGGTCGACGTGGACAGGGTGCCGGGGTCACGGTTCGTGGCCTACACCCTGACCCACGACCAGGTGGGCAACCGGGCGGCGGGCGACCGGCCATCGATGAACCTCTCGCCGCAGCAACAGCTGGCCAAGGCCGCGCTCGTGCTGTGTTCGCCGTTCACGCCGATGCTGTTCCAGGGCGAAGAGTGGGGCGCGGGGACGCCGTTCTGCTACTTCTCCTCCCATCCCGAGCCCGAGTTGGCCGACGCGGTGCGCACCGGCCGACGCCGGGAGTTCGCGGAGATGGGCTGGGATCCGGCGACAGCGGCGGACCCGCAGGATCCGGAGACGTTCCAGCGGTCAAAGCTCGACCGCTCCGAGCAGGCTCTCGAGCCGCACGCCGCGATCCTCGCCGGCTACCGCGAGCTCATCGCACTTCGTCGCGCAACGCCGGAACTGAGCGATCCATGGCTGCGCTCTGTTTCTGTAGAGACGGGGACCGAGGCCGCCGATGACCGGTGGATGACGGTCACCCGCGGGCCTGTCGTGCTGGTGGTGAACCTGGGCACCGAGCCGTGCCGGGTTCCGATGCCCGACACGATCTCCCAGGCCGGCGAGACACTTCTCACCTCGGGCGCGGAGGTCGACCCGGATTCGGTGTTCTGCCAGGCGTTCGGGTTCGCGGTACTGCGGGCCCGGTAGGCGCGGCGGTTCGTCTCAGGTGAGGTATTCGTATGCGGCGGTGCCGGGCTCGAGTCGCTCGCATTCGATGCGGGAGGCGTCCATCCGCTCCAGCAGCGAGTGCAGGCCCGTCGGCGAGCCGAGCTCGATACCCACGAGTGCGGCACCGATCTCACGGTTGTTGCGCTTGAGGTACTCGAACTGGGTGATGTCGTCTTCCGGGCCCAGGACCTCGTCGAGGAAGCGACGCAGCTGACCGGGCTCCTGCGGGAACTTGACCAGGAAGTAGTGCTTGAGCCCCTGGTGAACCAACGAGCGTTCGATGATCTCGCTGTAGCGCGAGACGTCATTGTTGCCGCCGGAGATCACACACACGACGGTGGCGTCGCGGTCGATGTCGAGCTGTTCCAGAGCCGTCACGGACAGCGCTCCGGCGGGCTCAGCAATCACGCCCTCGTTCTGGTAGAGGTCGAGCATCGCGGTACACACCGCGCCCTCGTCCACCGTGAGAACCTGGATGCGCTCGGTCATGGACGAGATCACCCCGTACGGGAAGTCTCCGAGCCGGGCGACGGACGCGCCGTCGACGAACGTGTCCACGTGGTCGAGGGTGACGGGCTCGCCCACCTCGAGCGCTTTGGTCAACGAGGCCGCCCCGGCGGGCTCCACTGCGATGATCTTGCAGTCCGGCGCGTACTCGGCCAGGTAGGTCGCGATTCCGCCGACCAGCCCGCCGCCGCCGACGGGCACCACCACGGCGTCGGGGGCCTGGTCGAGTTGCGCGAGGATCTCGGCGGCGATGGTGCCCTGGCCGGCCATGGTTTCGGGGTGGTCGAACGGCGGCACCATGGTGGCCCCGGTCCGTTCGGCGTCCGCGCGGGCGGCTGCCTGTGCCGCGTCGAAATTGGCCCCCGTCACCACGAGTTCCACCCAGTTGCGGCCGTGGGACAGGATGCGGTCCCGCTTCTGCTTGGGCGTGTTGCCGGGGACGTAGATGCGCCCGTTGATGCCGAGTACCCGGCAGGCGAACGCGACGCCCTGGGCGTGGTTTCCGGCGCTCGCGGTCACGACTCCGGCACTGCGCTCATCCGAGTTCAGCTGCGCCATGAGGTTGTAGGCGCCACGGATCTTGTAGGAGCGGACGTCCTGCTGGTCCTCACGCTTGAGCAGGATGCGGGCGCCGGTCTCCTCGCTGAGACGCTCGCTCGTCTCCAGGGCCGTCGACCGAATCACGTCGCCGATCCGGCGGGCGGCGGCGTCGATGTCGTCAGTGGTCACGACCTGGTCGGTGGCGGAGTCAGTGGCGGTCACGGACACCAGTGTCCCACCGCCACCGTCACCGCCGCCAACCGGTCATGTGACGGGCACGGCCAGCCTCACCCGGTGAGGCACCCCGGTCCCAGGAGCGCCTTGAGGTCTCCCATGAGTGACGAGGACGTTTCGACCCTCAGATGGTCATCCAGCCGCAGGACGGTGGACGAGTCCCCGCTGACCAGTCGCAGGTGCACGTCGGATGGCCCCGGGTGGCGGGTGAGCACCTGTTTGAGAGCGGTGACGGTCTCGATGGTGCAGATCCGGGTGGGCAGTGTCAGCGCGAGCGGCGCACCGTTGCCGCCGACCACCAGGTCCGGGACCTCGAGGGTGTCGCCGAACACCGAGACACGGTCCTCACGGATATTGATGCGTGCCTTGACCAGCACCACGGAGTCCTCGGCGATGTCCATGGCGGCGATCCGGTACGTCTTGGGGAAGAACAGCACCTCGACGCTGCCGTTGAAGTCCTCGATCGTGACGATCGCCCACGGCTCGCCGTTTTTGTTGACCCGGCGGTCGACGCCCGAAATGATCCCGCCGATGGTCACCGCGGTGCCGTGCGCGAGTTCGCCCTCGTGGATCGTCGCGATCGACGTGTCGGTCTTGGCCTCGAGTGAGGCCTCGAGACCGTCGAGGGGATGGCCGGAGACGTACAGGCCGAGCATCTCGCGTTCCAGCGCGAGTTTCTGCTTGGTATCCCATTCCTCGTCCGGCACCTTCACGGCGAAGACATCGCCGAAGGAGGACGCAGCGCCCCCGTCATCGGTATCTCCCCCGCCGAACAGGTCGAACTGGCCCACGGCCTCGGCCTTCTTGGTGGACATGACCGATTCCACGGCATCGGCGTGGACGAGGAACAGGCCCTTGCGGGGATGTCCGAGTGCGTCGAACGCCCCTGCCTTGATGAGGGATTCGGTGACCTTCTTGGTGCAGGCGGTCTGGTCGATCTTCGCCAGATAGTCGGAGAAGTCGGTGAATGCGCCCTTGTCTTCACGGGCCGACACGACCGAGTCCACCACGTGGGCGCCGACGTTGCGGACGGCGCCCATCCCGAAGCGGATGTCCTCGCCCACCGACGCGAAGTTGGTGAGCGAGTCGTTGACCGACGGCGGCAGGACCCTGATGCCCATCTGCCGGCAGTTGGACAGGTACAGGGCCGCCTTGTCCTTGTCGTCACCGACGGAGGTGAGCAGGGCGGCCATGTACTCGGCCGGGTAGTTGGCCTTGAGGTAGCCGGTCCAGAACGAGACCAGGCCGTAGCCGGCGGCGTGCGACTTGTTGAACGCGTACGAGGCGAACGGCTCGATGGTGCCCCACAGTGCGTCCACGGCGTCCTTGGAGAATCCGCGCTCGAACATGCCGCCGGAGAACTTCTCGTACTCGGCGGCCAGCACCTCGGCCTTCTTCTTACCCATGGCCTTACGGAAGCCGTCGGCCTCACCGGCGGTGTATCCCGCGAGTTCGCGGGAGATGGCCATGATCTGCTCCTGGTACACGATCAGGCCATGGGTCTCGCCGAGGATGTCCTTGAGCGGTTCCTCGAGCTCGGGGTGGATGGGCACCAATTCCTGCTTGCCGTTCTTACGGTCGGCGTAGTTCCAGTGCGTACCCATGCCCATCGGGCCTGGTCGGTACAGGGCGAGGGCGGCCACGATGTCGTTGAAGCCGGTGGGCTTCATCCGCTTGAGCAGCTCGCGCATGCCACCGGAGTCGAGCTGGAACACGCCGAGGGTGTCGCCTCGGGCGAGCAGGTCGTACGTCGCCTGGTCGTCGGTGGACAGCGTGTCGAGGTCGATTTCCTCGCCGCGGTTGAGCTTGATGTTCTCCAGGCAGTCACCGATCACGGTGAGGTTTCGTAGGCCCAGGAAGTCCATCTTGAGCAGGCCGATGTCCTCACAGGAGGGATAGTCCCAGCCGGTGATGAGGGCGCCGTCCTGCGCGCGCTTCCACATGGGGATCACGTCGAGCAGCGGCTCGGAGGACATGATCACCGCACAGGCGTGCACGCCGGCCTGCCGGACCATGCCCTCGAAGCCGCGGGCCGTCTCGTAGATCCGCTTGACGTCCGGATCGGTCTCGATCAGCGACCGCACCTCGGCGGCCTCGCCGTACCGCTCGTGCTTCGGGTCGGTGATGCCGGCCAGCGGGATGTCCTTGGCCATGATCGGAGGCGGGAGTGCCTTGGTGATCCGGTCGGCGATCGCGTAGCCGGGCTGGCCGAAGTTGACCCGCGCCGAGTCCTTGATGGCGGCCTTGGTCTTGATGGTGCCGAACGTGATGACCTGGGCGATCTTGTCCGCGCCCCACTTGTCCGAGGCGTAGCGGATCATCTCGCCGCGGCGGCGGTCGTCGAAGTCGATATCGATATCCGGCGCGGACGGTCGCTCCGGGTTGAGGAATCTCTCGAACAGCAAACCGTGCTCGATCGGGTCGATGTTGGTGATCTTGAGCGCGTAGGCGACCAGCGCGCCGGCGGCGGAGCCTCGGCCCGGGCCGACCTTGATGCCGATCGAGCGGGCGTGGTCGATGAGGTCGCCGACCACGAGGAAGTAGCCGGGGTAGCCCTTGCCCTCGATGACCTCGAGCTCGAACTTGGCGCGGTCGAGGTACTCCTGCGGAACGCCGTCCGGGAAACGCCACTCGAGTCCGCGTTGGACCTCCTCGGCGAGCCAGGTGTCCTGGGTATGCCCGTCGGGCACGGGGAACTTGGGCATCCGGTCCCGGGGCGTCCAGATGTCGTCATACGGCTGGACGCGCTCGGCGATCCACAGCGTGTTGTCGCACCCGCCGGGGACCTCGGAATCCCACTGGGCGCGCATCTCCTCGGCGGTCTTGAGGAAGTATCCGTCACCGTCGAACTTGAAGCGTCCCTCGTCGGCGAGGGTCTTGCCGGTCTGCACGCAGAGCATGGCCTCGTGGGCGTGAGCCTGCTCGCGGGTGACGTAATGGCAGTCGTTGGTGACCAGCGGCGGCATCCCCAGGTCCTTGCCGAGCTTGAGCAGGTCCTCGCGGACGCGGCGCTCGATGTCGATCCCGTGGTCCATCAGCTCGAGGAAGAAATTGTCCTTGCCGAAGATGGACTGCCACTTCTCGGCGGCCTCGTACGCCTCCTTGATGTGGCCCAGGCGCAGCCGGGTCTGGATCTCGCCGGACGGGCAGCCGGAGGTGGCGATGATGCCCTCGGAGTACTCGGCCAGGATCTCGGCGTCCATGCGGGCCCACTTGCCCAGCTGCCCCTCGTAGGAGGCGAGCGAGGACAGCCGGAACAGGTTGCGCAGCCCGGTGGCGTTCTCCGCGACCATGGTCATATGGGTGTAGGCACCCGAGCCCGCGACATCGTCACTCTTCTGGTGCTTCTCGCCCCACAGGATGCGCTTCTTCTCGAACCGCGACTCGGGCGCGACGTAGGCCTCGATCCCGATGATCGGCTTGATGCCGGCCTTCTTGGCCTGCTTGTAGAAGTCCGACGACCCGTACATGTTGCCGTGGTCCGTCATCCCCACCGCCGGCATCCCGAGCCGGGACGCCTCCGCGAAGAGGGGATCGATCTGTGCCATCCCGTCGAGCATCGAGAACTCGGTGTGATTGTGCAGATGCACGAACTGGGATCCGGCCACGCAGCATTCCTCCTACGACTAGTCCGGCCCAGTCTAGGTCGGATCTACGACAGGGTCCGAGTCGCCGGCGCGTGCCGTCCGGTACGCCCTGCGCGGCGACCTGCCTGCCAGCGTGAACGCGATGACCGCGGCCCAGATGAGGGCGAAACCGACCCACTGCACGGCATCGAGCCGCTCCCCCACGACGATCAGTCCCCACGCCATCTGCAGCACCGGGACGATGTACTGGAGCATGCCGACGGTGGCGAGCGGGATGCGCTGCGCGGCGAATGCGAACAGCAACAGCGGCACCACCGTGACCAGTCCGGAGGTGATGAGCAGCGCCGTGTGACCGGCACCGTGTCCGGTGAAGGTGCCGGCGCCGGTCGCGCCGAGCCACAGCAGCAGCGCCAGGGCGAACGGGGCGACCACCGCGACCTCGCCGGTCATGCCGATCACCGGGTCGACGCGCAGCTTCTTCTTGAAGACCCCGTACAGGCCGAAGCTCACCGCGAGAATCACCGAGAGGGTGGGAAAGTGACCGTAGCCGGCGGTGAGAACCCCCACGGCGACGACGGCGAGGCCGACGGCCAGCCACTGTGGGCGAGTGAGTCGTTCACGGAAAATGAGGACCCCGAGCAGAACGCTGACCAGCGGGTTGATCGTGTATCCGAGGGCCGCCTCCGTGACCCGACCGGAGTTGACCGTGTAGACGTACACGCCCCAGTTGGCGGAGACGAACACGGCGGCGCCGAAGATCCAGCCCCACGAGGCCCGGTCCACGGAGAACAGGTCCCGCCAGCGGCGCAGAACGGTGAGCACGATCGCCATGACGACCAGCGACCAGACGATGCGGTTGCCGAGGATCTCGAGCGCACCCGCCGGCTCGAGAAGGGGGAAGAAGGCGGGAAAGAATCCCCACAGCGTGTAGGCGGCGACGCCGGCGACCATGCCGCCGGCAACCGAGGAGTCGACGGACTGACCGCGAGCGCCCGCGGTCGTGCCCTCGACAGCGCCCTCGACCGCGCCGTCGGCCGCGACTTTGCCTGCGCCACTGCCCGCGCCACTGCCCGCGCCATTGCCCGCACCTTCGCCGCCGCTCACGTAGTGCCTCCTCGCCGCCCGTCCAACGGCGCCACCCTAGTCCCGGGGAGTCACCGGGTCGCCCCCGCGCGCTGCCCCCGGGAGCCTCATCGGGCGGGTACCGGCGTGTGGTCCGGCAGCGGGTCCGCGGCGCGGGTCTGCTGCGGCAACAGGGGCCTGACGGCGAACTGACCCCACACCGCATCGTCGGGCAGAGCGTCGACCGCCCGCACCCCCGGCAGCTCGGCCACGGCGCGAAGCTGCCCGGTCGCTGCGCGCACGAGCAGCCCGATGATCGCCGGTTCGTCGGCCGCGATCCGGTCGGCGGTCAGCGCGGCGGCCTGCGACCCCCGATCGGATCCGGCCTCGGCCGCCACCCTGAACTCGGCCTCGGCCCGCTCCAGTGCACGCCCGAGGACCTGCTCCCGGTTCTCCTCCCCGGCGACCGGCTCGACCATCACCACCTCGGTCACCGGCATGGCCACACCGTCCACGGGTGTCTGCACGACCACCGCCGAGACCCGCGGCAGGTCCCGCGCGACCGTCTCCGCGTTCGCGACCGTCCACGCCTGATCAGCGGAGATGAGTGCCCAGCGCGGGCTCTGCGGCCCGGTGGGCAGGTCGGGGTGGACGGTGTTGTCGTCGTCGCCCCGGTTGTGATCTCGTCCCCCACCGCCTCCTCCGGCGGGCCCACCCGCGTCGAGTGTCGCGGCGGCCCGCTGCAGGTACGCCGCCACCGGCTCACCGGCGTCGGGGCCCAGCGCGTCGGACATCACGCCCGGGCTGCGCGGCAGTTCGGTGCGCAGGGCGGTGAGGATCGTCACCAACGCCAGCACGATCACCACCCCCAGACCGGCGACCTTCGCCACCCGCGCCGCGAGGGAGGGCCGCGCCTGCTCGCTCACGCCGAGCGCAACACGTCCAGCGCGTGCTGGAGGTCGTCCGGGTACGTGCTGGTGAAGTCGACGCGCGCGCCGGTGCCCGGGTGCTCGAACCCGAGCCCGACCGCGTGCAGCCACTGCCGTTCGAGCCCGAGGCGCTTGGCCAGGACCGGGTCGCCGCCGTAGGTCGGGTCGCCCGCGCACGGATGGTGCAGCGCCGAGAAATGCACGCGGATCTGGTGCGTGCGGCCCGTCTCGAGCTTGACCTCTACAAGTGTTGCGGCCTGGTGCGCTTCGAGGGTGTCGTAGTGCGTGATCGAGTGTTTGCCGTCGGAGGTCACGGCGAACCGCCAGTCCGACGACGTGTGCCGCCCGATAGGCGCGTCGATCGTCCCCGACAGCGGATCGGGGTGGCCCTGGACCAGAGCGTGGTAGGTCTTGTCGACCGTCCGCTCACGGAAGGCGCGTTTGAGCAGGGTGTAGGCGCGCTCGGACGCCGCCACCACCATCAGGCCCGAGGTTCCCACGTCCAGGCGGTGCACGATCCCCTTGCGCTCCGGCGGTCCGGACGTGGAGATGCGGTACCCGGCGGCGGCGAGGCCGCCGATCACCGTGGGGCCGGTCCAGCCGACCGAGGCGTGCGCGGCCACTCCCACGGGCTTGTCGACGACGACGATGTCGGCATCCGAATAGATGACTTCCATACCCTCGACCGGCTCGGCCACGATCGCGGGCTCGGCACGCGGTTCGGGCATCTCGACCTCGATCCAGCTCATCCCCGTGAGCTTGTCCGACTTGCCGACCGTGTGACCGTCGAGCAGGACCTTGCCCTCGGCGGCGAGGTCGGCGACCGCGGTCCGCGAGATGCCGAGCAGGCGGGACACGCCGGCATCGACGCGCATGCCGTCGAGACCGTCGGGGACGGGGAAGGTGCGGACCTCACCCATCGGCGGGCCTGTCATCCGACGCGGGCTCGGGGGCCTTCTTCTGGCCGGCCACCATCGTGCCGTCGTAATCGAGGTTGCGCAGGACCGCGACGGCGATCACGATCACCCCCGCGACAAGGCAGGAGTCGGCGACGTTGAATACGGGCCACCAGCCCACGGACATGAAGTCCACCACATGGCCGCGCAGGACCCCGGGGTCGCGGAACAGGCGGTCCACCAGGTTCCCGGCGGCGCCGCCCAGGATCAGACCCAGCCCCCACGCCCACCAGCGGGAGTGCACCTTGCGGGAGAACCAGATCAGGCCAACCACCACGATAACCGCCACGATGGACAGCAGCGCCGTGACCGAGGTCCCCATCGAGAACGCCGCGCCGGGATTACGGATCAGCACCAGTCGGACGGTCTCGCCGATGAGCTCGATCGGGCGGCCCGGCTCGATCAGGGCGACAGCCGCGATCTTGGTGATCTGGTCGAGGACGACGACCACCAGGCCGATCACCAGCATCACCGTCGGGCCCGCCGCGAAGTAGCGCGACGCCTCACTCGCGGGCTTCGTGCCGGGCGAGGCCCCGGGAGTGTGCCCCGACGCGTCCGGCCGCGTCTCGTTGGTGTCCGTCATGCCACCCAGTATCACTGATGACGCCGACGAGCCGGAGGACGCGGGTGGGACACCCTCTAGGCTCGATGCCGTGGAACCGCGATCGATCAGTGCCCCCGCCCGCCCGCGAGCCGTCCGCCGCGGCCGTCGTCTTCTGGCGCCCGCCGTCGCCGCCGCACTCCTCGTCGGGGTCGCGGCCTGCGGCGATTCGGAATCCCAGGACCCCGCGGCGGGTGCGGGCAGTTCGGCGGGAGCAGCTGCCGGCGCCGACCAGGACCAATCACTGGAGACCGAGGTCGCCGTTGATCCGGGTCCGGCTCCCGAGATCGAACTGCTCGACGCCGGCGCCGATGAGCGCCGCGTCCTGACCTACGGGCCCTCCCGCGAGTCGGCGACGGTGGAGGTGACCCAGTCGGGCTCCGCGCGGACCGAGGTGCCGGGAAGCCAGGCAAGGGTCGATGAGACCCCGGCCCAGACCCTCACACTCGAGGGGCGATCAGAGCCGGATGTCGACGGGGCACAACGTGCCTCGGTCACGGTTCAGGAGTTCACCTCCGCCGACGAGCTGCGCGCCGCCCAGTTCTCCACGGCCCCCGGCTTCACCGTGACGTGGACCCGCGGACCCGATGGCATCGTGCGTGAACTGGGTCTGGCCGCCCCGGTCAGTGCCACCGACGCCGCCCGTGCGGCGGTGGAGATCGCCGCGAATGCCATCACGGACGTCACCGTGGTGTTCCCGACGGACGAAATAGGCGAGGGCGCCCGATGGACGGCCACACATCAGATCGATGACGCCGTGGCCCCGACCCGTGTCGTCACCTACGAACTGGTCGAACTCGACGGCGACGTGGCGACAGTCCGCTTCGCCACGAGCGCGCCGGACACCGAGGACACCCTGACCGCCCCGGCCCCCGACGGCGGCCCGGGGGTGACCCTCGATGTGGAGAACTACGAGATCACCGGCACCGGTGAGCTGACGGTCGACCTGCGCGCGGCGCTACCCGTGGACGGAAAGACGGAGTCCTCGACGCAGGCCGTCTACGTCGACCCCGACACGGGGAAACGCACGACCTACGACGAGGACTCGGTCCTGGAGTTCAGCAGCGCTGACTGATCAACGCTGGCTGATCAGCGACTGCTGATCAGACTCCGGCGCAGGTGGCCGGCGGCTCGAGGCCGGCGTTGGTGATCAGCGCGCAGGCGAAAGCCTTCTGCAGCATCCAGTTTCCGCCCTGGTTGATGAACTGGGCCTGGACGTTGATCGGCTCCTGTCCGGGCTGATTGATCACAGCGTTGGCGATGAGCGTGCCCGGGACGTCGCCCTCGGCGACGCCCGTGATCTGCACGGTGGCGCCCTGCTCGGCCTTGAGCGCGGCGATCTGGTCGAAGATCTCGGGAGCCTCGGCGCCGCCCTCGACGAGATTGACCTTCTCCTCGACCGGCACGGCCGGGTCGGAGGCCTGCTCCAGAAGCGCCGTCAGATCCTCCGCGGTGGGGATCGCCGATGCCTGCTGCGAGGTGGTGGTGGGCGCGGGCGCCGTCTCCCGGCCACCGTTGTCGTCATCACCACCACAGGCGGCCAGACCGCCCAGGGCGAAGGCGGACAGAGAGACTGCAGCGATAGTCCGTCGAAGACTCACGCGTGGTCCTTTCGTCGAATGTGCGGTACCGGGCAAACGTTCCGGGCCCGGCGCGGTCCGCAGACCGCGTCACCGGCCCAACGAACTCGAATGCGTCATTGTTCCATCCCTGACGGCCGGGGTGGTTGACGCCGGGCCGCCAGACCACCACTGTGGACCGGGTGAACAGCGCCGAGACCAGCACAGATACCCCTCATATCGTGATATGCACCACGGGAGGCACGATCACGGCCTCGACGACCCCCGACGGTGCAGTCCTCGCGGGCGGCTCCGAGGCCGCCACCACCGCGATGCTCGACGGTCTCCGAGCGGTGCTGCCCGGCGAGATCCGCGTCTCGGCACGCCAGATCCTCGACGGTGACTCCTCGACCTTCGGACCCGCCGAATGGGACACGATGGTCGCCGCCGTGGCCGACATTTTCGACGACCCCGAGGTGAGTGGCGTCGTGATCACCCACGGCACCGACACCCTCGAGGAATCGGCGATCGCGTTGGACCTCCACCACGACGATCCCCGGCCCGTCGCCCTCACCGGCGCCCAGCTCGCAGCCGATCATCCCGAGGCCGACGGACCCGCCAATCTGCTGGACGCCGTACTGCTGGCCGCCGACCCGGTCTCCCGCGACCTCGGCGTTCTGGTGGTGCTCGGTCGCGCGATCCTCCAAGCCCGGGGGGTGCGCAAATGGCACACCACCGACCCCGTCGCCTTCGCCCGCAACTCCCCCGAGCAACCGGTAGAGCAGCTGCCACCCGGGATGGAGCGCCCGGTCCTGGGTGGGCGTGCCCGCTTCTCGGAGGTGCGCGTCGATGTGCTGGCCTGCTCGCCCGGTTCCGACGCCACCGCGCTGCGTGCCTGCGTCGATGCCGGTGCGCGCGGACTCGTGCTGGAGGGGACCGGGTCGGGAAACCTTCCCCCACTCGTTGGCGATGCGGTTGCGGAGCTCGCAACCGAGCGGCCCGACATCGTGGTGGTGGCCGGAACCCGCGTCCCGCGTGGAGAGGCGACGGCGACCTACGGCGGCCGTGGTGGAGGCGCCGAGCTGGCCACGCGTGGCGTCCTCAACGTCGGCTACCTCCGATCCGGCCAGGCCCGGGTCCTGCTCGCCGCGCTGCTCAGCGTGGCCGACGACTCCGCGACGGCGGACGCGGCCACATCGGCCGGAGAGGCCGGAGAGGCCGAGGTCTCCGAGGCGCGCATGGCCTCGGCGAACGTCGTGCGGCAACGCTGGTCCCGATTCCACCTCTACAACTGACGAGGTCCGCTCACCAGCCGAGTGAGTCCACGGGGTCGGCGGGTTCGAGGGCCGGGTCGTCCTCGGCGAACGTACGCATCCGCCCCGGGCCGGTCGCGGCGGTCTCGAATCTCACCGACACCCGCCCGTGGCCGGCACCCTGAACCCAGCCGTGCCCGAACTCCGGATGCCGCACATCGGCCCCCGGCCTGAAACGCTCACGCTCGGTCTGCCGCCACGAGCCGATTACGGGCGCCGCCTCGGGATCGTCACCTGGGTGCACATCGGAGGGCTCCGCCGAGTCCGCTGTCACGGTGGTGCCCACGCCCACGATGTCGGGCAGGTCGTCATCGTCGTCGTCGACCCCGGCAGCCCCTCCGACCGCACGGGGGTCGGGCACGAACTCCTGCTCGAACAGCGCGTCCTGATGGATCTCCGTCAAACCCGACAATCCCACGCCGAGAAGGCGGATCGCGCCGAAGTCGACGGGATCCGGGGCCAGTGACCGGGCGACCGAGACGATCGTCTCGAGCGACGTGGTGCCCTGCGGCAACGTGTATGAGCGGGTGATCGAGGTGAAGTCGGAGCGCTTGAGTTTGACCGTCACCGTGCGGGCCGCCCGGCCATCGGCGAGTAGCCGCCGGTGCGCGGCCTCGGCCGATCCACGCACCGCGGCCAACACCTGACCGGCCGTGGTGAGGTCCGCGGAGAACGTGCTCTCGGCGCTGATCTGCTTGGCCTCCGCCCGCTCGTGGACGGGGCGATCGTCATACCCGCGCGCGATGCGGGCGATCGCCGGGCCCACCGTCCGGCCGAGGGCGTGCACGACGTCGTCGTCGTCCATCGCCGCGAGGTCTCCGATCGTGGCGATACCGAATTGCGCCAACCTCTCCCCCGCCACCGGCCCCACGCCCCACAGGCTCCGGACCGGCAACGGCTCCAACACCTCGGCGTGGTCGCGGCGGGCGACCACCGCGATGCCGTCAGGTTTCGCCAGGTCGGACGCGATTTTCGCGTACTGTTTGCCGGCCCCGGCCCCCACCGACGCCGGGAGCCCCGTGGCCTCGCGAATCGCGGTTCGTAGGTCCTGCGCCCAGGCGCGCGTGCGCTCGACATCAGCGCCCCGCAGCTCCGGAGGCTCGAGGAACGCCTCGTCCACCGACACCTGCTCGACCACCGGGGCGTGCTCGGCGAACACCTCGAACACGCGGTGGCTCAGCGCGCGATAGACGGCCATCCGCGGCGGCACGAACACGGCCGACGGCCCCACCAGTCGGCGGGCCTGATGCGCGGGCATCGCGGACCTGGCACCGAAGGCGCGGGCCTCATACGAGGCGCCCGCCACCACGCCACGACCACCGGTACCGCCGACCAGCACCGGCCGACCCCGCAGGGTCGGCCGGGTCAGCTGCTCACAGGACGCGAAGAACGCGTCCATGTCCACGTGCAGGACCCACCGGTCCTGCCCGGCACCCACGAGGGGCCCCGGTCAGTTCCGCGCCAGCGTCATCCTGACGCCCTCGGCGAGCTCGATCGGATCGCCGTCCGTCGCCTCGAGCGCGTCCACCACCTCAAAATCGGTGGCCAGGACCTCGCCGGCGATGAGCTGCGCGTGCCGGTCGGCCCACTCGCGGCGCTCGGCCGGGACCTCCATTCGCACGCGAATACGGTCGGTGATGTCCAGGCCCGCCGAGCGGCGCGCCTCCTGCAGCTCGCGGATGCGGTCCTTAGCCCAGCCTTCCGCCTCGAGCTCTTCGGTCACGGTTAGGTCCAGGACCACCAGTCCCGCACCGCCGGGCAGCGCGGCCGTGGACTCGGGGTCGGCGGCGACGAGTCGGTGCTCGTACTCGCCCTCCTCCAACTGGATGCCACCGGCGGTCACCACGCCGTCGACCTCGGACCAGTCGCCGGTCTTGGAGGCCTTGATGCAGACCTGAACGTCCTTGCCCAGTCGCGGTCCGGCGGCGCGGGCGTTGACCGCCAACTCCATCCGGCCGTGCGAGGCGACATCACTGGTGAGGCGGACGTTCTTGACGTTGACCTCGTCGGCGATGATGCCGACGAACGGCTCAAGACGCTCGGCGTCCGGCATGGCGACGGTGAGCGAGTTGAGCGGCAGGCGCACACGCAGTTGCTTGGCCTTTCGCACCGACGAGGCGGTCGAACACACGGCCCGCACAGCCTCCATCGCCTCGACCAGCCCCGGATCACGCGGCAGCGAATCGGCGTCCGGCCAGTCCACCAGATGCACCGACTCCTCGCCGGTCAGGCCGGTCCAGATCACCTCGGACATCAGCGGCAGCAGCGGGGCGGCCAGCCGCATGGTGGTTTCGAGCACCGTGTAGAGGGTGTCGAAGGCGTCGCGGGAGTCCTGGCCGCTGGCCTCGCCGGCCCAGAAGCGTGAGCGCGAGCGGCGGACGTACCAGTTGGTCAGGGCGTCGGCGAACAGGCGCAGCTCGTCGCAGGCGGCGGCGATGTCGGTGACGTCCAGGGCCTCGGTCATCGCGTCCCGCGTCGAGGCCAGGCGCGACAGGATGTACCGGTCCAGAACGTGCTGGGAGTCGGTTCGCCAGGTGGCGCGCTCGGCGGCGTACAGCTGGAAGAAGCTGTAGGAGTTCCACAGCGGCAGCATGGCCTGGCGCACGCCCTCGCGGATCCCCTGCTCGGTCACCACGAGGTTGCCGCCGCGCAGGATCGGCGAGCTCATGAGGAACCAGCGCATGGCGTCCGAGCCGTCGCGGGAGAACACCTCGTTGACGTCCGGGTAGTTGCCCTTGGACTTGCTCATCTTGAGCCCGTCGTTGCCCAGCACGATGCCGTGCGCGGCGACGTGCCGGAACGCGGGACGATCGAACAGGGCCGTGGCCAGGACGTGCATCGTGTAGAACCAGCCGCGGGTCTGGCCGTTGTACTCGACGATGAAGTCGCCCGGGAAGTGGGTGTCGAACCAGTCCTTGTTCTCGAACGGGTAGTGGACCTGCGCGAACGGCATGGAACCGGACTCGAACCAGCAGTCGAAGACGTCCGCCACACGGCGCATCGTGGACTTGCCGGTGGGATCGTCCGGGTTCGGGCGGGTCAGCTCGTCGATGTACGGACGGTGCAAGTCGGTGGGCCGCACGCCGAAGTCCCGCTCCAACTCATCCAGGGAGCCGTAGACGTCCACACGCGGGTAGGCCGGATCGTCAGACTCCCACACCGGGATGGGCGCGCCCCAGTAGCGATTGCGGTTGATGTTCCAGTCTCGGGCGCCCTCGAGCCACTTGCCGAACTGCCCGTCGCGCACGTGCTCGGGCATCCAGCGGATCTGCTCACGGTTGAGTTCGACCATCCGGTCCCGGAACTCGGTGACCCGCACGAACCAGGCGGGCAGCGCCATGTAGATGAGCGGCTGCCCGGAGCGCCACGAGTGCGGGTAGGAGTGCTCGATCGTCTCGTGCCGGACCAGCTTGCCGGCGGCGCGCAGGTCCCGCGAGATGGGCGTGTTGGCGTCAAAGACGAGCTGCCCGGCGTACGGCGGCACCTCGGAGGTGAACTTGCCGTCCGGTCCGACGGGGATCACCAGCTCGATGCCGGCCGCGTCGCAGGCGTCCTTGTCCTCCTCACCGAAGGCGGGCGCGAGGTGCACGATGCCGGTACCGGACTCGGTGGTGACGTAGTCCGCCGACAGCACGACGTGCGCATTGGCGTGACCTGCGAAGAAGTCGAACGGCGGCGTGTAGGGCAGCCCCACCAGCTCAGTGCCCTTGAGGGTGGCCACGACCTCGGCGTCCTCACCGAACTCGGCGGCGTAGACGCCGCGGCGCGCCTCGGCCACGACAAAGGTGCGCCCCGCGAGCTCGCCGGAGTTGACGCGCACCACCTGGTAGTCGATCTCGGGGTGCACGGCGGCGGCGAGGTTGGACGGCAGGGTCCACGGCGTGGTGGTCCACACGAGCGCCTCGGCCCCGTACAGCGGGCTGTCCTGGGGCGCCTCCAGCGGTAGGCCGACGGTGACGGCCGGGTCCTGGCGCATCTTGTAGGCGTCGTCGAGGCGGGTCTCCTGGTTGGACAGGGGGGTCTGCTCGTACCAGGAGTACGGCAGTACGCGGAAGCCCTTGTAGATCAGGCCCTTGTCGTACAGCTGCTTGAACGCCCACAGCACGGACTCGGTGAAGTCGATGTCAAGGGTCTTGTAGTCGTTCTCGAAATCCACCCAGCGGGCCTGACGGTGGACGTATTCCTCCCACTCGTCGGTGTACCGCAGCACGGATTTTTCGCAGGCGGCGTTGAACTCGGACAGGCCCATGTCGAGGATCTGGGACTTCTCGGTGATACCGAGCTGCTTCTCCGCCTCCAGCTCGGCGGGTAGGCCGTGGCAGTCCCAGCCGAAGCGGCGGTCGACCTTGAAGCCACGCATCGTGCGGTACCGCGGCACCACGTCCTTGACGTAGCCGGTGAGCAGGTGACCGTAGTGCGGCAGGCCGTTGGCGAAGGGCGGCCCGTCGTAGAAGACGTACTCGTCGGCGTCGGCGCGGTTTCGGATGGACTCGCGGAAGGTGTCCCGCTCGTCCCACCGGGCGAGCACGGTCTCCTCGAGCGCGGGGAAGGACGGTGTCTGGGCCGTGGTGCCGCCGGTGAGGTCGAGGATGGGGTACGCGCTCCCGGTGACCGCTGCGGCGGTGCCCTCGGCGTCTGGGGTCGCGGATTCGGTGCTCATGTGGGGCGGGACTCCTCGCGTACGGGGCCCGCACGAGTCGGTACCCGTGGGGCCGTCAGGCCTGCGCTCGGGGACGTTCCGGGTGCGAGAAGCGCACCCGTCCGCGGTACCACCCCGTTTGACGACGACGACGTCGGCGTCCACTCGTGGGTTGAGCTGTCACGGGCTCTCCCGTTCGGGTCTACTAGGCCTGTCCGCAACCGGGCTGGCTGTTCTTCCGAGCGCTCCCCGGTGATGGCCGGTTCACTGCGCATCCGGCTCGTGGCCGGACAGTTCCTGATCCTACCTGTCGGAGGAGGCGTCCGCCTCGTCCGGCTTACCGTCCCTGCCCCGGTTCGCGGCGGCTGAAGCCTCGTCAGAAGTGGCCTCACCGGTGGCGGGCTCGTCGTCACGCGTGCCGTGGCCGCGGATGAGGTCGACCAGTAGCAGGAGCAGGCCTACCGCGCCGACGCCGATACATGCCCATGCCCACACGATCTGTCCACTGGCAACCGCGGCGACGAGGAACGCGAAGCCGAGGATCGTCAGGCAGAGTGCGGCGACGAGCATCGGTGCCTCCTGGTGCTGTGCTGGGTCTGCAGGTCAGTGGCGTGGGGCGGCACCGCGGCGAACGGTATCAACCTCACCCCCGAATATACGTCGACCCCCGCACCCTCGTGGGGGTCGGGGGTCGAGCGTCATGTCAGTGGCGTCACTCGGCGCGGTGGCCGCCGTCCTTCTTGACGTCCTTGTCGGAGGAGCCGGTCACATCGCCCGGCGTCGCGGGGGCGGCGGAGCCCGCCTTGCCGAGCTCGGACAGCTGGTTCTCGAGGTAGCTGGTCAGGCGGCTGCGGTAGTCCTTCTCAAAGGTCCGCAGCTGGTCGATCCGGCCCTCGAGCACGCCACGCTGCTGGTTGATGGTGGCCATGATCTCGGTGTGCTTGCGCTCGGCGTCGGCCTGGAGGGCGTCGGCCTTGGCCTGGGCCTCCTTGACCTGCTGCTCGGAGCGGGTCTGGGCGTCCTTGACGATCCCGTCGGACTTGTTCTTCGCCTCACCCAGGATGCGGTCGGCTTCCTTGCGGGCGTCGCCGACCATCTTCTCGGACTCGACCTTGGCACCGCCGACCAGCCGGTCGGACTCGCCACGGGCCTTGGACATGAGCCCGTCGGACTCCTTCTTGGCCTCGCTGGTGAGGCGGTCGGCCATCTCCTGCGCCATGGCCAGCACGCGTGCGGCGCGGAGGCTGGAGTCGGAGTTGGAGCCGGCGTCGTCACCGGAGTTGCCGAGCGACGGGGTGGCGGCGGCCGATGCAGCGGCCGGGGCGGCTGCCGCAGCCGGCGCTGCTGCCGCGGCGGCCGGGGCGGCTGCCTGCGGGGCGCTGGGGGCGGACTCGCTGCTGCCCTTGTCGCTCTTGTCGGCCTTGTCGCCGGACTTGCGCGCCTTCTCGAGGTCCTTGCTCAGCTCGTCGACCCGATGACGGAGGTCCTCATTGTCCGTCACAAGCTCCGCGAGCTCCTTCTCGACCAGGTCGAGGAACTGGTCGACCTCGTCCTCGTTGTAGCCGCGCTTACCGATCGGCGGCTTGGAGAACGCGACGTTGTGCACATCGGCTGGAGTCAACGGCATGGGATACCCCTCGTGGTCGTCTCGGGTGCCGGCCCGGTGTTCTCGCACCGGACCCACGACATCATTACTACCTTAACGCGTGCCAATCTAGTCACATTCGGCCCGCGCGTCACCATGAGTCCACATAGTCTCACGCGCCGCCGATGGGAATCGACACCAGGATCCCCTGCAACACCATGAGGATCACGAACAGCACCAGAACCGATAGGTCCAGTGAGATCTGGCCGAGCCGGACCGGCTTGATGACCTTGCGCAGGGCCTTGACCGGCGGATCGGTGATGGTGAACACCCATTCCAGCACCACGGCCACGAAGCCCGTGGGGCTCCAGCCGCGGGAGAACGAGGCGATCATCTCGACGACGATCCGGGCGATCAATAAAAACCAGAAAACTTGGATCGCGATGAGCAGGATCGACACAAATGCAGCCACGCGTCAAGCCTACTTGCAGACGGTCGGCGTGCGCGGAGCGGCGTCGGTCACCGACGGAACGCCCCGTTGACGGCGTCGCGAACCTCGGCCTCGGTGAGGTCCATACCGGCCGGCTGCAGCAGGAAGGTGCGCTCGCGGTCGGCGACCTTCTCCATGCGGCCGTCGAGGCCGAAGACCAGCCCGGCGGCGAAGTCGACCATGCGGCGGGCGTCGCCGGAGGCCATGGTGGACAGGTCCAGGACCACGGCGCGGCCGGCGCGGAAGTGCTCGCCGAGGCTCTTGCCGTCGCCGAATCCGCGGGGCCGCTCGACGACGGTCTCCGGGACGGTGACCAGTCCGTCCTCGACGAAGTCCTCTTCGGGCGCGAGCGCGACGGCGCCGCGGGTGGCGGGCACGCCACGCAGCGAGGCACGGGCTCCGGCCTCGGCGGCGTGGTAGCGACGGGGGCGCGGGGCGGGCTCGTCGGCGACCGCGCGGCGCGGGGCCCCGAGACGCTCCTCCATCGGGTCGATCTCGTCGAGGTGGGCCCGGACGGGCTCCTCGGCGTAGCGGTCGGCGGCGTAGCCGTAGTCATCCCGACGATCACGGCCGACCGGTGCCAGGTCGTCCATCTCGGGCAGTGCGCGGGGCGACCGCGGGTCGTGGTGAACGGGGCGATCGTAGTCGTCCAGGTACTCGTCCTCGTACGCCGCGACGGGCGCCATTCCGAAGTACTCCTTGAACCGGGCGATTGCGCTCATCTTCCGGGACCTTCCTGGTAACGGGGTCGTCGCGGGCTAGGCGTCGTGGGAGACGCCTCCCACGAGGTTGGGTCTCAAACTACTGGGCGCGGGCCCATGATGGCCGTTCCGACACGCACGCAGGTCGAACCCGCCGCGATCGCCGCCTCGATGTCGCCGGACATGCCGGCGGAGAACTCGACCGCGCCGGGGTGCGCACGCCGGAATTCGTCGGCGACCTGCGCGGCGTCGGCGAAGTGTTCGGCCGCCTCCCCTTCGAGTGGGGGTACCACCATCAGCCCCGCGAGGGTGAGGTTCTCGAGTCCCGCCACGTGGTCGGCCAGGGCGGGAAGGTCCTTGCGAGCCACCCCACCGCGCGAGGTGTCGGCGTCGAGGCTGAGCTGCAGGAGTACGGGCAGTGGTGCCGCGTCGGTGTCGCCGCGCTCTTCCGCGCGTCTGGCGCGCCCCCGATCGAGGCCGTTCGCGACCTTGACCGAGTGCACGGAGTGGACCTTGTCGGCCCAGCCCGCCACCGCGGTGGCCTTGTTGGACTGGATGTTGCCGACCATGTTCCACCGGATCGCCGCGGCGAGGTCGGGCTCGGCCGCCTCCAGGTCCGCGACCTTGGCCGCCGCCTCCTGGACGCGGTTCTCCCCCACGTCGCGCACCCCGAGGCGCGCGAGGCGGATCACGTCGTCGACGGGGTGGAATTTTGTGACGACGACGAGGTCGACCTCATCCGTCGTCCTGCCCGCCGCCGCACAGGCGGCGTCGAGTCGCTCTCGGGTGGTGGACAATCCTGCCGCCAGTTCGTCCATGCGTAGATCTGTCACTGCCGCCTGCCAACTGTCCGCGTGCGATGCTGCATGGCCCGTAACCTATCGGACACTCCTTCAGCTCCGAGGAAGGACCGCCGGGCGTTCGAGGGAACGCTGTACAGCCACTCCGGGAACCTGCCGAGAAGAGGTCTGCCGATGCCGTCGACTCCCCACGTGCCCCCGACCAGCGGGCCCCCTCCCGAGCACAGTCCCCCTCCGGAGCACAGGATGAATCCGGCGATCGGCGCATGGGGCACCGGCGGCAACGGCGGCAGCGCCGGCAGCGCCGGCAGCGCCGGCAGCGCCGGCCAGCCCGGACTGGAACTTGCCGTGGACGGCGGGTTTACCGGCTCCGACGGCTGCAACCGTCTGTTCGGCTCGTGGACCGCCGGTCCGGACCACGTCGTGACGTTCTCCCCTGTCGGCTCCACGCGGATGGCGTGTCCCGGGGTCGACACATGGCTCTCCCGCATGGCCTCCGCGCACGTCGACGGCGACGCGTTGCACGTCAGCGACGAGAGTGGCGTCGCGATCGGAACACTTCAGCGGCGCGCCGCCGACGCCCAAGGGCTGCCGGCCACAGAGGACTGACCTGCCTGACCTGCGCCGGCCCCTCCCCCGGCCAGCCCTTCGCCCGGACGGCCCGGCGCTACTCGCGCCAGATGACCGAGGCCTGCCGTCCGGTGCGCCCCTGCCGCCGGTAGGAGAACAGGGACTCGTCGGCGATCGTGCACCGCGGGTCCGAGTCGACCCGGGTCACGCCCAGTCCGTGGAGTTGGCGGGTCAGACCCTTGCGCAGGTCCGCCCCCGGGGTGCCGTCGATGGTTCGAGCCCGGCTTCCGGGCAGCGCCGCCTCGACCTCGTCGACCATGTCGGCGGGCAGCTCGTAGTGCTCGCCGGCCGCGGCGGGCCCGAGCAGGACGGTGATGCGGTCGGCGCGGGCGCCGAGTGAGGTCATCGCCCCGATGAGGTTCGGCACGATCCCACCGACGGCGCCGACCCGTCCGGCATGGGCGGCCCCGATCACGCCCGCCTCCGAGTCCGCGGCGAGCACCGGCACGCAGTCCGCGGTGAGGACGGCCAACGCCAGCCCGGGTCGGTCGGTGGCAAGTCCGTCGGTTGCCGGAACGGGTCCGCCGGTGGCGCGGTGGACGCGGGCGATGCGGGTGCCATGGACCTGGTCCATCCACACGACGTCGGTCGCGGGCAGGCCCAGGCGACGTGCGAGTCGCGCCCGGTTTGCGGCTACTGCGGCGGGCGCGTCACCGACGTGGTCACCGAGGTTGAAGGAGTCGAAATCACCGGTGGACGCGCCGCCGCGGCGGTCGGTAACCACTCGGCGGACGCGTCCGGTGCCGTGAGATGCCACTACGGCGTCAGTGCCGCATGAACGGCGGGACGTCGATGTCGTCGTCCTCGTCGCGACGGCGGGTCGAGGGGGCCGGGGGCGGCGAGGCGGGCGCCGATCCGGCCTGGCCGGCCGACCCGGCGTAGGGCGACTCCTCGCGACGACTGCCGCCGAGCGGGGTCGAGCCGAGTTCGGAGGCGCCGCCGGTGTCCCCGGAGGCTCCCGGGACGGCGTCGTCGTCGAGGTGATGGCGTCCGCGGCGCGGCGCGGCACCACCGGCGGTGACCGGTCGCGATCCGCCCTCGAAGCCGGCGGCGATGACGGTCACGCGGACCTCGTCGCCGAGCGAGTCGTCCACGACGGTTCCGAAGATGATGTTGGCGTCCGGGTGCGCCTCCTCCTGCACGAGCGAGGCGGCTTCATTGATCTCGAACAGTCCCAGGTCGCTACCACCGGCGATCGACATCAGCACGCCCTTGGCGCCCTCCATCGTGGTCTCCAGCAGCGGCGAGTTGATCGCGGCCTCGGCCGCCTTGAATGCGCGACCCTCCCCGCGGGAGGAGCCGATGCCCATGAGGGCGCTGCCGGCTCCCGACATAACGCCCTTGACGTCGGCGAAGTCGACGTTGATCACGCCGGGCGTGGTGATGAGGTCGGTGATGCCCTGCACACCGTTGAGCAGGACCTCGTCGGCCGTCTTGAATGCCTCCATCATCGACACGCCCGCGTCGCCCAGCTGGAGCAGCCGGTCGTTGGGGATCACGATGAGCGTGTCGCACGCCTCGCGGAGCTGGTCGATGCCGGAATCGGCCTGGCCGCCGCGGCGCTTGCCCTCGAACGAGAACGGGCGGGTGACCACGCCGACGGTGAGCGCGCCGAGCTTGCGGGCGATCGCCGCGACGACGGGCGCGCCGCCGGTTCCGGTGCCGCCGCCCTCTCCGGCGGTGACGAAGACCATGTCGGCGCCCTTGAGGACCTCTTCGATCTCGTCCTTGTGGTCCTCGGCGGCCTTGCGGCCGACCTCGGGGTCGGCGCCGGCGCCGAGGCCGCGGGTGAGTTCGCGACCCACGTCGAGCTTGACGTCGGCATCCGACATCAGCAGGGCCTGCGCGTCGGTGTTCACCGCGATGAACTCGACGCCCTTGAGCCCCTCGTCGATCATGCGGTTGACCGCGTTGACGCCACCGCCGCCGATTCCGACGACCTTGATGACTGCGAGGTAGTTGTGCGGTGAGCTCATCGAGGCCCGGCCTTCCTTTTGGGGTGTCGTGCTCGTTTGCGTGCGTCTGTCTTGAGTCAGTCTGTACCGACGAGATCGCCGCGGACCTAAAGTCTCACCCTCTAGTTGAGGGTTAAACTTGCTGGTCAGGGGGCTTTTCCGCCGTCGGATCACACGGTAGGGGCACCGGCCCCGTGCGTCCACGAAGCGGGTGGGCGTGTCGCCGCGTGTGGTGATTCACGATGCCCGCAGAGCGCGTTCGCCGGCGCCGCGTCCCGGGCCGACGCCAGGGCTGACCCGACTACCGCCGGATCCGGCCGCGAATTAGCGGGTGGTCGGCAGTGCCGGGTTGGAGACGTTCCATATCTCGCCCGGTTGGGAGAGCACCATCTCCAGGGCGACCGCCTTCTCGTGGTCGCGGCCCGCCGCGCCCCATTCCACGATCCGGCCGTCGGCCAGGGTCAGGACGATCGAGGCGGGAGTGTCGACCTCGACCTCGGCGATCTCCTGCCCCGCCGTCCCGCGGACCTCATCGAACACCGTCGACAGGTCCCGCACGATCGACGGCAACGAGTTGCGCGCGTTCTCGCCGACCGTCAACAGCGGCGTCCCGGGGGGCGGCTCACCCTGTCCGAAGTCGATGCCCTCGTCGTCCACGAGGTGCAGTGCCCCGTCGACCTCGACCACGACCATGGCGATCCGCTCGACGAGGTCGATCTGCAGGGTCGACGGGTAGTCACGGGTGACCGTCACCTGGTCGACCCGCGGAATCCCCGCCACCCGGCGGGCGATCGCGTGCGTGTCCACCTGGAGTAGCGGCGTTCCGGTCGCGACCGCCGCCCTCTCGACGACGGCCTCGGCGGGGATGGTCTCCGGTCCGTTGACGGTGACCTCGCGCACCGCGAACACCGGCAGGAAGTAGAGGGCGATATACCCGATCAGGAGCACTACCAGGCTCACGCCGAGGCCGATGTAGATGCGGTTGGTCCTGCGGCGCCGACGACGCAGTCTGGCCCGGACCGACGGATCGGAATGCCGGACGCGACGGTCGGACTCGCTCACGATCTCGGCGTCGTGTCGGCGATCCGGGTCGTCGGTCAGCGGGCCCGAGGAGTCGGGATCGGGCCCGTCGACGGTGGCTGAATCGTCTGTCACCGCCGCACCCTCCTCACGATCGGTGTCCGGGTCCGGCGACGATGCGCGGACCGAGTGTGGTGATGTCCCCGGCACCGAGCGTGAACACGACATCCCCCGGTTCCAGCATGCCCAGGACGGTGTCCAGTGCCGCGTCGAGATCAGCGGCACGGTCCACGGGGGCGGTGACGTGGCGGGTGATCAGTCCGGCGTCGACGCCGGGCTCGGGTTGTTCCCGGGCGCCGTAGACCTCGAGGACCACGACCCGGTCAGCGAGAGACAGGGCCTGGCCGAACTCCTCGGCGAAGATCCGCGTCCGTGAGTACAGGTGTGGTTGGAAGACGGCCACGAGGCGTCCGCCGTCGGCCTCGACGATCTCGCGGGCCGCTCCGAGGACCGCGGTCACCTCCGTCGGGTGGTGCGCGTAGTCGTCGAATACGCGGGCGCGGCCACCGGACAACTGCGCCTCGCCCTTGGGCTCGAACCGTCGCCCCACGCCCCCGAACCCGGACAGTCCAGCGAGGAAGCCGTCGAGGTCGAACACCTCGGCACCGGTCACCTCACGGGCGGCCAGCAGCGCGGACAGGGCATTGAGCGCCATGTGCTCGCCCGGCGTGCCCACGTGTAGTTCCCCGCGGGGTCGGCCGTCGAGCGCCAGTCCGGCCCGGGTGCCGTGCGAGTCGACAGTGATCGCCTCGAGCTCACCGGCGACCGTCAGCTCGGCCGCCGGCCCCGTGGCGGTGCGGTAGCCGAGCACGCGGACGCCGGCTGCGGCGGCGCGCCGGGCGCGTTCTGCGGCTCCCTCGTCATCGAGGCACGCCACGAGCGCGCCGCCGGAGGGGATGCGGGCGAGGAACGTGTCGAAGACCTCGAAGTAGGCCTCGGCGGTGCCGAAGTGGTCGAGGTGGTCGGGCTCGGCGTTGGTGAGGATCACCACGTCGGGGTCGTAATGCACGAGCGAACCGTCGGATTCGTCCGCCTCGGCCACGAACACCGGATCGGAGCCACCGCGGGCGTTGGTGCCGAACTGCAGCACCGTGCCGCCCACCGCGAAGGACGGGTCCAGGCCGGCCGCGGCCATCCCGGCGATGAGCATCGAGGTGGTGGAGGTCTTCCCGTGGGTCCCGCACACCATGATCGACCGGCCCGATCGCGCGAGGTGGCCGAGCACCCGGGAGCGCGTGACCACCGGGATGCCGGCGGCGCGGGCGGCGACGAGCTCGGGATTGTCCGCGGGAATGGCGGCCTTGGAGACCACCACGATCTCCGGCGGGCCGTCCAACGATCCCAGGGCGTCCGCGTGGTGGCCCACCCGGACGACGGCGCCGCGGCCCTCGAGCGAACGCAACTCGTCGGAGTCGCGGGCGTCGCTGCCGGAGACGGCCACGCCGTGGTCCAGCAGGATCCGCGCGACGGCGGACATGCCGGCGCCGCCGATCCCGATCATGTGCACGCGTTCCAGGACCGCGGGAACTGCCGCCTCGATGGCGGCGGCCTCGGACTCCGCGTCGCCGGCGGTCGGGTCCCCGGTTGTCGGGTCGTGGGTGGTGTGGTCGTCGTTCACCGTGTGCCCTTTCCGGCGGCGTCGAGCGCGATGGTGGCCACGACCTCCGCCGCATTCCGCGAACCGCCGCTGACCGCTGCGGTCGACATCGCGGCGAGTCGGTCGCGGTCGAGAGCCAGTGGCAGCACCTTCTCGCGGAGGTAGTCCGGGTCGAGGTCGGCGTCGTCGACCATCAGCGCGCCACCACCTGCGATGAGGTCGCGTGCGTTGAGCGCCTGCTCCCCGTTGCCGTGCGGCAGCGGCACGAACACCGCCGGCAGCCCGACGGCCGAGACCTCGGCCACCGTGATGGCGCCGGACCGGCACAGGATGAGGTCCGCGGCGGCGTAGGCCAGGTCCATCCGGTCCAGGTACGGCACCGTCACGTAGGGCGCGCCGTCGCCGGTGACGGTGGGTGCGTCGTCGACGTTCTTCGGTCCCACCGCGTGGAGCACGCCGACGCCGGCGTCGGAGAACTCCTGCGCGACCCCGGCCATGGCGGTGTTGAGCGAGCGTGCGCCCTGGGAGCCGCCGACCACCAGCAGGGTGGGCGCGTTCGGGTCGAGGCCGAAGGTGCGACGCGCCTCGGCGCGCAGTGCCGCCCGGTCGAGGGTGGACACGGCCCGCTTGACGGGATTGCCCACGACCTGCGCGTCGAGCCCGGAGCCGGTCACCGCCGCGAGTGTGGCCTCGGCGTATCGGGCGCCGAGTTTGTTGGCGATCCCGGCGCGGGAGTTGGCCTCGTGCACGACAATCGGCACCCGCCGTCCGCGGCCGGCGAGCGGTCCGGCAGCCAGGTAGACGGGCACGCAGGCGTAGCCACCGAAACCCACCACGACGTCCGCCTCGGTCCGCCGCAGCATGGCCCGCGCACCTCGGACGGCCGTGAACAGCCGCCCGGGCAGCCGGAACAGGTCGCCGTTGATCTTGCGCGGCAGCGGGACCGGGTCCACGAGCTCGAGCGGGACGCCGCGGCGCGGGACGATCTCGGTCTCCAGCCCGCGCGGGGTACCGACGGCGGTGACGCGCGCGGTGGGATCCATCGCGATGACCGCCTCACCCACGGCGAGTGCGGGTTCGATGTGGCCGGCGGTCCCGCCGCCCACCACCAGGACCGAGGGGCCTGAAGTCGTGCTCGTTGTCATCGCTCCCTACCGCGGTGAATCGGACTGGGTCGTGAGGCACCCGGCGTCTGCCGGGAACCCGGGTCTGCGGCGCGTCGCGGCTGGCGCCGTTCGGCTTCGCGGCCGCGGACCGGCCTGGCGTTGCGGCCGGTCATGGCGGTCGCGCCGCGTCGCCGGTCGCGGGCGGCATCGCCCGGGATCGGCATCGTCTCATACGCCGGCGAACGCTGCGCGCCGCGCGGTTGCCGCGGCACGGGTGCGGGCTGGGCGGTGCGGCGACCGGTCCCGGCCGCGCGCGGGTCCGCCGCGGCGGGACGTCCCTTCTGCTGCCGGCGGACCGGGTCACCGTAGCGCCGGGCGCCCTCGCTGGAGCGTCCGGGCGTGGCCGACGCGGGCACGGGGCGTTCGGGGGTGTAGGGGCGCGGGTCGGGAAGGGCGAAGTAACGACGACGACGCCGTCCCTGTCGCTGCGGTGAACTCAGGATCGCGGAGATCGCCTCGGGCTCGTGCCGGGCACAGTTGGCAAGCAGGCCGAGTGAGGTCAGGGTGACCACCGCGGAGGTGCCGCCGTTGGAGATGAGTGGGAGCTGGAGCCCGGTAACCGGCAGCAGGCCCACCACGTAGCCGATGTTGATGAACGCCTGGAGCACGATCGTCGCGGTGATCGTCCCGGCGAGCAGCCGGCGGAACGGGTCGACGGACCGCGTCGCGATGCGCATTCCGACCCAGCCCAGGGCGAGGTACAGCAGGACCACGACGGCCGCGCCGAACCAGCCGAGCTCCTCGCCGATGATCGCGAAGATGAAGTCGTTGGTCGCCTCGGGCAGGTAGAACCACTTGGCGCTGGACTGCCCGAGTCCGACGCCGAACAGTCCGCCGTCGGCCAGGGAGAGCATGCCCTGGTAGGACTGGTACGCCGCGCCCTGGGGGTTGGAGAAGTCGCCCTGCAGGGTGTCGATGTAGGTGCGGATCCGCTCGAATCGGTAGGCGAACGTCATGGCGGCCACCGCGAACACGACCACACCGAGGGCGATCACCAGCAGGAAGTGTCGCGACGGGTAGCCCGAGAACCACAGGACGCACAGGAACGCGATGGTCACTGCCGTGGCCATGCCGAGGTCAGGGGCCGCCAGCACGAGGCCGGCCACCACGAGGAAGCCCACGACCGCCGGGAAGAGCAGGTCGAGCCAGTATCCCGTCCGGACCCGCTTCGCGACGACGTACGACGCCCAGATGATGAACGCCAGCTTGGCGACCTCGGCCGGTTGAATCGAGAAGATCCCGAGGTCGATCCAGCCGCGTGAGCCGTTGATCTCCGACCCGATCCCGGGAATCAGTACGGCCACGAGCAGGCCGATCGAGACCAGCAGCATCGGCGTGGCAAGCTTGCGCAGCAGTTCGAATCGCATCCGCAGTGCGACCGCGAAGCCGATCGCGCCGATGGCGACGAACATCGCCTGCCGCAGGAAGATGTCGAATGGGGTTCCGCCGCCGGAGGTGGCGAGCACGTTGGAGCTGGACAGCACCATGCCGAGGCCGATCACCGTGAGCAGCGCGGTGACCACCATGACCACGTGGTACGACGTCAGGGGCGCCCGGTTGATCGCGGCGAGTGGCGCGGCGATGCGGCCGAGCAGGTCCGGCCCACCCGCGTCGTCGGAGGGGTGGCCGGCCGCGCGCCCGTCGGAGGCCGCGCCGGAGGTCCGGGGTGCGGGATTCCCGCGCCCGGAGTTCCGCCGCTCGGAGTTCCGCCGTTCGGGGTTCTGCAATGCCATGCCCTTACCTCCCGGCCACGCGGCCCACGGCGAGTACGAAGCTGCGCCCGCGGTGACCGTAGTCGGTGAACATGTCCATCGACGCGGCTGCGGGGGCGAGCAACACCGTGTCGCCACCTGAGGCCATCCGTGCGGCCTCGGCGACCGCACGGTCCATCGTCTGCTGCGGCTCGTCGGGACCCGCATCGACGCCATCGTCCCCCGAGGCCAGCTCCACGACCGGCACGTGTGGGGCGTGTCGGGCCAATGACGCCGCGATCTGACCCCGATCCCGGCCGATCAGGACCACGCCGCGCAAAACGTCCGCGACCTCGGCGACCAACGGATCCACGTCGGCGCCCTTGAGCAGGCCGCCGGCGATCCACACCCGCTTGCCCCCGGCCAGCAGCGAGGTGCGGGCCGCGTGCGGGTTGGTGGCCTTGGAGTCGTCCACGAAGTGCACGTCGTCGATCGTGTCGACCGGTGCGGCGCGGTGGGCGCCGACCTCGAATGAGCGCAGGGCCGCGGCCACGTGCTCGGGCCGCGCCCCCACGGCCATGGCCATCGCCGCGGCGGCGAGTGCATCGGTGACGCCCGCGGGGCCGGCCGGGCGGACGTCCGCCGCCGGGAGAATGGGCGCGGGGTCGACGGTCTCGTCGTCGTCGCCCTGTGGTTTTTCTTCGCCCCGTGCAACGGTGCCGTTCGGCACTGCGCCGCTCGGCACTCCGCCGCCCGCCACGGCGCCGACCGACATAGCGCTGCCCGCAGCAACTTCCCGGACCGCGGAGCGCGGGATCCGCGCGGTGAGGACGCCGTCCACCACGCCCAACTCCCCCGGCGCCGGGGCGTCGAGGCGAACCCCGATGCGGGTGGGCGCCGGTGCGGCGGCGAGCAGGCGCGCGGCGATCTGGTCGTCGACGCCCGCGACCGCCACGCGGCCCGTGAGCACCTGCGCCTTGGCCTCGGCGTAGGCCTCCATGGAGCCGTGCCAGTCCAGGTGGTCCTCGGCGATGTTGAGCACCACCCCGACCTCCGGGCGGCAACTCGGCGCCCAGTGCAGCTGGAAGCTCGACAGTTCGGCGGCGAGGACCTCCACGCGCGGCTCGGCCAGCAGCACGTCGGTCACCGGCAGGCCGATGTTCCCGCAGGCGCGCGCGGCCATGCCCGCCTCGAGGCAGATCGCCTCGAGCATCGCGGTGGTGGTGGTCTTGCCGTTGGTGCCGGTCACCGCGAGCCACGTGCGGCGCGGGCCGAACAGCTCGGCCTCGTCGGCGCGCCATGCCAGCTCGACGTCGCCCCAGACGGGGATCCCGGCGCCGGCCGCGGCCAGCAGCAACGGCGAGTCCGGACGCCAGCCCGGGCTCGTGACGACGAGGTCCACCGGGTCGGTCGCGGTGGTGTCGAGCATCGCGGCGGCCCGGTCCAGGTCGACCCCGTCGCACGTCACGCCCGCGGGCAGTGCCGCGCGCAGGCGCTCGATCGCCTCGGGGCGCGAATCGGCGACCACCGGATCCGCACCGAGTGCGGCGAGGATCCGCACTGCACCGGGGCCGGACACGCCGGCGCCCAGCACCAGCACCCGGGCGCCGGACAGTGCGCGCACATCGATCTCCGTCATGCCAGACCTCTCGTCAGACCTCACGCCGACGCCGCGAGCCAGTCGCCGTAGAACAGTGCGATCGCCAGGCCGCACGAGATGGCGACGAGGAGCCAGAACCGGATGGTGACCGTGGTCTCCTTCCAGCCGCCGTTCTCGAAGTGGTGGTGGATGGGGGTCATCCGGAACGGGCGGCGACCGGTGGTGCGGAACGAGATCACCTGGATGAGGACCGAGACGAACTCGATGACGAACACCGCGCCCACGACGACCATGAGCAGCTCGGTGCGCGAGACGACCGAGACGCCGGCGACGATGCCGCCGAGGAACATCGAGCCGGTGTCCCCCATGAAGATCTTGGCCGGGGCGGCGTTCCACCACAGGAAGCCCAGGCACGCGCCCAGCGCCGCCGAACAGACGACGGCGATGTCCAGCGGGTCACGGACCTGGTAGCAGCCGGACAGGTTGACGCCCTCCGCCGGCGAGAAGCACGAGTAGCGGAACTGCCAGAAACTGAACACCACGTAGGTGCCCATGACCATGGCCATCGAACCGGCGGCCAGGCCGTCGAGCCCGTCGGTGAAGTTGACCGCGTTGGACCAGCCGTAGACGAGGATGACGATGAAGACCAGGAAGACGACGAACGGGAACGACACGGCCACGAAGTCGCGCACGTAGCTCAGCGACTGGCTGCCCGGGGTGAGGCCGTCGGAGTTGCGGAACTGCAGCACCAGGATGCCGAACGCGAGCGCGGCCAGAACCTGCCCGATCGTCTTGGACAGGATGCCCAGGCCCTTGTTCTGGCGCTTGAACACCTTGAGCCCGTCATCGATCATCCCCACCACCGCCAACGCGGTGGCCAGGCCCAGGATGAGCAGGCCGGACGCGGTGAAGCCGCCACCACCCACGGTGACCTGGCCGACGATGCCGGCGACGATGTAGCCGAGCCACACCGCGGCGAGGATGGCGAGACCGCCCATGTTCGGGGTGCCCCGCTTGCTCATGTGGGACTGCGGCCCCTCGAGCCGGATCTCCTGGCCATACCCGTGGCGGCGGAAGTAGATGATGAGCAACGGGGTGAGAAAGATGCTCACGACGAACGCCACCACGCCGGCGATCATGATCTGGGTCACTGCTGGTTCTCCTCACCACGCGCCGCGAGCACATGCTCCGCGACACTCCACAAGCCGACGGCCGCCGAGGCCTTGACCAACACGATGTCCCCGGGTTCGAGTCGCTCGTCGAGGATCGCGACCGCCTCCTCGACGGACGCGACGTGGTCGGCCTCCGAGCCCCACGAGCCCTCCTGGACCGCGCCTTGGAACAGGGCGCGCTGCGGGCGACCGTGTCCGACGACGACGAGCTGCGACACATCCAGCCGGACCAGGAATCGGCCCACCAGGTCATGTTCGACAACCGCGTCCTCGCCGAGTTCGGCCATCTCACCCAGGACCGCCCAGGTGCGGCGGTGACCGCCCCCGGACCGGGCCATCACGGCCAGGGACTTCAGCGCGGCCCGCATCGAGTCGGGGTTGGCGTTGTAGGAATCGTTGATGACGGTCACGCCGTCCGCGGTCAGCCGGACATCCATCCGGCGGGCGGAGGCCGCCGTGGCGCCACCGAGAGCGGCCGCGACCTGATCGACGTCCATCCCACACGCCAGCCCCACCGCGGCCGCGGACAACGCGTTGCCGACCTGGTGCTCGCCGTGGACCTTCAACGCGACGTCCGCCTCACCCTGCGGGGTGATCAACCGGAACGAGGCGCGCACCTCATTATCGAGCGAAACGCGCTCCGCCCGCACGGTTGCCGACCCGCTGAGGCCGACGCGTACGACGTCCGCGGAGGTGCGGCCGGCCATGGCGGCGACGCGCTCGTCGTCGTCGTTCAGTACCGCGACACCACCGTCGGCGGCGGACGGCAGTGCCTCGACCAGTTCCCCCTTGGTGGCGGCGATGACCTCGCGGGACCCGAACTCGCCCAGGTGGGCGGTACCGACGTTGAGCACTACGCCGATGCGCGGGGGCGCGATCGCCGCGAGCTCGGTGATGTTGCCGGGCGCGCGGGCGCTGAGTTCGAGGACGAGGAAGTCGGTCGACTCGTCGGCGCGCAGCGCGGTCCACGGGTGGCCGATCTCGTTGTTGAACGATCCGGGCGGGGCCACGACCGTGCCGGCGGCGGATAGGACGGCGCCGATGAGGTCCTTGGTGCTGGTCTTGCCGGACGATCCCGTCACCCCAACCACGGTCAGGCCGTGATCGGCGACGAGTCGGTCGACGCTGGCGCGGGCGAGCGAACCCAGCGCCGCCAGCACCGCGGCGCCGGAGCCGTCGGTGTCCGCGGCCAGGGCCATGGCGTTGGTCTCCCGGTGTTCGATCCGCGGGACCACGATCTGGGCGCCGTCGGCCCCGTCGACCTCGCGGGCCACGAGCGCCGCCGCCGCTCCGGAGCGCAGGGCGCCGGCGACGTAATCGTGGCCGTCGACCCGCTCGCCGGGTAGTGCCAGGAACAGCCCGCCCTCCCCGATGCGCCGGGAGTCGAACTCGACGGTTCCGGTGACGGCGGTGGACGGGTCACCTCCGACCAGGTGACCGCCGACGATCTCGGCGATCTCACCGAGGGTGAGGTCGATCATGACGTGCTGTCCTCCGTCTCGCCCTCCAGGGCGGTGTGTCCAAGGCGTCGAACGAGTTCTTCCGCGGCGCGCGCCCGGTCGTCGAACGGGTACACGGTGCCGTTCACTTCCTGGCCCGTCTCGTGGCCCTTCCCGGCGATCACCACGACGTCCCCCGTGCGGGCCCAGTCGATCGCGGCGCCGATCGCGGCACCGCGGTCACCGATCTCCTCGACCCGGGTGTTCTCCCCGGCCGCGGACTCGGCTCCCCTGCGGACCGCCGCGCGGATGGTGGCGGGGTCCTCGGTGCGTGGATTGTCGTCAGTCACCACCACGAGGTCCGCGACGTCGGCCGCGGCCGCGCCCATCAACTCGCGTTTGGCGGAGTCGCGGTCGCCGCCCGCACCGAGAACGACGGCGATGCGGCCCTGGGTCTGGGCACGGACGGACGTGAGCACCGCCGCGACCGCCCCGGGCTTGTGCGCGTAGTCAACGAGGACCCGGAAGTCCTGCCCGCGGACCACCGGCTCGAGACGGCCCGGAACCCGCACCCGGGTCAGACCCACGGCGGCGGCCCTCACGTCCACGCCGAGAGCGTCGACGGCGGCCAGGGCGACGAGCGCGTTGGCGACATTGAACCGGCCCAGGATCGGCAGTTCGACCTCGACTGTGAGCCCGTGCGGACCGTGGACTATGAATGTCTGCGTCCCGTACTCGGTGGTCTGGGACTCCCCGGCCGTCCAGTCGGCGTCCGCACCGACCACTGCCGACACGGTGGCGGCGTCCGGGCGCATCTCGGCCAGGCGCCGACCCCAGTCGTCGTCGATCACCACGACGGCCTTCGCCGCCGGGGACACGTGCGAGCCGGGGTCGGCTGCGGTGTCGAAGAGTCGGCACTTGGCCCGGAAGTAGTCCTCCATGTCCGGGTGGAAGTCGAGGTGGTCCTGCGAGAGGTTGAGGAATGCGCCCACCGCGAAGCGGGTGCCGTCGACGCGGCCGAGGCGCAGTGCGTGGCTGGAGATCTCCGCGGCGACCGCGCGGGCGCCGTCCGAGCGCATCCGGGACAGCAACGCCTGGAACTCCGGCGCCTCCGGCGTGGTGAGCCTGCTGGGCAGTGCCCGGCCGTCGACGCGACTTCCGGTGGTCCCGATAATCCCGGCGACCGCACCTGCGCCCTGCAGGGCGGCCTCCACGAGGTAGGAGGTGGTGGTCTTGCCGGACGTGCCGGTGATCCCGACGACGTCGAGGTCTACGGACGGATTCCCCGTGACGAGCGCGGACGCCGAACCCAGCACAGATCGCGGTTCCGGGTGGACCAGGACGGGCAGTCGGTCGGCGACGGACGCGAGCAACTCGATGCCCGCGGGGTCGGTGAGGATCGCGGCCGCTCCGGCCTCGACGGCGGTGGCGCCGAACGACGCGCCGTGAACCCTCGCGCCGGGCAGTGCGGCGAACAGGATTCCGGGACCCGCGTCCTGTGCCCTGATGGTGGCGCCGACCAGGTCGACGTCCGCCCCGGCCCGGTGCCCCAGCACCTCGGCATGGACCTTCTCGGCCAACTGTGCAGCTGTGATCATCGCCTGTTCTCGCCCTGCCCTTCCTGCTCGCGCCCTCCCGTGAACTCGCTACACGCTACCCTGCCCGGGTGCGGTCACTGCGCCTGCAGGATCAGTTCCCGGGCGGGGGCGGACGGCGGGATATTGTCCCTGTTGACCAGCCACGAGGCGATGTCGTGGAACAACGGCGCGGCGGAGGCGCCCAGCACGCCGCGCTGCGGCGCGTCGAGCATGATCGCGATCACATACTCAGGGTCATCCGCAGGCAGGATGCCGGCGAACGTGATCCAGTACCGCGAGTTGGAGTAGCAGGAGCACCCGGGGTCGATCTGCTGGGCGGTCCCGGTCTTGCCACTAATCTGGTAACCGGCGATCGCGGCCTGCGGGCCGGTGCCGGCCTGTGCTCCGGGGCCGGACTGGACGACGGCGCGGAACATGTCTCGCACGGTGCGTGCGGTCTCCTCGCTGACGACCCGCTCACCCTCGGGCCGGTCGGGTACCACGCTGGTGCCGTCGGGGCCGATCTGTTCGGCCACGACCCGGGGCGGCACGCGCACACCGTCGTTGGCGATGGTCTGGTAAATGCCCGCCATCTGCAGCGTGGTCATGGACAGGCCCTGTCCGATCGGCAGGTTGGCGAAGGTGCCGCCCTGCCAGTTCTGCAGGTCGGGAACGAGCCCCTCGGACTCGCCCGCGAGCTCGATACCGGATTTCTGGCCGAGCCCGAACTTCTCCAGGTATTCCGAGAACGACTGCTTGCCCACCCGCTGGGCGAGCATCAGGGTGCCGACGTTGGAGGATTTTCCGAAGATTCCCGTGGTGGTGTACGGGGTCGGCCCGTGCTGCCAGGCGTCGGAGACCGTGACGCCCTCCATGCTGATGCTTCCGTCGACGGAGTGGACTTCCTCGGGATCGGTCAGTCCGGCCTCGATCGCCGCCGACGCGGTGATGATCTTCTGGACCGAGCCGGGCTCGAAGGGCGAGGTCACCGCGGGGTTGCCGAGGTCTGCTCCCCGCTCGAGTTCCGCGCCGATACCCACCGCCGGGTTGAAGGTGTTGTCATTGGCCATCGCCCGGACCTCACCGGTCTTGGCATCCAGCACCACGGCGGAGGCGTTTTCGGCGCCTGAGGAGTCCTTCGCCGACTGGATGGCCTTCTGCACGTGCCACTGCAGGTCGGCATCGAGGGTGAGCCGGATCGTGTCGCCGTCCCGCGGCTCGGAGACGTTGCGCAGGGTGCCCGGGATCATCGTGCTGTCCTGCGCCCGGTCGTAGGTCTGCCGGCCGTCCTCGCCATCGAGTGCGTCGTTGAAGAACGCCTCGATCCCCTGGAGGCCGATGAGCTTGCCCTCGTCGCTCTGGGTCGTCGCCCCCACAACATTCGCGCCGAGCGCGCCGCCGGGGTATTCACGGATGTCGACTCGTTCGGCACCGATCATCGGGAACTTCTTGGTGATGGCGTTGGCCTGGGTGACGTCCACGTTGCGGACCAGGTAGGTGAAGCCACCGTTCGAGTTGAGTTTCGCCTCGATCTCGTCGCGGTCGACGGCATCGCCGAGGAGGGATTCGAACTCGTCCGCGATCTCGTCGGCTAGTTCGTCCCAGGTGGGCTTGGTGCTGTCCAGTTCGCGCCGGGCTTCGGCGTTGGCCTGCTCGACCGCCGGCTGGATGGACAGGTCGCGTGCCTCGCGGGTGAAGGCGATCGGGTCTCCGCTCACATCGACGATCGCGCCGCGGGTGGCGGGGAGCACCTGGTGCACCTGTCGCTGGCTTTCGGCGCGTGCTGCGAGTTCGGTTCCGCCGATCGTCTGCACCCACAGCAGTTTGACCAGTGACACCACCATGATGAGAACGAACAGTGTCCGCATGAAGGTGAACCGATTGTCGGTGGACGCGGTGGTGCGGATCCGTCCGGACCTGTTCGGTGTCCGCCCGACTGCCGGCTGCCCGCCGCGCGGGTTGCCCGAGGGGCCCCCTCGGCCCCGTCCCGGGGTGCGTCGATCGGTCATCGGGTGGCCTTTCGGGTTCTAGCGATCAGTGGGGCTGTCCGGGAACGGGCGCCAGGGTGGCGACCTCACCGGCGGGCGGTGTGGGTGCGGGATTGTCCGGTTGGGCTTCCGGCTCCGCTGGCGCGGCGGGCGCCGGCGGTGGAACGGGATCCGCCATCGGGGCCGGCGGTGCGGCCAGTGCCGGTGGGGCGGCCTGCGGCGGGTACGGGACGGGCGCGACTCCTCGGGGCGCTCTGTCCTGAGGAGCCTGGGCGGGCGGTGCGCCGAACCCGTCACGGTCCGACGACTCTGACGGCTCGGACGCTACCGGAGCAGGCTGGAGTGGCTTGATCGGCGCGCCGAGCTTCGCCTCGGGCTCTCCGACGATCTCGATGACACCGTCTGAGCCCCGCGTGAGGATCGGCGCACTCGCGACGCCGACCATGCCGAGCTTCTCGGCGCGCTGTGCCAGCACCTCGGCCGACCGTGCTCGCTCGTTGGAGGCCTGGAGTGACTCCATCCGTTCCACCAGTTCGACGTTGCCGTCACGGGCGGTCTTGAGGTCGTAGGTGTCCTGCGTGGTCTGTGCCGCCAGCATCAGGGTGCCGCCGACGCCGGCCCCGATGATGAAAAGGAGGACGACGACGAAGGGCACTCGTGACGCGAGTTCTGCTGCACTCAGGCGTTCGGCCGGCACGACCACCGTGCGGCGTCCGCGAACGGATCGGGTGACCGGCTTGCGTCGAAGACCGAGCGCACGCCGTTCGCGGGCGGGGGTGCCCACTTCCCGGACCGCCGGGTCGGTGTCCTCGGGGCGGCTGTCGACCTCGGGCGTGTCGATGATGCTCGTCATGGGGTTCTCCCGTCGATTCGCCGGACGCATCGCACGCGGACTGACGCCGAGCGCGGGTTGTGGTCGATTTCTGTGGGTGACGCCTTTTCTGCTCCGCGGGTTACCGCCGCGAATTCCGGGCCATGGCCCGGGAGTTCGACCGGGAGCCCGGCCGGAGTTCTCGACGCCGTTCGGGTGGACAGCTCTCGCTTGACGATCTTGTCCTCGAGCGAGTGGTACGACATGAACACCGCTCGACCACCGAGGCGGAGCAGATCCAGGTATCCGGGAACCGCGTTCTCCACGGCCTCCAGCTCGGCATTGACCTCGATCCGCAGCGCCTGGAATACGCGCTTGCCAGGATGACCGCCGGTGCGGCGGGCTCCCTGCGGAATCGTGTCGTAGAGCAACTCCACGAGCTCGGTGCTGGTGCGAAGTGGGTCCGACTCGCGCCGGCGGACGATCGCGGAGGCGATCTGCCGCGCGAACCGCTCCTCCCCGTACACCCGGAAGATCCGGGCCAGCTCATCGCGTGAGTAGTCCGCGAGAATGTCTGCCGCTGTCGGCCCGGTGGTGGGGTCCATCCTCATATCCAGCGGAGCGTCGACCGAATAGGCGAAGCCTCGGTCGGCCACGTCCAGCTGCATTGAGGAGACACCGAAGTCGAGGAGGATTCCGTCAATCGTCGGGCCTACACCGTCCCGCGAGTCCTCGGGTAGGGCGGCAACCACGGCGTCGAAATCATCAAAACGCGCGTGAACCGGGGTGAACCGCTCCCGGTAGGCGATGAGTCTCCGGGTGGCCATCTCGAGCGCGTCGGGATCCCGATCGACTCCGAGGACGCGGAGCGTCTCGAATTCTGCGAGCAGGTGTGAGGTGTGCCCTCCGAGCCCGAGGGTGCCGTCCACGAGGACTGGTTGACGATCTTCTTCGAGCGCGGCCTCCACCACTGGGCGGAAGAGTTCGATGGTCCGCTCGAGGAAGACCGGTATGTGACCGGAGCGTGCGGCGGCGCGGTCGGCATCGGGCTCTGCTGCCATCTCGCCTCCTCGCATCCGGATGGTCTGTGCGCTCCGGTTGTGGTGGAGCCCCCTGGTCCCCGTCCGGTACCCACCTGGCGTTGGGGAAGTACGTCAGGGTGGTGCCGGGCAGGGGCCGGGGGGCTCCGTCCGTCGTGCGGTCCTTCTTCTTTCTGTGCCCACTCCCCCGGATCAGAATTCGATCCCGAGCGAGGTGCCCTCCATTTCGGAGAACACGGGCAGGTTCTCTTCGCTGTAGCGGTCCCACGCTTCGGCGTCCCAGACCTCAAGGCGTTCCCCGAGGCCGTTGACGACGCAGTCTTTTCCAAGACCCGCGTATTTCCGCTGACTCGCCGGGATGGAGATCCGCCCCTGCGAGTCCAGTTGCTGGACTTCCGCACCACTCACCAGGAGCCGGAAGAACGCCATGTGCCTCTCACTGAGGTTGGCGGTCGGCCGGACCTTTCTGACCAGCGCGTCGAACTCGTCTTCAGGGAAAACCGACAGCGTGTTGGTGAACCACCCACACACCACGACCCCGTCCGCCAGGCCAGGCCTGAATCTCGCGGGGATCGTCAGCCGCCCCTTGTCATCGAGCTTGGGACGGTGTGTCCCGTACCCGACGAAGGCTCGTTCACGTCCGGAGTCGACGGAGTCGGTGTCGGTCACCCGCCACCTCCTGAGGGATCAGGCCCTTCGAGCTCCTTGCGTGCCCCACTCTACCCCACAATGCCCCACATACAAGGCTTGAGCCCCACTTCGCCCCACAACTCTTCAAAACAGCAGGTCACAGCGGATAATCTTGAGCTCAGTTTATCCGACACGCCGCTGATTCCCGTCCGAGTGCCGCCCGGACCGAGACAACTACCGCGCCCAATGTGGCATAAATCTAGCAGTGGGACATGAGTGACACTTACTGTGGGAGAAAGTGGGGAACTTGGGGAGATCCCTCAAAAGACCAGGTAGAAGCGAAATGTCCCTGCAAGGCGGCAGCGTGAACCTTCATCGATCGCAGGTTCTCCGACCCCCATCGCATGTCGGCCGAGGCCGGGCCTCGTCACTGCTGGCCTATTCCAGCTCCCAATCCACCCCTGAGTCGGATGGGCTCTTCGGTCGACCGACGCCGTGATCGCTTGTTCCCCTGGCAGAGCCTTTGGACAGTTCCCGCAGGTCACGGCATAACTGTGCGGCCAGTGCTTAGCAGACGGACCAGACTACGTGGGTCTCTACTCGCGATAGCTGGCGACTTTCGGCAGCACGTGGGACCCGGTGGGAGCCGTTACCTCCGGGTGGGTGCCAGTGGGGCACGAGCACTCTCGGTGGGGCCAGGTGGGGAACGGCAGTGCCCGGTGGAGACCAGCGGGCAATCGCTTCACGTGGTGGGGGGCAGATGGGGTGCGTGACCGCTAAGTGGCCGCAGGTGGGGCGAAGCTCAGATCCAGGTGACGCACCGGGCGGAGCTGGGCAAAGTGCGGCCAAAAAACGAGGGACGAGCGCGTATGCGCTCGTCCCTCCCGAGAAGCTAGTCGCCTACGGCTCCTGCTCGAAGCGGCGACGGAATCGATCTTCCATCCGGGCGGAGTAGGACTTTCCGCTATTGGAACTGGGGGTGGCCGCGCCACCTCCACCGCGAGCCCGGGGGCTGCCGGACTTCTTGGTGCCGGGAATCGACGTAGATGGTGACGACCGCAAGACGAGGACGCCGGCCGCGAACATCACAAGGAAGCCCAAGAGGCTGATGATCGGGAAGCCGCCTGGCTTGAAGTCGAGCGCGAGACCACCGACGAGGAGTACCAATCCGAGGATGCCGAGTCCCAGGACAAGTCCGGTGGGCCGACGGACGCCAGTCGCGCCGGTCTTGCGGACGGACGACGCGAACTTGGGGTCGTCGGCATAGAGCGCGCTCTCAATCTCCTTGAGCATGCGCTGCTCGTGCTCGGACAGGGGCACTTCGACCTCCTTTGTGTGCTCGCGTTGACGAGCGTGGCCGGCAGGGTCGGAAAGTACCGACCGGTTTGGGGTAAGCCGGTCAAGGCTCTCCCCATCATACGAGGGCAACGCCGCCGTGACCACTGCGATTCCCGGTAAGCGTCGGAATCCCCCCACCCAGGTCCTTTACCAACTCAGGCGGCAGGTCCGAGAACTCCCAATCTCTGATCCACCAGATCGAGGAATCGACCGACAGCCCAGAGGAAATCATCGGCCATCCGAGGTGACACCGTCCGCGGCAGTCCGTCCTCCACCGCGGCTGCAAGCGTGGAGTAGCCACCGAATGCGACCGCCCATTCACGCAGTTCAGGGATCTCATCGCCGAGCCGGTGCCAGACATCCGACGGCCCGCGCTTCCGGCCTCTGGGAAGGAGCAGTGCGCCGGCAGCGTAGCGGGCCGCCCGGTAGGACTCGACAAACCGCTCCTCTGGAGTCGACGCCGACACCGCTCGACCGCGATGCGCTTCCGCTCGCTCGGCTCGTAAAAGTGGCGCCCGGGTCGGTGGCGCCCCCTCGTGGGATTCCCGGCTGTTCGGTGTCCGCCGCTCGAATGCCCTCGAAGCCCCGCCGCCGGCAACCCTCAATCCACTGACGTTGTCCATACCCTCTGCACCACCAATCTCGGCTGTTCCTCCGCTGTGATTCGCACGCTATCCCCGGGGTACGACACAACCCGGGGCGCCTGAGGCGTACTCGTGGTGAGATGGACCGGATGGACACGGTGATCACCCGGCTCGATGCGGCCGACTTCAGAGATCGACTTCCCGAAGCGCTCGGGGTCTACGTCGACGCGATGGGATACCCCCGACAGGTGATCCGTTCGCGCGCTGCGGCTTGGATGGAGCACAGTCGCCGCGATGGCTGGTCGGGTGTGGCGGCATTCGAAACACCCCGGCGACGGCTACTCGGTCCGTCGCGGGGCCCCCTCGTCGCGATCTGCTACGGCTATCGCGGGGCACCCGGTCAATGGTGGTACGAGCAGGTGTCCCAAGGACTCCGGAGCCGGGACCTCACCTTGCCGGAGGATTATGTGGAGTTGACCGAACTCCACGTCGCCCCCTCACATCAGGGACGAGGTATCGGCACACAGCTACTGCGCACGTTCCTGGCTGATCGACCGGAAGGATCTGTGCTGCTGTCTACTCCTGAAGTGCAGGAGGAGAACAACGGGGCGTGGCGGTTGTATCGCTCGTTGGGTTTCAGTGACGTTCTGCGCTCACATCGGTTCGAGGGGGACGCCCGCCCGTTCGCGGTTCTCTCCCGATCCCTCCCCCTCCCAGATCAGGAGCGCTGAGGTGGGTTCACATCATGACGTGGTGGTGATCGGTTCCGGCCACAACGGCCTGACCTGCGCCGCCTATCTCGCCCGTGCCGGGGTCGATGTCCATGTGGTGGAGAAGGACTCGGTGATCGGCGGGGCCACGTCGACTGTCGAGCGTTACCCGGGACACCTGACCGACCGAGGGTCCTCAGCCCATCTGATGATCCGGCACACCGGCATACCGGAGGAACTCGAGCTGGAGGCCCACGGCCTCCGCTACGTCGACTGCGACCCCTGGGGGTTCGCACCGGCACCACCGGGTTCGGGTGAACCCCCGATTGTCTTCCACCGCGACCTGGACGCGACATGCCAGAGCATCTCCGATGCCTGCGGCGCCGAAGACGCGAGGGCGTACCGAGCATTCGTCCGCCGATGGGGAGTCCTGGCCGCTCGCATGATGAAGGGCTTCGCGGTGCGGCCCACCGCAGCTGGCCTGGGCTCCGCCTTTCTCGGCAGGGAGGACCTGCGCGACCCCTTCGGGGCAGTACAGACGTTCTTGTCCTCCGGAGACGCTCTCCTCGACGCCTCGTTCACCTCGGAGCGGCTCAAGGCTGCACTCTCGTGGTTCGGTGCCCAGTCCGGTCCCCCGATGTCGCATCCCGCCACTGCACCGATGATCGGATTCGCGGCCCTGATGCACACCATCCCGCCGGGCCGTGCAATCGGTGGTTCCGGAGCACTGGCAGATGCACTCGCCTCTGTCGTACGTGCCCACGGCGGCACGATCACCGCCGGTGCGGGCGCAACCGCGATCAGCAGAGCCGGTAGCGGATGGCAGGTCGAGACCGAAGGTGGCTCGACGCTCACCTGCTCCGCGGTCGTCGCCGCCTGTCACGTCCACACGACGTTGGACCTGCTGACGGAGGTGCTCCCGGCTTCCAGGTTGGACGGTTGGCGTCGACGGATCCGCCCCGGATTCGGACTGGGCATGGTGGTGCGACTGGGGACCACGGACCTGCCCCGCTACCCCGACGTCCCCACCGAGTTGAGCGCGCACGGCCTCCAACTGCTCGTCACCGATCGTCGGCACCTCGACCGCCGGTACGGGGTCGCCGCTGCCGACGGACTGGACGCCGATCCCGCGGTTCTGGCGATGAGTTTCAGTTCCCTGGACCCATCACTGGCACCGGAAGGTCGGCACGAGCTCACGCTGTGGTCCCAATGGCATCCACGACATCTCGCTGACGGCCGAAGCTGGTCGGAGGCGGGCCCGGCCGAAGCCGACCGGATCATCGCCGCGGCCGATCGCTTCGCACCAGGACTGGCCGACTCCATCGTCCATCGGCACGTCCAGACGCCAGAAGACCTCGAGCAGGAGCTGGGATTGATCGGCGGGAACGTGATGCACGTCGAAATGTCGCTTGACCAGATGCTCCCGATGCGTCCCCACCCGGATCTACGTGGTCACACCGTGCCCGGCGCGGACGGGATCTACCTCGCCGGAGCATCGACACATCCCGGCGGTGGCGTCATCGGAACCAGCGGAAGGACCGTCGCACGCCTTGTCGGCCGCAAACTCGGCACGTCGACACGCCGCCGACGCGGGGCACGGGCAGAATGACGGACGTGACCGCACCGCACCTGACCGACCCTGCACCTGCCACCGGTGGACGTTCGCCCCTGGCCCGGCGGCTGATCGGTGTCACAGCACTGGTCACGATGATGTTCGTCCTCACCGGCTGTCTGCAACTCAACGCGCAGATGAGCGTCCGTAAGGACGACACCGTGTCTGGCCGCATCCTCATCGCGGCCGACCAGCCCGCTCAGGCTGCTGCCCTGGACCGACTGGGGACACCGTCCGGACTTGAACAGAAGGTCCGGATCACGCCGTATTCGGCGGACGGGTTCACAGGGCGGGAGATCTACTTCACCCAACTAACCTTCGCCGAGATGGACACGCTCTCCCTGGCCGTGGACATCGAGGGCGCGCGGCCCTACACCATGAGTTTCCGGCGAAGCGGGGACACCGTCACCTTCAGCGGCTCAGTCGACCTATCGGGGCTGCCCGCGGACCGGGCCGAGTCGGCTACCACCCGGGTCGACCTGACGTTCCCCAACCGGATCAGTGAAACCAACGGGACGATCGGTGCCGGGAACTCCGTCAGTTGGGAGCCGGCGCCGGGGTCCATCACCAGGATGCAGGCGTCGTCGTCCTACCCGGATCCCGCGGCCCGCGGTTTCGCCGTATGGATGATCGTGGGAATCGGCGCGGCGCTGTTGGTGGCCATCGGCACCGTACTCGCGGCGCGCACATCACGCGCCCGGGCCGACCGACTCTCCCGCTAGAGGCCACCAAGAGTCGCCCCTGCCCCGCGCCAGACGACTGTGTTCGGGCTGACCCGGGCGGTCAGAGCAGGATTGCTGGGCGGCGCGGGCTCTGTGAGCCCGCGCCGAAACCCAACATCAGAGAGATGTGGCCGCCACGTCGGACGCGGGCGCCATCGACAGGTTCGCAAGCACCTCGTGCGTGGCACGCGAGAAATTCAGCGTGTTGAAATGCAGGCAGGGCGCTCCCTCTGCGATCAATCGCTCACACAGATCAGTGGCGAACTCGATACCCACCTCACGTACGGCGGCCCGATTCTCCTCCGGTCCATCGCCGGCTGCGAGTCGCAGCTTCTCTGAGAGTCCCTCCGGCAGTGCACAACCGGACAGCTCCACCATCCGGCGGACCACCCGCAGACTCGTGACCGGCATCAGGCCGGGGATGATGGGCTTTGCGCCCTGCTCCGGATCCGCAGCAACCACGCGGTCTCGAAGCCTCAGGTAATCGTCGATATCCCAGAACATCTGCGTGATCGAGTACTCGGCACCGGCCCGCAGCTTGCCGACGAGGACCTCCGTGTCGTGGTCCAGGTCTCGGGCCCGATAGTGCCCTTCGGGGAACGACGCCACGCCCACGTGGAAATTACCCACCTCGTGAATGAGGCGGACCAGCTCTTCGGCGTAACGCAGGCCCTCCGGGTGGGCGGTCCACTCGCCGAGCGGGTCCCCGGGCGGATCGCCCCGCAGGGCGAGAATGTTTGACACCCCGACCTCGCCGTACATGCGGATCATCTCCCGCAACTCGTCGGCGGTATGGCCGACGGCGGTGAGGTGGGCGATCGGCAGGATGTCGGTCTCGCGCACGATGCGCTCCACCACCCGGACAGTCCGGTCGCGAGTGGAACCGCCGGCGCCATAGGTGACGGACGCGAATGCTGCACCGAGCTCGGAGAACACGGACGCGGCACGCCAGAGCCGTTCCTCCGCCGCCTCGTCACGAGGCGGATAGAACTCCACGGAGAACGGAACCCTCGGGGTGGTCGACGCAGCGATGCGATCGACGATGCTCGGGTGTCGGCCGCCGTCCGTCGGGTCGAAGTCGGGTAGCTGGGTCACCGGACCAGCGTAGCCCGACACGCACCGGGGCCAATTTCGGCCCGGAGTCTAGGATCGACGACGACGAGGGTGGCCGGATCGGACGCCCGGAAGGGATGGTGCCCGTTGGCCTCAGCGACTCGCCCCGACGACGCGGAACGCGTGCTAGACGCGCTGCGTCAACACCTCGACGGGCGGCGTGACGTCGTGGCCGGCGTGGACGACCGGGTGGGCCGACTGGCCGGCCTGCTGTCCGATTTCGTGACGGACGGCGGCAAGCGGATGCGACCGCGATTCGCACTCGCCGGGTGGACCGCCGCGGTTCAGGACACCGGTCAGATCCCCGACGAGGTCATCACCGCGTGCGCCGCTCTCGAACTCATCCAGGCATGCGCGTTGGTTCACGACGACATCGTCGACGCCTCCGACACCCGCCGCGGACGTCCGACCGTGCACCGCTCGGCCGAGGCAATACACGTCAAGGCCGGATGGAAGGGAGACGCCGAACGCTACGGGACCTCCCAGGCCATCCTCCTCGGCGATCTCGCACTGACCTGGGCCGACGAGATGTTCGTCACGTCAGGGGTCAGTCCAGAGGCCCTGTCGCGGGCACTGGTCCCCTGGTACGCGATGAAAACCGAGGTCCTGTCGGGTCAGATGCTCGACGTCCTCGCCGAGGCCTCGTCCGCCACCGATGAGGCGACCCCGGCGAAGGTGAACCGATTCAAAACCGCCGCCTACACGGTCGAACGCCCGCTCCACATCGGCGCCGCACTGGCCGACGCGGGCCCGGAGACCGTCACCGCACTGCGGGAGTTCGGGGTGGCCGTGGGGCAGGCGTTCCAGCTCCGCGATGACCTGCTCGGAGTGTTCGGGGACCCGGAGGTGACCGGAAAGCCCTCCGGCGATGACCTGCGTGAAGGTAAGCGCACACTGCTGCTCGCCCGCGCGATGACCCTCGCGCCGCAGGACGACGTCGACTTCCTGCTGGGGGTGATCGGCGCTGAGGTCGACGCAGCCGAACTCGACCGCGCCCGGACGATTCTCGTCGACTCCGGCGCCGTCATCTCCATCGAGGCGGAGATCGACGCCCTGACCAGCCGGGCGCTGCAGGCGATCGAGACCGACGCGATCACCGATCAGGGTCGGGACACTCTCAGGGACCTCGCCGCGGCCGCCACCCGACGTCAGGCCTGATCGTGCCCTCGGGGAGCGACACGGAACCCACGCCTTCAGGGGCGCCGGCGACGCCGGAAACGCCAAAGTCGCCGGAGCCGGCGGAGACGTTGGAGACGGCGGGGGCATCGACTCGGATGCGTCCCGCAGGTGCCGCACAGGCGATCGTGCGCTCGGCACGCGCTGCGTTCGCCGGCCCCTCCGGACCGGCACTGTGGCGCGGGATCGTCGGATCGATCCTGCTCACCCTCGCCGGCTTCGGAGTGGGAGCGCTGCCCGTTGACGGGGGACCCGCGGTCGCGCTGGGACTGGCCGGGTACACATTCGGGCACGGTGCCACCCTGGCGATGATCCTGTGCTGGGCCGGGGTCGCCCTCCTGCTCACCTCCTGGCTCGCGCTCGGACCACGTGCGACGGCCGGCCGCCTGCCCGTCGGTGACGCGGCCTGGGCCACCGCACTGTGGTCCCTTCCCATGCTTCCCGCGATCCCCCTGTTCAGCCGCGACGCCTGGTCCTACCTGGCCCAGGGCGCGATGACCGGTGCGGGCGTCGACCCCTACGAGTTCGGCCCGGAGGCCAATCCGGGCGCCTTCACCACCGAGGTCAGCCCCGACTGGCAGTCCACCGCCACGCCGTATGGGCCTCTACACCTGTCGCTGATGCGGATCATCGTGGCCATGTCCGGTGGGCACCCCGAGGTCGGAATCCTGATCCTGCGCGTGGTGACCCTGGCCTGTGTCGCCGCGATGCTCGCGCTGATCGTGGCCGCCGCCCGACGCGTGGGCGTCGATGCCGGGGCGGCCGTCTGGATGGCCGGCGCCTCACCACTGACCGTCATCCACCTGTCCGGCGGGCTGCACAACGAAGTCGTTCCCCTCGTCGCCTGCCTCGCCGCGGTCGTCCTCACCCTCGACCGGCGCTACGCGTGGGCCGGCGTCCTGATGGGTCTGGCCGTGGCGTTCAAGGCCACCGCCGTCATCGTGGCGCCGTTCCTGCTGTGGATCGCCCTGGACCGGCGTCGACACTCCGCCGGCGAAGGCCGGTTCGGGAGCCGTCCCGTCATGGGAGCGATCGCGGATACCGCTCTGGCCGCCGTGGTGGCCATCGTGGTGTTCGTGGTGGCGACCGTCGCGTCCGGCACCGGATTCGGCTGGGTCAACGCGATCTCGGTCTCTGACCGGGTCATCAACTACCTCAGCGCCCCCACCGCTGTGGCCCACCTGATCCACGCGTTGCCGGGGACCGCCGGATTCGCCGACATCCTCGCCGTGTCCCGGGACATCGGGCGCGTCGTGCTGGCGATCGCCCTCGTCGCCGTGTGGTGGTGCTTCCGCCGCGACACCCGCACGGCGCTGCGCGGAATCCTCGTGGGACTACTGGTGTTCGTGTTGCTGAACTCGCTGGCCTGGCCCTGGTACTACGTGTGGGTGACGGGGTTCTGGTTCCTCGGTCGACCCGGCCCACGCGCCACGACCGGCGCGGTGGGGGTGACGGCCTTCCTCATCATGGCGATCGGACCCAACGGATCGACCAGTCTCTACAGCCCGGTGATCACCGGGATCGCCGTCCTCGCGGCCATCGCGTCCGGATGGTGGTGGTGGCGCGCGACCGCCGACAGCAGAGTGTCGACACGCTGAGGGCGCCGCGGGTGACCGATCAGCCGGAGAGGATCAGAACGCCATCGCCTGAGCGCGCCGCATGACCTCGCGCGCACGGTGGCCGTGGAGGGCGTCAGCCGGCCGACCCGGCAGCGATTCGTCCTCCTCGAAGAGCCACTTCAGGATCTCGCCATCGTCATATCCGCCGTCCCGGAGTACCGCCACCAGTCCGGGGAGAAAGCGGGCGACCTCGTCGTCGTCGTCAAAAAATACCTCCGGCACCACCAGGACGCCCGCGCGCCGGACGGCGAGCAGCGCCCCGTCGCGCAACAGGTCGTGCACCCGGGTGACCGGGATGCCCAACCGCTCGGACACCTCGGGAAGATTGACGGTCTCGACGTCGGCGGGCAGGACGTCGTCACTGTGCGGAACGGTACTCACGTCACCCAGGCTAGTCCCCCGACGCACCAGCGGCACCACCGCGACATCTCCCCCACCGACCGCCGTTAACAACACGCCAGGCATACCGCTCCGGGGACAGGAGGGGCAGAATGGACCACATGAGCACTCACGATGGGCCGATTCCGAGGCCGGGCGCCCTGCTCGACGGGCGATACCGGCTCGATGCCGTGATCGCCCGCGGCGGCATGTCCACGGTCCACCTGGCCACAGATGAGCGGCTCGACCGTCATGTGGCGGTCAAACTCCTTGACCCGACCCTCGCCGGGGATCGTGCGTTCGTCGACCGGTTCACCCTCGAGGCGCGCTCCGCCGCCAAGCTCTCCGACCCGGGCATCGTGCAGGTCTTCGACCAGGGCGTCGAGGGTGACACGGCGTTCCTCGTCATGGAACTCGTCCCCGGCGGCACCCTGCGCGAACTCCTCGACGAGCGCGGCCCCATGCCGCCCTACGCGGCCGCCGCCGTGCTACGCCCCCTGCTCGGCGCCCTTCGCGAGGCGCACGACGCCGGGCTGGTGCACCGCGACATCAAACCGGAGAACGTCCTGATCTCCACCAACGGTGCCGTCAAACTCGCCGACTTCGGGCTGGTCCGCGCCGTCGCCGAGTCCCGCGCCACCTCCAGCAGCGTGGTGATGGGCACCGCCGCCTACCTCTCCCCCGAGCAGATCTCCGGCGCCGACACCGACGGCCGCTCCGACCTGTACTCGCTCGGCGTCCTGGCCTACGAGATGCTCACCGGGGAGCCGCCGTTCAGCGGTGACAACAACATCGCGGTGGCCTACCGGCGTCTCGACACCGACGTCCCCGCCCCGTCGGACCAGTCCGACACCGTCGCCGAGGACCTCGACCACCTCATCCTGCGCGCCACCCGGCGCAGCCCGCAGGACCGCTACCCCGACGCCGGCGAGATGCTGCGCGAGCTCGACCAGGCCGCGCGGGAGGGCAAGTTCCCCGACTACGTGGTCCCCGCGCCGAGCCACTCGTCCTGGTCGCGCGCGCGGGCCAACGCCGCGCGGAAGGCCCCCGGCGGCGAGTCCGAGTTCGACGCCGCCGATCGAGAAAGCGGAGAGGCGGTCCGACCCGCCGGCGGACCCGTGCCCACACGCGTCGCCACCCGTGCGGTGCCGGCCGCCCACGATCAGCCCCACCCCGGCCCACAGCACCCCGGAGCCCCCGGAGCCGGACCCCCGGGGCCCCCGCAGACCGGGCCCGCCGCGCACTGGAACGGCGCCGGGGCCGGCCCCTACCCGCCGGGCGAACTCCAGGTCGCGCCGCGAGACGAGATCCGGCCGAAACGCGGACGTGGCCTGATCTGGCTCGTGATGGTGCTGGCCACCGCGATCGCCGTGGCCGTCGCCGGCTGGTGGCTCGGTTCCGGCCGCTTCGTCGAGGTTCCGTCCGTTCAGGGCATGTCCGTGGGGCAGGCCACCGAGGTGATCGGCGAGGTGGGACTCACCGCGGCGACCCGCGACGCGTTCAGCAACGACGTTCCGCCCTCGGCGCTGGTGGGAACCGATCCCGAGGCCGGGTCCCGGGTCACCCGTGGCGACACCGTGGACATCCTGGTGTCCGTGGGTCGGCCGGTCGTGCCCGAGGTGGGCGCCGACCGCACCGTCGAGGCGGTCTCGGCCACCCTGCGCGAGTACTCCCTCGAGCCGGTCGCCGGCCAGACCGCCCATTCCGATTCCGTCCCCGTAGGCGAGGTGGTGTCCCTGGATCCACGGCCCGGCACGACCGTGGACGTGGGAACCCCGGTCTCGATGCTCACCAGCGCCGGTCCGGCGCCCGTCGCCGTACCCGAGGTGGAGGGTCTGGAAGAAGACCAGGCGCGGGCGGCCATCGAGGGAGCCGGCCTCACCGTGTCAGAAGTTGAAAGAGTGTACGACGACGAGATCGACGGTGGCACCGCAATCGGCACCGAACCGGGAGCCGGGAGCGATGTGGCCCGTCGTGACGGCATCACGCTGCTCGTCTCCAACGCTATGACCGTTCCGGACATCCGCGATGTGCCCGTCGACGAGGCGAGCGATGTCCTCACCGAGGCCGGATTCACCGTGGTTCGCGAAGCTCCCGTCACCGACCGCCAGATCGCCGACGGCCGGGTGGTCCGTACAGACCCGCCCGCGGGAACACGACTGGATCCCGATGACGCGGTGCTGCGGGTCGTGCCCTCGGACGCGGTGACCGTCCCCCTCGTCCTGGGCTCACGCGCCTCCGACGCCCGCCGCACGCTCGAGGAGGCGGGCCTGTCGGTGACCATCGATACCGGGACCTCGGGCGGGATCGTCTACGGGCAGACCCCGCTCCCCGGCCGGGTGGTCGCACGCGGCTCCGATATCCAGCTCGACGCGCTCGGCTGAGCCGGGCCGGCAACGACGAGGCCGGACCCTCCCGTAATCCCCGGGAAGGTCCGGCCTCGGTGTTTATTTCCGTTATTCGCCGCGGCAGCTGTGGGCCAGCTGCGGCGTCAGCTGCGGAGCATCTCCGCAACCAGGTAGGCCAGCTCCAGCGACTGCTGGGTGTTGAGTCGCGGGTCGCACGCGGTCTCGTAGCGTCCCTCCAGATCGAGGTCGGAGATGTCCTGCGCACCACCGAGGCACTCGGTGACGTCCTCACCGGTCAGCTCGATGTGGATGCCGCCCGGGTGTGACCCGATCGCGTGGTGCACCTCGAAGAAGCCCTGCACCTCATCGATGATGCGGTCGAAGTGCCGGGTCTTGTACCCGTTCGAGGTGGAGTGCGTGTTGCCGTGCATGGGGTCGCACTGCCAGATGACCTTGTGCCCGGAGGCCTCGACGGCCTCGACGATCGGGGGCAGTGCCTCACGGACCTTGTCGTTGCCCATGCGGGAGACCAGCGTCAGACGACCCGGGCGGTTCTCCGGATCGAGCTTCTTGACGTACTCGACAGCCAACTCGGGTGTCGTGCTGGGCCCGATCTTCAGCCCGATCGGGTTCTGGATCATGGACGCGAACGCCACATGCGCGTCGTCGATCCCGCGGGTCCGCTCCCCGATCCACAGGAAGTGGGCCGACAGGTCGTACAGCCCCGGCTCCGCGTCACCGGACAGCCCGGTGCCATCGTCTGCCAGGCGCAGCATCGCACGCTCGTAGTCGAGCACCAGGGCCTCGTGCGAGGAGAAGATGTCCGCAGACCTGAGGTTCTCGTCGGAGACCCCGCAGGCGTCCATGAAGCGCAGCCCACGGTCGACCTCGGCGGCCAGTGCCTCGTACCGGGCGCCGGCCGGGGATCCGGCGACGAACTCCATGTTCCACTCGTGGACGCGGTGAAGGTCAGCGGTTCCGGAGGCGGTCAGCGATCGGACGAGGTTCATCGCCGCCGCCGCGTTGGCGTAGGCGCGGACCAAACGCGACGGATCATGTTCCCGGGCGTTCTCGTCCGCCTCGAGCGCGTTGACCATGTCGCCGCGGTAGGACAACAGGCCGGCACCGTCACGGTCAGCGGACCGCGGCTTGGCGTACTGACCGGCGATACGACCGACCTTGACCACGGGCATCGATGCACCGTAGGTCAGGACGACGGACATCTGCAGCAGGGTGCGGATGACGCCCTTGATATGGGGCTCGGTGTTCGCCTCGAAGGTCTCCGCGCAGTCACCGCCCTGGAGGAGGAAGGCGCGTCCGTGCGCCACCTCGGCCAGGCGGTCCGAGAGATGCTCCACCTCGGAGGCGACGCAGATCGGCGGGACGCTCTCGAGAACCTTGCGCATCGCCGCAGCGTGCTGGGGGTCCCACGACGGCTGCTGGAGCGCCGGTCGGGAGAGGGCGTCCGCCAACTGCCTGTCGAGCTCCGCGGAGAGCGGCGGCAGGTCGGGAAGCTGTGCGATGTCGACGTCGACTGTCCAGTTGCTCACCCCGGCGAGGATACGCGACGCGGACGAGCTGTGGACTCAGAGACCCAGGTGAGGGGCGTTCGCCGCGATCGCACGGAACCGCAACATCGCATGTCTGGCATCCGCGAGTGCGTCGTGCTCACCGCCGGGGTGGCGGGGCAGGTCGGGCTTTCCCGCTGTCTCCCACAATTGCCGGACGTCCCGGGTGAACCGGGGCATCGCGGCGGGAAGCGCGGTCATGTCGCCCCACAGTTGGCAGACCGCCACGTGATCGTAGGCGCCGATCCAGGCCCACATCTCCACGCCACCGGTCGGCGGTGCGGTGACGAACTCGTACAGCTCGTCCCTGATCCGCGACCTGGACATCCAGGCCGGCGAGGACGGGTTCGGCAGCTTGGGCAGCACGTGCCGACGCACCCACGGCCCGGCGGCGCCGGAATCGAACTCGGTCGAAACGGCGTAGAACTCCCGGCCGTCCTCCGCGACGACCCCCACCGACACCAGGTCGATGGTGGTTCCGTCCTCGATGAACTCGCAGTCGTAGAAGTAGCGCACTCCGGTCAGCTCTGCGTCTCGACCGGCTGGTCGAGCAGGTTGTGACCGGAATCGCGGATGGTATCGAATCGCTTCTTCATCTCGGCCCCGTATACGTCCGGCAGGTACTCCTGACCTGTCAGCGCCTGAATCCTGCGCATCAGCTCGTCCGTGATCTCACGCTCTGCGACACGGTCTCCCTCGCGTCCGGCCCACGGGGAGATGTCCAGGGGCTCGCCGACCATGACCCGAATCTCGGGACGACGACCGAACCGGAACGTGGTGAGCGCACGAATGTACTCAGCCGTGCCCGAGACTCCGATCGGGATGACCGGCACCCCGGCCTTCATCGCGAGGCGCGCCGGGCCGGTCTTTCCGCGGTAGAGCCGTCCGTCGGGCGAGCGGGTCCCCTCCGGGTACATACACAGGATCTCCCCTTCGTTGAGCACCTCGAGCCCTGCGTTCATCGCGGCCTGGGCGGCCTCGGCGTTCGTGCGGTCGATCGGGTGCTGCCCGGATCCGGCGAAGAACCAGCGGCTGAGCATCCCCTTGATGCCGGTCCCGGTGAAGTAGTCACTCTTGGCCAGGAACGTCACCCGGCGCGGCATGAGCAGCGGCATGAACAGCCAGTCGCCGACGGACAGGTGGTTTCCGACGAGCAACGCCGCCCCGGAGCGCGGGAAATTCTCGCGGCCCGTCACCACGCGTCGACTGGTCAGCCGAAGGAATGGTCCGATGAGCACGAACTTGAACAGCCAGTACAGCAACGTGGTCACCGCTCCTTGGGTTGATGATTCATGTTGGTCGGAAATATTACCCGGCCCGGCCCGCCGCACCGGTCGGTACGAGATTTGAGGGCCACAGATCCGGATCGGGCGTGAAGCGAAGGACGACGGACTCCGCATCGTCGTCATAGTCCACGTCCGTCAACACGCATCGCACCAACAGTGCCGGCAGCGGGAGCACGGCCCGGAAGCCGTCGTGTTCCAACTGGAGCATCTCGCCGTTGACGGTGGCCGTGCTGGCCGGTCTCGTCGGTGCGGGGTAGGTGACAAGGTACGTGCCGTTCTCGGCCACGATCTCCGGTGTGACCGCACCTCGCGCCAGTTCCGCCATCGCGGCGGTGAGTTCGGGACGTCCCCCGGTGACCACCACCTCGACAGGGCCGGACAGGAAGGCGGCGACGTCCGCGGCCACTAGCGCCACCCGGTGCGCCTCGCGCACCCGGACGTCCGCGTGGTCACCCGCCGCCATCGACGCGAACCTGACGTGGGCGGGCCACCGCGACTCGACGAACGCGGTCAACTCACCGGCGGATGCGATTCGACGAACCGCCGCCAGGTCACCGTCGAGCTCAACGATGACCATGTCCCAGTACCTGGATGCCGCTGCTCTGCGCGCGTATTCCCACCCGAGGACGGCGGAAAGTGGTGTGTCCGCACCGACTGATAACGCGGCCAGGACGTCGTCGTCGGGGTCCGCCGCGCCGGACCTGAATGCCTCGAGCCGTGCCACGGGATCATCGGCGCGCACCTCAACACCACAACCCGTCGGCGTGGACAGCCTCGAGTCGACGGCGCCGGGGTGCCCGGTGAGTATCAGGGCGGTTCCACCATCCCTGGAGATGATGTCCGCGGTCTGTTCCGCGCGGTCGGTGGGGTCGCCGCCCATGACGACGACGACACGCGTGTCCTTCACCTGGCCTCAGCCCTCCGTTTGAGTTCGCTCAGTGCGTCCGCGAGGATCCGGCGTTCCGCCCGGGTCCGCAGGCTCCCGATCACCGGTACCACCAGCTCGAGCTCGAGCTCGTAGTCCACCCGTGTCCCGCCCTCGACCGGCTCGAGCCGGTAACTACCGCGCTGAGATTTCTGTAGCACCGAGCTCTCCAGCCGCCATTCGAGGCCGCGGTCATCCGCAGACCAGGAATAAGCCAGCACGTACTCGTCGACGATAGCGCCCGCTTCCAGCTTGAATCTCACTCTGTCCGGGCGTCCATCGGATCCGGTCGACAGCACCTCAGCCAGGTGAATTGACGTCGACCACTCGGGATATGCCGGGAAGTCGGCGATCACGGCCATGACGTCCCCCGGCGTCGCCGCAACCACCGTGGAGTCCCGGGTCGGCCAGACCTCGGGCGCGCCATTGTCTTCGCTCATACGCTCTAGCTTCACACATCGCGCCCCGAGATGCGTGGCCGCCGACGACTCGGGCCGCTGACGATAGGCAGCCGCCGCGTCATACGGCCATGCGCGGGGATAATCTGAATGCCTAGACATCCAGGACACGTCTCCACTGGGAGGACCACTCTTGCGCGAATACGTAGCCGTACCCGCCACCTTCACTGTCGACGACGATTGGTCATGTGTTGAATCGGCGTACGACCGGGCCGAACGGACCCCGGACAACGTGGCATTCCAGCGGCCGGTGGACGGACGGTGGACCGACGTCACTAACAAAGAGTTCGCTGACATCGTTCGCGGCGTTGCGCGTGGATTGGTCGCCCGCGGCGTCAACGCCGGGGACCGCGTCGCGCTGCTGTCCTCCACCCGGTACGAGTGGAACGTCATCGATTTCGCAGTCTGGGCGGTCGGTGCGGTCACCGTGCCCGTCTATGACTCCTCCAGCGCGGAACAGGTCCGCTGGATCATGGAGGATTCCGCGGCCCGTGTGATCATCGTCGAGAACGACCGGCACGCCGTCACCGCCCGCGAAGGCACGGCAGGACTCTCGACTGATCCGGCGATACTGGTCATCGATTCGGAGATCCCGGTAATCGAGACTCTCGTCTCAGAGGGCGCCTCGGTCGATGTCACGGTGCTGGACGAGCGCCGAGCTTCGGTGAGAGCCGACTCTCCCGCAACACTCATCTACACCTCCGGGACGACGGGCCGGCCCAAGGGGTGCATGCTCACACACCGGAATTTCATGTCCGAGACGCTGGCAGTACTCGAATCCCCGTTCTCCGAGTACCTGCGCGAGGACGCCACAACGGTGATGTTCCTTCCGTTGGCCCATGTGCTCGCCCGTGCCATCACCTATGCCGGATTCCACGCCGGAGTCACGATCGCGCATTCCTCTGACATCGCCAATCTGGTCGATACGTTTTCCGAGATGCGGCCTCACTACATCCTCGCGGTGCCGCGTGTGTTCCAGAAGGTTTTCAACAAGGCCCAGGCCACGGCTCAGGACGGTGGGACGTTCAAGGCGTGGATGTTCGACAAGGCCACCGACACCGCGGTCGCCTATTCGCGTGCCCGTCAGGACGGCCGTGTCGGTCCGCTGCTCCGGCTGCGGCACGCACTGTTCTCCAAGCTGGTCTACGCCAAGCTCGTCAATGCACTCGGTGGGCGGTGCGAGATCGCGATTTCCGGCGGGGCTGCGCTCGGCACGAGGCTGACCCACTTCTTCGACGGCATCGGGATCAACATCTTTGAAGGCTATGGCCTCACCGAGACCTGTGCTGCAATCACCGTCAACACACCCGGGCACACCCGCATCGGCAGCGTCGGTCAGCCACTGCCCGGATGCGCTGTCCGCCTCGCCTCAGACGGCGAGGTGGAGGTGAGCGGACCCGTTGTCACCTCCGGTTACTGGCAGAACGAGAAGGCCACTGCCGAGGCCTTTGCGGACGGGTGGTTCCGCACCGGTGATCTCGGTTCTCTCGACGAGGACGGGTTCTTGACGATCACCGGTCGGAAGAAGGAAATTATCGTCACCGCCGGCGGCAAGAATGTGGCCCCTAACCCGCTGGAGGACGCTCTCCGTGCGGATCCGCTTGTCGCCGAAGCGGTCTGCGTGGGTGACGGTCAACCGTTCATCTCGGTTCTGCTCACGCTGGACCAGGATGAACTTGAGCGCTGGAAGAGCCACCACAACAAGACAGGGTCGCTCTATGACCTGCTCAAGGATGCCGACATGATCGAGCACCTCGACCAGACCCTGGCCAAGGCTAATAGGTCTGTCTCACACACCGAGTCGATCAAGAAGTACCACGTGCTCCCCGATCAGTTCACCGAGGAGAGCGGCGAACTGACGGCCTCGCTCAAGGTCAAGCGGAACGTGGTGCACCAGAAGTACGCCAAGCAGATCGCGGCCCTCTACAACTGAGGCGAGCGAGGCACCGCCCGCACTGACGAACTGCGGCGTGACCACCGGGACGCGTGCTCCGGCGAGATCAGTCTCCCGAGAGCACGCGTTCCATATTTCTGGCCAGATCGGTCCAGCGCCAGCGGTCCAGAACCCAGTTGCGGCCACGCATTCCCATCGCGGAGGCCCGAGGCTTGTCGTCAAGGATCCCGACCACCGAGTCAACTATCTCCGGAACCGAGGTTCCGTCCACCACAACACCGGTACGACCGTTCTGCACCGTCTCCGGTGCTCCCCCGCTACGCCCGGCCACGACCGGTACTCCACACGCAGACGCCTCCAGGTAGACGATTCCCAGTCCCTCCACGTCCAATCCGCCGCCACGAGTGCGACACGGCATGGCGAATACGTCCGCCATGCGGTGATGGTCAACGATCTCGTCGGCAGGAACACGACCGGTGAAGATCACGTGGTCGGTCACCCCATGGCGGCGCGCGAGTCCTTCGAGAGTGCGTCGGTAGGGGCCGCCACCGACGACCACGAGCACTGCGTTCGGAACGCTCCGGATGATGTCCGGCATCGCACGGATGAGCATGTCCTGCCCCTTGCGCGGCACGAGGCGGGAGAGACACACGATCACGTCGCGGTCAGCCAACCCGTATCGTTCGCGAATGACTTTTCGGGATGACGGATCAGGCCGGAAGCGATCTGTATCGACTCCACCCGGCTGATGCACCAGCCGGGCTCGTGGACCGAAGGCAGACGAGAACCTACGTCGGGTGTAATCACTGACGTACGTCACCGCATCCGTGGAATCACCGATCACACGGAGAATCTGCCGCGACCCCGGCAACATCGACCAGCCGACCTCATGCCCGTGTGTACTGGCGACGATTCGGGTCACCGGACCAGCTCGCAGAACCGGAGACATCATGGCCAGGGGCGCGGCCGCGCCGAACCACAGAGTGCTGGCACCGAAATCATCCGCCAGCCGCCGGACCCTCTCAGCCAACTCTGGTGTCGGCAGCAGCATTTCCGTCGGCACCCGCTCCACCGGGTACGGCTTGGATGCGTCGTACCGAGTCGATTCTTCGCCACGGAACGTGGAGGCCAACACCGCGACATCGTCGGGATCGAAGTGCTCGAGGTATGTCTCCAGGTACGACTGAATCCCCCCGGGCCGGGGCGGGAAGTCGTTGGTGATCAGAAGCGTCTTCGTCATCGACTCTGAGCCTGCCACACCAGGCCACACAGTCCTGTGCGCCCCTGCCGTGGGTCTGCTGTTGTCCGACGATCAACGCCAGCACGACCTCGCTCGATGCTCGCCTCTTCGGGGTGAGCAGAACTCAGTATCGACGAATCCCGCTGATCGGCATCGCGTCGACCCGTTCGAGTTTGACCGGCACACCATAGGTCGGCGCGTGAAGGACCATCCCATCGCCCGCATACATGCCGACGTGGGTGGCTCCCGGGTAGTAAATGACCAGATCTCCCGGCTGCATATCCGCCGGCGCAACCGGCGAACCCGACACCGCCTGCGCTTGGCTCGAGCGCGGGAGCGTCTTGCCCTCCTGCGCGTAGGACCACACCATGAGTCCAGAGCAGTCGAACTCCGAGGGCCCGGTAGCTCCCCACGAATACGGCGATCCCAGCCGGGTGAGCGCGGTACGGAGCGCCGCCGAGTTGATTCCGTCAACCGGGGGTGCGACGTAGCCCTCCGGGATCATCGGCCCCCCGACCCACAGCGCACGCTGTGCGTCGGAGAGCGCATCCACGCGACGACGGACCTCATCCATCCGCGCACGCATCTCTTCGGAACGTATATCCAGTTCTTCAGTTCGCTTCCTCGCCTCATCGGCGACCCCACGCGCAGCCTGGGCGGCTTCCTGCGCTTCCCCCTGAAGACGAGCGGCCTCGGCGGAGGCCGCCTTCGACGAGTCCAATGCTGTCGTGGTGGCTCCGGAAAGCCGACTTAATGCATCCAAACGGTGGACCAGGTCCCGAGGGCTCTCGGCGAGTACCGCAGCCCGGGTCGCGCCGGTGTCGCCACCGCGGTAGCGCATCGATGCCAGGTGGTCGACCAGCGACTGGTCTCGTCGAGCATTGCCGGCAGCTGCCGCAGCCGTGGCCGCTGCCACACCGGCGGAACGCTCGAGTCGATCCCTCTCGGCAACTGTTCGGTCCAGTTCGGCGCGGGCGAGGTGAAGCTCCTCGCCCAGAGCTCCGGCTTCCTCGGACAGCCTCGATAGCTCCGCGAGATCTTCGCCTGCACCCTCAAGGTCGTCGCCGAGTCCCGTGTCAGTGGGAGGCGTAGCCGTAGCTGCACCAACTTGCTCGTCGGTGACAGCAGCTCCCCCAGGAGCCGATGGATCCGCAACGGTCGGCTGCGCGGATGCCACAGTTCCGACGCTGAGCAGGAGCGCTACCGTCGTCGTGCCGACGGCCGCAATGAAACTACGGGTCATCAGTTGTCAGTCGAACTCTCGGGTCAGAGGGGTGCCGGACACGTCCCCTATTCGGACGTGAACCATCCGAATACACAGACATCATGGGAGGCATCGGGCGCTCGGGACCGAATGTTACAGAACAAGGCCCCGTGGGTCTCGGTTCATCACCGAGACCCACGGGGCCTTGCGAAGTCCTATGGACGTTCTGGGGACCCGATCAGTAGTAGCGGGTCGCGCCGTAGAACGGCATGGAATCGAGCGGGGCGTAGCTGACCGAGGTGCCGGAGTACGGCGCATGCACGACCTGGCCGTTACCGGCGTAGATGCCCACGTGGCTGGCGCCGCTGTAGAAGGCAACGATGTCGCCCGGCTGCAGGTCACCCTTGGCGACCTGGGTGCCGCCACCGATCTGGGCCTGGCTGGTGCGCGGGATGGAGATCCCGGCCTGCTGGTACGCCCACGAGGTCAGACCGGAGCAGTCGAAGGAGTTAGGTCCGGTCGCGCCCCACACGTAGGGCGAGCCGACGCGCGTCGAAGCGGCGTCGAGGATCTTCTGGCCGGTGCTGACCTCAGGCGCGGGAGTAGCGAACTCCTGGACCGGGGCAGCGGCCTGCTGAAGACCGGCGGGCAGGGCGATGCCCTCGGGCAGATCGACGGTGACCTGAGTCGGCACACCGGGCAGACGGAGCTCGACGGGAACGTCGACGGTCACGGGCGCGGCGGCGGCGGTACCGGATCCGGCGACAGCCGCTCCGGCGGCGAGCAGTCCGGCTGCGGCCACACGACGGCCGGTCGAACTGGTCTTGATGCTGTGGGCTCCCACGAGAGTCTTTCCTCTTTCTTCCTGCGACACCGACCGAGTTAGCTGACGGGTTCGGACACGGAAGTCTGTCCTACGCCCTCGGATCGTTGCGACCCGCGGGCGATTCACCCCAGTAGTTCTTGGTTCCCCGGCGCACCTTGACGGTGCTTAGGTGTTGACCCCGGCTCCCCACCGGTGGGCGGGCGATGACTTCCGAGGTCTCGAAAAGGTTACGAAACCGTCTCGCCGAAGTCCAGCCCATCGCCTAAGCAGCGCGAGTCGAGGCAAGAATTTCGACAGAAGTGACCATTCCGAGACCACGGAGTGTTTCTATCGCCGCTCGGATGTCGGGAGCGAGGACGTAGCCGCAGGACTCGACCGAAAGCTCGTCCACCTGCACATTTTCGCCTCCGAGCACATCAACGATGCAGTCACCGCATCCACGATTGCCACTCGGGCATTGCCCACAATCAAAAGAGAACATGATCTATCTCACACTCCGTCCCGGGCGCGTTGCCCATCCGTTATCGATCCGCGATCCGATGCGCGTGATCGCGTTCGAACCGGACCATAGAGACGAAGTCGGACATCAACCCGTCGGCCGCGTGTACATCGGGAGTGTCCGACCGGGAGGATACGGTCGGCCGCATGCCTCGAACTCCCACCCGCCAGGCGACCTCGTCGGTCAGCGACTTGTCCGCTGAGGCGATCCCGGCGACCGCGACGAGCGTGGGGGTTCAGGAATCGTTCGCCGATCTGGAACCACTGTTATCGGAGACCACGTTCGTGGTGGTGGACTTGGAGACGACCGGAACCCGGGCCGCGGGCGATGAGATCACGGAGATCGGGGCGGTTCGGGTTCGAGGCGGCGTCGTTGACGCTGAGCTCTCCACGTTCGTTGCCATCGATGGCACGCTTCCCGGACATATCAGCCAGCTCACGGGAATCCTGCCCGCAGATCTTGTAAACGCACCGGCTCTCGGCGAGGTTATGGCCACGTTCCTCGAGTTCTCACGTGGCGCTGTACTCGTCGCACACAACGCCCGGTTCGATCTCGGCTTCCTACGTGCGGCAGCACGCTCCACCGGGCACGAGTGGCCAGACCCCCAATCCCTGTGCACGCTCGCACTTGCGCGCCGGATTCTGCACAGCGGGGAAACGCGCGGCCATCGCCTCAGCACGTTGGCCGCACACCTCGGCTCGTCGGTCGAGCCAAACCATCGAGCGCTACAGGACGCCCGAGCCACGGTCGATGTGTTGCATGCACTCATCGCCCGCGTCGGCGACTGCGGTGTCTCGACTCTCTCCGAACTCAAGGCCTACGACGGCCGACTCGCCCCCGCGGTGCGCCGTCGGGCCACGCTCACCGAATCCTTGACCGACGGTCCAGGCGTGTACGTTTTCCGCGATTCCGAGGGCGTACCCCTCTATGTCGGATCCTCCGTTTCCGTACGCCGGCGAGCCCGCTCCTACTTCTCCGGTGGCGATACCCGGAGTCGTATGCAGACGATGGTCGGTCTGACGGAGGCCGTCGACTCGGTGCCGTGTTCGCATCTTCTCGAGGCCTGGAGCGTCGAGGAGCAGCTGATCGATTCACTTCAGCCCCCGTTCAATCGGCGCTCCCGCGCCCCGCGACGTGGCTGGTGGCTCGTTCCGCCCCGCGGTCGGGGCAGCAAAGGGCAGGTTTCCAGGACACCGACCGAAGCCATGTCGTTGGGTCCATTTCGCCGTGCCGAAGACGCGAGGACTGCGTGGGACGATCTGGTCGACGCGATGGGAACGACTCTCGACACTGCGGACTGGGCCGCATTGATCGAGGGGCGGGACTCGTCCGTCATTCGTGAATTGATCATCCGGGTCGATCGACTGGCTTCTGACGGCGCCTTCGAACGCGCGGCACGACTTCGCGACAGAATCGCCGTCCTCATCCGTGTGCTCGCACGTCAACAGGAACTCGCAGCCACCGCGGGGCTACCGGAACTCGTGCTCGTCCAGAAGGGGGAACGCCGAAGTTGGAGTGTCGCGGTGATCCGTCACGGCCGACTCGCCGGCTCAGGCACCGTTCCCGCAGGGGCGGCACCCATGCCCGTCATCGAGTCGATTCGTGCATCTTCCACCACCGTCCTGCCCGGGCCCGGTCCACTGTCCGGTGCAACCGTCGACCAGATTCGCAATGTGCACCGGTGGATCGATGCCGCACAGACGCGGATCGTGTCTGTCGACGGACACTGGACACTCCCGCTCGACGGTGCGAACACCGTCATCGACTGGGCACTTCGCGCGGAACAGGCGGCAGCGGAGAGCGGGACAAGCGATCAGCGCGCCCGCCGGGCCCAGTGACCGGGAACCTCACAACGCTCAGCGACCTTTGCTGGCCCCGCTGACGTCAACCCATTTTTCCAACAGTCGGGCGGCATCGCCGTTGTCGATCGCTGCAGCGGCACGGTCGATCGCGCCCCGCATCGCATCCACGAGGTCGGCATCCCGGTCGAGTCCGTCGAATGCCACCAGCGCCGCAGCGGAATTCAGCAGTACCGCGTCACGCACGGGACCCTTCACGCCGGCGAGGAGGTCACGAGCGACACCGGCGTTGTGCTCGCCGTCGCCACCCCGCAGCTCCTCGATGGAACACGGCTGCATCCCGAAGTCGCCAGGCTCGATGGAGTCCTCGTCAACGTGTCCGGCGGCGACGCGCAAGACACGGGTCGGGCCGGTCATGGTGATCTCGTCAAGACCGTCCGAGCCACGAACGACGAGGGCGGACTTGCCGCGGCGCGCGAACACCTCCGCCATGACCGGCATCAGATTCTCAAAAGCGCAACCGATGAGATTCGCGGTAGGCGCGGCAGGGTTGGTCAGCGGCCCGAGGACGTTGAACACCGTGGGGATTCCGATCTCCTTCCGCGCGGTCGCCACGAACCGGAAGGCCGGATGGAAGACCGGGGCAAAGCAGAATCCGATCCCGACTTGCTCCAAGCAGCGAGCCACCTCCGCCGGACCGAGATCGATCGTCACCCCGAGTGCTTCGAGCACATCGGCGCCGCCGCTCTTGGACGAGGCCGCGCGGCTACCGTGCTTCGCCACGGGCACCCCGCACGCACTGACGACCAGAGATGACATCGTCGAGATGTTCACGGTCCCCTGTCGGTCACCACCGGTCCCGACGATGTCTACACAGGGATGGTCTGTCGGCACCTTCCGCGAGTACTCGAGCATCGTCGCGGCGAGTGAGTCGAGTTCGGGACCGGTGACACCTTTCATCTTGAGCGCCACCCCGAAGGCCGCGATCTGCGCGTCAGTCGCGACGCCGTCCATGATCCGGGACATGGCCCAGCCCGCGTCGGCCGGATCGAGGTCTTCTCCGGCGGTCAGAGTCCCCAGCACCGCGGGCCAGGAACGCCCCCCGTCGAACGTCGCCGAACTACCCACGTGTACCGACCTCCTCTGTAATCTGCACCGCAGTGCATCGCACCGCGCAGCGCCTTCCACGGCGCCGACCATCAGTGACCAATCGTGCCACCGACGCGGACATTCGGTCATGCCGCCCACCCCGGAACAGGCGTCCACGCGACAACCGAGACTTCGCCTGAGAGTGCCCTGATAGCCCCTGCAAGGGGGACGGTTCTCGGGGGCTTCTCGACGACTTTTGAAAGCGACCTGCGGAAACGCTGAGGAGACACGCCGATTTCGGGGGTCCGTGCAGACTCCACCCACCTCAGGGGTCATACTTGGCCACGTGACGAGCGCAGTAGATAACTCAGGATCGGCCATGGCCCAGCGTGTTCATTCGCTGAATCGGCCGAACATGGTCAGTGTGGGCACCATCATCTGGCTGTCCCAGGAGCTGATGTTCTTCGCGGGCCTATTCGCGATGTACTTCGTCTCCAAGGCGAACTCGGGAGGTGACTGGCCCTCCTACCCCGTGCACCTCAACGTGCCATTCGCCGTGACGATCACTGTCATCCTCATCGCGTCATCCTTCACGTGTCAGATGGGTGTCTTCGCGGCGGAGCAGGGTGACGTCTTCGGCCTGCGTCGGTGGTACGTGATCTCGGCGGTGATGGGCTCGGTCTTCCTGATCGGCCAGGCCTACGAATACCTGTACCTGTACCTCGAGGGAGTCACCATCTCCTCGAGTGTGTACGGGTCGGTCTTCTTCATCACCACCGGATTCCACGGCCTCCACGTGTTGGCCGGAGTTATCGCGTTCGTCGTTCTGGTCATGCGTACGACGATGTCGCGATTCACCCCGGCACAGGCGACAGCGGCCATTGTGGTGTCCTACTACTGGCACTTCGTCGACGTGGTCTGGATCGGCCTCTTCGTCACCATCTACTTCATTCAGTAGTCAGCTGGCCGCAGGACGCTGCGTCCAGCAGGTCCCAACACAATCAGGGAACTCACAATGAACTCACCTCACCCGTCCGCTGCGGACTCGCCGACGCCCGAACCGGCGCCGGCTCCCTCGCGGAGTGGTTCCACAAAGAAGCGCCGTAAGGCGACCGGCGCGCTCGTCATCGCCGCCGGTCTGCTCGGCGCGGGAGCGATCGCAACCGCCGTGGTCCCCGAGCCGCAGGTCGCTACCGCGCAGCAGGATCAGGCCGCGCTCATCGCCGAGGGCAAGTCGATCTACGACGTCGCCTGCATCACCTGCCACGGGCAGAACCTGCAGGGCGTCGAGGACCGCGGACCCGCACTCGTGGGCGTCGGTGCGGGCTCGGTCTACTTCCAGGTGCACTCCGGCCGTATGCCGGCGGCGGACAACGAGGCCCAGGCCGAGCGTAAGAAGCCCCGGTACAACGAGCACCAGATCATCGCACTGGCCGCCTACGTCGACCAGTACGGTGGCGGACCGGGAATCATCACCAATCCCGACGGCACCATCGCACAGGAGAGCCTGCGCGGTGTCTCCGGCGAAAGCCGCGAAGAGGAGCTCGCCCGCGGTGGCGAGTTGTTCCGCCTCAACTGCGCCTCATGCCACAACTTCACCGGTCGTGGCGGCGCGCTGTCGTCGGGCAAGTACGCTCCCACGCTCGATCCTGCCAACGAGCAGGAGATCTACCAGGCCATGCTTACCGGCCCGCAGAACATGCCCAAGTTCTCGGATCGTCAGCTCACGCCTGACGAGAAGAAGGACATCATCGCCTACATCAAGAACCGTGACTCCAAGGTCTCGCCCGGCGGCTACGGCTTGGGCGGCCTCGGCCCCGTCACCGAAGGTGTGGCCATGTGGTTTGTCGGCATCGTCGCCCTCATCGGCGCGACCCTGTGGATCGGATCCCGTTCATGAGTGAGTCACCCAAGCACCCGTCCCCGGCGGACCTGGACCGGATGAGCGACGAGGAGCTCGTCAAGCTCGGCACCGAGCTCGACGAGGTCGACGTCAAGTTCCGCGAGGCCCGCTGGCCCGAGGGAACCGAGACCCGCGCCGAGAAGCGCGCCTCTCGCACCGTCACCATCTGGTTCGCACTGTCGGCCATCCTGGCTCTGGCCTTCGCAGCCATCTACATCTTCTGGCCGTGGGAGCACAAGGGTGAGGGCGAGGCCGGTTACGGCCTGTACATGGCCTACACCCCGCTGCTCGGCCTCACGATCGGTCTGTCGATTCTCTTCCTGGGATTCGGCGCCGTTCAGTTCACCAAGAAGTTCATCCCCGAGGAGATCTCGGTTCAGACGCGCCACGACGGTCCGTCCTCCGAGGTCGACCGTCGCACGATTGTCGCCGAGCTCAACGACTCGTGGAAGACCTCCACGCTGGGTCGGCGCAAGGTCATGGGCGGCTTCCTCGGAGCCAGCGTCGGACTCATCGGCCTCTCCGCGATCCTGCCGCTCGGCGGCATGATCAAAAACCCGTGGAAGCGCGGACCGATGACCGTCGCCGGCGACGGAACTCTCCACACCACCGGCTGGACCCTCGCGTCCAACAACCGCCCCGACGGCCTCCCCGCTGAGAAGGTCTACCTCGGTCGCGACACCGCGAAGGTCTTCCCGGACGGCCACCCGCCGGCAGGCCAGGGTCGCCTCGAGCGCATCCACGTCGACGACCTGTCGACCGGTGCCCTCGAGACCGTGTTCCCGCTCCCGGCGCACGCGATCGGCAACTTCACCGAGGACATGCACTCCATCCACGGCACGCGTAACTCGGTGATGCTGATCCGTTTCCGTCCCGAGGACGCGGCCCGCGTGATCAAGCGCAAGGGTCAGGAGAACTTCAACTACGGCGATCTGTACGCCTACTCGAAGATCTGTACCCACCTCGGCTGCCCCACCTCGCTGTACGAGCAGCAGACCCACCGTTTCCTCTGCCCGTGCCACCAGTCGCAGTTCGATGCGCTCGAGTACGCGAAGCCGATCTTCGGCCCCGCCGCCCGTGCGCTTCCGCAGCTGCCCATCGCCGTCGACAGCGAGGGCTACCTCGTCGCCAACGGTGACTTCATCGAGCCGGTCGGACCTGCCTTTTGGGAGCGTCGTTCATGAGCAACAACACCAAACTCGCGACCGTCGGTGACAACCTCGACTCGCGGTACACCATGGCCCAGGGCATGCGCCGGCAGATCAACAAGGTCTTCCCGACGCACTGGTCCTTCCTCTTGGGCGAAATCGCCCTGTACAGCTTCATCATCCTGCTGATCTCGGGTGTCTACCTGACGCTGTTCTTCGACCCGTCCATGTCGAAGGTGATCTACCAGGGTGCCTACGCACCGCTCAACGGCATCGAGATGTCCCGGGCATACGAAACCGCCCTCCAGATCTCCTTCGAGGTCCGCGGCGGACTGTTCGTGCGACAGATCCACCACTGGGCGGCGCTGCTGTTCGTCGCCTCGATGGTCGTGCACATGCTCCGAATCTTCTTCACCGGAGCGTTCCGTCGTCCCCGTGAGGCCAACTGGGTCATCGGCTGTGTGCTGCTACTGCTGGGCATCGTCGAGGGCTTCCTCGGTTACGGCCTCCCGGACGAGCTGCTGTCCGGCACCGGCCTCCGCATCACCTCGGCCATCATCGTCGGTCTGCCGGTCATCGGCACCTGGATGCACTGGCTGGTCTTCGGCGGAGACTTCCCCGGCGACCTGATGATCCCCCGCTTCTACGTCCTGCACGTGCTGATCATCCCGGCCATCATCCTGGCCCTGATCGCAGCTCACCTGGCGCTCGTCTGGTACCAGAAGCACACGCAGTTCCCCGGGCCCGGCCGCACCGAGAACAACGTCGTCGGTGTTCGGATCCTCCCGGTCTTCGCGGTGAAGTCGATCGCCTTCGGCGCGATCACCGTCGGTGTGATCATGCTGTTCTCCGGCTTGTTCACCATTAACGCGATATGGAACCTCGGGCCATACAACCCAGCGCACATCTCGGCCGGTTCGCAACCTGACTGGTACATGCTCTTCACAGAGGGTGGCGCACGAGTGATGCCTGCCTGGGAGCTCTACCTCGGCCCGTACACGGTCACCGCCACGACCTGGGTCGCCGTGATGCTCGGCGGCATGTTCGCCCTGATGTTCGCCTACCCCTGGATCGAATCCAAGTTCTCGGGCGACACCGCGCACCACAACCTGCTGCAGCGTCCGCGCGACGTTCCCGTCCGCACGGCTGCGGGCATGATGGCCATCTCGTTCTACGTGATCCTCGTACTGATGGGCTCCAACGACCTCATCGCGTACTTCTTCAACATCTCGTTGAACGCGACCACGTGGGCAGGCCGAATCGGACTGATCCTGGTTCCGCCGCTGGTGTACTTCTTCACCTACCGGCTGTGCCTGGGTCTGCAGCGCGCGGACCGCGATGTCCTCGAGCACGGCATCGAGACCGGCATCATCATGCGCTTGCCGCAGGGTGAGTTCATCGAGGTCCACCAGCCGCTCGGCGAGGTCGACGAGCACGGCCACCCCGTCCCGCTCGAGTACGCCGGCGCCAAGGTGCCGACCAAGATGAACCAGCTCGGCGTCGCCGGACGTCCCCCGCAGGGTGGCCTGTCCGCCGATCCGGCCGACGAGGCCAAGCTGCTCGACGAGTCGGCACACGACAAGCACGAGCGTGAGTACCGGATGCTCACGACGCTGCAGGAGGAGAACCGTGCCCGTCGCAACAACGACGAGCACTGATCCCCGGTAGCACCCGAGCGCGGGCCGGATCTCCACACGGAGATCCGGCCCGCGCTCGTTGGGCGACATCCCGACACCGGCTCCGGGAACCGGAGGAACACCGCATCAACGCCAGCTCGGAGGA